>Ga0134128_10001853_pt1 | contig 26707 bp, 24 predicted proteins | sample KB31754_FD_96462 | JGI IMG/M metagenome (GOLD analysis project Ga0134128, IMG submission 96462) | Terrestrial soil microbial communities with excess Nitrogen fertilizer from Kellogg Biological Station, Michigan, USA - KB3-175-4 | ecosystem: Environmental > Terrestrial > Soil > Unclassified ...
GGCCGTTTCCGCCGGCACCTCACCGCGCGGCTCGGTTTCCTCGCGCCGGGCCAGTTCTTCGGCGAGCATTTCCGCGAAATGTTCCACGGCCACGCTGCCTCCATGCTCCACGTAAATCACATGCGGCGAGAGGCAGCCCAATTGGTTCCAGGCGACGATGTCCGTCGCGGCGCGCGCGATCGTTTTCTTCACCTGAAATCCGCTCAGCGCGTCGCCGGCCACGTAACCGAAGCTCAGCCGGTGGCCGTAGCCTAAAAATCGCGCGCGCAAAGGCACATGATGACGAATCGCCGCGAGCGCTTCATCACTGCCCGTGGCCGTGACGCAATCCGCTTCTTCGAACAGGGCCTTTTCAATGTCCGCCCGGCCACCGCGCCATTCGGCAATTTCGAGACACGCGCCCAGCTTCGGTTCCGCATCGTAAAGCGAATGAGCGAACAAGCGCGGCACAAAGGACGCGCCGCTGGCGCATTTGACAAACTGCGCGGAGCGCGTGAGCACGCCGAGGGCGATGCTCATCAAAACTGGATTGGGCAGGTTGCCCGCCGCGATGTGCGCGATGAATTCAGGGCCGCGCGCCATCGCGCCGCGCGAAAGCTTTTCTTCCGCGCTGGTGGCTACCATATCATCCAAGCGCCGCGCATGGCCGAGTTCCTGTTGGATCAAGATGCTGAAATTTTCCGGCGTGAATTGCTTGAAGAAATTGTCCAGGCCGTTGGCCAGCGTCGCGCGCGAAAAACCTGTGGCAGCCGGGCCGTTTTCCAACGCCAGCTTGCGAAACGGATATTCCGCGTCCAGCCAGTTTTCCGCCACGCTGCAAAGCATTTCGACGCGCGTCTGGGTGGAGCGCCCGGCGAGATACATCTCGCGATTGCGTTTCAGTGTCTGGCACGCATCAGTGACCATCGCGGCGGTGAGCGTCGCCTCGGGCGGCAAATCGGCGAGAAAATAATTGGGCAAATTCATGCGGATTGCGGGTGGTCACGCAGTCATTAGCGAACAACCGCGGGGTTCAGCCGCGGCGGCACGGCCAATCAATTCAAAGCCATCTCCGCGCCGGACTGCCAAATCCTCCGTTTGAATGGTCATCGCGGAAAAACAGTTTGCGAGATCGAAAATCCGCAGCAATCCGGTCTCGCCATCGCGCACTTCCCTGCCAGTTTCCGGGGAAACAACTTGCGCACGGGCCCAGGGTGGAAAGTGAAAACAGCGCCCTTCCTTCGCCCCTGCACCCTCGACACTCAGATGTTGATCATATGCCTGGGAACTCAATTCGCTCATGCCATATTCACAAACGATTTGCGAAGGAGGAACACCGAGGCGTTCTGTAATCAACGCGTGCAATTCGCTCTTGGGCAACGTGCGCGACTGGTTCTTATAGCCGCCGGTTTCCATCACGCCGGAACCGACGGGAAGTTTTAGCTGAAGATTTTTGTCCGCGAGATAATCCAGTAAATGCACGAATGAAAACGCGGTGCCCAACAGCAGAACCGGTTGGCAATCGCGCGAAGCACGCTGCAAGGCCGCCACGGTTTCGTCAAAATTCAGCGTCCAGGAACTATCGGCGGCAAGCGTTCCGAAAAAACTGTTTTTGGGCGCGCTAGAATTCCGTCGGACAGTTTCAAACATGTGCACCAACGACGAATTTGGCGCCAGTGCCGGCGACGGCGTGAGAATCGCAACATTTTTTAGCGGCTGAACGTGAAAGCAAAACCACGGCAGCAATGAAGCCTCGTAAACCGCCAACGATTCGGCATTGTGAAAATGCCGGCTCGGCTTTTGCGCGGTCGTTCCGCTGGAATGAAAAACGTCGGTGCGTTTTTCCGGCGGCAGGCAGGAAATTTCGAATTCCTTGAAAGCGGCCGTCGGCACCGCGGGAATCCGGGTCCAATGCGAAATGGAATGCGGGAAAATTCCGCGCGCTTCGCAAAGCTTTCGGTAGGCGGGATTGTGCTGGAATTGCAGCGTGAACAGCATGATCGCCATGCCGTTGAATTCAATATCGGCATGCGCCTGGAATGCGGGGTTCTCGCGCTGCTCGCTCGCCAGCTCACCGGCGCAAATGGCGATATAATCGCCCACACGCGCCGCAAAAATAGAAAGTTCGGATGTCATGCGGTTTTTTTGTTGGGCTGGTTTTCCGCCACAGCCCCGGAATTATCTACTCGCGCAAAGGCGATTGCGCAAGAGCTTAACCAAACGACTTCAATGATAGCCGGACCTGGCCGCCCGACTGTAGTGGCACGGGCGTCTCGCCCGTGCGAACAGGTACTCACGGGCGAGACGCCCGTGCCACTAAAAATGGCGGCTTAAGCTCCGGTTTTCAACTTCGCGGCCGCCGCTCTCATTTCGGCGATGTGCTTTTCGGCGTCCGGCGAATTGGTCACGTGAACGATTTTGCCATCGAGACCGATGAGAAAGCTGACGCGATGGTCCATCGATCTTCCCGCCATGCGCACCCCATAAGCATCGGCAATTTTTCCGTCGGTGTCGGCGATCAACGGGAAGTTCAGGCTGTATTTCGAAATGAACTTCTGATGGCTTTGGCCATTGTCAAAACTCACGCCAATGACTTCCACATTGTCCCCCTTCAAAGCTTCGATGTTGTCGCGAAAGCCGCAGGCTTCCTTGGTGCAGCCCGGCGTATCGTCTTTGGGATAAAAATACAACAAAACCACTTTCTTCCCGACATCGTCGGAAAGTTTCCAGGCATTTCCGTTCTGATCCGTGCCTTCCACGAGCGGCGCCTTGTCGCCCACTTTGGGCATCGAGGCCGCGGCCGCGGCAAGGACCGATGTGCCGGCAAACAGGCCGGCAACCAGTGCGATGGCGAGTGCGTGCAGTTTCATAATAGGTCGATTGTTTGATTGATTTTCAATGAATGGTGCTTTTCGATGTGACGCACGAACTCACCTTTTGGTTTCACGCAAATTGATTTGGCGCAGTTTTTCGACGAATTCCACGAATCCGTGGGCCTGTTTGCGGAGACGTTCGAGCAATTCCGGGTTTTTGAGCCGCCCGTTTTCGTCCAGCAAACCGTGGATTTGCGCCAGGAAAACGCGTTCGGGATAAATAAAGGCGTTGCGATACCCGAAAATCGCCTGAAGCTGCTCAATGGGCCGCAAGGCGCCCCAAATTCCCGCCGCCACCCCGGTGAAACACACCGGCCGGCGCTCGAAGCTCTCCGGAAATTTGAGCATATCGATGAAATACTTCAGCACGCCGGGAATGCCGCCGTTATATTCCGGCGAAATGACGTGGACGCCGGAGGATTGCAGAATGCCCTCGGCAAATGGCTGAAAGGACTTCGGCTTCTCCGCATAGCTCGAGGGCGCAAAAATTTCCGTCGGCAAATCCGCGAGATCCATCACGCGAATCGGCACGTTCAATTCGGCATAAACCTCCTCCACCTGCCGCGCTATTTTGCGCGAATTGTTGCCGGGACGGTTCGTGCCGATGAGTAGTGTGATCATGGCACAAGATGCGAGTATTCACTTGGTCTGGCAAGTGTACAACAAAAAAACCGCAGCAGCTTAAGCTGCTGTGGTGAATTGTATTTCAACATTTACTGACACGCCGAGAAGCTGGCATGCCAGAGCGTATTAGTGGTCTTGAGGAAGAACGCCTGACCTACGTTTATCACCGGATCGCCAGAATTCCAATGTGGGTTGGATGCCTGTCCATACTCATCGATGCTAAACGAACTTCCGTTCCACCTTTCCACCATATCATTGTCTGACGGATTTGCGGGGCCGGACGGAAACGCCGGAATGTATCCCAAATCAGCCTGCAATCCTCCAGCCTTGGGAACCATCGAACTGACGATTTGGTAATGATGAGACGAGAGAGGAATGTTCAGAGTTCCTTCGCGAACCAATCCCACAAAAGTCACGGTAAGTGCGCCACTTCCAACATTGTACAAAAATGCCCCCTCTCCCGGGGCCAAGGTCACCCCACCATTTCCACCCCAACTGCTCCCATCCCAAGTGTACTGCACATATGCTTGGGTCGGCACATCCCATTTCTGGATTACGCTATTGGCTGGAAGCGCCGTCCCGTCTGGCATCGTTCCGCTTCCATTGACGTTGAAAAGTCCGTCCAAGGTATTTCCATAGAAAGAATCCAATTGATTGGCAATCAATGAATTCGTTCCAGGTCCGTTGGTTAACGACCCGGTACCCACGGATACACGTGTGAATCCAATCGCCTGCGAACAACAGTTACTATCGCTCAACTTGTAAAAGCGATATGGAATTCCCGTTATTGTAGAGTCTGAAAAAGAACTATTGCCGGACGAATCCAAAGTCACTCCTGATAGGAGGGTCCAACTCGTCAAATTCGACGATTCATAAACATTCCAATCCGTGTTCGAGGAGCCGGCAATTTGAAATGAAAACGTGTCCGAAGAAATGGAGGGACTCCAAACCATTGGTCCGCAAGGCGGCGCCGGTGGAATCGGAGAATTTGTATCGGCTCCGATGAAAACAGACGAATCAAGAGCATCGTCATTCACATCGGCAATGACAAAGCGCAGTATATTCGTCGTACCCGGAGCAACGGACAAGTTTGCGGTAATCACCTGAGTCAAGCCGTCATATTGAATGTTCAAATTACCGCTGCCTACCGGGTTATCCATGTATAAACTCGAATTCACCCCTAAATTGACATTGCCCACTCCGGCAAAATCATCAGTTCCAACCAACTGCAGTGGGTTGCCGTTCAGGAATATGCCGAACCCATCATTGAACGACCCTACCCATTCATCGTATTCGTCGGAACCAAATTGGAAAGGAATGGATATGTTCGAACTCTGCGAGACAAACTGCAGTTCCAAAACGGCCGCATCCTCAGTCGTCGCGCCAATCGCCGCCGCTAAACCACTGTCGCCAGGGGTTCCCCACGGCGTGGAAATGCCATCTGTGTTATTCGGGCCATGCGCGTCCAGGATATTTCCGGAAGATAAAATTACCCCGCGATCCAAAGTTAAACCTGCGGCCTGACCATTGGTATAAGTTCCAATGGCAAATGGATGAGTGCCCTGAACGGAAGCCTCAATAATTTGAACGTTTGGTCCCATGATGAACTGCGCCATCGAAGTTGCATCCATCGATGGCGTCACGGAAATGTCAGACGCGCTGACGTTCCAGGAGAAAAACAAAAATAACCATCCCCATAAGCCGGCGTTTTTGATTAATAATTTCATAGTCTTGCTCTTCCTTTCCTATTACCCTTTTATTCCGCTCCGCTTTCACTCAGTCCACATTGACAGCGAAGCCTTTGCTTTCAGTTTCAAATTTGATTTTGAGTCAAAGCGCAACGGCTTCAAGCAAACCCACTTATCCGGCAACGACACCTGTTATCTGGAAGCGACATTTTGCCATGTGCGAGATGGCAAATTGCGAAGGGGTCATCTTGGTGCGGCATTTGAATTGCCGGCAAAAATGCGACGGTTGTTTAAAGCCGAGATCCAATGCCACTTTTTTCACCGAATCCCCGGAAAGCAATAATCTTTGAGCAGCGAACAACCGGCGCTCATTCAACCAATGCTGCGGGGAACAATGGAAGCTACGATGGAAGCGACGCTGTAATTGGCGGGTGGATATGCCACACAGTCTGGCTAATTCATTGGCGTCATAGTGCGAAGCTTTTGCCAGCGCCTCCCATTGTCCCTTAACCAAAAACATCTTTCCCATACTGCCCCTCTAACTTTTGAATTGCCTGATATATAAATCCCAGTTTCTCTCGCGCCACTCTACGCGCAAAACGATTCAACCTCGAACCGCGCGCCCCTTCAAGAAAAAATCAGCCAAAAAAAACAGACCCGATTGGTTAGCTTTCGGTGAGCAATTTTCGGTACTGTTGCTGAATCCGGGCTATTAGTGGAGATATTTCCAAGGTGTGTGCGTCAATTGAGATTGCTTCGACCGCTCCCAATGAACTCAGCGAAACAAAAACTCCTTCGGTGTTTTTCAGATCCACGATAGCAACATTTGATTGGATATCTTGCAAGTTGAGCATTTGGCAAATCTCCAGCACGACGGTTCGCGTCACTCCAGACAAAACACCGCTCACGAGTGGCGGCGTGCATACGACGCCGCCGTCAATCCAAAACAAATTGCTGCTGGCGCCTTCCACCACGAAACCGTCGGTGTTCAATAACAACGCTTCGTCCGCGCCGGCGGCGTCGGCTTCCGCGCGCGCGAGGATTTGCGTGAGCTTGTTGCAGGTCTTGAATTGCGCCAGCGGCTCGTTCGCGGGCAGGCGATGCGAAGACGTGATCAATTTCCAGCGCGCCATGGCCCTGACGTCCGGTGCCGGGTGCAAGGACATCACGGTCGTGGGATGTGCCGCGCCTCTGGGTGAATAGCCGCGCACGCCCACGCCACGCGAAAGAGTCAGACGCAGCAGCGCGTCCGACATTTGGTTTTTGGCAATGAGTTCATTGGCAAAGTTCCGCAACGCATCGGCGGAAAACGGCATTTTGATATTCAGATACTCGGCGCCGCGTTGCAGCCGCTCCAAATGCTGCTGCCAGCGAAACGGTTTGCCGTTGAAAACGCGCATGGTCTCGAACAGCCCGTCGCCGTAGAGAAAGCTGCGGTCAAAGACCGAGACGACCGCGCGGTCTTCGGGCACCAGCTCGCCGTTGAGGAAAATCAGCACGCCTATTTTTTAACGCAAAGGCGCAGCGAGGCAAAGGCGCAAAGTTGCCGGGCATAGTGGCCACGCATGACTAGTGGTCGATAAGCAATTGGGTAAATGAACCGCGCAGGCTAGCAGCCTGCGACACAGCAGGCTGGGCAGCCTGCGCTACAGGGTAATCGCGCTTCAGCTCAGTCGGGGCAAAGCCGGCTGATCCATTTTCAAATTCAGGGCGGCCAAAAAGCCGGCCGCTTTCGCCATCGTTTCCTCGTATTCCGATTCCGCGTTGGAATCCGCCACGATGCCCGCGCCCACGTTGAAGTGCGCCAAGCGATCTTTGCAAACGGCGGTCCTAATCGTGATGCTCAACTGGCTTTCGCGATTGAATCCAAGATAGCCGTGGCACCCGCAATAAGGGCCGCGTGAAATCGGTTCCAGTTCATCGATGATTTCCATGGCGCGAAATTTCGGCGCGCCGGTGATGCTGCCGCCGGGGAAACAGGACGCCAAGGCGGCGAAATGCGTCACTTCACTGCGCAACCGGCCTTCCACCGTTGAGACCAGATGCTGCACGTGCGCGAATTTTTCGAGCCGCGCCAAATCCGGCGTCTGCACGGAGCCGTATTCGCACACTTTGCCCAGATCGTTGCGGAGCAAATCCGTGATCATGACCAGTTCGGCCAGTTCCTTGGGGCTGGTTTGCAATTCGTAGGCAAGTTGCGCGTCGCGCGTGGCGTCCGCATCGCGCGGGCGCGTGCCTTTGATCGGGCGGGTAACGATGTGCGGGCCGTTCATCCGCAGGAATTGTTCCGGCGAGGAGGAAACGATTTGAAAATCGCCGCAATCACAAAAGGCGGAAAACGGCGCGGGCGAAACGGCGGCCAGTTGTTGAAATAATTGCCAGCCCGATAATTCGCAAGAGGCGGTGAGCCGGTGCGAAAGGTTGACCTGGTAAATGTCGCCGGCGCGAATGTATTCCTGTGCGCGGGCCACGGCAGCGACGAAATCTTTTCGGGAGAAATTGGATGCAACGCTCGCCCCCACCCCGGCCCTCTCCCCCAGGAGAGGGGGAACTTGCAGCCGCATTCGGTCATCAACAAAGCCCTCAGAGGAATCCAGTTGCTGGCGCCAGAACTCCATTTGGTCCCCTGCCCGCTTTTCATCTCGCGAGCCGTCGGCATTAAGGCCGGTGGAGACAATCCAGGTTTTGCCCAGTTGATGGTCGAAGATGACGAGGCTGTCGTAAAATCCGACGTGGCAATCCGGCAATTCCAAATCGTTCGCCGCGCGGCGCGGGAGCTTCGGTTCAACGAAGTTTTTCAGGTCGTAACCCCAGTAGCCGAAGCAGCCGCCGAGCGGAAACGGCAGATCCATTTCATCCAGCAACTCGCAACGGGACATGAGGCTGTCCAGCACGTGCCAGGGATTGCCAAATTGCAAACGAGTTTCGGGTTTCTGGTTTCGAGTTTCGAGTTGAGTGATTTCGCAGCGCGAGCCGAAGGAGCGGAAGGTGAGAAATGGTTTCGCGGTGACAAACGAATAACGCGCCGATGGCGAATCAAAGGACGACGTCCGCAGCAGTACTAGGCCACTTCCCGCTCTCACACTTTCCGCCAACGATTCGGGCGTGTGACTCGACGGAATTTCCTGAATCAGCGGGCGCATCACGCAAATGCCTTCGGCACGACGTCTGGCGGGCCGATGCGACGTTCATACTCCACAATGATATCCACGGCCTCCTGCGGATCATCCGTGAGCGTGAACAAATCCAAGTCGCCGGGGCTGATAAATTTTCCGCCGGCCAGGGTCTTTTTCATCCAGGCAATCAGGCCTTTCCAGTAAGCGCGCCCGAAAAGAATCAGCGGAAATTGCGGGATGCGGCCGGTTTGCACGAGCGTGATGACTTCGAAAAATTCGTCCAGCGTGCCGTAACCGCCGGGCATGAAAATGAACGCGATGCTGTATTTTACGAAGCAAACCTTCCGCGCGAAAAAATAATGGAAGTGCATCGGGATGTTCGCGTATGGATTTCCCTTTTGTTCGTGCGGCAATTGGATATTGAGCCCGACGGATTTGCCTTTGGCCTTCAAGGCGCCTCGATTCGCGGCTTCCATCACGCCCGGGCCGCCGCCAGTGATGATGGCGAGATTGTATTTGGCCAGTATTTGAGTCAGATGGAGGGTGGATTTGTAATACTGATTTGTGGGCAGCATGCGCGCGGAACCGAAAACCGTCACACCCGGGCCCACTTGCGACAGCGTTTCAAATGAATCCACAAATTCCGCCATGATGCGGAAAATTCTCCACGGATCTTCTTTGATAAACGCGATCTTGGTTTCGTTGCTCATGGCGTTGAGGTTAAAAAGGTTAAACGTGTTAAAAAAGTTAAATCAGTCAAATGAGCGGATACACGACGCCGTAAATCCGAAGACCGAAATCCGAAAGCCGAAACAATGCCGAATTCCGAAATTCGCGATTGTCAATCCACTCCCCATCACCAAAGCACGGCGACTACTGAGACAAATAATTCCAGAGGATTGCCCTCGGGCTTCGGATTTCGGATTTCTTTCGGATTTCGGACTTCGACGTTTCGGATTTGGAAGGCCAACCTGACATCGAGCAATCTCAATTATTTTTCTGCGTTTGATGACCCGCAAAAAAGCACAGGCCGGAGAGCCTGAGACTCTCCGGCCTGTCTTGTGCATTGTCACCTTAGCTGCACCCTAAACTCTCGCCGCAATTCAGGCATTTGTAACAAGCGCCATTGCGGACGGCCACATGGCCGCAGCTCGGACACGTCGGCGCGTCCTGCTGGTTCACGATCATCGACGTCAACGTGAGCACCGATGACTTGCCATGCCCGTTGCCGTGGCCATTACCATTTCCCGGCTTCAAATCAACGATTTCCGTGTCTTCCGAAATCGGCAGCTCAGGCACCGGACGGTTCACTTTTTTTTTCACTTCTTCCAGCAAGCCCGGCATGGCGAGCTCCGGCTGGGTGCGCGCGGCGGTGAGGCTGTCTCGATAGCCTGGGACGAACTGCAACCCCAGCCAGCGGAAGACGTAATCGATGATGGACGAGGCGTTGCGAATCTCCGGGTTCTTGGTGAAGCCGGAAGGCTCGAAACGCTGGTGCGCGAATTTCTTAAGCAACGTTTCCAGCGGCACGCCGTATTGCAACGACATGCTGGTCAACGTGCCAATGGTGTCCATCAAGCCGCCGATCGTGGAACCTTCCTTTGCCATCGTGATGAACAATTCGCCAGGGTGGCCGTCTTCGAAGAGTCCGACCGTCAAGTAACCTTCGTGGCCCGCGATGTCGAACTTATGCGTGATGGCCGTGCGCGTGTCGCTCAGGCGGCGGCGCAAGGGTTTGCCACCCTGCGCGCGCAAGCGGCTCATTTCGGCTTCGAGTTCCTTGATGCGCGCATCGAGCTTGCTCGTCTCGGGCGTCGCGGTCTTGTCCCCGCCTTCGTTGGTTTTCTTGGTGTTCAACGGCTGCGAGCGCTTCGAGCCGTCGCGGTAAATCGCCACGCACTTCAAGCCCATCTTCCAAGCCTGGACGTAGGCATCGCGAATGTCTTCCACGCTGCTTTCGTTCGGCATGTTGACGGTTTTGGAAATGGCGCCGCTGATGAACGGCTGGGCCGCGCCCATCATTTTCAGGTGCGCCATATATTGAATGCTGCGCTTGCCTTTGTGCGGCTTGAACGCGCAATCAAATACCGGCAAATGTTCCGCCTTCAGGCCGCTGCGAATCGTTTGGCCGTTTTCCTCGACGTCCTCGATGGTGTCGTGCTTCTCGATGTGCGCAATGATGGCTTCGCCTTCGCTCGTGGAATAGCCAAGGCGCTGCAATGCCTGCGGCACGGTGCGATTGACGATCTTCAGCATGCCGCCGCCGGCGAGCAGCTTGTATTTCACCAGCGCAATGTCCGGCTCGACGCCCGTGGTATCGCAATCCATGAGGAACGCGATCGTGCCGGTAGGCGCGAGCACAGTGACTTGGGCGTTGCGATAGCCGGATTTTTTGCCCTGCTCGAGCGCGCGGTTCCAGCAGTTGCGCGCTTCGTCCTTCAGATAATTGAACTCCGCGCTCGGCTGAATGTCTTCCACGGCGTCGCGATGCAATTGGATGACGCCCAGCATGGATTCAACATTGTCCTTAACCACCGGCTTGGACACGTGCGCGCAACGCGCGTCGCGATAACCGGGGAACGCGCCGATATTGCCCGCGATGGCGGCGCTTTGCTCGTAAGCATGGCCGGTCATCATGGAGGTGATGGCCCCCGCGAGCGCGCGGCCTTCATCGGAATCGTACGGCAACCCGTAACTCATGACGAGCGAGCCGAGGTTCGCGAAGCCAAGGCCGAGCGTGCGGAAAATGTGCGAGTTTTCGGCAATTTCCTTGGTCGGATAGCTGGCGTTATCCACCAGGATTTCCTGCGCCGTGATGTAAACGCGCACGGCGGCTTTGAAACGTTCCACGTCGAACTTGCCGTCCTCGCGCTTGAACTTCATCAGGTTCAGCGAGGCGAGATTGCAGGCGGTGTTGTTGATGAAAACGTATTCGCTGCAAGGATTCGTGGAGTGAATCGGCTCGGTGCCTTTGCAGGTGTGCCATTTTTGAATGGCGCCGTCGTATTGCATTCCGGGATCGCCGCAGACCCAGGTGCCTTCGGCAATCTTGTTGAGCAACGCGCTTGCGTCCTTCTTGTGCAGCGGTTTTCCGCTCGTGACGGCGCGCGTCCACCATTCCTTGCCGTCCATTGCCGCCTGCATGAATTCATCGCTGGCGCGGACGGAAAGATTTTCGTTCTGATACATGACGCTGCCGTAGGCATCGCCGTTGTAGGAGCCGTCGTAACCCTGCTCGATGAGCGCCCAGGCTTTCTTTTCTTCCTTTTGTTTGGCGTCAATGAATTCCTCGATGTCGCCGTGCCAATCGCGCAGCGTGTTCATCTTCGCCGCGCGGCGGGTTTTGCCGCCGGACTTCACGACGTTCGCGACCTGGTCGTAAACTTTCAGGAATGACATCGGGCCGCTCGGCCGGCCGCCGCCGCTGAGCTTTTCCTTGCTCGAACGAATCGGCGACAAATCCGTGCCGGTGCCGGAACCGTACTTGAACAGCATCGCCTCGCTGTAGGCCAAGCGCATGATGTCTTCCATGTTGTCGTGGACCGACTGGATGAAGCACGCGCTGCCTTGGGGATATTCATATTGCGTCGCGGCGCGTTCGGCTTCGCCGGTCTTGCGGTTGTAAAACCAGTTGCCACGGCCGGAGGCTTTGCCGACGCCGTATTCGTGATACAGACCGACGTTGAACCACACCGGCGAATTGAACGCGCCGTATTGGTTCACGCACAACCAGGTCAATTCGTCGTAGAAAACTTCGCCATCGGCCTTGCCGAAATAACCATCCTTCACGCCCCAATCGGCAATCGTGCGGCAGATGCGGTGGATGAGCTGGCGGACCGAAGTTTCACGTTCGGAAGTATTCTGTTCGCCGTAAAAATATTTCGAAACCACGACCTTTGTCGCGAGCAACGACCACGACTTCGGAACTTCCACGTTCTCCTGCTTGAAAATGACCTTGCCGGCGTCATCGGTGATTTCGGCGACGCGACGCTCCCATTCGATCTGGTCGAATGGCTTCACCTTCGCATCGCTGAAAACGCGTTCGATGCGCGTGGATTTGGACGCGGCCGGCGCCGCCGGCTTGGAACCGCGGGCGGCCTTTACCGACGCCGCAGCCCCGGCGGGGCGACGGCGATGTTGTGCGGGTGCGGAAGACAGGACTTCTTCACGTGCGTCAATCATGATTGCCTCATTCTGGTTGATGGTTACGGCGGGTGCGCTGTCTAGTGGCGACGGCAACATCACTGCCTTTTGTGCCTAAAACCTGTTGATTTTTGCGAAAAATACGGCCGTTTTGCGAGACCGCCCAACCCCTACAGGTTGGGGAACATTCAAACGTTATCACTATGGATTGGGGTTACAAGAAAAATCACGAAAAAGTTACGCAAACGTTATTCGCCTCGAAAATGTATCCATTCACGCACGTAGAAAGAGATTTTCGAATGTTGTTCCATAAAGTGAATAAGTGGGTGTGAATAACTGCACACTATTTGTGGTGCCTGGCATGTTTTGGAGCTTTTCCATGGCCCGCACGCTCGCCCGATTTTTGAACTTCTCCATGGTGAGAACGCCTGCCGGATCGCTGCGGCCTCTCTTCCTTGGCCGCCGGTCGTGGCCGGAATTTGCGCACCGGCTCAATCGTCTTCGGGCGCGGCTTCGGCACCAGCACAATTGGGCAGCCTTCGTAGCCAAACGCGGCGCGAAGGGAATCGGCGAGATATTTTTTGTATTGCGGCGAGAACAGTTCATCCCGATTGACGAACAGCAGAAAAGTCGGCGGCGCCTGGCGGACTTGCGTGGCGTAAAAAAATTTCAAGCGATGTCCGGCGGAACTGACGGGTTGCCGGCGCTCGACGGCGTCCTGCAGCGTGCGGTTCAAAATGGACGTGGGGACTTTTTGCTGCAATTGCGCCGCCACGTAACGCACCGCTTCAAGCAAGCGCTCCAGTTGAAAACCGGATTTTGCCGAAGTAAAAATCACCGGCGCGTAATCGAGGAAAAATAATTTCTCCTGCACCCATTCGCCAAATTCCGCCAGCGTGGTCATCACGTTCGGAGCATGCTTCGCCGTGCCGCGATTGCGGCGCTCGATCTCTTCTTCGCGCGCTTTGCGAACCGCTTGTTCCATCAGGTCCCATTTGTTGATCACCACAATGCACGCGCGGCGCTCTTCGACAATTTTATCGGCAATTTTTTTGTCCTGCTCGGTGATCCCCTGCTCCGCATCGATCACCAGCACGGCAATATCGCAGCGCGCGATGGAATCTTCCGAGCGCTTGACGCTGAAGAATTCGATCGAATCATCCACGCTGCGCGTTTTCCGCATGCCGGCCGTATCGATTAAAATGTATTTCTGGCGCTGGCCATCCGTTTCCACTTCAAACGGCACGTCGACGGCATCGCGCGTGGTGCCCGGAATCGGGCTCACGATCACGCGCTCGGATTTGGTGAGCGCGTTGATGATGGACGATTTCCAACGTTCGGCCGGCCGACAATGGCCAATTTTAAAACCAAATCCACGGCCCTCAGTTCTGAGTCCTCAGCCGATTCAGCATTCGGATTTTGGGCTTCAGGCTGCCCGTCCTCCGTAGCCTTGGCGAAGAAGGATGGACTTTGGACCGGCAAAAGGGAGATTGCCGCATTCATCAACGTCTCAATCCCTTCGCCGTGAATAGCAGTGACGGGAAAAACTTTGTCAAAGCCGAGTTCGGTGAATTCGGCCACGCCGGGTTCCGCGCGGCTGGTGTCGACTTTGTTCACGGCAAGCAGAATGGTCTTTCCACTCTGGCGCAGCCGCTGCGCCACTTCACGGTCCAGCGGGACGATGCCTTCCTGCACATTCACGACGAAAACGATGACGTTTGCCGCATCCATCGCGAGGTTCACCTGTTCAATCGCCGCCTTGGTGATGACATCGGCGGCTTTTTCGCGACGAAGCAGTCCGATGCCGCCGGTGTCCACCAAGGTGAACGGGCGTCCATGCCATTCGGCCTCCGCAGACACGCGGTCGCGGGTCACGCCCGGTTGGTCGTGGACGATGGCAATGCGCCGTCCAACAATGCGGTTGAACAGCGCGGACTTGCCGACGTTGGGCCGGCCGACGATGGCGATTAAATCTGACACGCGGTTAAGATGGGGCAGTTCTAATGGAAGCGGAAGAGGAAATGTGCGGCGTCAATGTGTTCGATACGCTCGCAGAACTGGATTTTGTGTTTTAAAGAACAAATAAGGCTTCGTATGTTAGTTGTCCGAGACCATGGATGTGCCAGCACACAATCGGGCTGCGTGGAACCGAGAGTCGAAATCCGGCACCAACCGTTGGTGCCAGCCCGTGACTAGGGAGGAAATTCGTGCAGCTCAGCAGGGAAATTGGAGCGTCATTCTCACTCCAAACAAGAGCGTTCCGTCCGACTGGTTTGGGAATATCAAAGGCAAGAAAGTGTTGTGCCTCGCATCCGGCGGCGGGCAACAGGCGCCCATTCTGGCAGCGGCGGGTGCCGAGGTGACCGGTTTCGACAATTCGGAGGAGCAATTGGCCAGGGATCGTTTTGTCGCGGAACGGGATTCTCTTGCGCTGAACACAGTTCTCGGAGATATGGCGAATCTGTCTGTATTTAGCGACGAAAGTTTCGACCTCGTGTTTCATCCCGTGTCGAATGTGTTCGCAGAAAATCTCAAACCGGTTTGGAACGAATGCTTTCGCGTTCTGAAGTGGAACGGCCGTTTGCTGTCCGGTTTCACCAATCCGGCATTCTTCCTTTTTGATCATGAAGAGGCGGCGAAAACGGGGGTTCTGACCGTAAAATACGCATTGCCTTATTCGGATCTGGAAAGTCTTCCCAAAGAAAAAAGAGAGACGCTCGAGAAAGAAGGGCTGGCGTACCAGTTTGGGCACACGCTGGAAGATCAAATAAGAGGCCAATTGGCAGCGGGATTCGTCATTTGCGATCTGTATGAAGATGATTGGGATGACAACGCGACGCCGCTAAACCGGTTCACGTCGATGTATATTTCGACGCTCGCGAGGAAGATCCGTTTTGAAACGGAGGGTGATTAAATGGAATCGCGATAAAGATGGGGTAGTTTCACGGGGAAGCGGAAATGGGCGGATACTGCTTCGGGATACTCAGCTTGTCAAAAGATGCTTGATGAGACACAATCAATATATGCCAATTTCGATTGACCAGATTGTCGAGGAAACCCGCGAAATGCCACCAGAAGTGGTTGCCGAGTTGATCGATCGGATCATGGTCGCGCGCCACGGTGGAATCGAACCTGTCGTCGAGCAATCCTGGAAGAAAGAGATAAACCGCCGCATTGCAGAAATTGAATCTGGCAAGGCAAAAGCCGTTCCGCTCGAAGAGTCGCTTGCCCGGGCCCGCAAAATTGCCGGATTGTGAGGGTTGCGCTTCATTCTGAAGCTGACGACGAATTCGCCGGAGCAGTCCGGTATTATTCGCAAATTTCTCCCGACCTTGGCGTTCGATTTTACCAAGAATCGAACGATTACTCCGCGAGGCTGCGGCCGATCCGGAGCGGTTCCGAAAATTCGACCCGCCCGCTCGACGCCATTTCAGCCGCGATTTTCCTTACGCGATCATTTTTCTCGAGCAACCAGATTGCATCTGGGTCGTGGCGGTGATGCATATGAAACGGCTGCCTGGATATTGGCATAATCGCCTTCAATAGCGGCGCACACGGAGTGACGCGCCCTACCGGGTCGGATTTTGGTGACGAGGCTCAGAATTTGAGACCCGTCACCTCGTCTCCTACAGGAAATCGATTTACCCGCAGAAGCGCTCAAACGCCCCGCCGAAGAGGTCCTTCACGTCGCGCTGGACTTCTTCGCGGGTCACGTGCCAGCCGGTCTGGGCGATGTCCGAGTATTTGTCCACCAGCACCTGGGCGATGATGCGGCGCGAGTGGTTCCATTTGTAAATGATCTGGTCGAGCACGCGTGCGTCGGAATGTTGCGGGGTGATGCTGAGGCCGATCAATTCGAGGCGCATGCGCGTCATCTCATTGATGATCTCCGGGATGTTCGTGAACCACCAGCAGCCGAAGATGTGCAGGTTGCGATATTTGCGGGCGAGCACGCACAGCTCGTGCTGGTTTTCGCGCGCGAGCACCGTGAGCAGGAACTTGTTTTCCGGAAACTGCGCGCACAGGTGCTGCACCGTGAGCAGGTTGCTGAGGCCGACGCCGTCGCCGGCGAGGCGCAAGCCGGGATTGATCAGTTTCCGCACGCCGGGCATCAATGCCAGCGGCAGGCCGTGCTCGCGGCAATGCGGCAGGATGGCTTTCTCCAGAATTTGAGCGCTGATTCCCTTGTCCGGAAAGGTGTATTCCGGCGGAATCGAAGCCATCACGTAGCGCGGATTCATTTTCTTCGTCCAATCCGCGAGGAAACGTCGGATTTCATCGAAGAATTTCTGGCCGGCGCTGGTCAGGCTGACGTTGTAACCCATCTTGGCCATTTTTGGCGCGGCTTCGGTCTGCCACAGGAACAACGGATCAATGCGCAGGCAAGCCTGAAAGCGGCTGTCACGCTGGAATCCCTTTTCCCACGTGGGCCGTTCCAGATCATCGAACGGCGAGTTGGTCATGTAAATTTTGTTCAGGCCGGCCAGCTCCATGCATTTGGTGATGTAATCGTCGACCTTCTGCTCCTGGAAGTATTTGCGCAACGCGGGCAGGTCGCGCTTCTTCACATCGAGACCGAGCAATTGCAGCGTGGTCAATACGCCGCGGCAGGCTTCTGATATCGGCGAATGCTGGATGAACAGCGTGTCCCAGATGAGATCCGCCTGCTCGGTCTTGGACATCGCCCAGAATTTTTCGTAAGGCATGTCAAGGTAACGGAACGTTTCCGCCACGAGATAATGATACGTGAGCAGTTCATCGATGCCCCAAAGCAGCAATTCGGTAAAAACAGGTTCGTAGAGGTGCGTGTGAATGTCGGTGACCGGCGTGGACATCACAATTTCTTCAATCTGCTTCGCAAAAGGAATCTGGGCGGCTTCCGCTTGAATCGTTTTCATTGGTTTCAAGGTTAGGAGGAAACCAAATGGCGCGCTACCTGTATTTTTGCACGAAACATCCGATTTTGTGCATCTTCCGGTACTGGTGTGCAACTGTATTCCAACTGGAGAATCATCGGCGGGAGATCAGACGAGATTCATTTCAATTTCCCCATCAAACTTTTTGCTTTGCGGATCCAGACGCGGTCGCGGCGGCGTTGGAAGGTGGGGGCGTGGACGTCGTCGGAAATCACGTCGCGGAGTTCGGGGCGGGCGAGATCGGGTTGGTTGCGCGCGATATAGATTTCGGCGAGTTGTACTTTGGCCCGCGGGTAGGAGTGATTTTCGGTGACCGTTTTCCAGAGGGCAAAGGCGCCATCGGTATCGCCGAGGGCAGTGCGGGTTTCGGCCAGGGCCATTTGGGAATAGCCGTAGTCGTGTTTGGGATTTTCGGCGACGACGCCTTCAAGCAGCGGGCGGGCATCGGCGGGGCGTCTGGCGCGCAGGAGGCATTGGCCGAAATGGGCGCGGGTGTCGATGTCCTGCGGGTCGCGTTGCATCGCGGCGCGATAGCATTCCTCGGCTTTGTCGAGTTTGCCCTGTTGAAAATAAATGTCGCCGAGCTGGGAATAATGGTGGGGCTTGTCGAGATGATGGATTTGGGCCTGGAGTTCCTTGATGCGGCGGCGGTCGTGGGCGCCGGGCAATTCAAAGCCGCGCGTGGCCGTGGGCGCGTCGCGGCCCAAAAAGAAATACAGGATTCCGCCCACGGTCCAGAAGACAATAATCACGGCAACCCAAAGCCATTCGCGGCGGCGGATGGCATCAATGAGCATCCAGATGTTGAAGATGGTGCCGAGCAGGAACAGGGGTTGGCGCAGCAGCCAGAATCCGAGTGCGAAAAGGACGGCGAACGCCTGGAGTGAGGACGAAGCGAACATCGAAGGCCAGCGTAGCGACCGGAAATGCCGGTGGCAACGATGATGTAGAGTGTTGTCACAGCCGCGCGTTATCGATCAATCGCGCTTGGCCCACAAAAACCGCCAGCGCCATGTGCGTGCCGCGGGTGACGCGCGCCACTGGGTTGAGCGTTTCCGGATCAAAAAACTCAACGTAATCCAGCTTCGGCGTCGGTTGGCTCTCAATCAGCTTTTTCAAATCCGCCCTTAACCGCCCAGCCGGGATCGAAGATTTTTTCACCAATGCCTGCGCCCTTTGAATCGCGCGCCACAGCACAATGCCCTGCCGCCGCAAGTCGCCTTCCAAATATTTATTGCGCGAACTCATCGCCAATCCGTCCGGTTCACGAAACGTTGAGGCAATGTCTATCTTGACCGGAAAATTTAGATCCCGCGTCATGCGCTGAATGACCGCCGCCTGTTGAAAATCCTTCGCGCCAAACACCGCCACATTCGGCTGAACGATATTGAACAATTTCGCCACGACGGTTGTCACGCCTCTGAAATGCCCCGGCCGCGAAGCTCCCTCCATCACGCGCGAAAGCGTTTCCTCGACCACGTAAGTGCTGAAATCATTTTGGGTGGGGCGAGACTCCGTCGAGCCCAAACTTTTTTTCGCCGAGGAACTCTCGCGCCGTCCCGGATACATCTCCTCATCCCCTGGCACAAATACCACGTCCACACCTTCGCAGCGGCACAGCTTCAAATCGCGCTTCAAATCACGCGGATAATGCGCCAAATCCTCCTTCGGCCCGAACTGCGTCGGGTTCACATAAATGCTCACGGCCACCTGGCCCTTTTTTCCCACCAATCTGCGCGCGCGCTTTATCAGGCTCAAATGGCCCGCGTGCAGATAACCCATCGTCGGCACGAGGGCGATTTTAATTCCCGCGCGCTGCCATTTTTTCGCGAGCCGCTGCATGGCAGCAACCGAAGTCACGACTTGCATGCGCGCAGGTTAGAACCCATCTCATAAATAGGCAACAGGCGCGTTGCCGCCCAACCTTGTAGCGGCGGTCTGCGACCGCCGCCATTTTTCTCTAATAGAAAAAATCTGAGTCACGCGTTTCAAATCAGACTGCGACAAATTGGAACTTGGAATTTGGAACTTCTCCGGAGCTTGGACGCTCTTGTCGCGCCGAAGCCTTGGCGAAGGCGGATTGAGCCTGGACACTTTGATTCAATCATCCATTCCCTTGCCCTTGAGAATCTGCGGGACGTATTTTTCAATCCTCGCCTCCCGCGTTGTGGATTGTTTGGCTGAAGAAAAATAAAGCAGGTATCCTCGTTGCCGGCCGGGCGTCAATGCCGCAAAAGCTTTTTTCAACGCCGGCATGGCATCCAATTTATTTTGAAATTCTTCCGGGACCTTGAACTCAGATGTCTTTTTGTAATTCACCTGCAAACCGGCCTTTTCTGCTTCCACGGCTTCCTTGATATAGGCCTTCAGGAGCGATTCCATTTCCACGATCTGTCGAACACTGGCAAACCGAATCTGCCGTGCCGCCTGCACATTCTCCGTCTGTTGGATCAGAACGCCCCTGGGATCCTTCAACAACGCGCCTTTGACAAACAGCAGCGCACAATAATTTTTAAATCCATGGATTAAAACGACGTTGCTTTCCTGAAACGTGTAACAAGGTTTGCCCCACCTCAATTCCTCCGTCAGCCCGCAATCGAGAATGATTCCTCTCAATTTCTCGAATTCCTCCCGCCACTGTTCAGCTTTGGCAAAAAAGAAATCAACCTTCGGATTCATTCCACTGTTTTTCATAATTGTTATTTAAGTTGAGGCCTGCGCAACACTCGGAGCGCCGATCTCCTGATCGGCACAAAATATATTTTCAAAACCACACCCCTAGCTACCCGCGAAAACCTCTCGACCTAAAACAGGCTTGTTCAGAGAATTGTTCGCGGTCAAGCCCGCCTTTTCGAAACCAGTCGCCGAAGCAAATGCCCTTTCCACATCCACAACCCGGAAACGAGAATCACCGGAACGGCGATGTAGCGAACCACCGGGGCATACTGCGGAATCTTATCAAACGGGCTATAAATATACCCAATGATCGGAATGCCGAACACAATGTGAATCCAGCGGAAAAACGATCGTTTGATATCTTGGCTCATAGTGTGATGGGTTGGGTGATGTTTGTGGAAATGGCTTATTTCAATTTGCTCATGACCTCCTGCAACCGGTTATGCGCCCAATTGATGCCTTGGGCGAACGGCAACTGCAACACCTGGTCTCTCTGCACCACTGATTCATAGATGACATGCATTGTCAGCCTGCTGCTATCGCCGCCGAGCTTTTCAAATTCATAAACCTCCAACTGCACGCCAAACGGCTTATTTTCCATCTCGAACGTCCGTGTGATTTTCCGATTCGGGCTGAACTCATGAATCACGCCGTTGAACCGGTGCTTATTACCCTTGGGATCGGTCGTTTCAAATTGATAACTGCCATGCCGCGTGCTTTCCAGTTTCAGCACGCGCGTTCCCATCCATTGCTCGACAATTTCGGGCTCCGCATACGCTTTGAAAAGCAACTCCAATGGCAAATAAAAATCCCTTGTAATCACCAATTCCTGTTTGCCGGCCTCCGCGTTGATTTTTGTTTTTTGTTCCATGTGATTATGTTTTGTATTTTTTCATCACGGTTTCCAATGTGTTAAACCGGTCCTCCCACAACTTGCGGAATGGTTCGATAAAGTCAGCGACCTCTTTCATTTTCTTGGGATTGAAGTGATAATAGATATCCCTGCCATTCTGCTCCTGCACCAGCAATTCGCACTCGGTAAGAATTTGCAGATGCTTTGAAACCGTTGGCCTGGCCGTGTCAAAATTCGCCGCAATCGCCCCCGCCGTCATGGATTGCGACGCCACCAACAGCAGCACCGCCCGCCTGGTCGGGTCTGCAATGGCTTGAAAAACGTCTCGTCTTAAATTCATTGCGTAGCTATATGACTACACAATACACGTAGTCATTTAACTACGCAATACCATTTTCGAAATTTTTTAAACAACTTGATGTTGGTGTTGCTTTCTGGGAAGAGGGCCGGGGGGTGAATCCTCTGAAAAAGAGTTCACGCCTTGAACCGCTGAACCACGATCAACCAGCGGCTATATTCCACGAGAGACGCAGGAACAACTTCTCCCTCTCCCCTCGGATGGGAGAGGGCAGGGGCGAGGGTTCAGATTCATGGGGAGGGCGAGCGTTTATCTGCCCGTGTCCTTCGGGGCCAAAAACAAAAAAACGCGAAGGCTTTCACCTTCGCGTTTTAAATGTTGCAAATCGCCTTATCTGCGGAACTGCAACGGCGTGCTTTGCGGCATCTCATGCGCGCACGGCTGATTGGTCGGCGCGTCGGCCTCGCGATTCACCGGCTGCACCAGTTTGTTCGCAAGCAAATAAACTTCCACTTCCTCGCCGCTGATGTCCGCCAGCATATGGCCGTTCACCTCCACGCACGGGCTCAACATTTGCCCGCTCTTCTCGATCATCTCCTGGCGTTGCATCGGATCGTTGATGATGTCGCGGTCCTCGAAGGCCAGATCGTATTTGCGCATGATGGCGCGAACGCCCTGGCTCCAGCCGCAAGTGGGCTTCAAATAGGCAATTATTTTCGGTTTATTCATAAAATTGGTTCCTACCCAGAATGCCATAATCTCCCAATTTGGCAACTCAGGAAACACGGGATCGTATGGAGTGGGCGGGCATGACCGCGCTTTCTACCGGGAGACATGTCTCCTGTCAAAAGCGGAGACATGTCGCCGCAGTCCAAAACAGTCCAACGTTGATTTGGACCGCGGCGGCGGAGCGCGGCGCCGACGCCGCTCTCCCCCCGGGGCGCCGACGGCTGAATTATTTTTGTAACTCTAAAACTTGAACTCCCCTCGACGCTGGCTAACGTTCCCGGGATGAACCTTGAAGATCATTTGGGCGATATCATCCGCAAATCGCGCGCCATGACCGGCGTCTCCGCCGCCGACGCCGCGCGCGCCGCCGGCTTGAGCGAATCGGAATTTTCCACGCTGGAACAATCCGGCGCCGCATCCGGCAAAATAAAATACTCCGAACTCGCCGCACTTCTACAGCTCAATGCCGCCAAACTCGAAGGCATCGCCAAAGGCTGGCTGCCCTCGCCAAAAGATTTGAGCACCTGGCGCGAACTCCGCCAGATCAGCACCACCGAAGGCGGCAACGAAGTGCATTGCTATCTAATCTGGGACGAAGTCACCCGCGAAGCCGCGTTGTTCGACACCGGCTGGGACGCCGCGCCCGCGTTGAAAATCGTGCAAGACGAGCAACTCCAGCTCAAGCACCTCTTCCTCACCCATACGCATCAGGATCACCTCGCCGGCATGACCAAAATCCGCGAAGTGTTCCCGAAAATTTTCCTGCACACCGATTCCAAAAGCGCCCCGCCGCAACATAAAAACCGCCGTAACGACCACATCCACCTCGGCAGCCTGCGCATCACCAACCGCGAAACCCCCGGCCACGCCGAAGACGGCGTCACCTACGTCGTCGGCAACTGGTCCGAGGACGCGCCCTACGTAGCCATCGTGGGCGACACAATTTTCGCCGGCTCTATGGGTGGCGCCGCGCAAAACGGCGCCCTCGCCAAACAAAAAATCCGCGACCAGATTTTATCCCTGCCGCCGGACACCCTGATCTGCCCCGGCCACGGCCCGCTCACCACCGTCGCCGAAGAAAAAGCGCACAATCCGCTTTTCTCTTGATGACATCGCGCCGCCTCGGCAGAGCGCCGCAAATTTTTCAACACCGCGTCACGGCAACAACGCCGCCCGGTAAAAACGGCAGGAATTCGTCGCATCCAGATCTGTCCAGACCACCGGGCCGTTGGTAAGCGTAATGTTTATCAGCGGCTGCCAATTGGCCGGCGAGAGGTTCGTGGCCATTTCAATTTGATATTTTCGGCCCGCTAAACCAGACAGAGTGAGTCGAGGTGGGAAAGTAGAGCTAGGCTGCAGGGCCACGAACGGATCCGAGACCAACGCAATGGGTGTGTAAGGAGTGAATGTAACCGCCATGTAGCCACCCACGACCACATTGCGGCCTCCGGTAGCGAGATCAATGATGTACGTATTGGCCGGCGCTTGAAGATTGTGGCGAATCCAATTTGTTCCATCACTGGATGAAAACACATTTGTTCCGCCAAGCGCGAAATAGGTATCGGCGGCGTAAATCACATCGCCAAAACTAGCGCCCGTATTGTTTGTCACGGCCGACCAACTCAGTCCATCCGTCGAAAGCAAATTTGTGCCCGCGCCTGCCGAAATGAAAAAGAGCCCGTTGCAAAAGCTCACTTTTCCGCGTGCCTGGCCGTTCGCGATCCTGGGCGCCGTGAACAATGGATAGATGTATCCCGCGGCATCCACGGCTACGAACTGGCCATTTCCAAACGCCACATCGCGCAAAATGGCCGTTGCTCCCGAATCGCTGCCGGTCCAGTTCGTCCCATCGGTCGAATAGTAGACATCGTTGCTGGTAATGGTGCCGTTGAGTTCCAGTCCATCGCCCACCGCCACGTACATTCCATCGCCATAAGCCACACCATAGACATTGGCCATTGCCGTCGTGTGCGCAGTCCAGTTGATTCCGTCCGGTGAAGTATAGATATTGTGCCCCGTGTAATAATCCCATCCCACTGCCACGAACAAATTGTTGCCGTAGGTCACGTCATACAGGTCCAGAATGGAATAATCATTTGTCGACCGCAGCGTCCAGGACCTGCCGTCCGGGGATGTTTCGATGAACCCATTGTCGTCGTCGACGACTTGCCCCACAGCCACATATTGGCCGCCGCCGTAAGTGACAGCCTCAAGCAAGCCGCCGTTAGGATTTGGGATTGTGGAGAGTCGGTTGGTGGTCCAGTTGTCCAGCGGATCGGCTGGCACTGAAATCAGCGCCAGCGCCAGCGCGAATAAACAAATGAACGTTTGTGAGAAGAGAGAATTCCGACTCCTGATTGCATCACCCATATAAACCTCGCCGCTGTTTTATCGAAGCCAAAACTCCCGGTCAATATAAAATCCGGAAAAAATTTTAATTTCCGTTTAATCCAATTTTAATCTTCGTAGCGGATAATGAATCTTAGGTTCGGCCTGCGAAAGAACCACATGCTCGTGAGTACGCGCAGGCATTGGACTTTGTCCGAGCAATGAACGTTTCTTCAGCGGGGTTCCCCACCCCCACCTCCTTGGCGTCATTGCTCGGACGTTTGTTAGTTCGCTCCTTTTACCTACAAATCACGGCTTTTCATTCGCGGAACTGCATGATACGCTAAAAAGCAGGTTTATGGATTACCGCAAACTGATCACCATCGAACCCGGCAAACGCGGCGGGAAACCCTCGGTGCGTGGCCTGCGTATCACCGTTGGCGATGTGCTTGGGTGGATCGCCGCTGGTATGAGTTGGCCGGAAATCATTGACGATTATCCCGATTTGACCGAGGAAGACATCCGAGCTTGCCTGGCCTATGCCGCCGATCGCGAGCAGCACACTATGATTGCGCTTACGCCGCATGAAGCTGCTGTTCGACCATAATCTCAGCCATAAGCTCATCTCGCGTCTCGCGGATATTTATCCTCTTTCCACACAAACTCGTTTGCTGAATTTCAGCACGGCAAACGATGAAACAGATCGAAATGTTTTGAATCAGATCCTTCCGCGAGCGTTTTGGAAATCTGGCCTTGAACCGATTCGACGTGCCGGTTCTCCTTTGCATATTGACCGTTCCCGCCTCGCAACCTAAATTCCCCCATATCACCGGGGAGCCAACCGGCATCGGCGGAAGCCGAGCAAAGGCTGAGAGTGTGCCGCGGGAGCGTCACAGACCCATGAACCTGATCCAGGTAATGCTGGCGTAGGAACTCCTGCGGAGGGCCATCATCGGCCACTGCGGAAAAATTCTTCTCCCGCATTCCCGCTCAGCGATAGCCCTCTCAACTATCAACGAACAGCTATCAACTATTTATGATCGCGAGCAAAGACTCCTTCGAGCCGTACAGCAGCGACGCGCTGCCGAATTCCACGAAAATTCACGTCCCCGGCGAAATCCATCCCGACGTGCGCGTGCCCATGCGCGAGATTGAAGTCACCCCCACCAAATCCTATACCGGCGCCATCGAGCCCAACGCCCCCGTCCGCGTGTACGATTGCTCCGGCCCGTGGGGCGACCCGAAATTCACCGGCAAAGTCGAAGAAGGCCTGCCCGCCCTGCGTGAAAAATGGATCCGCGCCCGCGGCGACGTCGAGGAATACCATGGCCGCGAAGTCAAACCGCAGGACAACGGCTATCTCTCCGGCAAACACGCTGAATTCGCCAGCCAGGCCGAGCGCAATCGCCTCGTTGAATTTCCCGGCCTGAAGGCCAACCGCCGCCGCACCCTGCGCGCGAAAGCCGGTAAAGTCGTCACCCAACTCGCCTACGCCCGCGCCGGCATCATCACGCCCGAAATGGAATTCATCGCCATCCGCGAAAATATGGGACACCAGCGAGCCAAGGCCGAAATCCGAAATCAGAAATCCGACATCGTGCGGAACGTTTTGGACAAGCAACATGCCGGCTCTTCGGATTTCGAGCTTGGGAATTCGGATTTCGCCCCGAGTATCTTCCGAAAATTTCCACAACGGATACCGGGCGAAATCACCCCCGAATTCGTGCGCAGCGAAGTCGCTGCGGGGCGCGCCATCATCCCCTCGAACATCAACCACCCCGAACTCGAGCCGATGATCATTGGCCGCAACTTCCTCGTAAAGATCAACGCCAACATCGGCAACAGCGCCGTCGCGTCGAGCATCGAGGAAGAAGTCGAAAAAATGCGCTGGGCCACCAAATGGGGCGCTGACACCGTCATGGATTTGTCCACCGGCAAAAACATCCACGCCACCCGCGAATGGATCCTGCGCAACTCCCCCGTCCCCATCGGCACCGTCCCGATTTACCAGGCCCTCGAAAAAGTCGGCGGCAAAGCCGAAGATCTGACCTGGGAAATTTTCCGCGACACCCTCATTGAACAAGCCGAGCAAGGCGTCGATTACTTCACCATCCACGCCGGCGTCCTCCTGCGCTTCATCCCGCTCACCGCGCATCGCATGACCGGTATCGTCTCGCGCGGCGGCAGCATCATGGCCAAATGGTGCCTCGCCAATCACCAGGAATATTTCCTCTACACCCACTGGGACGACATCTGCGACATCATGGCCGCCTACGACGTTTCGTTTTCCATCGGCGACGGCCTCCGCCCCGGCTCGATTGCCGACGCCAACGACCAGGCGCAATTCGGCGAACTCCAGGTGCAAGGCGAATTGACCGAACGCGCCTGGGCCAAAGGCGTGCAAGTCATGAACGAAGGCCCCGGTCACGTCCCCATGCACATGATCGAGGAAAACATGGCCAAACAACTCGAATGGTGCCACGA
>Ga0134128_10001854_pt1 | contig 26701 bp, 31 predicted proteins | sample KB31754_FD_96462 | JGI IMG/M metagenome (GOLD analysis project Ga0134128, IMG submission 96462) | Terrestrial soil microbial communities with excess Nitrogen fertilizer from Kellogg Biological Station, Michigan, USA - KB3-175-4 | ecosystem: Environmental > Terrestrial > Soil > Unclassified ...
AGCTTTGAATACCCCCTCTCCGCCCGCTTGCGGGGGGCGAGGGTGGCGAGCGCAGCGCCCCACGTGAGGTGGGTATCGATGGAGAATGCGCTCGTGCCGCGGTGAGACACCTCACCCTCCCCGTGGCTCGTACGAGCCACGGGCCCCTTCCCTCTCCCCGCTTCGCGCGGAGAGGGACGAGACCTTCCCGCCACGTTCGGCGCCGCCCCTCAGACCGCCGGCGCGCCGATGCGCCTCCAGTCATTGGCGAGCGTGAGCTTCGCCTCGGTCACTGCCTGAAGCCCCGCGAGATCGAGGCCCTCAACCATCTCGCGCACGACGACGCCGTCGCGGGTGATGTCGAGCACGGCGAGGTTGGTGTAGATGCGCTTCACGCAATGGGGCGCGGTCAGGGGATAGGCGCAGTGCTTGCGGATGCGCGGCTTGCCGTCCTTGGTCGTGTGCTCGACCAGGACGCGCACTTCCTTGGCGCCGACGGCGAGATCCATGGCGCCACCCACGCCCGGCGGGAAGTTCGGATCCTCGGTGGTCCAATTGGCGAGATCGCCCGCCTCGGAGACCTCGAAGGCGCCGAGCAGCGCCACGTCGAGATGGCCGCCGCGGATCATGAGGAAAGCATCGTTGTGGTGGAAATAGGCGCCGCCCCGCAGCAAGGTCACGAGCTGCTTGCCGGCATTGATGAGGTCCTTGTCCTCCTCGCCCGGCTTCGGCGCCGGCCCCATGCCGAGAATGCCGTTCTCGCTGTGGAAGACGATCTCGCGACCCTCGGGGATGAAATCGGCGCAGAGCGTCGGCAGGCCGATGCCGAGATTGACGTAAGCGCCGTTCTCGAGGTCCTGCGCGGCGCGCCATGCCATCTGTCGGCGGCTCAGGGGCTTCATGCCTCTCCTCCTCTGCCTCAGACCACGACGAGGCGGTCGACGAAGATGCCGGGGGTCACCACGGTCTCCGGGTCGAGCGCGCCGAGCTCGACGATCTCGCGCACCTGCACGGCGGTGAAACCTGCCGCCATCGCCATCACCGGATTGAAGTTCCGCGCCGATTTGCGGTAGGTGAGATTGCCCCAGCGATCGGCGCGGTCGGCGCGGCAGAGCGCGACGTCGCCCTTGATCGGCTGCTCCAGCACATAGAGCTCGCCATCGATCTCGCGCGTCTCCTTGCGCTCGCCGAGCCTGGTGCCGGCCGCGGTCTTGACGAAGAAGCCGCCGATCCCCGCCGCGCCGGCGCGCATGCGCTCGGAGAGCGTGCCCTGCGGCACGATCTCGAGCTCGATCCTGCCGGCCTTGTAGGCGGCCTCGAAGCAATGCGGGTCGGTGGTGCGCGGAAAGGAGCAGATGATCTTGCGCACGCGGCCTTCCCTGATGAGACCGGCGAGGCCCTCATCGCCGGTGCCGGCGTTGTTGGCGACGCAGACGAGGTCCTTGACCCCGGTCTCGCGCAGCGCATTCAGGAGCTCCACCGGCTCGCCGACGGAACCGAATCCCGAGCAGAGCACGGTGGCGCCGTTCCTGACGCCGGAAACCGCCTCGGCGAGCGAGCGGACGCGCTTGTCGATCATCAGAATTTCACCTGATCACCGCCCTTGAGCGACAGCATCGCCCGGGCCTCTTTGGGCGTCGCCACCTCGAGCGAGAGATTTTCGAGGATGCTGCGGATGCGCCGCACTTGATCGCCGTTCGACTTGGCGAGCTGGCCCTTGCCGATGAACAGCGAATCCTCGAGGCCGACGCGCACATTGCCGCCCATGATCGCGCCCATGGTGACCAGCGGCAGCTGGTGGCGGCCGGCCGCCAGGATCGACCAGCAGTACTGATCGCCAAAGAGCTTGTCGGCGATGTGCTTGGCATGGGCGAGATTCTCGGGATCGGCGCCGATGCCGCCGAGGATGCCGAAGATGGTCTGGACGAAAAGCGGCGGCTTCACCAGCTTGCGGTCGAGGAAATGGGCAAGCGTGTAGAGATGGCCGATGTCGTAGCACTCGAACTCGAAGCGCGTGCCATGCGCCTCGCCGAGATGCTGCAGGATATATTCGATATCCTTGAAGGTGTTGCGGAAGATGAAGTCGCGCGAGTTCTCGAGATGGGTGCGCTCCCAATCGTATTTGAATTCCTTGTAGCGCTGCAGCATCGGGTAGAGGCCGAAATTCATCGAACCCATGTTGAGCGAGCACATCTCGGGCGAGGCCGCGAGCGGCGCAGCGAGGCGCTCCTCCAGGCTCATGCCGTGGCCGCCGCCGGTGGTGATGTTCACCACGGCCTCCGTCGCCTGCTTGATGCGCGGCAGGAACTGCATGAAGACCTTGGGATCAGGCGTCGGCCGCCCGTCCTTGGGATCGCGCGCATGGAGATGGAGAATGGCCGCCCCCGCCTCCGCCGCATCGATCGCCTGCGCCGCCACCTCGTCCGGCGTCAGCGGCAGATGCGGGCTCATGGTCGGCGTGTGGATCGACCCCGTCACGGCGCAGGTGATGATGACCTTGCCGGCCTTCGCCATGGTTTTTCCTCCTCCGGGCGCTTCTTCTCGTGCCTTGCGGCTATTTGGCGGAAGGCGGCGGCGGCGTCAAATGGCGGCGCAGCAGCGGCCGGCGTCGGCACTCCGCCCACTTGCTGCGGTGCGCGAGAGCGGTCATAGGTCGGCGTCGACGGATGGAGATGCCGCATGGCCGGCCTGGTCCTCACGACCTTCGATTGGGTTCCCCAGACGCCGCGGGGCTATGTGCGTGACATCCGCGTGCGCTGGGCGCTGGAGGAGGCCGGCCTGCCCTATCGCGTCGCGAGCGTGCCGTTTCGCGCCCGGAGCGCCGAGCATTTCGCGCACCAGCCCTTCGGCCAGGTACCGTGGCTGACCGACGGTGACATTTCGATCTTCGAGAGCGGAGCGATCCTGCTTCATCTCGGCGAGCGGAGCGAGGCGCTGCTGCCGGCCGATCTTCGCGCGCGCTCGGCGGCTGTGCAATGGCTGTTCGCGGCGCTCAATTCCGTCGAGATGGCAAGCCTGCCCTGGGCCCTATTGGCGTTCTCCGGCGAGACCGGCGATACGCCGGCCTGGAAGTTTTTCGACGACTTCCTCGAGGCATCACGGCTCCAGCATCTGGAGCCGGTGCTGGCGGGGCGCCAATGGCTGGCCGGGACCTTCTCCATCGCCGACATCGTCATGGCGGATGCGCTGCGCCTGGTCGATCGGTTCGACGGGCTGGCGGGACATCCCGCCTGCCGCGACTATGTCGCGCGCGCCACGGCCCGCCCGGGTTTCGTCAAAGCACACGCAGACCAGATGGCGCATTTTGCCGCGGCAGATTGAGCAGCGCCGCTCCTAAAGGGGAGCGCGCGATTGCCTGCAGTTCCGCCCTGCGTCCTTCGACAAGCTCAGGATGAGGTGAATTCTTTGCGGCACAAAGGCAAAGCGACTCAGCCCTGGGCGCGGATGAAGTCGCGGACGCGGGGATAGATCTCGGTACGCCAGCGCTTGCCGTTGAAGACGCCGTAATGGCCGACTTTAGGCTGGATGTGGTGCGCCTTGCGCGAGGCCGGCAAGCCGGTGCAAAGGTCGAGCGCGGCGCCGGTCTGACCGACGGCGCAGATATCGTCGTTCTCGCCCTCGACGCAGAGCAGCGCGGTGCGGGTGATGGCGCGAGGCTCAACCGGGCGCTCGCGCGAGGTGAAGCGGCCCAGCGGCAGCCCGTGCTCCTGGAAGACGCGCGAGACGGTCTGCAGATAGAAATCCGCCGGCAGATCCATCACCGACATGTACTCGTCATAAAAGCGCTTGGTTCCCTCGGCGCTCTCGCCGTCGCCGCGCACGAGATGCTTGAAGAGGTCCATATGCGCGGTGACGTGACGGTCGAGGTTCATGGTCATGAACCCGGCAAGCTGCAGGAAGCCGGGATAGACGCGGCGGAACTGGCCTGAATAGCGCGCCGGCACGGTGGCGATGACGTTGCGCTCGAACCAGGAAAGCGGCCGCGAGGTGGCAAGCTGATTGACCACCGTGGGATTGCGCCGGGTGTCGATCGGGCCGCCCATCAAGGTCATGGAGCGCGGCTGCGCCGGATCCTTCTCCGCGGCCATCAGCGCGATCGCGGCGAGCACGGGCACCGAGGGCTGGCAGACGGCAATGACATGCGTCTCGGGTCCAAGCTCGCGCAGGAAGGCGGCGATGAGATCGATATGGTCGTCGAGGTCGAAGCGGCCATAAAGCAGCGGCACGTTCCGCGCATTGACCCAGTCGGTGACGAAGACATCGTGCTCCGGCAGCAACGTCTCCACCGTGCCGCGCAGCAAGGTCGCGAAGTGGCCCGAAAGCGGCGCCACCAAGAGGACGCGCGGCTGCTCGACGTCGATCGCCTTCTTGAAGTGGAGCAGCGTGCAGAACGGATGGCGCATCACCGCCACCTCGTCGACCGGCACGGCGCGTCCGTCGACGCAGGTGCCGCGGATGCGGAAATCGGGACGCTCGTGCCACATGCCGGCGCGCGCCACCATCTCGCAGGCGGCAGCCGCGCTGCGCATCACCGGATGATGCGCGATCACCGGCCAGGGCTGGTTGAGCAGCCCCTGCATCGCCTGGGCCATCCAGCGCACGGGACTGAAGGCATCGCTATGCGCCTGATAAGTCTCATAGAGCATCGCCTTCGATCCCTCTGAAATTACTACCGCCAGATGCCAACGCGCGGAGAGAGCCGCTCGGTTCCAGAAAACGCGTAAGGAGGGTGGTGGGAAGCGCCAAGACAAGGCCCCGGCACCGGGGCAAACCTGCGGCTGCGGCGGTGGGGAGCGCGGGCCTCGCCTGAGGCGGGCCGAGGAGCGCAATGTGTCACAATTATTTCCATAGTTCGCTCCCGCCAAAGGGTCAAGCTTAGATCATCCGTAAGTTTCGGAAGTCTGCAGATCTTTCACCCGACTCGGGGATGCTGCAACGCAATTTCGCCGGTCTGCGGCATGGCGCCCCAGGCGCCGCGGCGAGTCGCAACGCAGCAGTCCGGGTTAGGCCGCCGCGGAGAGCGCCGCGGTGTAGCCCGGCAGCCCGTGCCGCCCCAGGAAGCGCCGGATCGCCTCCTCGGGTATGCCGATAAAGCTGCGGTAGAGAAGCTGCAGGATGTAGGTGAAGGCGGGACCGTGGCGGCGATCCGCCGGCACGATCAGATGCGCCGATTCGTGTAGCACCAGGAAGCTGTAAAGGTAGCCGCGCTCGATGGCGATGCGGTGATTGCGGATATCGGCGAAGCCGCCGACGCGCGGGTCGTCGAAGCCCGGGACCAGGGTCAGCAGCGGCGGCACACGGCCGAGCATGGCGAAGATATCGCGCAGCATCGCCGCCGCCTCGGGATATCCCAGCAGGCGGTGACCATCCGGGAAGGCGGCGAAGAGATCGTCCTCGAAGCGGCAGATGGCGGCGCGGAAATCGGTGCGGCAATCGGCCTGGCGCAGCGCCGCGGTGAGCGCAAGGTCCAGACCTCGGTCGGCGACGCGGGCGAAAGGCGTCGTGCTCATGTGCTGCAAGATACGGCCGACTTGGTTAACAACTTCGATATGGGAGAGCCTCTAGGGCGCCGGCTGGTAGAAGCGGCGGTCGCGCAGCACCTCGAGCGAGACCGTCTTGCCGTCATGCTGCGCGCCGACGCGGGAGAGCCGCACATGCGGCGCGACCTCGCCCGGATAGCGCGCGACGTTGACGACTTCCCAGATCGACGCGGTCCGCCCCACCAGGAAGAAGCGCTGACCCGCCGCAATGCCGTAATTCTCTTCGCGTCCCGGCCGCCGCCGCCAAATGCTCATCGCTCACCTGCACTGTCCGGCTCACCTCAGGCGGGAGCCGGACGGTTCCAATGAAACGCCAAAATGCCGCACGCGGTCGAGGGCGAAAAATGCCGCAGCTTGCGCGGCGCGAGAGCGCAGCGCATGCTCCGGGCCGCAGCGGGAGGAAGCCTCGATGAACATCGCCGCCTGGCTCGAGCGGAACGGGCGGAGCTTCGGCGAGCGGCCGGCGATCTCGCAGGGCCGCGCCATCCATTCAACCTATGCGCAATGGGCGGCGCGCGCCGCATCGATCGCGGGCGCGCTGCGGCACGAGTCCTTCTACGCACCCGGCGAGCGCATCGCGATCGCGATGAGCAACGGCCCCCACTACCTCGAAGCGCTCTTCGCCATCTGGCATGCCGGTCTCGTCGCCGTGCCGATCAATGCCAAGCTGCACCGCGAGGAGTTCCGCTACATCCTCGGCCATTCCGGCGCGCGGCTTTGCTTTGCAAGCCCGGATCTGGCGGAGACGGTGGCGCCGCTCGCCGAGGATCTGCCGGACCTGGGACGCGCCGTAATCAGCGGTAGCAGGGAATGGCAGAAGCTTGCGCAAAGCGATGGCATCGCGCTGGTCGAGCGGCGGCAGGACGATCCGGCCTGGCTTTTCTATACCAGCGGCACGACGGGACGACCCAAGGGTGCGACACTCACCAACCGCAACCTGATCGCCGCCTCGCTCGCCTATTTCTCCGATGTCGATCCGGTGGCGCCCACCGACGCAAAGCTGCATGCGGCGCCGCTGAGCCATGGCTCGGGCCTTTACGGGCTGCCGCATGTCGCGCGCGCCGCCAATAACGTCATCCCCGAAAGCGGCCATTTCGATCCGGCCGAGATTGCGGAGCTGCTGCCGGTATGGCCGGGGCTCAGCCTCTTTGCCGCGCCCACCATGGTGACGCGGCTCATTGCCAGCCCGGCCTTCGCCGGCGCCGACCATCGCAACCTGAAGGCGATCATCTATGGCGGCGGACCGATGTATGGGGCCGATGTGCTGAAGGCGCTCGACCTGCTGGGCCCTCGCCTCGTGCAGATCTACGGCCAGGGCGAATCGCCGATGACGATCACCGCGCTATCGCGCGCTCTCCATGCCGACCGCGCGCATCCGCGGTGGCGCGAGCGGCTGGGCTCGGTCGGTTTGCCCTTCGCCAATGTCGAGCTGCGCATCGCCGACGCCGAGGACCGCGACCTGCCGCCGGGCGAACCGGGCGAGGTGCTGGTGCGCGGCGACCCGGTGATGGCCGGATACTGGCGCGACGAGAAGGCAAGCGCCGAAACGCTGCGCGGCGGCTGGCTGCATACCGGCGATATCGGCGCGCTCGACGAGGACGGGTTCCTTACGCTGCGCGACCGGTCCAAGGACATGATCATCAGCGGCGGCAGCAACATCTATCCGCGCGAAATCGAGGAAGTGCTGCTGCGCCATCCCGGCATTGCCGAAGTCTCGGTGGTCGGCCGGCCGCATGCCGATTGGGGCGAGGAGGTCGTGGCCTTCATCGTGCCGCGTCCCGGCGCACAACCCGCCGAAGCCGAACTCGACCGGCTCTGCCTCGACAGCATCGCGCGCTTCAAGCGGCCGCGCGCCTATCGCTTCCTCGATGCGCTGCCGAAGAACAATTACGGCAAGGTGCTGAAGACGGAGCTGCGACGGCAGCTTGCGACAGACGAGAGCGGGAATAACGGCCACGCCACTAGAAATAATAATTAACAACTCCGCAGGTATTTCCGGACACTGTCGAGCCCTGGATCAACTATCACCAGCCCGAAACCAGGAGCAAGACAAGACATGAGCGTCACCCAGTCGCTGCGCAAGCAGCATGCCGAGATGGTCGAGGTGGTCCGGCAGATCGATGCCGGCCTCGACCCTCAGCGCCTCGCCGCCAGTGCCGGCGAGATCCGCAATCGTCTTTCCGCCCTGCTGGGTAAGCTGACGATGCATCTGGCGGTGGAGGATAATTCGCTCTACCCGTCGCTCGAAAAGCACGCAAACCCGAAGGTGCGCGAGATCGGCAGCAAGTTCGCGCGCGAGATGGCGGCGGTGAAGCCCTCCGTCGAGGCCTTCGGCAAGAAGTGGACGGAGACCGCGATCGCCAAGGACGCCGCCGGCTTCTGCGCCGAGGCGAAGAAGCTCTTCGGCGTGCTCGGCGACCGCATCAAGCGCGAGAATAGCGAGCTCTATCCGCTGCTCGAGGATCGCGCTTAACCCGCGACGCTTCGGTCAGAACGTCCCCGGATAGGCGCCGCCGTCGATCAGGAAGTTCTGGCCGGTGACGTAGCCCGCCTGTGCGCTGCAGAGATAGGCGCAGGCCTCGCCAAACTCCTCGGCAGTCCCGAAGCGTCCGGCCGGGATCGCGTCGGCGCGCTGGGCGCGCGCCGCCTCGACCGAGATGTTGCGCGTCTTCGCCATGACCGAGAGGGTGGCGCCCAGCCGATCGGTATCCATCGCGCCCGGCAGCAGGTTGTTGATGGTGACGTTGTGGCGCACGGTCTTGCGCGACAGCCCGGCGACGAAGCCGGTGAGGCCGGTGCGCGCGCCGTTGGAGAGGCCCAGAATGTCGATCGGCGCCTTCACCGCGCTCGAGGTGATGTTGACGATGCGACCGAAGCGGCGGCTGATCATGCCGTCCACCGTCTGACGGATGAGTTCGATCGGCGTCAGCATGTTGGCGTCGATCGCTTTGATCCAGGTGGTGCGGTCCCATTCGCGGAAGTCGCCGGGCGGCGGGCCGCCGGCATTGTTGACCAGGATATCGGGCTGCGGGCAGGCGGCGAGCGCGGCCTTGCGCCCGTCCTCGGTGGTGATGTCGCAGGCGATCGTCGTCACCTTGGCGCCGGTCGATTTGCGGATCTCCTGGGCCGTCGCCTCGAGCGCGTCCTTGCCACGGGCAAGGATCACCAGATCGACGCCTTCGCGCGCCAGCGCCAGCGCACAGCCTTTGCCGAGGCCCTTGCTCGCGGCGCAGACCAGCGCCTTCTTGCCGGCGATGCCGAGATCCATGACTTCCCTCTCCCTTTGCGTGTTGAATTGGCGGCGATCATAGGCGGCGACCCCACCACTGGCCAGGGCGGGTCGCGTCCGCTTAGTCCTCGTTGAGCGGCGGGTTCGCCAGCACCACTGAGGTCGCGATCTGCCGCTCCGGAATCGTCCAGTAGCTGCGCAGCAGCGCCTCCTTGCGCGCCGGCGGCACGAGCGCGAAGCCGTGGCGCTCATAAAAGCGGATCGCCCAATCGGCCGCCGCCCAGGTGCCGATCAGCATCCGCCGCGCGCTCCGCTGCCGGAGCTGGCCGAGCAGCGCGCCGCCGATGCCGCGCCCCTGGGCTTGCGGCAGGACATAGGCGTGCCGGATGAGATCGACGCCGCGCACGCTCTGCAGCCCCATCACCCCCAGCAGCTCGCCCGCTTCCTCATAGCCCCAGAAGGCGATTCCGGCGGCGATCTCCTGAGCGAGCTCGTCTGCGGGCATATAAGGCTCGTGCCAGCGATCGGCCGGGATCACACCGCGATAGGCTTCGGCCGCCGCGTTGACGATGGCGAGAATGTCCGGGCGCTCGTCGTCGCGGCAGGGACGGATCGAGCTCATCGCCGGTTCCTCCGGATCGGCCGTCATGCCAGCATTGCCGCCAGCCCGCCATCGCGGCAAGAGTGGATCGGATTCAGCCGGATTGCTGCCGAGCGGAACGGCGTTTGCTCATAGAGCAGGAGGACTGCGATGCGACACATCGAGGGCGGTTGCCTCTGCGGGCAGGCGCGTTACCACGCGGATGTGGAGCCCGCCTTTGTCGGCGTGTGCCACTGCACGGATTGTCAGCGATACAGCGGCTCGGCCTTCGCCACGGTCGTTGCCCTGCCGGCACCGGCGTTGACGGTGACCGGCAGGCTGAAGACGTTCACCAAGGAGGGCGACAGCGGAAAGCCGATGCACCGGCGCTTCTGCCCGGAGTGCGGATCCGGTGTCGTCGAGGAAGCGGAGGCTCTGCCGGGTATTGCGATGATCAATGCCGGCACGCTCGATGACCGGAGCTGGCTGAACCCGGCCTCGGCGATCTACTGCGACAGCGCGCAGCACTGGGTGCAGCTCGGCGGCGAGATGAAGCGCTTTGCCAAGACGCCGGGTTGAAGCCTCATCACCCGAACCTCGCTAGGACCCCTTGCGCTTCGGCGTCGAGATTGCCGGGATCGATTTGATGTAGACGGCGATGGCGCGGCGGTCGGCGGCGGACAGCGCCGATGTGCCCTTCACGACATCGGCCATGGCCGAGCCGACAAAATCCATATCCGGGGTCTGGCCGGTCGCGAGCAGCGCCGCGACATCATCGACGCTCCACTTGCCGATCCCGGTCGCGGCATCGCCGGTGATGTTCGGCGATTTGATGCCGTCCACGCCCTTGGCATTTCCCGAATAGGCGCGGCTCTTCCGGAGCCCGCCAAGCAGGTTGCGCGGCGTGTGGCATTCCTGGCAATGCGCCACCGCCTCGGCGAGATAGCGGCCGCGATTCCAGTCGGCACTCTGCCCCGCGACCGGCGCGAGCGGCCCTTCGCGGAAGAAGAGCGCGCGCCAGAAGACCAGCAGAGCGCGCCAGCCGAACGGGAATTTGACGGCATGCGGCTGGTCGGGCCGCGCCACCGCCGGCAGGCTGCGCAGATAGGCCCAGAGATCGGCGATGTCGCCATCGCTCATGCCGGTGAAGGCGGTGTAGGGGAAGACCGGATAGAGATAGGCGCCGTTCTCGTCGCGCCCCTGGCGCAGCGCTCGGTGGAATTGCGCCTCGCTCCAGGCGCCGATGCCGTCGCGCCGGTCCGGCGTGATGTTGGGGCTGAGAAAGATGCCGAAGGGCGTGACCAGCTTGCGGCCGCCGGCGAGCGGCTTTCCACCCGATTTCACATCGGTGTGGCAGGCGACGCAGTCCGCCGCCTTGAACAGGACCGCGCCGCGCTTCACCGCCGCGTCGTCGGCTCGCGCGGCGGCCGGCGCGAGGAGAACGAGCAGCAGGGCGACGCGCAGCGGCCGCGCGCCGTGCCCGATGAGGACGACGGCGCCTTCAGCCGCGACCGAGATCCGCCTTAGGACAGCTTCTCGCGATAGGGACCGTGGCACGCGCCGCAGCCATTCTTGCCGGTATTGGCGAGCTCGGCGCCGACCGCCGCCTTGTCGCCGCCCTTGATCGCCGCAGCGAGCTTCGCCTCATAGCCCTGAAGTGCCACGGGGATCGCTTTGAATTTATCCCATTCCTGCCAGATGGCCGGCTTGGCGCCGGTCTTGCCCGGAAAGGCGTCGAGCCCGGTGCCGGCGGGGAAGAGACTGACGATCTTCGGCGCGATCGATTGGAGATCGGCAATCGCCTTCTCGGCACTCGCCTGGTCGCCGGCTCCCTTGACGTAATCCTGGATCGCCTTGAAGTCCTTGCCCTGGCGCTTCATCGTGTCGCGCCGCGTGTTGATCTCGGCCTGCTTGTCCTGCGCCACCACCGCGACCGTACCGAAGCCGATCACCATCCCCAGAACCGCTGCTGCCAAACCGAGCCTGGCAAACCTGGCCATGTCCTGCGTCCCTCCTGTTATCGCGCCCCCGCGCGGTCGGGGCGATCATAGAAAGCTCGCCGCGCCGCTCCCGCTCACGATTGCGTGACACACCGTCTACTGGATCGGGATCGCCACATGCGCAGCATAACCGGGCACTGAGGCGAGCCGCTCACACCATGCCTTGAGCCGCGGCAGCGCCGGCCGCTCGATCGGGTATGCGTGCCAGCGATAGGCCCAGATGCCGACGCAGATATCCGCCAAGGTCAGCGCCGCGCCGGCGAGGTTGTCGCCGCGGCCGAGCTGCTCCTCGACGATGCGCCAAAGGTCGACGGCGCGGAGCCGCGCGGCTTCAAGCGCGGCCGGATCGCGCTTCTCGGGCGGCGTGCGGTAGTAGCCCATCAGCATGGTCGCCATAGGCTGGGTCAGCGCGGCGAGCTGCCAGTCCATCCAGCGCTCGACATGGGTGCGCCGCGCCGGGTCCTGCGGATGGAGGCCCTCGCCGCCATGCCTGGCGCAGAGATAGCGCATGATGGTGTTCGACTCCCAGATGACCAGCGGCCCGTCTTCGACGGTCGGCACCAGCCCCATGGGATTGAGCGCGAGATAGGCGGGATCCTTGTTGCCGCCGAAGGGGCCACCCCAATCGACCCGCTCGAAGGCCACGCCCAGCTCGGTGCAGGTCCACAGCACCTTCTGCACGTTGGACGAGGTCTTGCGTCCCCAGATCTTCAGCATCTTCCCCTCCCGCCGGATGAGAGGACGCTAGCCGGGGCGAGCGGCGGCTTCAATATCGAGGCTGACGGGACGGCCTGCTGCCGGGCTGCACTTCCGCCGTGCGTCCAAGCTCAGGATGAGGAGAATTCTTTATCGCACAAAAGAAATTGTCGAGAACGCTAAAGCAGCCCGAGCTCGAGCTTGGCTTCCTCGCTCATGCGGTCGCGCGTCCAGGGCGGCGACCAGACGAGCTTGACGCGCGCGTCCTGCACGCCGGGCACCGCGGCGATCGCCTCCTGCACCTGGCCCGGCAGGCCGCCGGCGACCGGACAGGCGGGCGTGGTGAGCGTCATCTCGACATAGACGGTGCCGTCCTTGTTGACCATGAGCTCGTAGATGAGCCCGAGATCGACGAGGTTCACCGGGATCTCGGGATCGCGCACCGTCTTCAGCGCCTCCAGCACCTTCTCCTGGAGCGCGGGATCGCCGCCGTCGAAATCCGGCCGCTCGACCTCGTCCTCGGCGTCCTCGCCACCCGGCATGAAATTGAACAGGTCCCGCTCTTCGTCCGGCATGGCCATGGCGGCTACTCCGTCTTCACCGTGGCGCCGGCCTGGCCGCTCTTCACCGCCGCCTCGAAGGCATGCCAGGCGAGCGTCGCGCATTTGACGCGGGCCGGATAGGTCTTGACGCCGGTGAGCGGATCGAGCCGCTCCATCTCGTCCTCGAGCGCCGTCGGCACGTGCTGCGCCTCGCCGCCGGTCACCTTGGCGTGGAAGCCCTTGAAGAGCGCCTCCGCCTCGGCAAGCGTCTTGCCCTTCAGGATCTCGGTCATCAGCGAAGCCGAGGCCTGCGAGATGGCGCAGCCGCGCCCCTGAAAGCTCACATCCTTGATGCGCTCGCCCTCCAGCGTGACATAGACGGTGACGCGGTCACCGCAGAGCGGGTTGTGGCCATTGGCGAGATGGCTCGGATGCTCCTGCGCGCGGAAGTTCCGCGGGTGCTGACCGTGATCGAGGATGATGTCCTGATAGAGATCGCGCAGATCCATGGGCTCGCTACCGTTTGAACATCTTCTGCGCCGCCACGATGGCTTCGGCGAGCGCGTCGATGTCGCTTTCGTCGTTGTAGACGCCGAGCGAGGCGCGCGTGGTGGCGCCGAGCCCGAGCTTGTCGATGAGCGGCTGCGCGCAATGATGGCCGGCGCGCACCGCGACATTGCGCTGGTCGAGGATGGTCGCGACATCGTGCGGATGGATGCCGTCGACCTGGAAGGACAGGATGGCGTAACGCTGCTGCCCGGCGCCGGCCAATCGCACGCCCGGCAACCGCGACAAGCGCTCGACGCCGTAGGCGGTGAGCTCCGCCTCATGCGCCTCGATCGCCTCGCGGCCGAGCCCGTCGATATAGTCGAGGGCGACGGCGAGGCCGATCGCGCCGGAGATGTCGGGGGTCCCCGCTTCGAAGCGCGCCGGCGGGTCCTGGAAGGTGGTCTTCTCGAAGGTCACGTCGGTGATCATGTCGCCGCCGGCCTGCCAGGGCGGCATCTTATCGAGGATCGCCTTCCTGGCGTAGAGCACGCCGATACCGGTCGGCCCATAAGTCTTGTGACCGGAGAAGGCGTAGAAGTCGCAGTCGAGCGCACGCACATCGACCGGCATGCGCGGCGCGGCCTGGCAACCGTCGATCAGCACCTTGGCGCCCTTGGCATGCGCGAGGCGCACCACCGAGGCGACCGGCACCAGAGCGCCGGTGGCATTGGCGAGATGGGTGACGGCGACGAGGCGGGTGCGCGGACCGATGAGGCGCTCGAGCGCGGCGAGGTCGAGCCCGCCGGTCGCGTCGATCGGCGCCACTTTGAGGGCGAAGCCGATACGGTCGCGCAGGAGCTGCCAGGGAACGATGTTGGCGTGATGCTCGAGCTCGGTGATCACCACCTCGTCGTCGGGCTTCAGGAACGTCGCGCCCCAGCTATTGGTGACCAGGTTGATCGCCTCGGTGGCGCCGCGCAGGAAGACGATCTCGGCCGCCTCGCGCGCGTTCAAGAAGCCCCGCGCCCGCTCGCGCGCCGCCTCGTAGAGCTCGGTCGAGCGCGCCGAGAGGCGATAGACGCCGCGATGGATATTGGCGTAGTCGTTGCGATAGAACTCGGCCACCGCGTCGATCACCACGGCCGGCTTCTGCGCGCTGGCGCCGCTGTCGAGGAAGACGAGGCCCGGATGGCGCTCGAAGATCGGGAAGCCGCGCTTTACCGCACGCGGGTCGAGCCCGCCCGGCGCCGCCGGACGCAAGGAGGTTGCGCGCGTCATCGCCCACCCTCCCCGGCCTGCGCCAGCCAGTGCTTCAGGTGGCCTTCCAGATAGGCGCGCAGCACCGGCTCTTCGACCCGGTCCAGCGCATCGGCGGCAAAGGCCTCGATCAGCATGAGCCGTGCCTCGGCTTCCGGAATGCCGCGGGCGCGCAGATAGAAGAGCGCCGTCTCGTCGAGATCGCCCACCGTCGCGCCGTGGCTGCATTTGACGTCGTCGGCCAGGATCTCGAGCTCGGGCTTGGTATCGACGGTAGCGCGGCGGCTCAGCAGCAGGTTCTTGTTGAGCTGCTGCGCGTCGGTCTTCTGCGCCTCGGGGCGGACGCCGATCGAGCCGAGGAAGACGCCATGCGCGCGATCGGCGACCACGCCCTTGAAGAGCTCGCGCGTCGTGCAGCCCGGCGCCGCATGATCGACGAAGGTGGCCAGGGTCGCCTCCTGCTCGCCGCGCAACAGATAGGCGCCGTTCAAATCGAGCGTGGCGCCGGCGCCGTCGAAGCGGACCAGCATGTCCTGGCGCGAGAGCCGGGCGCCCAAGCTCAGCACGAAGCTCCGCAGCCGCGCGCCTTCGCCGAGCCGGGTGCGGCTCAGGGCAAAATGCAACGCCTCCGCGCTCTCGGCCTGGAGGCGCGCCTGATCGAGCGTGGCGCCGTCGCCGAGCTCGATGAGGCTCACTGCATTGGTCCAGGCAAGTCCCTCGCCCGCATGGGTCTCGACCAGCCGGGCGCTGCTGCCGGCGCCGAGCGAGACGAAGTTGCGCAGATGATGCGAGCGCGGGGCGCCGGCGCTGGCGAGGTGCACAATCTGCACCGGCAGGCGCAGCACGGTTCGGGGCTCGAGCGCCAGGACGAAGCCATCGGCGAAGAAGGCGGCGTTGAGCGAGGCGAAGGGCTGGTTGCCCTCGGTGTCACTCTGCTCGATCGCGCCGGTCAGCAGTTCCGGCCGCTCGGCAAGCGTTCGCGCCGTCGAGGCGAGCCAAACGCCCTGCGGCAGCGCGCCCGGCTGCGAAAGCTCCGGCGAGAACTTGCCGTCGACCAGCACGAGGCGGTGAGCGTCGCCCTCGAGCCGCCACGCATCGGGCGAGACCCGCGTCTCGCCAGCCCCGGCGGAGGGCGGAAACTCGGCGCGCTGCAAGGGCCTGAGATCGGTGAAGCGCCACGCTTCCTGCCGGCGCGTCGGGAAGCCCAGATCGCCGAAGCGGGCGAGCGCCGCCTGACGGCGCGCCGCAAGCGCGTGCGGCTCGCCCGCGCCGCGCGGCCCCGCGCGGAACGCCTCGACATAAGGCTTGGTCTCGCTCTTGACGATCATCGCCGTCCCGGCCTCACGCCGCCTCGAAGCCGGCATATCCGTGCTCCTCGAGCTCGGCCGCCAGACTCTTGTCGCCGGAGCGGACGATGCGGCCACCGCTCAACACATGGACATGGTCAGGCTCGATATAGTCGAGAAGGCGCTGGTAATGGGTGATCAGCACCATCGATCGGTCGGGCCCGCGCAGCTTGTTGATGCCAGAGGCCACCAGGCGCAGCGCGTCGATGTCGAGGCCGCTATCGGTCTCGTCGAGAATGGCGAGCTTCGGCTCCAGCATCGCCATCTGGAAGATCTCGTTGCGCTTTTTCTCGCCGCCGGAGAAGCCGGCATTGACCGCGCGCTGCAGCAGATCGTCGCCGATCTCCAGGAGCTTCAGCTTGGCGCGCACGGTCTTCAGGAACTGGCCGGCATCGAGCTCGGCCTCGCCGCGCGCGCGCCGCGTCGCGTTGAGCGCCGCGCGTAGAAAATACATGTTGTTGACCCCCGGAATCTCCACCGGGTACTGGAAGGCGAGGAAGACGCCCTCGCGCGCCCGCTCGTCGGGCGCGAGCGCCAAAAGGTCGCGCCCCAGATACCTGACGCTGCCCTCGGTCACCTCATAGCCCGGCCGGCCGGACAACACGCCCGCGAGCGTGCTCTTGCCGGAGCCGTTCGGCCCCATGATCGCATGCACCTCGCCCGGCGCGACGGTAAGGTCGATCCCTTTCAGGATCTCGCGCCCATCGGCGATGCGCGCGTGCAGATTTCTGATCTCCAGCATCGATTCCGACATGATTCCTGATTCCCCGCCGCTCAGCCGACGCTGCCTTCGAGGCTCACCGCGAGCAGCTTCTGCGCTTCGACGGCGAACTCCATCGGCAACTCCTTCAGCACCTCCTTGCAGAAGCCGTTGACGATGAGCGACAGCGCATCCTCCTGGCTGAGCCCGCGCTGCTGGCAGTAAAACATCTGGTCTTCGCTGATCTTCGACGTCGTCGCCTCGTGCTCGACCCGAGCCGAGGGGTTGCGCACCTCGATATAAGGAACGGTGTGCGCGCCGCATTTGTGGCCGATGAGCAGCGAATCGCATTGCGTGTAATTGCGGGCGTTCTCGGCCTTGGGCTGGATGCGCACCAGCCCGCGATAGGTGTTCTGGCCGCGCCCGGCCGAGATGCCCTTGGAGACGATGGTCGAGCGGGTGTTGCGGCCGAGGTGGATCATCTTCGTGCCGGTATCCGCCTGCTGCAGATTGTTGGTGATGGCGACCGAGTAGAATTCGCCGATCGAGTTGTCGCCCTCGAGGATGCAGCTCGGATATTTCCAGGTGATTGCCGAGCCGGTCTCGACCTGAGTCCAGGAGATCTTCGAATTGGCGCCGCGGCAGGCGCCGCGCTTGGTGACGAAATTGAAGATGCCGCCCTTGCCTTCGGCATCGCCCGGATACCAATTCTGCACCGTCGAATACTTGATCTCGGCGCCCTCGAGCGCGACCAGCTCGACCACCGCGGCGTGAAGCTGGTTCTCGTCGCGCTGCGGCGCGGTGCAGCCTTCGAGATAGCTCACATAGCTGCCCTTGTCGGCGATGATCAGCGTGCGCTCGAACTGCCCGGTCTTGGCGGCATTGATGCGGAAATACGTCGAGAGCTCCATCGGGCAGCGCACGCCCGGCGGCACATAGACGAAGGAGCCGTCGCTGAATACGGCGGAGTTGAGCGCGGCGAAGAAATTGTCGCCCGGCGGCACGACCGAGCCCAGATACTGCCGCACCAGTTCGCCATGCTCGCGCACCGCCTCGCCGAAGGAGCAGAAGATGATGCCGAGCTCGCCGAGCTTCTCCTTGAAGGTGGTGGCGACCGAGACGCTGTCGAAGACGGCGTCGACCGCGACGCCGGCGAGGGCCGCGCGCTCGTTCAAGGGGATGCCGAGCTTCTCATAGGTGCGCAACAGCTCCGGGTCGACCTCCTCGAGGGATTTCGGCGCGTTCTGCCGCTTGGGCGCTGAATAATAGGTCGCCGCCTGATAGTCGATCGGCGAGAGCCGCAGCTTCGGCCAATGCGGCTCCTCCATCTTCTGCCAATGCTTGTAGGCGCTCACCCGCCAGTCGAGCAGCCAGCGCGGCTCGTGCTTCTTGGCGGAGATGAAGGCGATGATCTCCTCGTTGAGGCCCGGCGGCGCGCTCTCGCTCTCGATGTCGGTGACAAAGCCGTATTTGTAGCCCTCGCCCGCGACCTCGCGCAGCGTTTCGGCGTTCTTGACGGTTTTTACGGTGGCGGGACTGCTCATGGGGCAAAAGTCTCTTCGGAAGCGGCAGGCTTCGGCGCGAAGTCGGCAAAGGGCGGCAGCATGTCGGCGAGACTCACCGCGCCGAGGGCGGTTCCCACTGCCTGATTGATGCGCCGCCAATGCGGCCGCGTCGGGCAGAAATTGGTGCGCTCGCAATCCGGCATATGGCTGGTGCATTGGGTGACGCCGATGGCGCCGTCGATCGCCGCGACCAGCTCGGCCACCGAGATGGCCGAAGGCGGGCGGGCCAGGCGATATCCCCCGGCCGCGCCACGGGCGCCGGCGACGATGCCGGCATGGGCCAGCGCCTTCAGCACCTTGGCGACGGTGGCGCGCGGCAGTTTCGCCTCCTCGGCGAGCGCGCCCGCGGTCATCTGGCGCTCGGCGCCGACCGCGAGGTGGGTTGCGATGATGACCGCGTAATCCGCCAGTTTGCTCAGGATAATCATCGGCTTCGCCAATCCGCTCAATCGCTTAGGTTAATTGGGACCGTTGCGGTACGGATTAAGTTGGGTGTTATACCGGAGCTTCAAGAGGCCGCAAGCGCTATTTTTCGTGGGATGCGGCCGGGCCGTCCGGGATAGCATCCGAGACAAGGAAGGCGGCAGGCGGCGTCCAGGCGAGGCGAGACCGCGGGGAGGAGCACCATGGCGAAGGTCGAGATGCGCATCGAGGGCGCGGTCCGGCGCGTGCTGCTTAACCGGCCCGATAAGCGCAATGCGCTCGATTCCGAGATGCTGGAGCTGCTCGAGGCGGCGTTCAAGGAGCCGCCGGGCCGCGAGGAGCGCGCCGCGGTGATCCGCGCCGCAGGCCCGGTCTTCTGCGCCGGCCTCGACCTCAGGCAGCGCAGCGAGATGGGCGCGAGCCCGATCGAGCGCATGCTGCACGCGGTCGAGACCTATCCGCTGCCGGTCGTCGCCGTGGTGCAGGGCGACGCCATTGCCGGCGGCAACGAGTTGGCGCTCCACTGCGATCTCGTCATCGCCAGCAAGGCAGCGCGCTTCGGCATGTCGCTGGCGCAGATCGGGCTGGTGCCGAGCTGGTTTCTCGCCAAGAAGCTCCTCGAAGTGGCGGGACCGGTGACGACGCGGAAGATCCTCTTCCTCGGCGACCCGCTCCCGGCGCAGCGCCTCTACGAGCTCGGTGTCATCGCCGAGGTGGTGGCGCCCGACGACCTCGAGACGGCCGCCGCGTCCGCGCTCGACCGCCTCGTCGCCAACGCGCCCCTCTCGCTCAAGGCGATGAAGGCGCTGCTGCTGCGCGAGATGAAATTCCGCGACGCAATCGCGCATGAGGATATCGACCGCGTGCTGGCCGAGGTGCGGCAGAGCGCTGACGCCAGGGAGGGCATGGCGGCACGGCTCGAGAAGCGCGCTCCGCGCTTCGAGGGCCGCTGATGGCGATCAGGCTCGAAAAGCCGTGGCTCCCGCTGAGTGCCGAGGCGGTGCGCGCGCTGCCGGGCCAGCTCGGCGTCTTCGAGCTTGGCGATGAGGCGGGAAAGGTGATCGCCATCGGCTACGCCGGCGGCCACGCGCTGTTCGGCCTGCGCAGCGCCGTCGAGGAAGGGCGCAAGCGCCACCCGGAAGCGCGGCGCTTCCGTGTCGAGGTGAACATGCAATACCAGAGCCGCTATCGCGAGCTGCTGATGCTGCATGTCGCCGATCACGGCGCGCTGCCCGCCGGCAATCGCGACGAGCCGGTGCGGCTCGGGCGGTTGAGCCCGCTCTAGGAGCTGCTCCATGGACCTCGACCCCACCGAAGAGCAGAAGCTGATCGTGGCGCAGGTGCGGCGCTTCGTGCGCGAGGAGATCGTGCCGCTCGAGGCGAAGCTCGATCCCGATGCGAGCGAGCTGCCGCCGGAGGACTTCGCTCGGCTCAGGGCGATGGTGCAGGCGATGGGTTTCTACGGGCTCGACATCCCGGCGGAATATGGCGGCCCGGGCATCGATCTCGTCACCCGCACGCTGATGGCGGTCGAGATGGCGCAGCATCGCGCCGGGCTCTACGCCCCCTGCTACGGCGTCTTTGGCGGCGCCGGCCTCGCCCAGCTCTATGAGGCGAGCGAGGAGCAGAAGCAGCGCTATCTCTATCCGACGCTGCGCGGCGAGAAGCGGGGATTCTTCGGCCTCACCGAGCCGTCGGGCGGCAGCGATCCCGCGCGCGCCATCCAGACGCGCGCCGCGCGCGATGGCGATCACTGGGTGCTGAATGGCAGCAAGGTGTTCATCTCCGGCGCCGACCGCGCGCAATACGGTCTGGTGTTCGCGCGGACGGATGCGGGCAAAGGGCGCGACGGCATCACCTGCTTCATCGTCGATACCGACATGCCGGGCTTCCATGTCCGCCGCGTCGTCCACACGCTGCGCTCGACCCACTACGCGACCGAGCTGCAATTCGAGGATCTGCGCGTGCCGCAGGCGAATGTACTGGGTGAGGTCAATCGCGGCTTCGCCATCGCCAATGACCGGTTGAGCCGGCAGCGCATCCCCTACGCCGCGGCCTGCATCGGCGTCGCGGTGAAGGCGCAGGAGATGGCGATCGACTATGCAAAGCTGCGCGACACCTTCGGCGCCAAGCTCGCGACGCGCCAGGCGATCCAGTGGATGATCGTCGATAACGAGATCGACATCAGGACGAGTCTTTGGCTCACCCTCGCCGCAGCGCACAAGACGGAGCGTGGCGAGGCTTTTCGCACCGAGGCGGCAATGGCGAAGCTGGTGGCGAGCGAGGCCGGCGGCCGCGTCGTCGACCGCGCCATGCAGATCCATGGCGGCTATGGCATGACCAAGGATCTGCCGCTCGAGCGCTGGTACCGCGAGATGCGCATCCGCCGCGTGGGCGAAGGTCCGAGCGAGGTGCAACGCCACATCATCGCCCGCGACCTGCTGGGAGGGTCGTTCCATTGAGCGAGGCCAATCTGCCGCTCGCCGGAATCACAGTGGTCGATCTTGGCCAGGTCTATCAGGGCCCCTATGCGACGCTGCTGATGGCCAAGGCGGGCGCCGAGGTCATCAAGGTCGAGCCGCTCCAGGGGGAGCCGTTGCGCCACCGCGTTGCGGTCGGGCGCGGCGCCTCCTTCCCCTTCGCCATGCTCAATTCCAACAAGCGCGCGGTGACGCTCAATCTCAAGAGCGAGCGTGGCCGGGCGCTCCTCATGGAGATGGTGCGGCGCGCCGATGTGCTGCTGGAGAATTTCGCGCCCGGCGTGCTCGACCGGCTCGGCATCGGCTGGAGCGTGCTGAGCGCGCTCAATCCGCGGCTCGTCTACGCCTCTGGCTCGGGCTTCGGCCTCACCGGCCCCGACCGCGACAGCCTCGCCATGGATCTGACGGTGCAGGCGGTCTCGGGCGTCATGAGCATCACGGGCTTTCCCGAAGGACCGCCGGTCAAGGCCGGCGCCGCCTTCGTCGACTTCCTGAGCGGCATCCATCTCTATGCCGGGGTGATGACCGCGCTGGTCGAGCGCGCCCGCACCGGCAAGGGGCGCCTCGTCGAGGTGGCGATGCAGGAGACGGTCTATCCGACCCTCGCCTCCAATCTGGGCTTTCTCTACACCAGCAAGGGCGATGTTCCGCCGCGCACCGGGAACCGTCATGGCGGGCTCGCGATCGCGCCCTACAACGTCTATCCGGCGAAAGACGGGCATGTCGCCATCATCTGCGTCGTCGAGACGCATTGGCGCAACCTGCTCGCCGCGATGGGGCGCGAGGATCTTGCCGCCGACCCGCGCTTTGCCGACAATGCGACGCGCGTCGAGAACCTGGCAGCGACCGACGCGCTCGTCGAAGAGTGGACGCGCTCGCTCGGCCGCGACGAGATCTTCGCCATCACCAGGCGCCACCGCATCCCGTCGGCGCCGGTTCGCGATCTGCGCGAGGTGATGAACGACCCGCATATGCATGAGCGCGGCATGCTCGAGCACATCGAGCATCCGGAGCTGGGCGACATCGTCGTGCCGACCAGCCCGCTGCGCTTCCACGGCGCCGACACCATCGAGACGACGCCGTCGCCGAAGCTTGGCCAGCACAATGACGAGGTCTATGGCTCCTGGCTCGGCCTTTCGGCCGAGGAGATCGCCGCGCTACGGGCGGAAGGCGTGATCTAGGAGCCTGTCCGGGAAATAGCATGGGCCTGCGTTGCACGAGGACGGGGCGATGTTAGGAGCGAGGCCGAGGGCGATGCGGGCCATCGGCAAGGCCGAGCGACGCGGCAGCGCCCCGTCCTCGTGCAACCCGAAGGGACATCGTCCTTTGCCCCCGGAGCGTCGTCGCTCGTCGCTTACGATGCTACGGCATCGCTACGCTCCTCGCTCCTAGCCCGAGGGCAAAGGACGATGTCGCAAGCCTATGCTATTTCCCGGACCGGCTCCTAGCCTCATCGCCCGCTGGCGCAGGATCGCCTTCTGCACTTTGCCATTGGCGTTGCGCGGCAGCGGCTCCCGCACCAGCTCGACGATTTCCGGCACCTTGTAGTCGGCCATGCGCTCGGCGCAGAAGGAGCGCAGCTCCGCAGCGCTGATGCCGGCGCCCTTCGGCAGCACGAAGGCGCAGACGCGCTCGCCCAGCACCGGGTCGGGGCGGCCGACCACCGCGCATTCAGCGATGCCGGGGTGATAGGCCAGCGCATTCTCGACCTCGGCGCTGAAGATCTTGTAGCCGCCGCGGTTGATCATGTCCTTGAGCCGGTCGAAGATGCGCAGGAAACCCTGCTCGTCGAGCGAGCCGACATCGCCCGAATGCCAGAAGCCGTCGGTGAAGCTCGCGGCATTGGCCTCGGGCTTATTCCAGTATCCCGGCACCACCATCGGTCCGCGGATCCAGATCTCACCGCTGGCGCCGGGCGGCACGTCGCGCCCGTTCTCGTCGACGACGCGCACCTCGCCGCAGGGCACGACCTGTCCGACGCTCGCCTCATGTCCGGCGGTCTCGCCCAGCGGCATCATCGTCGTCGGCGAAGTTGTCTCGGTGGCGCCATAGGCATTGCTGAGCTGCAGGCGCGGCAGCTTTCGCGCGAGCTCGGCGATGGTCGCCTCGGGCATCGGCGCACCGCCGAAGGACCCGACCCGCCAGGATCCGAGATCGAAGCGCTCGAATTCGGCATCCATCAGGCAGAGGATGTACATCGCCGGCACCATGCAGGTGAAGGTGATGCGCTCGCGCGACGCGAGCTCGATGAAGTCGCGGGCCTTGAAGTTGCGCAGGACGACGCTCGCGCCACCGCAGCAGATGGCGGTGAGCAGGATCGCCACCGTTCCCGTCACATGCGCCGCCGGCACGGCGAGCAGCGAGCGGTCGGCAGAAGTAAGGCCCATGCAGCGGGTGAAGTGGAGCGTGGAATGGACGATGTTGAGATGGCTCAGCATCGCGCCCTTCGGCTTTCCGGTAGTGCCGGAGGTGTAGAGAATGGTCGCCGTGTCCTCCTCGCCGATGCTCGCGGAAGGCGGCGGCGCGGCCGGCGCAAGAAAGGCTGCGACCGGCTCGGCGCCGGAAACAGCGTCGCCGACGACGATGCGCAGCCGGAGCGACGGCACCGAAGCGGGCTCCGGCAGCGCCGCGGCGAACTCGCTTTCGAAAATGAGCGCCGCGGCGCCGCTGTCATTGAGCGCGTATTCGAGCTCCGGCTGCCTCGAGCGCGTGCCGAGCGGCATCGAGACCGCGCCGAGCCTTGCGCAGGCGAGAATGGCGACGAGGAATTCCGGACAATTGCCGAGCAGCAGCGCTACGCGATCGCCGGCGCGGATGCCGCTTGCGGCGAGATTGCCGGCCATGGCGTCGACCAGGCGGTCGAGCTCGGCGTAGGAAATCCGCCGCTCGCCCGCGACCAGCGCCTCGGCTTCCGCGCGGCGGGTAAGGCTACGGCGAAAGAGCGCATCCACCGTGGACGGCCGGTCGGCGAAGCAGCGGAAGCGCCTGCCGTCGAAATGCCGCTCCAGGCGAAGCTCGCCACCCAGCCCTTCGGCGGGCCAGAAGCGATCCTGCAGCATGGTCCCCATGGCGCGGCTACGATAAGGTCTCACCATGGCGGAGGCGAGCGCAAATCCGGTCGTGCTGGAATTCTGGTACGAGTTCGCCAGCCCCTATTCCTATCTGGCGGCCGCCCGCATCGAGCGGCTCGTCACGGGAAAGCCGATCCGCCTCGACTGGCGACCCTTCCTGCTCGGCCCGCTCTTCAAGACGCGCAGCCATGACCCCTCGCCTTTCCAAAATCCGAGCCCGGCGCAGCGCCGCTATCGCTGGCGCGACGTGCAGCGGCTCTGCGCTGCCGAGGGGGTGAAGCTGCGACTTCCCTCCACATACCCCCGCAATGGGCTCTTCGCCGCCCGTGCCGCGCTCATCGCCGTCGAGGAGGGTTGGGGTCCCGAGTTCAGCCGCGCGGTGTTTCACGCCAATTTCGCCGAGGACCGCGACATTGCGGCGCCGGCCGTGCTGGGCGACCTGATCGCGGCGCTCGGGCGGGATGCTGCATCTGTGCTGGAGCGCGCGCAGAGCCCGGCCAATAAGGCGCGTCTCGTCGCGCGCGGCGAGGAGGCGATCGCCCGGGGCATTTTCGGGGCGCCAAGCTTCCTCTTGGGCGAGGAGCTCTTCTGGGGGAATGATCGCCTCGACCAGGCCATCGCCTGGGCGCTCGCCCCGCCCGAGCTGCCGCCGCTCCTGCCGGCGGTCTGATTGAAAAAATGCTTGTTCTTGTTTTGTTCTTTCGCTAGTCTGGAGGAATTCAGGCATGCGGAGGCAGGACATGGATAGGAAACTGGACCGCCAAGGCGCGCTGGTGCTGGCGATCGGCTGGATCGCCGCGCTCTGGATCACCCTCACCTGACCTCCGGGGAGTTGAGTTCCCGGCGGGGATCTGCCGGGACGAGAACGCTCTCCTCCCGCTAGGTGTGATCGATATCCGCCAGCGCCCGCTGCAGGGCGTTGAACACCTGGCTCGGGCGGAATGGCTTCTCGAGGAAGCCCAGCGGGCTTGCCTCTTTGGCGCGCTGCATCGTGTCGGGATCGCAAAGGCCCGACAGGAAGATCGACTGGATGTTGAAGCGGCTGCGCATCAGCCGGGCAACTTCGATTCCGTCCATCGGGCCGGCGAGCTTGATGTCGACCAGCGCCAGGGCCGGACGCCCATCGCTGGCCAGCGACATGGCTTCGGGCCCGGAGGACGCGATCCCGGCTATGGCGAAGCCGGATTCCTCCAACACCTCCTGGATGTAGCTGGCGACCAGGGCGTCATCCTCGACGACGAGGATGGACACCGGCCGCTTGACACCGGCATCCGCCATATCATCTTTCAAATCGCTGGGGCTCGATACCATTGGGCTCCCGTTGCCGGTGACCGTCGATCAAGCGCCGATCCCGGGACGGGCGCCACCCGCTAGAAACGATTTGTGCTGAACGTGGTTCCTCACGAGGAGGACACTCCCCTTCCGCGCGAGCGGATCGGTCGCTAAGGTCCGCGGCGGAGCAGATCGATGAAGCTTCTCGTGATCGAAGACGACCGTGAGGCTGCGGCCTATATCGCCAAGGGCCTCGCCGAGAGCGGCTATGTCGTCGATCACGCCGCCGACGGGCGAAACGGCCTCTTCATGGCCAGTTCCGGCAACTATGACGCGCTCATCGTCGATCGCATGCTGCCGGGGATGGATGGGTTGGCGCTCATCGCCGCGCTGCGCGCCGCCGAGCTGCACACGCCGGTGCTCATCCTGAGCGCGCTCGGCGCGGTCGACGACCGGGTCAAGGGGCTGCGTGCCGGCGGCGACGACTATCTCGTGAAACCCTTCGCCTTCCGCGAGCTGCTGGCGCGGATCGAGGCCTTGCTGCGGCGCGGCAGCGGCAACGCCGCGACGACCCGGCTCAAGGTCGGCGATCTCGAGATGGACCTCCTGACCCGCATCGTCACGCGGAGCGAGCGCGAGATTGACCTGCTGCCGCGGGAATTCCGCCTGCTCGAATTCCTCATGCGCCATGCCGGTCAGGTGGTGACGCGCACCATGCTGCTGGAGCATGTCTGGGACTACCATTTCGACCCGCAGACCAACGTCATCGACGTGCATGTGAGCAGGCTGCGCCAGAAGATCGACAAGGGGTTCGCCAAGCCGCTGCTGCACACGGTGCGGGGCGCCGGCTATTGCCTGCGCGCCGAATAGGCGGCTCGCCGTGACCCGCCTGCTCCGCACCAACGCTTTCCGCCTCGCGGCGCTCTACCTCCTGCTCTTCGCCGCCTCGGTGCTGGCGCTGCTCGCCTTCATCTATTTCTCGACGGCGGGCTTCGTCGAGCGCCAGACCGAGGCGACCATTGACGCGGAGATCACCGGACTGCGAGAGGAATATGCCGATCGCGGCCTCCCCGGCCTGCTCGAGATCATTCATGCGCGCAGCAACGCGCCGCATGGCGATTCCACGCTCTACCTCGTCACCGATCCGTCGCTGCACCCGATCGCCGGCAATCTCTCGGCCTGGCCGCGCGCCCGCCAGATCCGACCCGGCTGGATCAGCTTCCCGGTCGAGGTGCGGACGCGCGACGGGCTGGTCGCGACCACGGCGGTCGCCTCGGTCTTCGTGCTGCAGGACAGCTTCCGCCTGCTGGTCGGGCGCGACCTGCTCGACGCCTCGGCCTTCCGCAGCCGGATCACGCGCACGCTCGCCTGGGCGGCGCTGCTCACCGTCGCCCTGGGCGTCGCCGGCGGCCTGTTCATGACGCGGCACATGCTGCGCCGCGTCGAGGCGGTGAACCGGACCAGCGCGCGCATCATCCGCGGCGATCTGACGCAGCGCGTGCCGCTCACCGGCAGCGGCGACGAATTCGACC
>Ga0134128_10001855_pt1 | contig 26699 bp, 19 predicted proteins | sample KB31754_FD_96462 | JGI IMG/M metagenome (GOLD analysis project Ga0134128, IMG submission 96462) | Terrestrial soil microbial communities with excess Nitrogen fertilizer from Kellogg Biological Station, Michigan, USA - KB3-175-4 | ecosystem: Environmental > Terrestrial > Soil > Unclassified ...
ATCATTGTTTCCCGCCTTACCACCATGGTAAATTTGCATTATTAAAAATGGTGAAAATGTCAGCAATGAAAACGATAGCGATTGTTGGAGCAACAGAAAAAACAGGTAAGATCATCGCAGACAGCTTTTCGTCTTTGCCTTATCGGTTGCTTCTTGTTTCTTACAATTTAGAGCAATTACAAATGTTAACCAAAAATATTTTGGCGAATAAAAATGCAGCAGAAATTGATTCAATCGAGTGTGTAAAAGAGGGTTGCTGGGAAGCAGATATCATTATTCTCGCTGTTCCTTCTTGTCAAGAAAAAGAGGTAGCAGAAAAAATGAAAGAAGTATCAACACAAAAGATTGTTGTAGCAGTTTATCAGGGATTTGACTCTCTTAAAGATTTGCATAAAATATTGCCTTATTCAAAGCTGGTGAAAGTCTCAGGAGTTCTGGAACACGAAATTTTGATCAGTGGTGAAGATGATGCAGTAAACGAAGAAATAAGATCAATTTTTAATCAGGCTGGTTTTTGTGTAAAAGCAGTTGCTGATTTAGAAGCATCAAATAAGTAAACAAAAAAATAAAATACAAATTACAATTATGAACAAGATCATTGCAACAGATTCCAACAATTGGCCGGCTTTAATCGCCAGACTGGCATTAGGTTTAACCATTTTTCCACATGGTGCTCAAAAACTTCTGGGTTGGTTTGGCGGTTACGGATACACTGGCACGATGGGATTCTTTACAACTCAAATGCACATTTCTTACTTTGTTGCATTACTGGTTATTCTCATCGAATTTTTTGGATCTATCTTTTTAATATTCGGTTTTCTAAGCCGTTTGGCTGCTCTCGGTCTTATCGGAATTTACATTGGAGCAATCGCTTTAATTCATGCATCGAACGGATTTTTTATGAACTGGAATATGATTCCAAACAAAGGAGAAGGCTGGGAATATTTTATCCTGCTTTTTGGACTGGCAATTATTGTTCTGGTAAAAGGTGGCGGCAAAGCCAGTGCAGATGCAGCTCTTACCAATAAACATGGATAAGTAAATCAAAAATAGCAATTAGTAAAATTAAAAATTAAAATTAAAAATTATGTCATTCACAAAATGGTCAGTTGATCCAACTCACAGCGAAATTACTTTTAAAGTAAAACATCTCATGATCTCTACCGTAACAGGTCAGTTTAATAAATTCAGTGTAGAGGTAGAAACAGAAAACAATGATTTTAATTCAGTTAAAAAGATCGGATTTTCTGCTGATATTGATTCTATCGATACTAACAATGAACAAAGAAATGCACATTTAAAATCTGCTGATTTTTTTAATGCTGAACAGCATCCGAGAGTAGAATTTTCAGGCACAGATTATGAAGTAAAAACAGGAAAGTTGCAGGGAAATTTATCCATTGGAGGTATTACAAAGCCTGTGACATTGGATGTGGAATTTGGCGGCCAGGCAAAAGATCCATGGGGCGGAGAAAGAGCAGGATTTGCGGTTACAGGAAAGATAAGCCGCAAAGAATTTGGCTTAACTTATAATGCCGTAACAGAAGCAGGCGGAGTGGTAGTAGGTGATGAAATAAAAATAAATGCAGAAGTTCAATTGGTAAAGCAAGCAGGAGAATTGCAATCTGAAGAAGCTGCATAATTTCTAAATAAATAATATAACTGTCATGCATATACGAAAATGTGCATGACAGTTTTCATTAAATAAATTGGATAAAATGAACGACAAAGTTTTGGGATTCCATCATATTACTGCAATTGCAAGTGATCCAAAAAGAAATCTGGACTTTTATACGAAAGTTCTGGGGCAAAGGCTTGTGAAGAAGACAGTAAATTTTGATGATCCTGAAACATATCATTTCTATTTTGGAAATGAAGCCGGAACTCCCGGAACGATTCTCACATTCTTTCCCTGGCCCGGGGCAAGAAAAGGTTTTAATGGAACAGGAATGGCAACGGAAATTGGATATTCTGTGCCACAGGGAAGTCTTGCTTTTTGGAAAGATCGTTTTAAACAATTTGATGTAAGTTTTAACGAAGTGAATGAAAAGCTTGGCGAGAAATATCTTCCGTTTCGCGACCCGGACGGGCTTCATCTCAATCTTATTGAGGTTGTAGGTGATAATCGAAAAGCATGGGAAACAGCCGAAGTAAAGGCAGATGTTGCTGCACGAGGCTTTCGAAGTGTAGTGCTTACTTTGAAAAAAACAGAACCAACTATTGAAGTTTTAACCAGTATTCTTGGTTATCATTTGGAAAAACAGGAGGGGAATTATTACAGGTTAAAAACTGATGCAATTGACAATGCCAATATCGTCGATCTTGTGATTGCTCCCGATTTGCCAAATGGTTTAAATGCTGCCGGAACCAATCACCATGTGGCTTTCCGGGTGAAGGATGAGGATATTTTGATGGACTACCGCGAGAAAGTGTTGATTAAAGGTTTGAATATTACTCCAAAAATTGATCGTGATTATTTCTTTTCACTTTATTTCAGAGAACCAGGCGGGGTATTATTTGAACTGGCAACCGATAACCCTGGTTTTACAAAAGACGAGCCGCTTGATGAATTGGGGACACATTTAAAACTGCCAAGGCAATATGAAAGCATGAGAAAAGAGATTGAAAGTGTGTTGCCAAAATTGTAATTCTTAAAAATAAAGTTCTCTTTATTTCTTTTTTGCTATTCGATGGCATCTAAATTGCTGGCGTTTATAAAACCCCGCACCTTACGAATGACTTTAACTTTTCATGGAGCTGCACGAACTGTCACCGGCTCAAAGCATCTCTTGTCTTTAAAAAACGGTTTCAATATTTTATTCGATTGCGGTATGTTCCAGGGAATGGGAATTGATACTGATTCATTGAACAGTGAATTTGGATTTGATCCTTCAAAAGTGCATTGTGTATTGCTTTCCCATGCTCATATTGATCACAGTGGCCTTCTTCCAAAATTGGTTAAAGAAGGTTTTACAGGGAAAATTTATTGCACACAGGCAACGGCTGAATTAGCGGAAATTCTTTTGCATGACAGTGCGGAAATTCAAACGTACGAAACGGAATACATCAATAAAAAAAGAACTGCACATAATCTTCCGCTTTATGAGCCCTTATACAATCATGAAGATGTCATGAATGCAGCAAAACAATTTGAAGTGATTGAGTATGATCAATCTTTCTCGCCGGCAAAAGATGTTGAGGTTTTGTTTACGAACAACGGGCATATAATAGGAAGCGCTGCAATCAATCTTACCATAACAGAAGATGAAAAAGAAACTAAAATTCTTTTCAGTGGTGATGTCGGAAGAACAAGAAGTGCCTTATTAAAACCTCCTCAGAACACACCTCAGGCGGATTACATCATTATAGAAAGCACTTATGGCGACAAACATCATGATATTTCATTCAACCATATTGAGAACATGCTGGATTGGATCAACAGAACCTGTATCAAAAAGCAGGGGAAGCTGATCATTGCTGCATTTAGCGTTGGCCGTACTCAGGAAATTCTTTACATTCTAAATCAATTGGAGCTTGAAAAAAGATTGCCCGAATTGAATGTTTTTGTTGATAGTCCATTGAGTTTGAAAGCAACAGAAACGGTAAAAAAATATCCTGAGCTTTTTAATGATCATTTACAGGAAATTTTAAAAATAGATGATGATCCATTTTTGTTTAACGGTCTGAAATATATTGAACTAGCAGAAGATAGTAAACGTTTGAAAGAAAGCGATACGCCTTGTGTAATAATTTCAGCAAGCGGAACCGCAGATGCCGGACGAGTAAGACATCATATTTTTCAATGCATCGGCGATTACAGAAATACAATTCTGATGTCAGGATATTGCAGTGTTCATTCTTTAGGAGGACAACTTTTGAAAGGAGTGAAGGAAGTTGAATTATTTAATGAAACACGGAAGGTGTCAGCTGAAATAGGCGCTATTACTGGCCTGAGCGCTCATGCTGATTCAGATGATCTTTTACAATTTTTAAGTTCACAGGATCCGAAAAAAGTGAAAGGGATGTTTTTAGTTCATGGGGAGTATGAAACTCAGGTTGCCTTTAAAACCAAATTAGAGAATAAAGGATTTAATAATATTTTTATTCCGGATCAGCATGAGAAAATTGAATTGAAATAATTTTTTGATCACAAAACAAGCTGGTGAAAAAGTTTGTTTAGAGTTTCACTTGCATCATCACAAAAGCCCGGATGAACTTTTGAGGTTTGTATGATCGTACTTCTTGTAGCAGTTAACCAGCGAAATCTTTCTGCAGGAGGAAGTTTCCCGATTGGTCCGGAACCGGGACTTCCTTTAGAAATCAGATCGAATATTTTTAAATTATTTTCCAGTTCTTCTATATCTGATTCGTTGCAAAAATTCCTGATCCTTTTTTCATTTAAATAATAAAGAGATTGCAAAAATTTTTCTTCTTTGCAATAAAGAATCACACCCACGTTCAGAAACTCTTCGCGTTCAACCCGTGGTACAATGCGGATTACAGCATATTCAAATAATTTTTTCTCTTGCATGTTTTGCTTCGTTTACAAAATTTTCTGAATGGGCAACCCGTGTTTTTAAAAATTCAATATATGCCTGCCGGTGTTCATTTGAAGATTGAAAAGTAGGTTCATCTTTAAGCCAGTCATTAGGAATTAATGCAACAATATTTTCTATTAATTCATTTGTAAAGACCGCTTTCAATTCTTTATCCACTTTGTCTAACTGAGAAGCGTAGGGCAAAAGCACATGATCTTTTACCAATAAAAAAGGTTTCTCAGCCTGCTCTTTCCAATTGTTCCATGAATGATGAAAATAGAGTGACGCGCCAAAATCAATCAGCCACAATTCTTTGTACCAAATCAGCATGTTTGTGTTTCGTGAAGTGCGATCAACATTCATCAGCAAACAATCAAGCCATACAATTTTTGAAGCAAGTTTTGGATCAATATTTGAAACGACCGGATCAAAAGTAATAGAGCCGGAAAGATAATGTACACCAAGATTTAAGCCAATGCTTGCCCTGAGCAAATCCTGGATTTCTTCATCAGGCTCTGTGCGCCCAAACGCCTCATCAAGATTGGCAAAAACAATTTCAGGAACTTTTAATTGTGCAGCGCGTGCCAGTTCGGCACCGATCAGTTCTGCAATCAAAGCTTTTTTCCCCTGTCCTGCACCGCGAAATTTTAATACATACAAAAAACTATCATCCGCTTCTGCAATGGCAGGCAATGAGCCACCTTCACGCAATGGTGTTACATACCTTGTTACATTGACTGTTCTTATCTCAGGACTTTTTGATGACATATTCAGCGCACAATTTACATTAAAGAGTAAACAAACAAATAATGATGATTTTTATTTTGTCCCGATGCAAATGAATCCATACTTTTTATTAAAAGATTTTTCAACAGCAGATATTTTTTTACCTTCGGCGGCTCAAAAAAAATGCAGAAGTATTTCAATTATGTTAATCTATTCTTCTATTGTTTCAGAGAAATTATCTATCTCTGAAAAACAAGTTGTTGCCGTTTTGGAATTATTGAATGAAGGCGCTACGATCCCGTTTATTGCCCGTTATCGCAAAGATAAAACCGGCGCGCTTGATGAAGTGCAGATTCAGAAAATACAGGAAGAAGCAAAAGTTCAGCAGGAGTTTGCTGACCGGAAAGCTTTCATTGAAAAAACAATTACAGAGCAGGGAAAAATGACGGGTTCCTTGCAGGAAAAAATTAATCATGCAAAAACAATTAATGAGCTTGAAGATATTTATTTGCCCTATAAACCAAAGCGAAAAACAAAAGCCCAAACTGCCCGGGAAAATGGTTTGGAACCATTGGCTTTGTTATTATTAAAGCAGGAAAATATTTCTGTAAGAAATGAAGCCGAAAAATTTATTAATGAAAAAATTACCGACGTAGATTCTGCTTTACAAGGTGCACGGGATATCATAGCAGAGATCGTAAATGAGGATGCTGAAGTGCGGGCTAAAATGAGAAAATTATTTGAACAATCAGCAACAGTTCAAAGTAAAATATTAACGGGAAAGGAGGAGAGTGGAATTAAGTACAAAGATTATTTTGAATTTGCAGAACCTGTTTCAAAAATCCCATCACACAGAATGCTCGCCATTATGCGCGGATTTATGGAGGGATTTTTAAGAATGACCATTTCACCTGAAGAAGAAATGGCTCTCCTCAAAATAGAAGACCAGTTTATTAAAGCAAATAATGAATCATCAGAAGAAGTGAAAAAAACAATTAAAGATGCCTATAGAAGATTGTTGCAGCCCAGTTTGGAGAGTGAATTTCGCATGACGTTAAAAACAAAAGCTGATGAGGAAGCGATCAGTGTGTTTGCTGAAAACCTGCGCCAGCTATTGCTTTCATCACCATTGGGAAGTAAAAAGATATTGGCAATTGATCCGGGTTATCGCACCGGATGTAAAGTTGTTGTATTAGATGAAAAAGGAGAATTACAAAAAACTGATTTGATTTTTATTCACGAGAAAAATTTTAAAGTTCAGGAAGCTGAACAAAAAATTCAATCTTTAGTAAAGCAATTTGGAATAGAAGCATTTGCAATTGGAGATGGAACTGCAGGTCGCGAAACGGAACAATTTATTAAAGGATTACAAACCGGGCTACCTGTGTTTTTAGTGAACGAAGATGGTGCATCTATTTATTCAGCTTCTGAAATTGCACGTGAAGAATTTCCGGATCAGGATATCACTGTTCGTGGTGCAGTGAGTATTGGAAGAAGGTTAATGGATCCCTTGGCAGAGTTGGTAAAAATTGATCCGAAAAGTATTGGCGTTGGTCAGTATCAGCATGATGTAAATCAGTCCCGCCTTAAAGAAAAACTGGATCAAACTGTGGTTAGCTGTGTAAATGCGGTTGGAGTAAATTTAAATACAGCTGGAAAATATTTATTGGGTTACGTGAGTGGGATTGGTCCTTCAATCGCGGAAAATATTGTGAGCTATAGAAAAGAAAAAGGAAGATTTACCAATCGTCGTCAGTTGAAAGAAGTAGCACGGCTTGGTGACAAGGCTTTTGAACAATGCGCCGGTTTTTTGAGAATTAAAAATGGCGACAATCCTTTGGATGAAAGTGGCGTTCATCCGGAATCTTACAGTATTGTAGAGCAAATAGCGAAAGACGCAGGAGTGGACGTAAAAGAAATTATTGGCAATGAGAATGTGATCAATAAAATAGCTCCACAGAAATATGTAGACGGCAATACCGGGCTTCATACTTTACAGGATATTTTAAAAGAATTAAAAAAGCCGGGACTTGATCCCAGGAATGAAGCACATGCATTTGAGTTTGCCAATATTTATTCTATCGAAGATGTGCGGGTTGGAATGATTGTTCCGGGGCAGGTTACAAATCTGACACGCTTTGGCGCTTTTGTAGATATTGGGGTAAAGCAGGATGGCCTTGTTCATGTGTCTGAAATTGCACATAAATATATTTCTGATCCGGGTGAAGTTTTAAAACTGAATGATAAAGTGATGGTGAAAGTAACAGAAGTGGACCTCGCCAGAAAGAGAATTGCATTGTCGATCAGGCAAACTCAGGAGGCGCCAAAACATAATGAAACACGCCACGGGCAACAGAACCGGGGAAAGGGAAATCATAAAAATCATTCTGACAGGATTGAAAAGGAAAGTGCGTCCATGGAAGATGCAATGAGTTTATTAAGAAAGAAATTTGGAAAATAGTAAAATAGGATAGTGGTATAACGGCTATGCATAAACGAATTTCTTTTCCCGGTATGATAATCCAGGCTATAATTTGATTTTCTATTTCAGGAAAATAACCTTCTCATTTTAATCTTACAATTCAGGTTGATGAATTGTACAATAGTTTTGTACAAAAGAAATAAAATGGAAAGAAGACCGATCAAAAGAAATGAGAACATTGTAAAGATCTCAAGGGATCATCATGCAAGTCTTTTATTTTGCTGGAAACTGAGGCAAGGCATTAAATATCATGCTTCTAAAGATCGTATTTTCACATACGTCCAATATTTCTGGGATCATCATTTTTCTAAACATTTTAAGGAAGAAGAAGAATTTCTTTTTGCACCATTGAAAGATGAAGTGGTTCAGAAGGCAATTGATGATCACCAAAAGATAAAAATATTTTTTGACCAGATAAATGTGGAAGGAATGGAAAGTGAAGCTGATATTTTATTGGAATTAGCAGATATGGTTGATCAGCATGTTCGTTTTGAAGAAAGAATTTTGTTCCCTCATTTGGAAGAAAAATTATCAAAAGAACAATTGGAAATAATTGGAAAGCAAATAACAGATGATCCTTTAGCCGATCACTATGAAGACGAGTTTTGGATAAAATCAAATTCCTTGTAACTGCTTATAAAACCTGATGATCACACACGAAAAAGATATTTCTTTTACATTGATTTATTTTGATGAAGAAATAAATATTGAAACTTTCGAAGGCGAGTTTCGCAATTTGATGATACTCATCAATGAAAAAATTTATGTAGAAGATTTTGGTGAATGCAAAGGAATTGGCCGGTGTGGTACATGTTTGGTTGAGGTGGAAGGATTAGGCGAGGCCGCATCAGTAATGGAAAGAAATGAAAAAAGTACATTGGCGAAATGTGCAGTGCAGAAACCAAATCTGCGCTTATCGTGCCAGATAATGATCAATGATGCCTTGCAAAATTCACGGATAAAAATTGTGGAAGAAAGAGAAGATGTACGATGATGGAAAGTTTAGTGAAGCAACGAATAAACTGATTTTTTATTTTCTTTCATTCGATCATTGATTCTGCTTATTTTTATTCAAAAAAAATCTCTTGAAACATTTATTTGCACTATTTATTTTTATTTCAATTTCATTTTTCAGTATGGCTCAAACAAAACCTGGAAGCAGTATTCCAGATTATTATACCACCAAAAAAAGTTTCAATGATTCTCTTTTGAAAATTGTTCAGGATGTAAATCTTGATGGAACTTATGATGCGGGCGAAGATGGAATGCAAACCATTTCATTTGCGGTCATTGATTTGAATGGGCGCAAACCTTTACTGGGTGGAGTTCATATGGATCACTTCATTTATCCGGCATCGGTTTATAAAATGTATGTGGCAATGGAAGTATTGAAACAGGTAAGTGAAGAAAAATATTCTTTATACAAATCGTATGTGGTTAAATCTCCAAACGATGTTGATCATACATCGGAAATTGCATGGGATCCGCGTCCGTTATTAAAAGATGGGGATACCGTGACGGTCGATTATTTGTTAGACCTTATGATCACGCGCAGCGATAATTCCGCTGCTAATTGTATGATCGATATTGCAGGAAGAAAAAATATCAATGAAACGATTGATGAAAATGGTTGGAATGGAAGTGAAGTCACACGAAAATTTTTAGCGAGAAAATTTGAAGACCCCGGATTCGATACGGTTAGAAGTACTGTTACCAGTGCATTACATGCGGCCGACTTTATGTACAAAATTTATAAAAATCAATTGGTAAATCCATGGGTTAGCCAGCAATTGAAAGTGTTACTGGGAAGACAACTGGATACAACAAAACTTTCTACAGGCCTTCCGCACAATGCAATGTTTTATCACAAATCGGGATGGTGGAGTTATTTTACGAATGATGTTGGTATTGTAGATGACGGACAAATAAAATATATCATTGCTTTATTTACGCCAATTACAGAAGAAAAAGTAAGGCCGGCATTTAAAGAGCTTTCAAAACGGGTTTATTGGCTGATTAAAAACATGCATCAGAAATAGATCAATTTCGTTTATGCATTCATGTTATTTATTTTTTCACTTTTTATTTTAAAACTTAAATAAATGCCTCTTCCGTAATTAATGGGAACCGGGTTATTTATTCATTTATTAACAGAAATAAAAAAGTTCATTCAATTTTATTACTGGATAAAAAATCTCTCATTTTCAAATTTTGTGGCAGAAATTCCGTTTTTATTTCTTTAACATGGCATTAAACTTGAACATTATAAGTATCCTTTAAAAACTTCGTTTCTTTGACACTATTATTGACAGATTGACAAGTGAAAAACTTTATATGAGTAAAAATTATTTCCTGAATGGGCCCGAAGATGAGATGGAATTTATGCCCATGATTCCTTTACATGAAGACAATGACGCAACTGATGAACAACCGATCCCTGCTGAATTACCGCTGCTTCCATTAAGAAATACCGTTCTTTTTCCGGGAGTAGTAATTCCAATTACTGTTGGCCGCGATAAAAGTATAAAGGCTGTAAATGATGCATACAAGACTGACAAATTAGTAGGTGTAGTATCACAAAAAGACAGTCTGGTGGAAGAGCCAAATGTAAGCGATTTGGTAAAAATTGGTACGATCGCTAAAATTCTTAAATTGATCAAAATGCCCGATGGCGGAACAACCGTAATTATCCAGGGCAAAAAAAGATTTCAGATAGAGGAGGTGACATCAGAAGAACCTTATTTCAAAGCGAAAGTTACCGTTCTTGTTGACGATGAATTGAAAGACGATAATGATTTTGATGCCATGGTTTCTTCCATTAAAGAGCTGGCAAGCCAGATCATACAACTGTCTCCGAACATGCCTTCTGAGGCAACCATCATTTTAAAAAATATTGAAAACCCTGCGTTTCTGATTCATTTTGTGAGCAGCAACCTGAACAGTAATGTTTTGGAAAAACAAAAATTACTTGAAATTCAAAACATAAAATCACGTGCGGAAGTTTTATTGAATTTACTGCAGACAGAATTGCAATATGCTGAGTTGAAAAATAAAGTAACGAACAAAACCCGCGCTGAGCTTGATAAACAGCAGAAAGATTATTTTTTACAGCAACAATTAAAAGCCATCAAGGAAGAATTGGGTGGCGATAACGTGGCCGAGGTAAAAGAAATGCAGAAAAAAGCAGAAACTAAAAAATGGCCGGCTGCTGCAAAAGAAATGTTTACGAAAGGTGTTGAAAAGCTGGAACGGATGCATCCTTCAACTCCGGATTATTCGGTTGTTTATAACCATTTGGATCTGATGCTGGATTTGCCGTGGGAAGAATATACCAAAGATCAGTACGATTTTAAAAAGGCTAAAAAAATCCTGGATCATGATCATTATGGTATGGAAAAAATCAAGGAAAGAATTTTGGAATATCTGGCTGTATTAAAACTGAAGGGTGATATGAAAAGCCCTATCCTTTGTTTTGTTGGGCCTCCGGGAATCGGAAAAACATCACTGGGAAAAAGCATTGCCAATGCGATCAACAGAAAATATGTAAGAGTTAGTCTCGGTGGTTTGCATGATGAAAGTGAAATTCGCGGTCATCGCAAAACATATATCGGTGCGATGCCGGGAAGAATTCTGCAATCTATCCGCAAAGTAAAATCTTCCAACCCTGTAATGATCCTTGATGAAATAGATAAAGTAGGAACTGATTTTCGTGGCGATCCGTCTTCAGCTTTGCTCGAAGTTTTGGACCCGGAGCAAAACAATAATTTTTACGATAATTACCTGGAGCTGGAATACGACCTGAGCAAAGTGCTTTTCATTGCCACAGCAAATAATTTGCAAAATATTCAACCGGCTTTGCGCGATCGTTTGGAAATTATTGATTTGAGCGGATATGCGATCGAGGAAAAAATAGAAATTGCCAAAAGGCATTTGATACCAAAACAAAAAGAAGCGCATGGCTTAAAAGACATTCCTTTTAAAATAAGTGACGCGGTTTTGGAAAAAATAATCGCGGATTTCACAAGAGAAAGTGGTGTTCGGGAACTGGATCGTCAGTTGGCCGGCGTAATGAGAAAACTGGCGCGGGAATATGCAGAAAAGGGGAAATTGAAGCCCACTGTCAGCATGAATGATGTTGAAAAAATTATGGGGAAATCCCGTTACAGCAATGAGGTATATAAGACTGCTAATATGGCCGGAGTAGCTGTTGGGCTGGCGTGGACATATGTTGGAGGCGATATATTGTTTATTGAATCTGCCACCAGCGATAATGGAAAAGGAGACCTGAAACTTACGGGAAATCTGGGAAATGTGATGAAAGAAAGTGCTTCTACCGCATTGAGCTATCTTCAATCAAATGCCAAAAAATATGGTATTGATCCGGAAATTTTTTACAAAAAAAATGTACACATTCATGTTCCTGAAGGAGCGGTTCCAAAAGACGGCCCAAGCGCAGGAGTAACAATGATGACAGCTCTCGCCTCTTCATTTACAGGAAGAAGAGTGAAACCTTATATGGCGATGACTGGCGAAATTACTTTGCGTGGACAAGTGCTTCCGGTTGGAGGAATCAAAGAAAAAATCCTTGCTGCAAAAAGATCAGGAATACGTGAAATAATTATGAGCGCGCAAAATGAAAAAGACGTAACAGAAATTAATCCAAGTTATATCAAAGGGTTGAAAGTAAATTACGTAAAAACAATGCAGCAGGTTCTGGATCTGGCATTGCTCTAAAATTTATAAATTCTTTTAAGAAAACCTTTGCGATCTCAAAATTGCAAGGGTTTTTTTATTTATAGAGGTAAAACCACTGCCAATGCTCTACTCAACGGATATTTTTTCTACTAAAATATTTTTTTAATTATCTTATTTTCTTCCTAAACTTTTTAAAAATGTTTATTTTGAAGAAGAAAAAGATAAAATCGTTGTATATTATATTTAATAAGTACGATTACTTTGTGTAATTATTTAAAAAGTTTTAGAACTAATTGCATCTTCGGTGTCAGAAAAATTAAATATTTATAAAAGAGAGCTAAAAAAGCATCTGTATTTCTCAAAGATGTTGTCTTGTGCTGACCTCAGTATTATGACAAACAAAAGCGTTCCTTTTACAACAAAGTTTCTGAACGAATTGATTGCAGATGGAAGTGTTGTGGAAACCGGATATGCCCTTTCTACTGGTGGTCGCCGTCCCCAGATGTATTCTTTAAAATCCGACCTGCATTATATTGTTTCAGTCGCTGTCGATCAGCTGATTACAAGTATTTGCCTGATGGACATGCAAAATAATATGATTGGCGATTTGCTAAAGGTTGATATTGCTTTACAGGATAATCCTGGCGCACTTGAACAATTAAGAAATGCCTTGGTTGAATTCATAGAAAATGTACCGTTCCCAAAAGAAAAAATTGCAGGAATCGGTATCAGCATGCCTGGCTTTGTGGATGTAAAGAAAGGCATCAATCACTCTTTTTTACCTTCCGGGGATGAAAGCATTGTAAGCTTTATCCGCAAAGAAATTGATATTCCTGTTTTGATAGATAATGATTCGAGTTTGATCGGGCTCGCTGAATTAAGAATGGGAACTGCCCGAAATCATAACAATGTAATGGTCATCAATATTGGCTGGGGTGTTGGTTTGGGAATGATCCTTAATGCGGGTTTGTTTCGCGGGCATAATGGCTTTGCCGGAGAATTTAGCCACATTCCTGTTTTTAAAAATAATAAAATCTGCAGCTGTGGTAAGACAGGTTGTTTGGAAACAGAGACTTCTTTACTGGTAATTGTTGAAAAAGCGATGGAAGGACTGAAAAAAGGAAGAATGTCTGTGCTGAATAATTTTTCATTTGAAAATGTGGAAGAATCATGCAATGCGATCATAGATGCCGCCTCAAAAGGAGACACTTTTGCTGTCGAACTTTTTTCTGAAGCTGGATATAATCTGGGTTTGGGAATTTCTATTTTGATTACCCTGATGAACCCTGAATTAATTGTTTTGAGTGGAAGAGGAGCGGCAGCAGGAAAACTGTGGCTGGCGCCAATTCAACAGGCGATCAATGAACATTGCATTCCCAAAATTGCTGAGGATACGGAAATCATGATATCCAATTTTGGTCAGAAAGTTAATTTAATGGGAGCCGCTGCATTGGTAATGGAAAATTTTGATGCACCATCCGTTACAGAAGGCAGCGCTTTAAAACAGGAGTTTAAAAAAATAAAAACTGTTTAATCGAAGAAAAACATGATAATAAACAACCCTAATCTTTTAAAGAAAAAAACAAATGCAATGAAAAAGTTTACGAAAAAACTATTGCTCTTTTCGTTTTTCTCCTTATGCGCGATGATCACGTTTGCGCAGGAAAGAACGATCACAGGAACAATAAAAGACAACAATGGAGCGCCTCTTGCAAATGCCTCTGTGCTTGTAAAGGGTACTAACAAAGGTGTTCCATCAGACGCGAATGGCAATTTCAGTATTGCTGTTAGCGGTAAAAATCCTGTTCTGGTAATTAGCTCTGTGAATTTTAAAACGAAAGAAATTTCTGTTGGAACCGCAAGTTATCTGGACATTTCGCTTCAGGACGGCACTGGGTCCATGCAGGAAGTGGTGGTAACTGCGTTAGGAATTCAAAAGCAAAAAAGATCTCTCGGCTATTCCATTCAGGAAGTAAAAGGGCAAACACTTGTTGATTCAAGGGAAACTAATCTTGTAAACGACCTTTCTGGAAAAGTTGCGGGCTTACAAGTAGTACGTTCTGGCAATGGGCCGGCAGGTTCTTCTCAAATCGTATTGCGTGGAAACAATTCTTTAACCGGATTATCGCAACCTCTTATAGTAGTGGATGGGGTACCGATGGATAATTCTACAGGACGTGTAGGTATTGGTGCTTACGACGGTTTTTATAATTCAACGCTCGATATGGGAAATGGTTTAAGTGATATTAATCCTGAAGACATTGCATCCATCAGTGTGTTAAAAGGCCCTGCTGCTGCTGCATTATATGGTTCTCTTGGGGGTAACGGGGTTATTTTAATTACAACCAAAACAGGAAAAAAACAACCGGGTTTGGGAATAACTGTTTCATCATCCGTAGGCTTTGAAAGCATCTTTACCAATCCGAAGATGCAGAACCTGTATGCACAGGGAAGTAACGGGCGTTATGATTCTGTTTCTACTTCAAGCTGGGGGCCCAAAATAAATGGCCAGGAAGTAACAGACTGGGCGGGCAAACAGGTAAAACTGCAACCTTATGATAACGTAAAAAACTTCTTTCAAAACGGAATTGTTTCAAATCAAAACATGTCGTTTCAGCAGCAGATAAATTCAACATCTGTATATGCCTCTTACAATCGCTTTGACGATAAAAGCATCATTCCTGGCGAAAAGCTTTCGCGCAATAACATTACTGCAAGAGCAGTAACAAAATTTGGCAATAATCAAAACTGGACGCTTGATACCAAGTTTCAGTTTATAAATGCTACTGCAAATAACAGATCCATTGAAGGGCAGGACTTTAGTATTTTTGGCACTATTTATAATTTACCCCGAACACTGGATATTCGCAATTTTGAAAATCCCTTAGATCCCAACGGAAATATGTTTTGGTGGCAAAAGGGAAGTGGAATGAATCCATATTGGTCAGCCAAGTATAATCTCAACTCAGATACCCGCAACCGCTATATTATGTATGCCTCTGCGAAACATAACTTTACCAGTTGGCTTATGGGTGAAATAAATACCGGTGCAGATATGTACAATACCAATACAGAAACAAAACTATATGCAGGAAGCCCGGGTAATCAAACCGGAAACTATGGGCTTGGCAGGCAAACCTATCAGCAAACTAATTACAGTGGCATGCTCACCGCAAAAAAAGATGACCTGTTTGGAAAGTTGGGCGGTTCCATAATGGTGGGCGGTAATTTATTGCAATGGCAAAACAGCGCTCTTAACGCAAGTGCCGGTTCATTAAGAGTTCCCAATTTGTTTTCAGTAACCAACTCTTCAGGTAATCCTTCTGTTGATCAGGCATACAGCAAAAAGAAAATTAATTCGCTTTATGGATCAGTAGAATTAAATTATGATAATTATTTGTTTTTGAGTAGTACCTGGCGTAATGACTGGTCATCCGCGTTAAGCCCCAGGAATAATTCTTACTTCTATCCTTCAGTAAGCCTTTCCTATGTATTTTCAGATATGTTCAAAACTCTTCCTTCATGGTTAAGTTATGGAAAGTTAAGAGCTTCTTATGCTTCTGCCGGCAGCGATCTTGACCCCTATGAGTTATATAATTTTTATTCTATCTCGGTTGATCCTAATGGCCATACTATTGCATCGAGAAACGGTACTTTATTCAATGACAGTGTAAAGAGCCAGTTGATTACATCTTATGAAGCAGGGGCTGAACTTCGGTTTCTTAAAAATAAGATTGGGATTGATGTGTCTGTTTACAAATCAAATGCTACTCATCAGTTAATCGATCTTCCTATGGATCCGCTGAGTGGATATAGCGCAAGGAAAATTAATGCGGGTAATGTACAAAATACCGGAATAGAAATAACGGCAGATGCAAGGATTCTGGATAATCCTGAGTCTTTGAACTGGACAACGACTATTAACTTCTCTCATAATAAAAATACAGTACCATCTATTTATCCTGGTGTAGAACAATACACTTTGCCCGCGGGGAGTATTGATATATTTAAAATTTTAGCAGTTGCAGGGCAACCTTATGGAGAAATATATGGAACAAAATTTTTGAGGGTTACAGATTTGAAAGATGCCAATTATGGTAAGCTTATTTTAACCAATAATGGTCTTCCTAAACAAAGTACAGACATATCAAGATTAGGAAACCAGCAAGCAGATGCGCTATTAGGATGGAGTAATTCATTTTCCTACAAAGGGTTCGGACTTTCTGTATTGGTCGATGCAAGATTTGGCGGAAAGATATTTTCTCAAACGCTGGACAATATGGAAAGAAACGGAACCGCTGCAATTACTGTACAGAATGGTACAAGAGATTCAATGGTAGTACAGGGAGTAGTGCTTGACCCAAATACAAATCAGTATTCGGCAAACACCAGTAAGATTTCAACACAACAATATTGGGGAGCAGTTGCAGGGGTAGGAAATTCAGGTATTACTGAAGCGAACCTTTATGATGCAACAAACGTGAGAATACGAAACATTCAGTTGAGTTACAATTTCCCTAAAAAGTTATTAAATAATAGTTTTATTCAAAAAGCGATTGTGTCAGTATCGTGTACTAATGTATGGCTTATCACCAGCCACATGCATGGGTTGGATCCTGAATCAGTATATGCAGCAGGAACTCCCTCTGTAGGATTTGAAAACGGAAGTCCTCCAACTACCCGTACATTCTATGTAAATCTATCATTAGGTTTTTAATCCTAAAACTTTAAATTTCAAAAGAAATGAAACACATAATTAAAAAATCAGCCTTATACCTAACAGTGATCCTGTTATTATCAGCCTGTAAAAAAATCACTGATATAAATACAAATCCCACGGCAGCGAATACAGCCCAGGTGCAGGTAGAGTATTTTATTAACAATTCCATTGTTCATGCACAAATGAACCCGGGAGTTTCGGAAAGGGCATTTGTACTTTATTGGGTGCCCGGAGGCCGCCAAATTGCCGATGCAGATGGAGCCACTTTCTCCCAAGCCAACTACAATGATGAATGGATCACTGAATATTACGATAACCAGTCCGGAGCGCTCAATACCATCAATAGCGCTATTGATGTAGCCAGTCAACAAATAGCAGAAGGAACCCAAAAAGAATATACCAATAATCTTCTGCAGATTGCACGTATATGGCGTGCTTATATGATAAGTGAAATGAGTGATAACTTCGGCCCGATGCCTATTACAGCTTTCCAGGGAAAAAACCCGGAGTTTACAGATGTAAAATCTGTTTACTATTACATTCTTGAAGAATTAAAAGATGCAACTTCTAAATTGGATCTTTCTGTACCTGCGGTAACTGCACTTGTTGCTTCAGACGATCCTGCTTATGGTTTTAATTATTCAGATTGGCAGGCTTACGGAAATTCACTACGCCTAAGGCTTGCAATGCGTTTATCAGAAGTAGATCCTTCAAAAGCCCAATCAGAATTTGAAGATGCAGCAAAGGGTTCTTTAATTACAGATAAGTCTCAAATTTTCCAGGTACAGGAAGGGCCTGATTGGAATGACCTTTCCGGCATGTACACCCGTTGCTGGTACCAATTGCCTGAGTCAGTTACGTTTAATAATCTGGTGGTAAATCTGGGGAGTATTACTTCAAAGGAACAGATCCCTGCTGTTATAACTGATCCTTCCGGTCAGGCAGCCGCTATCACCAATATTAAACCTGCTGATTATGCCGGTAAATTTTATCCTGTACAACTTACCACAAAAACAAATAATCCTTTTTCTGCTTATTGGTTAGATGGATTGCCTAATACAATTGATCCAAGGGCATACCAAATATTTTATATGCCCGGAAATAGCAGTGATCCATCATTCCCAAATGGAACCTGCGGAGCGGTAACTGCTGCTACAACAGGCTCAGTAAAAGATGTAAATGGAAACACATTAAAAACAATTGATGCCAAATACACGTGGAATGGCACTCCTGATGGTAACTGGGGCACAAAGGGCGACTGGCATAATACTCTTTTTCAGGGCGAAGATATAGGCTCTGCTACAGGAATGGCACCATCCTTGAAAAACCAATTCAGAGACCATAGTGCTAAAAGAGTATTCTTTGCTCCATGGGAAACTTATTTTCTCTTAGCCGAAGGCGCAGTAAGAGGTTGGGCAACACCCATTGATGCTAAAACCGCTTATGAAACCGGTATCGCAAAAAGCTTTGAGTATTGGGGTACTTCAAGTTACCTGAGTTCCTACCTCACTTCTACAGATTACAATAATGACGGCACATCTGTAAACTGGGATAATACAACAGAACCTGGCGATTCTCATGAAATGACTTTTGTAGATGGAATAACAGGAACTCCTGGAACAGCAACCATCGCTTATCCAAAAAATACACTTTACAAAAATGGAACCGTAAGAAATGATCATCTTACAAAGATCATTACCCAGAAATTTATTGCTCAAACTCCATGGCTGCCTTTGGAAACCTGGAGCGACCACCGAAGGCTGGGGCTTCCTTTCTTTGAAAACGTAGTGCTTGAAGGCCCGATTCAAACGCTTCCGACCCTTACCAACTCAAATTATATGACCAGTAGTCAACAGTTCTTTCCTCAAAGGATGAAATATCCTTCAGAATTGCAAAATAGTAACGTAAATGGTTATAAACAAGCGGTTGGCGCTCTTGGCGGCCCTGATGAAGTTCTTTCTCCACTCTGGTGGGCACAGCATTAAAATTGTCTCTAGTTAAAGTTTTCTCATAATCAAGTACGATGGCCAGTCCCTAAAAAGACTGGCTATCTTTTTTAAGAAATAGTAATGAACCAAAAAATATTCACGCTACATTCGTGTTACTGCAAAGGACATCCCGGCGAAGGACAGCCTGCATGGATTTTTGCTGATGAGATCATGGTGCAATGAACCAACTTTTAAAAATGATTTTGAAAATTTTTCAAACTAAATAAAATGAATAAAAAAAATCTCCTAATCTTAATCCTTGCTTTTTGCGTGAATATTTTTTCTGTAAATGCACAGGAATCGAAAACAGATTTAGCGCCAACGCCTCCAATGGGCTGGATGACGTGGAACTTTTTTGGCACCAATATCAATGAAAATATTATTCATGAAATGGCAGATGCAATGGTGGCCAATGGAATGGTAAAAGCGGGTTACGACCATATCATGATCGATGATGGCTGGCAGGGCGGAAGGGACAATAAAAACAATATGATTCCTGATCCCAAAAAATTTCCCTCAGGCATCAAAGCGCTGGCGGATTATGTTCATTCCAAAGGAATTAAACTCGGTATTTATTCAGATGCGGCACAACTTACATGCGCCGGTTATACTGCAAGTTTGGGCTTTGAAGACCAGGATGCAAAAACTTTTGCGTCATGGGGAATTGATTATCTAAAATATGATTATTGCAACGCACCTTCTGATTCCAACACGGCAAAAATCCGGTACAAAAAAATGGCTGAAGCATTGCGAAACAGCGGCCGTTCCATTGTTTTCAGCATTTGTGAATGGGGTGGAAGACAACCCTGGTTTTGGGCTGCAAATGTTGGAGGACAATTATGGCGAACTACCAGCGATGTAAGAGATTCATGGAAAAGTTTGATGTACAATCTGGATATCAATGATCAGCTTGCTGCTTTTGCAGGTCCCGGACATTGGAATGATCCGGATATGTTGATAGTTGGTTTGCGCGGAAATAAAGGTCCCTCTTCGGACCTGGGTGGAACCGGTTGTAATGATATCGAATATCAAAGCAACATGAGCCTTTGGTGCATTATGGCATCTCCGTTAATTGCGACAAATGATGTGAGAAATATGAATGAAGCCACAAAAAGAATTTTATTGAATGAAGAAGCAATCGCTATTGACCAGGATGCATTGGGCAAACAGGGGGAATTAAAAATCAAAGACACTGTTTGGAATGTTTTTGTAAAACCATTGTCAAACGGAGATGTTGCCGTTGCAATTTTAAACAGGAGTGATGCAACTCAAAACGCATCCATCAATTTTAAAGATTTGGGCCTTGATGGCAAATATGAAATTCGCGATTTATGGGAACATAAAACTCTAGAAAAAGCAAAAGCTTATAAAGGCAAAGTGATGAGTCATGAAACCAAATTATTCAGACTGAAGAAAATTTCCTGAAAAAATATTTAATGAAAAAGCTTTCGCTCTTATTCATTGGTTTACTATTATCGGTTGCTTTGTTTGCCCAATCTGATCTCCAATTAAAGTTTGATTCACCCGCGTCGCATTTCACACAATCAATTCCTTTAGGCAACGGAAGATTGGGAGCAATGGTTTTTGGAGATCCAAATCATGAAAGAATTGTACTGAATGAAAAATCAATGTGGCCGGGAGGTGTACAAGATCCAAATCGACATGATGCCCATGAATATCTGGCAAAAATTCAGCAGCTTTTACAGCAGGAAAAAAATAAAGAAGCGCAGGAATTATTGCAACAACATTTCATTTCGGCTGGGAAAGGCTCTGCTTCTGGAAATGGTGCACATGTAAAATTTGGTTGCTACCAGGTTTTATCAGACCTGTTGATCAATTGGAAAGATACCACCTCGCCTGTCACTGATTATAAAAGAACTTTGCAAATAGATTCCGCTCTTGCAACAACAGAATGGAAAAGAAATAACGTCCAATACAAAGAAGAAGTTTGGGTAAGTGCACCGCAACAAGTAATCATTATTCATTTAACTGCCGCCAAAAAAGACGCTTTAAATTTTGAGCTTTTTCTGAAAAGAAAAGAAAGCGCATCATTTTCATCAGAAGGAAATACAATAACGATGAAAGGACAATTGGACGGCGGGGATGGAGATGAAGGAATTAAATTTGCAGCATTTGTAAAAGCAATTGCGCCAAATGGAAAAGTAAGTGCTTTCAATAATGGATTAAAAATTGAAGGTGATAAAGAATGTACAATCATCATTGATGCCGCTACGGATTTAAACTGGCCGGATGTTGAGAAGCGTGGCCCTGCTCCATTGCCAGTTGCAATCAGCAAGGTGAATCAATCTTCAAAATTGTCAACAAAAATTTTGCTTCAAAATCACGTGAAGGATTTTCAATCTTTTTTCAATCGTTGTTCTCTAAAATTTACTTCAGCAGAAAATGATTCTATAAAAAATATGACAACAGCCAGGCGATTGATTCGCTTCGCAAATGGGAACAGCGATATGAATTTGCCTGCTTTATATTTTAATTTCGGACGATATCTTTTGATCTCAGGTTCGCGTCCAAAAGGACTTCCGGCGAATCTGCAGGGATTGTGGGCTGAAGAATATCAAACTCCATGGAATGGAGATTATCATTTGAACATCAATATTGAAATGAATTATTGGCCGGCAGAAATTACCAACCTTGCCGATTGTCATTTACCGTTAATTCATTTTACAGAGCAGTTAGTGAAGCCCGGAGAAAAAACTGCAAAAGCTTATTATAATGCTGATGGCTGGGTGGCCCATGTTATCAGCAATCCCTGGAAGTTTACTGCTCCGGGAGAAGGCGCCGAATGGGGATCAACATTAACCGGCGGTGCATGGTTGTGTGAACATTTATGGGAACATTATATGTTTAATCCTGATAAAAATTATTTGCACGAAATCTATCCGGTTTTAAAAGGTGCTGCTGAATTTTATAAAAGCATTTTAATCGTTGATCCTAAAACAAATTGGTTAGTTACCGCGCCTTCCAATTCTCCTGAAAATACTTACATAATGCAGGATGGTTTTCATGGCCAGACGACAATGGGCCCAACAATGGATATGCAGATCGGAAGAGAATTACTAACCAATACAATTGCCGCGGCCACCATTTTAAAAGTTGATAAAAAGCTTGTTGATTCTCTGCGAAAAATTAAATCATGCTTGGCTCCTGATCAAATTAGTCCAACCACCGGCGGTATCCAGGAATGGATTCGCGATTACAAAGAAGCAGAGCCGCATCATCGGCACGTTTCCCAATTGTATGGCTTATATCCATATGATGAGATCAATAATGAAACTCCTGCTTTAAAAGCTGCGGCGGAAAAAACATTGCTTGGAAGAGGCGATGAAGGAACTGGCTGGTCACGGGCATGGAAAGTTAATTTTTGGGCAAGATTAGGAAATGGAGATCATGCGTGGAAAGTGCTGAAAGGTTTACTGTCTCCTGCTTTCAGTATGGATAGCGGTTACAAATTGACCGGAGCCGGCTCATATCCGAATTTATTTTGCGCTCATCCGCCTTTCCAGATCGATGGAAATTTTGGAGCAACAGCTGCGATTGCAGAAATGCTTCTCCAAAGTAATGGCCGGAATAATGTAATTCGTTTTCTGCCTGCATTACCATCGGATAAAGATTGGCAAAATGGTAGTGTAACAGGCATGTGTACACGAAAAGGATTTGAAGTAAATTTTAGCTGGGAAAATGGTAAATTAAAAAAGGCAGCTATCACTTCTAAAAATGGAAATAATTGTGATGTAGCGTTGCCTGGGCATTGGCAGATTTATGATTCATCCGGGAAAAAGATTCATTTTAAAAGATCCGGAAATAGCGTCGTTCAATTCTCCACCGTAAAAGGAAGCAGTTATTTTATTAAATAACATTTCATGCTGAACGATGTTCTGTTCTGGCAGCTTTTTTGAAGAAAAATCAATAAAAAAAGTTATGTCAAAAACAACATGGGAGCCACATACAGAGCATGGCGATTTAAGCAGTAAGGATAAAAAAGATTTGCCGGACAGTGCTTTTGCTTTTCCAAAAGAACGAAAAGAACCAATGACAGATGCTTCGCACGTTAGAAGTGCCTTGGCAAGATTTGACCAGGTAAAGGGTGTTTCTGATGAAGATCGTGATCAGGCTTTTGCAAATATTAAAAAAGCAGCGAAGCATTATCATGTAGATGTCAGGGAAAATAACTGGCATGAATTGGGCAAAAAACCACATACAAAAAATCCTGCTCATTAAGCACGTCTCTTGAAAATGAACTGGTTATATCTGCAGCAGGAAAACTACTTGTTGCGGGCATAAAAATTGCAGAACTTATTTCTGGTTTATTATCGATTTTTTAAAGTTTAAATTCCTCACCCATGAATAAACTTAAAATAGAAATTGCCTTAAATGATGTTTCTCTGCCGGCCAATTTAAATCAGCCGAATGAACCGGCAGCAATGGTAATCTTTTCCCATGGCAGTGGTAGCAGTCGTTTAAGTCCCAGGAATAATTATGTTGCTAATATTCTCAATCAACATCGTATCTCTACATTGCTGGTCGATCTTTTAACTCCTGATGAAGATGAAGTATATGAAAATCGATTTAATATTGATTTGTTGACAGATAGGTTAATCAGGGTTACTGAAAAAGCGCTTGAGCAACTTGCATTTGATGATCTTCCTCTTGGCTTTTTTGGAGCCAGCACTGGCGCAGCTTCTGCCTTGGATGCAGCTGCTTTTCTCGAATCAACTATCAAGGCGGTAGTCAGTCGTGGCGGACGTCCTGATCTTGCAAAGAATCTGGGAAAAGTAAAAGCTCCTACTTTGCTTATTGTTGGTTCGCTGGATAACCAGGTAATTAATTTGAATGAACATGCCTATACCCAGCTTAGCGGCGAAAAGCAGATTGAAATTATTGAAGGTGCTTCTCATCTTTTTGAAGAACCCGGAACGTTGGAAAGTGTGGCGAGAATAGCAGCAGAATGGTTTGATGTTCATCTTTGCCATACAATGGCTGAACAACGGACCCATTAAATTTTTGTTATGCTTTTTATTGATCGGGTAGATGCAGCTCGTCAACTTGCCCAAAAGTTGGAAAAATATAGAGGTCAGGAAGGAGTAGTGATGGCAGTGCCACGTGGCGGCGTTCCCATTGGCTATTATATTGCAAAGCATATCGGTTTTGATCTTGATCTGTTAATGACGAAGAAATTAGGCCATCCTTTTAATGAAGAATTCGCAATTGGTGCAGTAGGTTTGGAAGATGCAATTGTGGAAGAACGAACGGGCATTTCTCCTGAGTATATTGAAACAGAAATAGCTAAAATCCGCAGGCAACTGAAAGAGCGTTATAAAAAATTTATGGGCGAAGCAAGACCTTTGAATATTCAGGGAAAGGTAGTTATTGTTGCAGATGATGGAATTGCTACAGGCAGAACTATTTTGGCTACTTTGAAAATGTTGCGAAGCAAACATCCTGAAAGACTGGTTGTGGCAGTTCCTGTTGCTTCTGAGCAGGCAGCGCAACGTATTAGTGAAGAAGTCGATGAATTTGTATGTTTATATACTCCTTCCCCTTTCTATGGAGTAGGAGGATTTTACCACGATTTTACTCAAACAACAGATGAAGAAGTAATTTCCTTCCTGAAAGAAAACAGGAATAAAAAATGACTTTTCGAAGGTTGATTTATCTGTTTTTACTGCTTGTTTTTTAGCTTTTTCAAATTTTTTAAGTCAGATTTTATTAAAATTATTAAAAAAAACTTTCGTAGTTTATTGATTACTACTCTCTTGGCTCATTTGCGGTTTTTGGCAACATTTTTGCCATATTATACACACAAAAGAGAATTGAAAATCCCAATTCCTATAATTCAATAACCTATATCAACACATCCAATTTTTATGATTTATTCGGGAAAATCTGATTTTTGAAGAACTACCAGTTTTAAGTTATTATTGAAGAACCTAAGAATTTGGGCAACGCGAGTTGCCCTTTTTGTTATGCCAAAGCGACAAATACATGAATCAGAAGGCAACTTTAGGTATGGAATCAATCAGCCGCTGAGTATATTCTTTTTTGGGATTGAAATAAATTTCGTCTGCAGTTCCACTTTCTTCTATTTTTCCTTTATTCATTACCATAATCCTGTTGCTGATGTAATGAACGACGCCAAGATCGTGTGAGATAAAAATGCAGGTAAATCCAAGTTCGGCTTTTAAATCATTCAATAAATTCAAAACCTGCGCCTGTACACTCACATCCAATGCAGAAACACTTTCATCGCAAATAATAAAATCAGGATTCAATCCAAGTGCACGGGCAATACAAATTCTTTGTCGCTGACCACCACTGAATTCGTGAGGGTAACGATTAAAATATTCCGGTTTCAAATCAACTTTTTCCAATAGATCAACCACCCTTTCTTTTCGCTGCTTATCAGAAGATAAGAAGGAATGAATTTTCATAGGTTCGTTAATGGCATCGCCAATGGTCAGCCGGGGATTTAAAGAGCCATAAGGATCCTGGAAAATGATCTGAATATCTTTTCTCATTTTTCTAAATTGATCTGCGGGAATTGCAGCAATATTTTTTCCATTGAAAAAAATATTTCCTGAAGTAGGTTCAATCAGCCTGATCAATGTTCGCCCTAATGTTGTTTTGCCACAGCCGCTTTCACCAACAAGTCCGAGCGTTTCACCTTTTGCTACAGTAAAACTTACATCATCAACTGCTTTAAATTCTTTTAATGTTTTTCCAAAGAAGTTTTTCTTTACCGGAAAATAAACTTTCAGATTTTCTACATTCAACAGGGGAGAAGTGCTTATAAAAGTTGCAGACTGCAAAGGATCTTTAACTGCCACGGGTTCTCTTTTCCCTGTATTTTCATTTAAGAAATCGCTGATTACAGGAAGTCTTTTTCCTTTCGAAGAAGCATCAGGCCGGCAGGCAAGCAAAGCTTTTGTATAAGGGTGTTTGGGCGCTGAAAATATTTGTTTTACACTTCCGGTTTCCACTACTTCGCCTTTATACATGACAATCACTTTGTCGGCGATTTCGGCAACCAACCCAAGGTCATGAGTGATATAAATGACGCTCATGTTTTTCTCGATCTGCAAATCTTTGATCAGTTGCAAAATGGTTTTCTGAACGGTCACATCCAGTGCTGTAGTTGGTTCATCAGCGATCAGCAATGAAGGATTACAGCTCATTGCCATGGCAATCATGACTCTTTGTTTTTGGCCCCCGCTGATCTCGTGTGGATAGCGATGAACAATAGATGCAGGTTCCGGTAATTTAACCTTTTGAAACAATTCAATTACTTTTTCCTCAGCTTCTTTTTGTGAAATCGGCTGGTGGATTCTCATCGCCTCTATTACCTGTTCGCCGCATGTTTTTACCGGATTGAGAGAAGTCATTGGTTCCTGGAAGATCATCGAGATCTTATTGCCTCTAATTTTTCTTAAATCCCTGTCATTAGTTTTTAAAAGATCAATCGTTGAAGTTTCGTTTTCTGAAAAAAGAATTTCACCTGTTTTGTATTTCGCAGGGGGCGAGGGCAATAATTG
>Ga0134128_10001859_pt1 | contig 26655 bp, 16 predicted proteins | sample KB31754_FD_96462 | JGI IMG/M metagenome (GOLD analysis project Ga0134128, IMG submission 96462) | Terrestrial soil microbial communities with excess Nitrogen fertilizer from Kellogg Biological Station, Michigan, USA - KB3-175-4 | ecosystem: Environmental > Terrestrial > Soil > Unclassified ...
CCGCTACGACGACGCGCGCAAGCGGGACTTGCGCGACACGGCCGCCAAGCGCGGCCGCGCCGCCGTGCTCGTCGCCGAGATCGACGGCAAGGTCGAGGGCACCGTCACCCTCTTCAAGCCCGGCGCGGAGGGCTCGGAGGCGTGGCTGCCCGGCGCCGCGGACCTGCGCCACCTGGCCGTGGACCCTCGCCTGCACGGCCGGGGCCTGTCCAAGCCCCTGCTCGACCGCGCGGAGGCCATCGCGCGCGACGAGTGGAGGGTCCCCGCGATCTGCCTGCACGTGCGCCGCGGCGCCGCCGGCGTCGCCCGCCTGTATCAAAGCCGGGGCTACGTCCGGGAGCCCGCGGGCGACCTCGAGAAGCCGATCGTCTATCTCGAGGCCTACGTCCTGCGCCTCGCGCCGGCTCGCTGACCTTCTAGGCCTCGTCGGCGATCCCTTCGAGGAGCGCGTCGAGGTCGGTCCGGGCGCCCGCGATGCGGCCGGGCTTGGCCCGCTCGAGCGCGCGGCCGTTCCAGCGGGACAAGCGGTACAGGGCGGCGAACCGCTCCGCCGCGGCCGGGGCGCCTTGGCCGCCGACGAGCTCCGCGCCGCGCCGCGCGCCGTCGGCGAGCCAGCACGGGAAGAGGACGTGGTACGGGCTGCGCTCGATCTCCCCGTCGTGGAAGGACAGCCCGGCGACGAGGTCAGCCGCGTCCCGGGCGGACAGCGTCACGAGGAGGTTCGGGTCCGGCAGCGTCGACCAGAACTCGGTCTCGGCGATCGCGCAGCGGAGCGGCCCGCCGGACTCGCGCAGCGCGGCGACGGCGAGGTCGTGGACGCGGCGGTGCGTGGAGTTCGCGTCGCCGGCGTGAGGGAACAGCGCGAGACGGGGGCGTTCCCGCCGCAGAAGCGCTCCAAGCTCCCGGTCTCCGGCCTCCAGGACGTCCCAGCCGAGGAAGCCGCATGCGCCGCGCAGCTCCGCGAGCCGCGCCTGGCGCCGCTCGGGGCGCGAGCCGAGCGTCACCGGGACGACCGCCACGCGCCAGCCGCGCTCGCGCTGCAGGCGCCGGGGCAAGGCGCCGACGATGCACTCGTCGTCCGGATGCGGCGCCAGGATCAGCGCGGTCGGCGCGCCGGGCTTCGGCGCCGGGAGACGCGCCGGGCGTCCCCGGCCTCGCGGCAAGGCCGCGGCGCGGCGCAGGAGAGCGTCGAATTCGCGCACGAAAGCCTCGTACGGTCGTGCCATCGCCCCATCATATTCAATTGAGGGGAAGGAAAAGCAAGCGCGCGACGGGACGCCGCGCGCTAGGCCGCCGCGGCGTCGGCGCCGAGGAGGACGAGGGCCGCCAGGGCGAAGCCCGCCCCGGCCTCGAACGTCGCGGCGGGACCCGCCGTTTGCCACAGGAAGCCGGCCAGCACGCTCGCGGCCAGCATCGCGACACCCGAGGCCAGGTTGAAGAAGCCGAAGGCCGAGCCGCGCAGCTCGGGCGGCGCCGCGTCGGCGACCATGGCCGACAGGACGCCTTGCGTGAGCCCCATGTGCAGCCCCCACAGCGCCACGCCCGCGGCGACGGCCGGAAGTCCCGCGGCCCGGGCGAGGACGACGTCGGCCGCCGCCAGCACGGCGAGCCCCCCCGCCATCAGCCGGCGGCGGTCCATCCGGTCGGCGAGCAGGCCGACGGGATAGACCGACAAGGCGTACACCACGTTCATCGCGATGAACACGAGCGGGCTCGACCGGTCGGAGAGGCCGCGGTCCTTGGCGCGCAGGATCAGGAAGGCCTCGCTGAAGCGCGCCAAGGTGAAGACCGCGCCCAGGGCCGTGAGCCGCCAATACGCCGCGTCCAGGCGCTCCAGCGAGCGCCACGAGACGGGCGTCCTCGGGCGCCCGGCGTCGGCGGGCTGAGGCTCGCGGACGCCGAAGGCCAGGAGCGCGACCGCCAGCGCGGCCGGGAACGCGGCCACCCAGAACACGCGGCGGAAGTCGCCGGACCACGCCGCCATCAGCCCGAGCGCGGCCAGCGGCCCGAGGAAGGCGCCCACGGTGTCGAGCGACTGCCGCAGGCCGTAGGCCTCGCCGCGCAGGGCGCGCGGCGTCATGTCGGCGATGAGCGCGTCGCGCGGGGCGCCGCGCATGCCCTTGCCGACGCGGTCGATGAAGCGGGCGCCGAGCACCGCGTCGACGCTTCCGCCCAGCGCGAACAAGGGCTTGGAGACCGCCCCGAGACCGTAGCCGAACACGGCGAGCTCCTTGCGGCGGCCGATGAAGTCGCTGAGCGCGCCGGAAAAGACCTTGACGATCAGCGCGGTGGCTTCCGCCACCCCCTCGACGAGGCCCACCGCCAGGGCGCTCGCGCCCAGGACCGACACCATGAACACGGGCAGCAGGCAGTGGATCATCTCCGAGGAGACGTCCATCAGGAGGCTGACGAAGCCCAGGAGCCAGACGCCGCGCGGGACCCGGCGCGCCTCGTCGAGCTTCAACGCGCTAGAGCTTGTCCGGCGTGGAGGCGGCTTGGCCGGTCTGCTGGATGATCGAGGGGGCGAGCAGGACGTCGATGCTGCGGCCCTGGAAGAGGCTCGAGTCGATCTTGAACTCCAGGTTGTAGCTGCCGCTCTGGCTGAAGACCCCGCCGCCGCTCGGGTTCAGCGACAAGATCTTCCCGGCGTCGTCGAGCAGGAACTTCTCGACGGAGAGCGTGCTTCCGTCGGCGTACGTCGTCGACGCGAGGAGATCCGTCTTGCTCGGGCCGTTCGGGAACGAGAAGGTCGTGTTCGTGTTGTTGTAGACGGGCAGGTTCAGCAGGAACACGTTCCCGCCCTTGGCGGGGCTCAGCGCGTTGGTCGGGTCCGTCTGCGCCGGGTCCATGACCGCGGCGAACATGGGCTGGAGGTTGTCGGCGGCGGGCGATCCCGCCTGGACGTATTGGATCCAGGTGAACAATCCGGGATTGCTCTGGTTGTAGTCGGTGAGCTGCTGGAACTGGACGCGCTGGCCGTTGGGCACGCCCGGGCCGTACAGCGTCTGCGTCTCGACGATGCTCGACGGGTACCACAGCACGCCCTTGCCGAAGCCCGCGAAGTTGATCTGCACGGGGTCGCCGTAGCTGAACAGCTCCTTTTCGGCGTCGAGGGTGTTCGTCGCGTAGAACTCGATCGACTTGAGCCAGTTCGAGGGCTGGTTGGGCGCCATGATGCCGCTCGCCACGATCGCGGGGATCTGGCTCAGGTCGTTGGGGATCGGCGCCGCGAAGGTCTCGAGGTAATGGCCCCAGTTGAAGCTTCCCTGACGTGAGTTAAGGAAAAGCAGCTCGAAGCTGTTCGCGTCCGGGCGCAGCACGTACTCCTCGAGGCGCACGCGCCGGCCGAAGGCGTCGACCACGTTCTTGCCGAGCTGGGCCTCGTTGGCCTTGAGCTCGCGGTTGCGCACGTCCTCAAGCATCGTGCGGGTGGCCGCGCGGGCCATCTCCTGATGGACGGCGTAGGGGCGCACGGCGGGGAGGGCGCGGTTGTCGTTGAGCCTGAGCATGCGCGGCTTCTCCATGCCGTCGACCCCGACCTTCATGGTCTCCTCGGACGTCACGACCGCCTGATGGCCCTTGTCGTCCTTGACCTCCAGGACGCCTTCCGCCATCGTCACCTCGGTGTTCTTGTTCTCGACGCCGAGCTCGAAGACGGTGCCGCGCACCGCGCAGACCGCGGTCGGCGTGTGGATGGAGATCTTGCTGCTGAGCAAGCCCGCGAAGGCCGCCTTGAGCTTGCCCATCTTCAGCGAGAAGCCGGTCTCCTGCCTGTCGGTCTTGTCGATGGCGAAGATCGCGTAGCTCTGCAGCTGGATGCGCGAGCCGTCGGAGAAGCGCAGCTCGGCCGTGGCGTTGCGGTGCGTGCGCACCGTCTGGCCCGCCGTCACGGTCTCCGCTTCGCCGACGGGGCGCCAGTCCCCCTTCCCGGTGCGCACGTCGACGAGGCCGTTGGGCACCAGCGTGATGACCGTCGCGGCGCGCGCCGCCGGCGCGTACGCGAGAAGGACGACCGCCAGAAGGCGTCTGGTTAGAATTTCCATCCGGCCCCCGCGTAATAGTTCCAATCGTGGTAGTTGTAGACGTAGCTCTGCTCGAACGACGTGTTCGAGCTGGTGTTGTCGAACGTCGCGCGCGCCTTGAGCTCGATGCCGCGCCACACGGGATAAGCCGTCTCCAGGAAGACGCCCTCGCTGTATTGGCGGAGCTTGGAGCCCTGATAGCTGCCGTCCGCGTTCTGGGCCAGCCGCCCCGTGTAATAGCGCGCCGCGAAGTCCGCGCCGACGCGCGCGGTCGCGCCGGTCGACAGGAAGCGGAGGTTGAGCTCGGGCCCGACGCGCGCCTCCCAATAGTCGTAGTACGCGCCGACGAACTTCAGGCGCGAGGGGTCCGCGTCGAAGTCGTTCTGGTTGGAGATCAGGTCGGCGAAGGTGACGTTGAGCGCGGCGACGGGCCGGACCTGCCCCAGGACCGACCAGTCGTCGAAGCGCTGGCTCGCGCCGAGGTTGAGGCTCTGGTAGTCGTCGGTGCGGTTGGTGCCCAGGAACTGGCCCTGGGACTGCACGACCTTCTGGTCCGTGAAGCTGATGAACGAGATCGAGTAGAGCACCCAGAGGCTGCGGAAGTCGGGGAGCTCGAACTCGCTGCGGTAGGCGAGCTGGTTGCTGACGGTGTCGAGGATCTTCGAGCCGGGATTCGGGGCCGTCTGCTCGGTGCCGAACTGGTTCACCAGCGACGTGTAGTTGGGGTAGTGCGTGTAGTAGAGGTCGTAGGACAGCTGCCAGGTCCACGGGATCTCGACGCCGAGGCGCGTCTTGTGCTCGAGCAGGACGCCGCCCTCGTAGCGGCGGAAATCGTAGAGGCCCTTGCCCCAGGACTCGTCGGTCGTCTCGCGGAAGTAGTCCTGGCGCACCGCGGCGCGCGGCTTGAGGCTGTAGCCGTCCTCGTAGCGCTGGACCCATTTGGCCTCCAGCGCGGCGTCGAGGCTCTGCTGGAACAGCGTCCCGCCGCCCGCCAGCTCGTCGACCTGCTTGAAGCCGGTGTAGGCCGCGTGGCCGTCGAGATAGAAGCCGCTCTCGTTGGAGATGCTGCGCAGGAGCTGGACGTCGGCGTTCGCGTAGCCGTTCACCGAGCCCGCCTCGCCGTTGTAGAAGTACTGCCCCGCCATGAGGTCGATGTCCCCCTGCAGATGCCACGTCGGCTGCTGCGTCCCGGCCAGTTGGGCCGAGGCGCGCGCGGCCGCGAGCAGCGCCCATGCGCATGCGGCGACGACGAATCTCCTATGCCGGTTCACTCGAAGCGCAATCCAAGCGTGATGCGATGGGTGTCTCCGAGGTCGCCGTACGGAAGGAAAGCGTAGTCCATCGAGAAGCGTCCGACCTTGAGGCCGAGGCCGATGCTCATGCCGACCAGGGAGCCGCGCAGCTCGTCGACGGAATGGCCGAACTGATAGCCGGCGCGCGCCGCCAGGTTCGCCGAGATCCAGAACTCGCCGCCGAGGCTCCAATAGGCGGCCCGCTCGGTGGCCAGCCAATCGGCGTCGGTGGAGAGCGTGAGCTTCGAGTCGAAGGCCTTGTAGGCCAGCCCCCCCGCCAGGGTCAGCGGGAGCGGGTCGGGTCCGATGTTGGTCCCGAAGTTGCGCACGGAGGCGCCCGCCGTCAGGCCGTCGAAGGGCGTCTTGGCCAGCGCTCCGAAGTCGAGCGCCATCGCGTTCTCCTTGAGGCTGTCCAGGTCCACGCGGACGTACTTGAGGCTGCTTCCGAGCGACAGGTCGTCGCTGAACTTCCGCGCGTAGGACAGCGTGGCGGCGTAGTTGCCGTTGTTGAAGGTGGAATCGGGCGTCTCGGTGTCGCCGGCGCGCTGCGGGATGTTGGACACCACCAGGTAGTCGACGCCGGCGGCCCACGCGCCTCCGGACTTCACCGGCGCGGCGTAGCCGAGGAAGCCCTGGTTCTCGTCGACGAAGAGCGAGTTGTAGCTCGCCGTGACGCCCCTCTGCGCGACCAGGGCGAGCGCGGCCGGGTTCCAATTGACCGCGTTGGCGTCGGCGCCCGAGTCGACCGCGGTGAAGGCGCCGCCCATGCCTAGCGCGCGCGCGCCGACGCCGACGGTCAGGAAGTCGGCGCCGCTCGTGCCGGGGCCGCCCGTCGTCAAGGAAAGCGCGCGGGCGCCCGCCGCGGCCGTCACGAGAAGGGCGCCCGCGAGCGCGGCGGTCCTCATTTGATCACCGCCATCTTAAAGGTGCCGGAGCTGGCCTTGGAGCCGCCCACGGTCAGGATGCCGTAGTAGACGCCGTTGGCCACGGGCAGGCCGTTGCGGTTCAGGCCGTCCCAGGAGGTGTAGGTGCACGTGCCGCCCGTCACGTCGCCCTGGTCGAGGTCGCGCACGAGGCGTCCGGAGAGGGTGTAGACGCGGATGACGCCGTGTCCGCTCATGCCGGAGGGCACCTCGAACTTGATGATGGTGCCGTTGGTGGTCACCGTCGGCGAGGTGAGCCCCGTGCAGGCGTTGCTCGCGGTGCTGTTAACGTTGACGGTCTTGCTCTGCAGGTTGAACGGGTTCGGGAAGTTGTAGACGACCAAGGTGCCGCCCGAGAAGCTCCCGACGCTGAGCTGAGAAGGATGCATGACGGCGAAGAGCCCGGTGTCGTCGGGCAGGATCGGGACCGCGTTCGGCCGGTAGCTGCGCCCGTCGGTCAGCGCCATGAGCCGGCTCGGCGAGGTCCGCGCAGAGGCGCCCGAGACGGGGCTGAAGGACGCCACGCCCGTGCCGCCGGCGCTCAGCACGCTGGCCAGGCTCTTGAGGCCGTTGACCGAGATCGTCCCGTTCACCGGGTTGAGCGTCTGCAGGCCGGGCACCGACTGCCACTCGTTGAGCGCCGAGTTGAAGGAGTAGATCGCGAGGTCGTTGAGCGCCGCGCCCGCCTGGTTGTACGCGAACGTCAGGTTGAAGCCCTTGGCGGTGTAGTTGACGCTGGACAGCGTGACCTGGTAGACGCCGCTGGCGAACGCGCCGGTGCTCTTGAGCACGGCCGCCTGAGGAGACACGGACGCGTCGGTGTTCGACATGCACATCGAGGGCACGGACGTGGACAGCAGCGGGATCACGCCGCCGGCCGGCAGAGACATGCCCGAGGCGTTGCCGCTCGTGCCTCCGGTGATGTCGAGCGGGACCTGGTTCAGCGGCTGTCCCTGCGCGTTGAGCCCGCTGCTGTCGCCGACGAGCGCCTGGTCGATGTTCTGGCAGGTGTTGTTCGGGAGGTTGACGCCGAAGTTCACCTCCTTGGTCACGATCGGAGCGCTGGGATTGTTCGGCTGGGCCTCGACGTGCAGCACGTAGACCGTGCCCGCCGTCAGGCTCGTCAGCGGATAGCTCAGAAGCATCTGGGGGTTGCCTTGGCTGTCCGGCTGCTGCGTGAAGGAGCTCGAGACGTCCGTCGAGGTCGTCTTGACGAACGGCGACTGTCCGACCCAGGCCTTTCCGCCCGAGAACTGCTGGAAGTTGGTGACCTGGAACTGGTAGTTCGGCGCGACGGGATGGCCGAAGATGTTCACGTCCAGCGGCTTGGGCTGCAGCGCGAAGTCGAAGCCGGCGACCGAGCCGGACACGGTCAGCGTCGTCTGGTTCAGCACGTAGTAGCCGGGCGACTCCGCGAAGACCTTGTAGATGTCGCCGGTCTGGAGCCCGTCGATCTCGTAGGCGCCGCTGGAGTTCGTCACGCCGCGGTACAGCGGCAGCACCGACGCGGGCTTGAGCACGTTGAGCGTGTCGTCGTAGGCCAGCACGGTCACGCCCTGCAGGACCGTCTTGCCGAAGGCCGAGCAGATCACGCCCGCCGGGCAGATCGGGTTGTTGGTGTAGACGGTGCCGGAGATGGAGGCGTTGGAGCGCGTGAGGACGAAGGACGGCACCAGCACGGGGCCCGAGCCGCTCACGTCGACGTTCTGCGCCTGCTGGGCGAAGCCGGACGCCGTCGCCAGGATCTGGTACTGGCCCGCGCCGAGGCCGTTGAGCTGCCAGGACCCCGAGGAGTCCGTCGTGAGCGACGTCGCCGCGTAGCCCGCGCCCTGGACCGTGACTTGGGCTCCCGAGATCACCTTGCTGTCGGTGCTGAGCACCACGCCGTTGAGGTTGGAGCCGGGATTGGAGTCGAAGTTCACGTTCAGCGTCGTCGTCGATCCCGCCGCGCCGAGCGTGACCGTCGTCTTGAACGGCGGGTAGTTGGGCGTGGTGAACACGAGGCCGTAGGTCTGGCCCGCGGTCAGGCCGCGGATGTCGTAGCCGGGAAGGCCCCAGGAGGACGACCGGAACAGGGAGTTGAACTGCGCGAAGTTCCCGGACGCGACCGACTGCTTGAGCACGTCGTTGAGGGCGGGCGTGAGGCCGACGGGCGGCGGGACGGTCACGCCGAACGCCCGGAGGGTTCCGGAGGAGTCGTAGACCCACGCGATGGGAAGGTACTGAAGGAAGTTGTTGAAGTTCCCGCCCAGCTGCTGGAACTGCCGCTGGGTGATGAGGTTGGTGATCGTGACCGTCCCCGTGAGGACCGCCTGCGGCATCGGATGCAGGTTCACGGGCGGCGTCAGGATGATGTCCTGGACGGTGCTCGTCGAGGGCGGGCTTCCGCCCTGCTGGAGGACCACGAAGCTCGTCGCCGACTGCGGGCTGACGACGACGTTGCGCGTCGCCGTCTCGATGGTGAAATAGGGCCTCGCGTCGTTCGCGAAGTTCTGCTGGTCGAAGGAGCCGACGCGCATGACGTAGAAGTCGTAGGTGGAGCCCAAGGTCCCGCTGCCGGCGACGGTCAGCGGCCCCGTGCAGAAGCCGGGGACGGAGAGACTTGTGCCGTTGCCGCACGCCGAGCTCGTTCCGACCGAGACGCTGAAAGGGAAAACGCCGCTGCCGCCGTTGTTGTTGACCAGGGAGCTGACGAGCGTCGAGTTGAACTGCGTTCCCTGCGGAAACGCGAAGACGCCGTAGTTCTCGGGAGGGCAATCGCCGTTGTTGCTGTTCGAGCAGCTCGAGATGATGTTCAGAACCGGCAGCGAGCTGATCGCGACCACGGGGCGGATGGTGACCGCGTTGGCGAGATACACGTCGGCCTGGGTGTCCGTGTTCGCCGTCACCGCGACGGTCGGCGGGGGCTGGCTGATCGTGTAGGGGAACGAATTGGCGCTGCTTCCGCCGTTGCTGCCGGCGAAAACGTCCATCGTGTAGTTCCCGGGAGCGACCGCGCTCAGGGTGAAGCTGCCGTCTTGGCCGACCTGGCCTCCGGCGGCCCCGCCGCCGTTGCCGTTGAGGCCGACGCTCACGAACTGGTTTTGCGACGGCACGTAGATGCTGCCGTCCGGCTTGTGCAGGCGGCCGACGACGCGGCCGCCCGGGACGAATTGGATGTTGACGGACGTGTAGGTCGACTGGGTCAGGTCCACCGAGACGTTGTTGCTGTTGCTGCTCCCGCCGGGGAAAATGGGCGCCCAGTAGTCGGCCTGGACGTTGAACTGGTAGGCGACGCCGGAGGCGACCGCGAGAGAGTACGAGGAGGTCTGCGCCTGGCTCGACGAGTTGAGCAGCAGGTAGCCGCCGGAGGGCCCGCAGTTGAAGCAGTTGTGGCTGAGGGTGATGGAGACCGGGCGGGACGAGAGGTCGACGGCCGACGGGAACGAGACGGTGGTCTGGAACGAGCCCGTGCCGCTCGTGGAGATGGTCACCGGGATCGTGATCGAGGAGCCGTTCTGGACCAGGTTGCCGAACACGTCGTAGACGTAGACGTCCGCCGAGGTGGCGGTGTCGATCGTCACGCGCAGCGAGGGCGAGCCGGGCGTGCACTGGGAATTGCCGAAGGTCGACGTGCTGCCCGGGCCGGCGTTGTAGACGGTCTGCCCGTACGGCGTGAACGCGGAGACCTCGTAGTTCCCGGACGGCAGTCCGGTGATGAGGACGTAGTTGGTCGCGGCGTTTTGATGGACGCTCGCCAGGCCGGCGGTGTTGGTGAAGCCGCCGCCTCCGCAGGTGGGGCCGCCGCCGGTGCGCCAATTGGAATTGTCCCCCCACACGCTGACGTTGAGCTGGGGAGGCGGATTGCCGAATTGATCGGTGACGTACACCGCCATGCTCCCGCTGCCGCCCGAGGCGATGGAATCCGGGAGGTTCAGCTGGAAGGGGACGGTGGACGTATAGAGGAAATCGTATTGTCCGGGCGCGGCTCCCAATCCCGCCTGGGCCGCCGTGCTCGTCAGCCCCTGATAGCAGACGTTGGTCCCCGGGTTGCAGCTCGGGAACACCGTCGTGTAATAGGTGACGCCGAGGGTCAGGCCGTAGGCCTGGAACACGCCGTTCTGGTCCGTGTTGAAGTAGCGGTTGTCCTGGCGCGTCTGGCCGAACTGGTCGACGATCGAGCCGTTGAGGGTGACGCCGGTATAGGCGACGGGAGTATGCGCCGCCGTGGTGTCCATCACGACGCCGAGGACGCTGACGCCCGACGTGTTCTGCTGGGCTTGGTTGATCTGCGAGGCCGGCGGCGGCGCGTTGGCGAAGCCGAGCGGCGGCGAGAGGATCGGCGTGGTCAACGAGTTCAAGTTCGAGTTGACGGCCGCCTCAGCGGCGCGGTTGGACGTCGGGTCGAAGGCGGAGGCGTTGTAGGTCCCGGCGCTGGCGAAGGCGACGTCGAAGAAGGACAGAACGCCGCCGCCCGCGCCGTCGGTGCGGAGGAAGCCGACGGCGGCGGCTCCGCCGCCCGCTTGGAGGCCCAGTTGGCCGAAGATGATGGAGTTCGGCGTCGCTCCGGAGACCGACGCGTCGATCTCGCCGAGGTTCGCGGCGGGCGAGAGGGCGATCGTGACGGCCGCCGGGGAGGCCGAGGGCGCGGCCGCCGTCAGCGAGGGCGGGTTGCTGGAGAACTGGCCGATGGCCGAGGGCAGGAAGCTCTGGCTCGAGGCCACGACGATGTAGGCGTAGCCCGCCGTGAGCGGGGAGGCCGAGCCGATCCCCCCGACGCCGTTGAAGCGGACGATGCCGCTTGAGTCCGTGACGCCGAGCGCCGAGACCGACGCGATCGGCTGGCCCGATTGGAAGCTCAGCGCGGCGACGTTCGCTCCGGCGATCCGGCCGCCTCCCGAGTTGGCGACGGTGACGACCAAGTTCGACAGCTGCGCTCCCGCCGGGGCGGCGAGCGCGAGGAGGAGGGCGGCGGCCGCGAGGCGGGTCAGGCGGGACATCTCATTGTTCATCGAAAGTTGGGGTGAATGTCAGGTTGATAATGTAGCATACGTTGTCGAAAGTCAACGGCATTTTGGTCACATTTGCGACATGCCGCCGCCGCGATTGCGTTCGCGGGAAAGAAGAGCTACAGTCGAGGCGATGCGCTCCGCCGGAAATCTCCTCGCCGCCTTCGCGGCCCTCGAGCACCTCGGCTTCCTCGTCCTCGAGATGTTCTTCTGGACGAAGCCCATCGGCCTGCGGATCTTCCGGCTGACGCCGCAGGCGGCCGAGTCGTCGGCCGTGCTCGCGATGAACCAGGGGCTCTACAACGGCTTTCTCGCGGCCGGGCTGGTCTGGGGTTTATCGGCGGCCGGTCCCGAGGCGCTCTCGATCAAGACCTTCTTCCTCGCCTGCATGGCGGCCGCGGGAATCCTCGGCGCGGCGACGGTCTCCCCCCGCGTCCTGCTCGTGCAGGCCGGACCCGCGGCCCTCGCGCTCGTCCTCCTGCGCCTGGCCCGATGAAGATCGGCATCGGCCTCGGCCTCGACGCCGATCCCCAGCGCTCCGCCGCGCGCGCCGCGCGCGACGCGACGCGCTCGGTCCCGCGCCCCGACCTGACGCTCGCCTTCGGCTCGATCCGCCTCGATCAGAAGGCCGTGCACCGGGGCCTGGCCGGCGAGCTCGACGCCGCGCGGCTCCTCGGCGGCTCGTCTTACGCCGAGATCACCAACGCGGGCGTGACCGAGGGCTCGGTCGCGGCGCTCGCGCTGTCATTTGAGGATGCGGCTCCCCCTCCGCGCTTCGCGCAGGTCGGCATCTGCCGCTCCTCGCGGGAGGTCGGCGACGCGCTGGCCCGCGGCCTCGGACCCGCGCCTTCGGGAGGGCGCGACCTGGCGCTGATCTTCGGCTCGGTGGCGACCGGGCGCGACAACGCCGCGCTCGCGCGAACCCGGTCGCGCCTCGCCACCACGCCGCTCTTCGGCGGCATGACCAGCGGAGACTACGACCTCGGCATCGGCGATCCCCGCTTCTGGGACAACAGTCAATACGGGCCGAAGCTCACGCGCTGGGATACCCGGGCGGCGCTCGTGAGCCTCCCGGACGGCTACGAGCTCGCCTACGGCTTCGAGCACGGCTGGGAGCCCGTCGGACCGCCGGTCGAGATCACCCGCGCCCGCGGCGAAAAGGTCTACGAGGTCGGCGGCGTCCCGGTCTTCGACTATTACCGGCGCCTCCTCGGCGACGCGCGCGACGAGAAATTCTTCGAGCTGCTGATCCAGCGCTACGGCTTCTCGGTGCAGGCGGGCGAGGACCGGAGCCTGCTGAAGCTCCCGGTCGCGTGCGACTTCAAGCGCGGCTTCATCCAGTACTTTCCCGCCGAGGACCTGCAGGGCCGCCGCGTCCGCCTCATCCTCGCCGGCCGCCGCAGCCTGGTCTCCGGCGCGCGCGCGGCCGCCGAGCGCTGCCGCGGCGCGCTCGGCGGACGGCGGCCGGACCTGCTGCTGATGGTCTCCTGCTGCACGCGCAAGCGCATCCTGCACAGCCGCTTGAACGACGAGCTGGACGCCGTGCGCGGCGTCTTCGGGCGGGCGACGCCGGTGTTCGGCTTCTACTCCGGCGGCGAGATCGCGCCGTTCGAGTCGCGATACGCCGACGCCGCCTCGCCGGACGGCGCGGGCTCGCGCTATCACGCGACGACCGTCGCCCTGCTCGCGCTTTCCGCGCCCGAGCGCGCGCGGGCCGGCCGCCTGCCGCGCCCGGCCGCGCGGCGCGCGCGGGCGTCGGAACTCCTCGCGGCGGCGCGGCGCGCGCTGGCGATCGGCGAGGACACCCTCGACAACGCCGAGAGCGTGCTGGCCAACCTGAGCCGCAAGTCGCACGAGGACGTCGAGAAGCTCCTCCTGCAGAACGAGGTCATCCATCGCTACACGCCGCGCGAGGTGTGGAACGAGGTCGGCGCCCGCGCCGCCCGCGGCGTCTACGACCTCGCCGACGCCGAATTCCGCGGCGCCTTCCTCTTTATGGACGTGAAGGGCTTCACGACCTTCAGCGAGTCGCACCGGCCGGCCGAGGTCGTCGCGGCGCTCAACGCGCTGTTCGGCCCCGCGACGGAGGCCATCCACGAGTGCGGCGGCGACGTGGACAAGTACATCGGCGACTGCATCTTCGCGGCGTTCCGGCGCAAGGAAGGCGCGCTGCGCGCGGCCAAGCGCCTGCTGGAGCTCGTCGCCGAGCGCCGCGCGGCCGGGCACCCTTTCGACGTGCGCATCGGCGTGAACGCCGGGCGGGCGATCCGCGCGAACGTCGGCTCGCGCGACCGCCGCGAGTACACCTACATCGGCGACGCGGTGAACCTCGCCCAGCGGCTCGAGTCCAACTGCGCGCCCGGGCGGGCCCTGATCTCCGCCGCCGCCTACCGCGGGACGCGAGTGCGCTTCGCCGCCGCGGCGCGCCGCTCGCTGACCGTGAAGGGCCGGGAGCTCCCCGTGACCGCCTTCGAGTGCGGCCTCGCCTGAGGCCGCGCGACACATCCGGCGGCTCCCGGCCGTCGTAAGACGGTCCGGCGGCAGGCGCGGACGTGTGCTATAATGACTAACCAGTCAGTCATCACCGCTATGCCCCCCGCCATCCCCCGCCCCGTCGTCCGCGATCCCGGCGCCAAGAAGCGCCACATCCTCGAGGCCGCCCGCCGCCTCCTGATCGAGCACGACTTCCAGGACATCGTCTTGGACGACGTGGCCAAGAAGGCCGGCGTGGCGAAGGGCACGCTGTTCCTCCACTTCAAGAACAAGGAGGAGCTGTTCTCCGCGGCCTTCGCCGACCTGGCCGACAGTCTCGGCCACGAGCTCGAGGCCCTGCTCAAGACCGGCCTCAAGGGCAAGGAGATGCTCTCCGCCGCCGCGAAGGCCGTCCTGAACCATTTCGACGCCAACCGCGACTTCATGGGCCTGGGCGCCGGCCGCATGCCCAGCTGCGGCGCCCGCGGGCGCGGCAAGACGACCTTGACCGAGAAGTACCTGGCCAACCAGGAGATACTAAGGAAGGTCATGCTGCAGGCCTCGTCCGACGAGGGCGCCTCGATGCGCGATCCCGAGTACGCGCCCGCCGTGTTCATCGGCCTGTGCCGCAGCGCCGCCGTCGCCCGGATCCTGCGCGGCCGCGAGGGCGCCTTCGAGAAGGACTCCGAGCGCGTCGTGTCTTTCTTCCTGGACGGCAGCGGGATCTCCCTGTGACCCTGTCCGACCTGTCGATCAAGAACCCGGTCTTCGCGTGGATGCTGATGTTCGCGCTGATGATCTTCGGCTGGATCGGCTACGGCCGCATGGGCGTCTCGCAGATGCCCGACATCGACTTCCCCGTCGTGAACATCGCCGTGACGTGGGAAGGCGCGGCGCCCGAGATCATGGAGGCGCAGGTCGTCGACATCATCGAGGACGCCGTCACCTCGGTCGAGGGCGTCAAGCAGATCACGAGCTCGTCCAAGCTCGGCTCGGCCGCGATCACCGTCGAGTTCGAGCTCGACCGCAACATCGACACGGCCGTGCAGGAGGTCCAGACCAAGATCGCGCAGGCGCAGATGCGCCTGCCGAAGGAGATGGACCCGGCGATCGTCACCAAGGTCAATCCCGAGGACCAGCCCATCATGTGGCTGGCCCTGTCGGGAGACGTCCCCCCCAAGGACCTGATGATGTACGCGCAGAACGAGCTCAAGGACCGCTTCCAGACCGTGCCCGGCGTCGGCGAGGTCTTCTTCGGCGGCCTGACCTCGCGCAACCTGCGCGTCTGGCTCGACGCGGACAAGATGAAGGCGCGCGAGATCACCGTCGAGGACGTCCTGGCCGCGATCGGCCGCGAGCACGCCGAGATCCCCGCCGGCCAGATCGAGACCTCCCAGAAGGAGTTCAACGTCCGCACGCTGGGCGAGATCTCCGATCCGTCGAAGTTCGGCGCCCTGCTGATCACCCAGCGCGGCGGCAATCCCATCACGCGGCCCATCCCGCTCCGGGAGATCGCCCGCATCGAGGACGGCCTCGCCGACGTGCACGGCAGCTCCCGCGTCAACGGCTACCGCGCGGTCGGCCTGGGCATCAAGAAGCAGCGCGGCGCCAACGCGGTCGAGATCGCCGAGCGCGTGCGCGCCAAGATGAAGGAGGTCATCCCGACCTTGCCCAAGGGCATGACGCTCGGCGTGAACTTCGACTCCACGATCTTCATCAAGGACTCGGTCCGCGAGCTGACGCACCACCTGATCCTGGCGGCGATCCTGACGTCGCTGGTCTGCTGGCTGTTCCTCGGCTCCTGGTCGTCTACCTTAAACGTCCTCTTGGCGATCCCCACCTCGGTCCTGGGCACCTTCATCGTCACCTACTTCCTCGGCTTCACGCTGAACGCGTTCACCCTGCTGGGCCTGACGCTCTCCATCGGCATCGTCGTCGACGACGCGATCATGGTGCTGGAGAACATCGTGCGCCACCGCGAGCTCGGCCAAGACAAGCTCACCGCGGCCGTGTTCGGCGCGCGCGAGATCGCCTTCGCGGCCATGGCCGCCACGGTCGCCATCCTGGCGATCTTCATGCCCGTGATCTTCATGAAGGGCATCATCGGCAAGTTCTTCTTCCAGTTCGGCGTGACGATCTCGGCGGCGGTCAGCTTCTCCCTCCTCGAAGCGCTCACCCTGGCGCCGATGCGGTGCTCGCAGTTCCTGCAGATCAACCATGAGAGCAGGCTGGTCAAGTTCATGGACGAGGCGTTCTCGATGGCGAACGGAGCGTACCGCCGCGGCCTGACCTGGACGCTCGACCATCGCTGGAAGACCGTCGGACTCGGCACGGCGTTTTTCGCATTGTCGATCGCGAGCGTCACGCGCATCCGCAAGGAGTTCGTTCCCGCGCAGGACCAGTCCATGTTCCTGGTCAGCATGGAGACGCCGGTCGGCTCGTCGTTCGAGTACACCGACGCCAAATTCAAGGAGGCCGAGGCTTGGCTCATGAAGCAGCCCATCCTCGACCGCTATTACTCCGCCGTCGGCGGCTTCGACGGCAGCAGCGTGAACTCCGGCATGCTGTTCGTGACCTTGAAGCCCCTGAAGGAGCGCCCGCTCGACGCGGCCGGCCGCCCGATGTCCCAGGCCGAGATCATGGACGCGGCGCGCGCCGCGCTCAACGGCATCCCCTCGCTGAAGGCCTTCATCATCGACCTCTCGCAGGGCGGCTTCTCCGCCGGCCGCAACTTCCCGGTGGAATTCACCGTGCGCGGGCCCGACTGGGACACGCTGACCAAGGTCTCCGACGACTTCCGCCATCTGCTCGAGCAGAACAAGGACCTGCGCGACGTGGACACCGACTACCGCACGGGGATGCCCGAGGTGCGCGTCTACCCGGACCGCGACAAGGCCTACGCGCGGGGCGTCTCGGTCCAGTCGATCGGCACGACGATCAACGCGATGGTCGGCGGCGTGCGCCAGGGGCTGTTCACGGAGAACGGGCGCCGCTACGACGTGCGCGTGCGCGCCGAGCCGAGGTACCGGCTCGACCCCGAGGACATCAAGAAGTTCTACGTGCGCAACAACCGCGGCGAGGTCATCCGCCTCTCCGACGTCGTGACTTTGCAGACCGTGCCCTCGCTGCTGGCGATCACGCGCAAGGACCGCGAGCGCGCGATCAGCATCTACGGCAACGTCTCCCCCGGAAAGTCGCAGTCGCAGGTGCTGGCCGACATCGAGGCTCTCGCCAAGCGGACGATGCCCGAAGGCTATCACATCGTGCTCTCGGGCTCCTCGCAGACCTTCAAGGAGTCGTTCCAGAGCCTCGTCTTCGCGCTGCTCCTCGGCATCCTCGTCGCCTACATGGTCCTGGGCGCGCAGTTCAACAGCTTCGTCCACCCCTTCACGGTCCTGCTCGCGCTGCCCTTCAGCGTGTCGGGCGCGTTTCTCGCGCTGTGGGCCTTCGACAAGAGCCTCAACATCAACTCGATGATCGGCCTCCTCCTGCTCATGGGCCTCGTCAAGAAGAACTCGATCATGCTCGTCGACTTCACGAACCAGCGCCGCGACGAGGGCCTGCAGCCGCGCGCGGCCCTGCTCGACGCTTGCCCGACGCGCCTGCGGCCGATCGTGATGACCTCGGTCGCGACGATCGCGGCCGCCGTGCCGGCGGCGCTGGCGCACGGCGCGGGCTCCGAGGCGACGTCGCCGATGGCGCTGGCGCTGATCGGCGGCGTGGCGGTGTCGACCTTCCTGACCCTCTTCATCGTGCCCGCCGCCTACAGCCTGCTCGTCGCCGTCGAGAGCGGCAAGTCCGCCGAGACCTCGCTCGCCGTCCTGCGCGCCGTGCGCGAGGCCGAGCGCATCGCGGCCGACCGGATGGGTCCGCGATGAAATCGGCTCTTCTGCTCGCGGCCCTCCTGGCCGGAGCCCCCCGCGCCTTCGCCGAGACGGAGCCGCTGACGTGGGACCGCGTCGAGGCGCTCGCGGCGCAGGAGAACCCCGACCTCGCCTCGTCGCGCTTCTCCCTCGAGTCGTCGCGGGCGTCGTTCTACCAGTCCTTCAACTCCGTGATGCCGCAGGTGAACCTGTCCAACGCGCTCAACGAGGCGAAGGTCATGCCGGCCAACCGCTGGACCGCTCAAGCGACCGCGTCGATGAACTTCTTCGACATGTCGTCGATCGCGAGCATCCGGGCGGCCTCCGCCAACCTGTCCCTCGGCGAGGCGAACCTGCGCCGGACGTCGGCCGATCTCCGGCAGAACGTCCGGACCGCGTTCACGCACCTTCTGTTCGCGCAGGAGTCCCTGAAGGTGGCGCGCCTGGTCAGCGCCCTGCGCGACCGCGCCGGCGGCATGATCGGCCTGCGCTACGACTCCGGCACGGCGGCCAAGGGCGACAAGATGCTCGCCGACGCCCAGTCCCTGCAGGCGCGCCTGTCGATCGTGGCCGCCGAGCGCGACGTGCGCGCCGCCCAGCGCGAGCTCGGGCAGAGGCTCGGCCGCGAGGACTACGAGGACTTCGTCGCCTCCGGGACGCTCGGCGCCGCGGCGCCGCCCGCCCGGCCCGAGGACCTGCGCTCCCTGCTCGCGCTGATCCCCGAGATCCAGGTGTCGCAGGCGCAGGTGCGCCAAGCCGGCGTCGGCGTGGCCCAGGCCGAGAGCTCCCTCTGGCCGACCTTGACGGGCGACTACGCGCGCAGCGTCGCGGGGCCCAAGGAGTTCCCGCGCTCGGCCTACGGCTGGAACGCGGCCCTGACGCTGAGCTATCCCCTGTTCGGCGCGGGGCCGACCTCGACGTGGTTCGGCGTGAAGTCGGCCAAGCGCGCGCTCGACGCGGCGCGGATGAACCTGGTCTCGGCGCGGGTGGCGGGCCTGGAGTCGCTGGAGAGCGCTTGGGCCGCCTACGCCGACGCGGTGGACCAGGTCGAGGTGCAGAACGCGCTGCTGGCCGCCGACCGCCAGCGCAACGACGAGGCCGACGTCGAGTACGCCTCGGGCCTGCTGATCTACGCGAACTGGGAGCAGATCGCCTCGACGCGCATCACGGCGGAGAGCCAGCGCATCTCCGCCCTGCGCAACGCGATGGACGCGGAGACGTCGTGGAATCGCGCCTTGGGACGGGCGCTCGGAGAATGAGATGAAACGAGTCATCGCTTTGGCCGTCGTCGCTCTGGCGGCCGGAGGCGGCTGGTATTGGTACGCGAAGGCCTCCATGAAGAAGCACGGCCGGGAGCAGACCGTCGAGGCGAAGCTCGGCGTGATCGAGCAGACCGTCGACGCGACGGGCTCGATCCTCCCGCTCAACCGCGTCGAGGTCAAGCCGCCGATCGGCGGCCGCATCGAGAAGCTGCTCGTCGACGAGGGCGACAAGGTCCAGGCCGGCCAGATCCTCGCTTGGATGAGCTCGACGGACCGCGCCGCCATCCTCGACGCCGCGCGCGCTCAGGGCCCCGACGCCTACAAGAAGTGGGAGGACGACTACAAGCCCACTCCCGTCGTCTCCCCGCTTTCCGGCGTCGTGATCCTGCGCAACGTCGTCGTCGGCCAGACGGTCGACTCCACGGTCGTGATCTACGCGCTGGCCGACGCTCTGATCGCCTACGCGACGGTCGACGAGTCCGACATCGGCCGCGTGCACAAGGGGCAGAAGGCGCGCATCGTGCTGGACGCCTATCCGAACCAGCCGGTCGAGGGGACGGTGTTCGACATCCTCTACGAGGGCAAGAACGTCTCCAACGTGATCACCTACGGCGTGAAGATCCGCCCGGACCGCGTGCCGCCGTTCTTCCGCTCCCAGATGACGGCCAACATCAGCTTCGAGGTCTCGAAGAAGAGCGACGCGCTGATCCTGCCCTCCTTCGTCGTGCGCACCCAGCCCGACGGCGGCCGCGTCGTGTCCCTGCCCCCGACGCCCGACTCCGACGGCAAGCCGGTGACGCGCGAGGTCAAGACCGGCCTGGAGAACGACGACTCGGTCGAGATCGTCTCCGGCCTCCAGGAGGGCGACAAGGTCCTCCTTCCGCAGGGCAAATACGTGCCTCAGAAGGCGCCCGACTCCAGCCCGCTGACGTTCGGCGGGCCCAAGCGTTCGAGCGGCGAAGGATCGGCCCCGAAGCCGAAAAAATAAGCCCGTGAGCGCCCTGATCGAGATCGAGGACGTCCGCAAGACCTACCTCGTCGGCGGGGGCAAGCTCGACGTCCTCAAGGGCATCAACCTGACGGTCCAGGCGGGCGAGTTCGTCGCGATCATGGGGCCGTCCGGCTCCGGCAAGTCCACGCTGATGCAGATCATGGGCCTGCTCGACCGCCCCACCTCGGGCGCCTTCCGCATGCTCGGACTCGACGTGGCGCGGCTGACCGACGACGAGGGCGCGGCCCTGCGGTCGCGGACCATCGGCTTCATCTTCCAGATGTTCAACCTGCTCGCGCGCACGTCCGCGCTCGACAACGTGGCCCTGCCGATGCTCTACACCGGCGAAGCGGGCCGGGCCGAGCGCGCGACCGAGCTGCTCCGGGAGATCGGCCTCGGCGACCGCCTCGACCACGCGCCCAACCAGCTCTCCGGCGGACAGCAGCAGCGCGTGGCCATCGCGCGCGCGCTGACCAACAAGCCGCGCCTGATCTTCGCCGACGAGCCCACCGGCAACCTGGCCTCCGACCAGGCCGAGGAGGTGCTCAAGCGCCTCGTCGGCTTCAACGACTCGGGCATCACGATCGTGATGGTCACGCACGAGCCCGACATCGCGGCGTACGCGAAGCGGATCATCAAGCTCAAGGACGGGCTGATCGTCTCCGACGAGAAGAATCCCGCGCCGCGCATCCCGTTCGGGGCGCAGTCAGCGCTGAAGGCCGGCGGCCTGGCCGAGATCCCGCAGCCCCGGCCGCTGACGCTCGCTGAGCTCACCGAGAACTTCGTCTCGGCGCTCAAGGCCATGCGCTCCAACAAGGTGCGCAGCGCGCTGTCGATGCTCGGCATCATGATCGGCGTGACCGCGGTGATCGCGATGCTCGCGATCGGCAAGGGCGCGCAGAAGTCCGTCGAGGCCAAGCTGTCGAGCCTCGGCTCGAACCTGCTGATGCTGTTCCCCCAGGCCCCCCGCGGGCAGGGCGGCGCGCGCGGCGCGGCGGGCTCCTTCAGCCGCCTGACGCTCGAGGACGTCGCGGCGATCAAGCGCGCGCATCCCGGGATCTCCGCCGCCGCCGGCGAGGTCAGCGGCGGCGTCCAGGTGGTCTACGGCGACCAGAACACCAGCACGTCCCTGACGGGCGGCACCGTCGACTACGCCGAGATGCACAACACCCAGCCCTACTACGGCCGCTTCTTCACCGCCGAGGAGGACCGCGCGCGCGCGCGCGTCGCCCTGCTGGGCCAGACCAACGTGGACGCGTTGTTCGGCAAGGACAACCCCGTCGGCAAGACCATCAACGTCAACCACATCAAGTTCAAGGTGATCGGCGTCCTCCCGCGCAAGGGCTCGACGGGCTTCCGCGACCAGGACGACGTGATCCTCGTCCCGCTGAACACCGCGATGCACCGCGTCTTGGGCAAAGTCTACTTGGATGATATCTCGATCGAATGCGCGAGCCCGCAGGTGATGCCCGCCGCGATGGACGCCATCCGCACCCTGATGCGCAAGCGCCATCGCCTCCCCGAGTACAAGGACGACGACTTCATGCTGCGCAACATGGCGGACATCCAGGCCGCGCTGGCCGGCACGTCCCAGGTCTTCTCGCTGCTCCTCGGCATCGTCGCCGCCATCTCGCTCGTCGTCGGCGGCATCGGCATCATGAACATCATGCTGGTCTCGGTCTCCGAGCGCACGCGCGAGATCGGCCTGCGCAAGGCGATCGGCGCCACGCGCCGCGCCGTGCTGATCCAGTTCCTGATCGAGGCCGCCGCGATGTCGACCCTCGGCGGGATCATCGGCATCCTGCTCGGCTGCGGCATCGCCTTCGGCATGTCGACCTGGGCGGGCTGGGCGGCGATCGTGACGCCGCAGTCGATCCTCCTCGCCTTCGCCTTCTCCGCGAGCACGGGCGTCGTCTTCGGCTTCTGGCCCGCCCGCAAGGCGTCGCTGTTGTCGCCGATCGAGGCGCTCCGTTACGAGTGATGCCGGTCTTTCTGCAATTGATCTTCCTCTCTTTGATCGATAGGCATATCCTTTCGAATCGATCTTCGAAGCGGTGCCAGGCAAGTAGAACTCTTCGCGCGAAGAATCGCTGTTCGCGATTTCAATTTCTCCGAGGAGGGTTTTGACGCAAAATTGCGTCAAAACCTCAGAGGGAAGTTTGAAAATCGTCGGGGCACCGCCAGCGCGGCGAGTCTTCGTCCAAAGCTGAAGGCCGCCCCCTCGCGGGAGCGGCCTTCGACTTTCGAGAGACCGGCGCTCAGCGCAGCTTCGCCGCGTCGATCAATCCCGCGCCCTCCGACGTCGGCGGGAGGCAGGACGACGCGCACAGCCGCGAGGCCGCCGAGGAGAACGCCGAGCGCACGCCGGACGGGCCGCGCGCCCCGCGCTCGAGGGCGAGCGCGGCCAGGCCGGCCACGTGCGGCGACGCCATCGACGTCCCGGACAGGGACTTCGTCCCCCCTCCCGGGATCGTCGACGTGATGTTGACGCCCGGCGCGATGAAGGCGACCGCGTCGCCGCGGCTGGAGAAGCTCGCCACCTGGTCGTTCTTGTCGCTGGCCGCGACCGCGATCACGCCCGGGTAGCCGCCCGGAAACCCGACGGTGTCCGGGTTCGGCCCGGAGTTGCCGGCGGCCGCGACGATCACGACGCCCGCCGCGAGGGCCTGCTTGACCGCGCGCTGAAGCGCCGCGCTGCCGGCCGGCCCGCCGAGCGACATGTTGATCACGTCGACTCCGTTCTGCGCGGCCCAGTTGATGCCCGCGACGATGTCGGAGAGGCTGCCCGCGCCGTCGGCGTCGAGCACCTTCACCGGGATCAAGGTCGCCTGCGGGGCCACGCCGAGCGGCCCGCCCTTGCCGCGGCCCGCGATCGTGCCGGCCACGTGCGTGCCGTGCTCGTTGTCGTCCATCGGCTCCGCGCCCGGATTGACGATGTTCGTGCCGGCGGAGAAGTCGCACTTGAGGTCGGGATGCGTGCAGTCGATGCCCGTGTCGATCACCGCGACCTTAACGCCCGCGCCCTGGCCCGAGGACCACGCGGCCGGGGCGTTCACGCGCGCCACGCCCCACGGGACGGCTCCAGAGGCCGATTCGGACCCGTCGCCGAGGGACGGGTCGGGCGCCGGAGGCGCTTGGGGCGTCTTCCGCGGCCGGCCGAGCGCCTCGAGCGCCGACTCCACGCTGAGCAGCGGCGTGTTCTGGAACGAGGCCGGGGACTCGAGGAGCCAGTTTCGGTACACGTCCTCCTCGACCGTGACCACGTGCGCGTGCCGGCGCGCTTTCGTCACCTCTTGAGGCTGGACGTCGCCGGCCGCCTCCAGCACCGAGACCGCGATCGAGTCGAAGTCGCCCGTCACCTTGAGGCCCATCTCGCGCGCGGCCTGCTCGCGCTCGGCCCGTCCCGTTCCCTCGTCGAACGTGACGAGCAGGCGCTTCTTATGACGCTTCCCGCCCGCCGATGCGGGACACGCCGCCCCCGCCGTCACCGCCGCCAGAATGAGAAAGGTCCAAACGTTCGCGGGTCTTGTCATCACGGGTTTCGCTCCTTGGCGCGTCGAGTCCCCAGGCCTAGGGAGGTTAGCCCGAGGGCCCAGGCGCGGCGAGTGACCTCGGACCTAGGAGGAAATAGGCCGAAAGGCCCAGCGCCGGTCGTAGACGCGCACCGCGGCCGCGGCGAGGGCGGTGAAGACGATCGCGAACGCGAGCGAGGCGACCCGCGGCGGCAGCCACGAGGCGAACAGGTGCGCATTGAGCCACAGCTTCAGGTTGCCGCGGCTGCCGTCGGGCAGCCGAGCGCCGACGAACTCGAGCACGCCGTAGACGAACCCCGCGCCGACGTAGGCGGTCAGCGCGCGCCGCCCGAGCGATTCGAGAGGGGCCTCCCACGCCACCGGCCGCTCGCCGGTGAAGAGGATGAAGAGGGCCAGGCCCGCGAGGCAAAGCCCGCCCGTCACCAGCGCGTAGGAGCTGGTCCAGAGATGCTTGTTGAGCGGGAAGCTCAGGCTCCAGGCCGAGCCGAGGGCCGCGAGCGCCAGGCCCCAGGCGCCGATGGTCCGCGCGAGCGGCGCGTGCGCGCCGTCCGCCGCGAGGCGCCGGCCCGCGATCACGCCCAGCAAGGTCGTCGCGAAGGCGGGCGCCGTGCTGAGGAGCCCCTCCTGGTCCTCGAGCGGCGTCAGCAGGTGGCCGGCCATGAGGCGGCGGTCGAGCCACGAGGCGAGATTGCCCTCGGGGGTGAGCACCCCGGCGCCGTGACCGGGCACCGGCACGCGGGTCATCAAGAGCCAATACCCGCCGAGCAGGGCGGCGGCGGCGAACGGCTCGAGCGCCGGCCGGTCGAGCAGGAGAAAGCCGGTCGCGCCGAGCGAGCACAGGGCGATGCGCTGCAGGACGCCCGGCCAGCGGATGCCGCCCGCCTCGCGGAACACGACGAAGTTGACCAGGAGCCCGAGCCCGAACAGCCCGACCGCGCGCACAGCGGCGTGCCGGGCGATGTCGGCCTCGGTCTGGCCGCGGGCCCGCCGCGACGCGTGCGAGAAGGCGGCCGAGACCCCGACGATCATGAGGAAGGACGGGAAGACGAAGTCGGCGAACGTGAGGCCGTTCCACGGCGCGTGATCCATGACGCGGAACACGTCGTCGCTGCCCGACGAGTTCACGAGGATCATCCCGACGACCGTGAGGCCGCGGAAGAGATCGAGGGCGCGCAGTCGTTTGATCAGCGGCATGTCCTCAGGGCGGTCTCCTCCTCTTTAAGACGAGTATACGTCCGGGAAGTGTCGGCGACAAGACCGCGCGCCGTGAGGCTTTGACGACCATTCTTTGACCCGAACCGAAACGGCTTTCGGACGTATAATGAAGGCATGCTCCTCGCGACCGTCCTGCTGGGCGCCTCGCTCGCGTCGGCCGCCGACGTCCCCCGCGCGCCCGAGCGGATGAGCGACCGGCAGTTCGCGCTCCAGGCCTTGAACCGGCTGGGCTACGGCCCCCGGCCCGGCGAGGTCGAGAAGGTCGAGAAGATGGGCGTGCCGGCCTGGATCGATCTGCAGCTCCACCCCGAGCGGATCGCGGACGACGCGCTGCAGGCGCGCCTGAAGGCCTTCCCCAGCCTCTCGATGACGGGCGAGCAGCTGCTGGACGCGTATCCCAACATGCAGCGCCGGCGCATGTTCGGTCTGCTCGGCGGCGGCAAGCCCAAGGACGTCGTCGCGGAGGCGGCCGCGGCGAAGCTGCTGCGAGCGGACATGAGCGAGCGCCAGCTCGAGGAGGTCCTGACCGACTTCTGGTTCAACCACTTCAACGTCTCCGCCGCGAAGAACCAGGACCGCTGGCTGTTCATCCCGTACGAGCGCGACGTGATCCGCCCGCGCGTGTTCGGCAAGTTCCGCGACCTGCTGGGCGCCGTCGCGCACAGCCCGGCGATGCTGGTCTACCTCGACAACTACCAGAGCACCATCGACGCGCGCTACGCGCCCGTCGGCGCCCAGGACGACATCGCGGAGATGGAAGGCGCGATGAACAAGAACGGCGGCAAGGGCCGCCGCAAGCTCGGCCTCAACGAGAACTACGCCCGCGAGCTGCTGGAGCTGCACACGCTCGGCGTGGACGGCGGCTACGTCCAGAAGGACGTGACCGAGCTCGCGCGCATCCTGACCGGCTGGACGATCGAGCGGCCCAACAAGCGGAACGCGGACAAGGTGAAGGACGTCGTCTTCACCTTCAAGCGCCGCATGCACGACCCGGGCGGCAAGGTCCTGCTCGGCGATCCGTACGCCTGGGCGGGCGAGGCCGAGGGAGAAAGGGCGCTGGACCGCCTCGCGCGCGACCCGCACACCGCGCATTTCCTCGCGCTGAAGCTGTGCCGCCGCTTCGTCGCCGACGCGCCGCCCGAGGCGCTCGTCGACCGCGTCGCCAAGCGCTTCCTGGATTCCGGCGGCGACCTGCGCGAGACGTACCGCGCGATCTTCGAGTCGCCCGAGTTCCGCGAGAAGCGCTTCTTCCGCTCCAAGGTGAAGACCCCGCTCGAGTTCGTCGCGAGCGCCCTGCGCGCCACCGGCGCCGAGATCCGCGACCCGGAGAAGGCCGCCCGCTTCGTCGACGCGCTCGGCATGCCGCTGTACCGCTGCGAGCCGCCGACGGGCTGGCCCGACCGCGCCGAGGCCTGGGTCAACGCCGGCGCCCTCGTCGCGCGCCTCAAGGCGGCCCAAAACCTCTTCAATCGCCGCCCCGACGCGGCCGTCTCCGCGGCGCCGGACGCGCCGCTCGGCGGCGTCGACCGCCGCGACGGCCGCGCGCTGGTGGCGCGCCTGACCGAGGCGTACCTGGGCGGCGTCGTCGCCGAGCGCACTCGCTCGGCGCTGTTCAAGAGGCTTGACGATCCTGAAATTTCCGGCGCGCGCCTCGACGACCAGAGGCGGACCTATCGCGTCGACCGCCTCGCGGCGCTCGTCCTCGGCGCGCCCGATTTCGAACGGAGGTAGCCCGCGTGAAGAAAGAGCTCCGCCTGTCGCGACGCGAGTTCCTGGCTGTGGGAGGCTTCGCGGCGATGTCCCTGGGGCTTCCGCGCTGGGCGCGCGCGGCCGCCGAGGCGGCCAAGCGCTCGGGCAAGACCTTGGTCGTCATCCTCCAGCGCGGCGCGATGGACGGCCTCAACGTCGTCGTTCCCTACGCCGATCCGGTCTACCGGAAAGCGCGCCCCACCATCGCCCTGGCCGCCCCGGGGCGCGACGGCGGGGTCCTCGACCTCGACGGGACCTTCGGCCTCCATCCGGCGCTGTCCCCCCTTCTGCCGCTCTACAAGGAGGGCCGGCTGGCGCTCATCCAAGCGGCGGGCTCCCCCGACG
>Ga0134128_10001860_pt1 | contig 26638 bp, 22 predicted proteins | sample KB31754_FD_96462 | JGI IMG/M metagenome (GOLD analysis project Ga0134128, IMG submission 96462) | Terrestrial soil microbial communities with excess Nitrogen fertilizer from Kellogg Biological Station, Michigan, USA - KB3-175-4 | ecosystem: Environmental > Terrestrial > Soil > Unclassified ...
AGCGCGAGCTGCCTCATGCGCGCCTTGACCTCGCGCACGACGTCGAGGGAGTCGGCGCCCGGCAGCACCGAGATGGAGAAGCCCGCGATCGGCTGGCCATTGATGCGCAGGTCGTGCCCGTACGAGTAGGGGGCGAGCTCGACTTTCGCCACATCCTTCACGCGCACCGTCGTGCCGTTCGTGTCGGCACGCACGATGATGTTCGCGAACTCCTCAGGCGAGGTGAAGCGACCCTGCGTCGTCACCGGCACCTCGATCAGCTGCCCGGGAGTGGACGGCATGGCGCCGATCGAGCCCGCCGCCACTTGCAGATTCTGGGCGCGCACGGCATCGAGCACCTGCGTGGCGGAGAGCCCGAAAGCATGCAGCTTGTCCGGGTCGAGCCAGATGCGCATCGCGTACTCGGACCCCCACTGGCCGGCCGATGCGACACCGTCGAGCCGCTCGATCTGATCGATGACCTCGGTCGCGAGGATGTTGTTGAGCGCGAAGGAGTCGAGCCGACCGTCATCCGAGCGCAGCGCGACGACCATGACGTTGCCGGGGCTCTGCTTGAACACCGAGATGCCCTGCTGATTCACCTCCGCGGGCAGGCGCGGCTCGGCGAGCTGCACACGCGCCTGGGTCTGGACCGCCGCGATATCGGCATTGGTGCCGGGCTCGAACGTGAGCGAGATGTTTGCGTTGCCGAGGTTGTTCGAGGTGGACGTGAAATAGAGCAGATGGTCGAGGCCGGTGAGATTCTGCTCGATGACCTGAGTCACCGTGCGCTCGACCGTCTGGGAGTCCGCACCGGGGTAAGTTGCCGAGACGCCCACCTGCGGCGGGGCGATGTCGGGATACGCCTCGATCGGCAGGCGCGTGATCGAGAGAATGCCCCCGAGCGTGATGAGGATCGCGAGGACCCACGCGAAGACCGGATGATCGATGAAAAACCGCGCCATGCGCCGCGTCCTGCCCGCGCCGTTACTCGGGCGGCTCCGAGAGGTTCGCGCCCGCGATCGTCGCCGTGCTCGAGACGTACGGCACCGCTCGGGCGAGCATTCCCGGCTTCACCTTGTCGACTCCCGAGACGATGACCTGATCTCCATCCTCGAGTCCCTGCGTGATGATCCAGTTGCTGCCGAGCATCGTCTCGGCGCGCACCCGCTTTTGCACGACGCGGCCGTCGCTGCCGACGACCTGCACGAACGCACCGGTCGAGTCGCGCCGCACGGCGGCCTGCGTGACGAGGAACGCGTGGTTCTGCGTGCCGATGATCAGTCGGATGTTGACGAACATGCCGGGCAGCAGCAGCCGGTCGGGATTGGCGATGATGCCGCGGAAAGCGATGGCGCCGTTCGTCGGATCGACCGTGACGGAAGCGAAGTCGACCGTGCCGATCTCGGGATACGCGGCCCCGTTAGGCAGAATGATCTGCAAGTGCGCCTTGTCGCGCTCGACGAGCGTCACATCTCCGGTCTGCTCCTCATCGCGCAGGCGCAGGATCTCATCGGCCGGCCGGTCGAAATTCACGTACAGCTTGTCGATCTGCTCGATGGTCGTGAGCAGCGTCGCCTCGCCCTGCCCGACGAGCGCTCCCTCCGTGACCTGCTGCTGTCCCGAGCGCCCGGAGATCGGAGCGCTGACCGTCGCGTAGCCGAGGCTGATGCGCGCGGTCTCGACGTTTGCCTGAGACTGCTTGACGGCTGCGGCGGTCGAGCGCTCGTTCGCATTGCTCGTGTCGACGTCCGAGCGCGAGATCAGCCCGCTCGGGACCAGGGTGCGATTGCGCTCGGCGGTCACGTGCGCGTTCGTGGCGTTGGCTTCCGCCTGCGCGAGCTGCGCGAGCGCCGCATTGAGCGCCGCTCGCAGGGGCGCCGGATCGATTTCGAAGAGCGGCTGGCCTTCGCGCACCTCCGAGCCTTCGCGATAGAGGCGCTTCAAGAGAATCCCGGCTACCCGAGCTCGAACGTCGGCCGTGCGGACCGGCGAGAGCCGGCCGACCACCTCGCGGCTGAGCGGCACCGCTTCCGCGCGCACGCGCACCACGCCGACCTCGGGAGGCGCCGAACGAGCGGGGGGCGGCGCCTTGCCGCACCCTGCTAGCCCGAGCGCGGCTGCCGCGGCCGGCAAGAGCGCCGCGCGGAATGTGCTGCGCAGCGATAAAAGGAGCATGAAAAGTCTGGAATCCCTGTTCGGCCGGAACGCATTGCGAGTGCCCATTCTATCGAACCTGCCACCCCGCCGCGTTGCCGCACGACGGTCGCGGATCCGCTCAGGGGTATCCGGATGGTCAATTCAGCGTGTACAACCCGGCACATGCGCCGTTTGGGCGGGGCCGCGGGCTGCACGTTGATTGCGCACCGGCAGTGATGCACGATCGGGGCGAATGGGCCGCCGCGGGCGCGAGTCCCGGCCGCGAGGACGCACGAGGTCAGGAAACATGAGTACGACGAGCGTGAGAGCGCCCCTCCCCGTGCGCAATCCTCGCACCGGCGAGATCGACCTGTACATTACCCCCGCAACCGGGCCGGAGATCGCGGCGGTGTGCCGCCGCCTGAGGGCGGCGCAGCCGGCCTGGGGCGATGCACCGATCGAGCATCGTATCGCCGTGATGCGCCGCTGGGCGGAGCGTTTGAAGGCGCACCGCGCGGCGCTCGTCGAGGCGGACTCGACCGACACCGGGGGTGGCCAGATCTCCCAGGTCGCGACCGATATGGTGATCGGCACGATCCTGCGCCTCGCCGCTCACGCACCGTCCCAGTTCCGGGATCTGCTGCGCGCGGGCAGGTCGCCTGCGATGCCGCACATCCAGTTCGACACGAATCTGAAGCCTTACCCGCTGCTCGGCGTGATCGGGCCGTGGAACGCGCCGCTCATGCTCTCGACGCTGCACGCGATTCCGGCGCTCTTCGCCGGGTGCGCGGCGATCGTCAAACCGAGCGAAGTTGCGCCGCGCTTCGTGCGTCCGATGATGCAGACGATCGCCGAAGTGCCCGAGCTCGCGGAGGTGCTGACATTCGTGCTCGGGGATGCCGAGACCGGCCAGGCGATCGTCGAGCACGTCGACATCGTGAACTTCACGGGCAGCGTGCCGAACGGTCGCAAGGTCGCCGAAGCCTGCGCGAAGCGCTTCATTCCGGCGATGCTCGAGCTCGGCGGCAAGGATCCCGTGATCGTGACCGGGAGCGCCGATCTCGAACGCGCCGCGACCGCCGTATTGCGCGGAGCGGTGACCAGCACCGGGCAGGTGTGCTTCTCGATCGAGCGCATCTACGTGCACGAGTCGGTGCACGATGCGTTTGTCGCGCGTCTGGTCGCCGAGTCCGCGCGCGTCGAGCTCAACTATCCCGATCCGCGCCGCGGCCAGATCGGGCCATTCATTTCGGCGCGGCAGGCCGAGATCGTCGACGGCCATATCGACGATGCGCTCGCCAAGGGGGCGAAGCTCGCCTGCGGAGGCAAGTCCGTCACTCTCGGCGGCGGGCTGTACATGTACCCGACCGTGCTCATCGACGTAGACCACGACATGAGCATCATGCGCGACGAGACATTCGGGCCCGCGATGCCGGTGATGCGCTACTCGAGCGAAGAGGAGGCGATCCGGCTCGCGAACGATACCTATTACGGTCTCTCGGCTGCCGTCATCGCGGGAACCGAAATTGAAGCGCGCCGCATCGCCGACCGGCTGCAAGCCGGCGTCGTGAGCGTGCAGGATACCTTCCTAACATTTGCGGGGTTCGGCGTTGCCGAATGGCAGTCTTTCAAATTCTCCGGAATGGGAGGCCGCGGCCCGGGGCTCGCCTCGTTCATGCGCAAGCAGGCCGTCCTCGTGAACACCGGTCGACCGGAGAGCCTGGTCGATGAGCCGCTGAAGGCGACCGCCTGAGCCGGCACTCTATTTGAGGAGCGCGACCATGCACACCACCCCCGACGGCCGATATACGCACAGCGCACGTCGCCGCAACCTCTCGGCGCTTGCCTGGGCCGCGGCCGCACTGCCGCTCGCATTGCACGCGCTGCCCGCGCGTGCGGATGCGAGCGTGAAGTGCACGATGGACTTCACGATGAGGGGTTGGTCCGCGTTCTATCAAACAGCGACGGGTCACGGGGTCATTCGCTGCTCGAACGGCCGCTCGCTACGCGTGCGGCTCGAGGCGAAGGGGGGCGGCGTCACGGTCGGCAAGTCGGTCGAGAGCGGCCACGGGGAATTCTCCAGGGTATCGAGCATCGAGGAGACCCTCGGCAACTACGCGAGGGCCGAGGCCCACGCTGGAGCGGTCAAATCCGCCCAGGGCGAGGTGCTCACGAAAGGAGAGGTGTCCCTCGCGCTCAAGGCGAAGGGTCGCGGCTGGGAGCTCGGCGTCTCCTTCGGCGAGCTCAAGATCGAGCGCTGACCGGTGCGCGCCCCGCGCTGAGGCGGTGCCATCCGGCGCGCCACACTCGAGCAGACCATGCGCACCCAAGTCGCGATCATCGGCGCCGGTCCCTCCGGGCTTCTGCTCGGGCAGCTGCTCGCGAAGGAGGGGATCGCGAACATCCTGCTCGAGCGGCGCAGTGCCGAGTACGTCCTCGGGCGCATCCGTGCCGGAATCATCGAGGAGGGGACGGCTCAATTGCTCGATGCCGCGGGCGCGGGCGAGCGGATGCGCCGCGAAGGCCTCGTGCACGAGGGGATCGAGCTCGCCTTCGGCGGGACACGTCACCGGGTGGACTTTCGAGCGCTGGTCGACCGCAGCGTTCGCGTTTACGGCCAGACCGAGATCACACGCGACCTGATGGCGGCGCGAGCGGCGGCGGGCGGGCAAACCCTTTATGAGGTCGAGGAGGTGGCGCTGCACGAGCTCGCGAGCACGAGGCCACGAGTGACCTTCCGTTCCGGCGGCGCGGCTGCCGGCTCCGACGGTGCCGTGCGCGCGATAGAGTGCGACTTCATCGCCGGCTGCGACGGTTACCATGGCGTGAGCCGGCGCTCGATTCCGGCCGGGGTGCTCACCTGCGTCGAGCGGTCATACCCCTTCGGGTGGCTCGGCATCATGGTGGATCGACCCCCGGTCTCTCCCGAGCTCATCTATGCCCGCCACGAGCGCGGCTTCGCGCTCTGCTCGATGCGCTCGCTCATCCGCAGCAGGCTTTACATTCAGTGCGGCCTCGACGAGCGCATCGAGGACTGGCCCGATGAGCGGTTCTACGCGGAGCTCGAGCGCCGCATCGACGCCGACGCTGCAGCGAGGCTCGAGCACGGTCCTTCGATCGAAAAGGGGATCGCCGCATTGCGCAGCTTCGTCGCCGAGCCGATGCGCTATGAGCGCCTGTTCCTCGCGGGAGACGCCGCTCATATCGTGCCCCCGACGGGTGCGAAGGGCCTGAACCTCGCCGCAAGCGACGTGTACTACCTCTCGCAGGGTCTCGCCGAGTTCTACCGCGAAGGCTCGACGCGCGGCCTCGACTGCTATTCGGAGCGCGCGCTGGCAAGGGTCTGGAGGGCCGAGCGGTTCTCCTGGTGGATGACCTCGCTCCTGCACCGCTTCCCGGAGGCGAGCGGCTTCGACCAGCGCATTCAGCGCGCTGAGCTCGATTACCTCGCCTCCTCCCAGGCTGCGCTCACAGCTCTCGCGGAGAACTACGTCGGGTTGCCGCTGTAGCCGGCGCGACTCTCCTGTCGCTCTCCTGTCGATTCAGGCGCTCTACAAGCGCGCTCATGAGATGGTTTACGCCCGGGGGGCGCCTGCCGTAGAATGCGCGCCCTCGGTGGGTGGGGCGCCAGAGGCCTCGGCCCAGCCGGCGGTGCCGCGCGGTCCCGTCGGGTGCTCGTTGGTGGAAGCCCCCCCGAGGGGCTTTTCGTTTTTTGGCCCCCTGACCGGGGGCCACGCCGGTGCGGCGGCGGGAAGTAGCTTTAGTGAAGTGGGCCCGTGACGGCCCATTTTTATTTGGGCGTTTATTCGGCGCGTATTGGAGCCGCCGCTCTGGTCGAGCGGGGCTGCAAGTGCTGCGAGGCGGCTCGCGGCAGGTAGTGGCAGCAGCAGGAGCTCGCGTGACATGGCGGCGGCCTTGCACGAACGGCTCGTCGCCCTCATTGAGCCATTGCTGGCTCAGTTGGGCTACGAGCTGGTCGATCTCGAGTACATCCCTGCGCGCGGGCGCGGGGCGCTGAGAATTTTCATCGACCGGCCTCAGGGCATCGGACTCGACGACTGTGAGCGCGTGAGCCGGGAGGTCGCGGCGCGGCTCGATGTCGAGGATCCCATTCCGACGGCCTATACCCTCGAGGTGTCCTCGCCGGGCGATGACCGGGTGCTGCGCACACGCGCGCACTTCGACCGCTTCGTCGGCTCGCGCGTGTTCGTCGAGCTCGCGGCGCCGCGGGAAGGCAGGCGCCGCTACACGGGCCTGCTGCGCTCGGTCGCCGATGAGGGGGTGGAGCTCGAGGTGGACCGGCAGATCGTCGAGGTGCCGTTCCGGGAGATCGGGAAGGCTCGTTTGGCGCCCGTTTGAGCCGCGAACGCGGAGGGTTTGTCAGCTGTGAACAAGGAAATTCTGATGGTCGTCGATGCCGTCTCGAACGAGAAGGGTGTCGACAAAGAGGTGATCTTCGAGGCGCTCGAGGCCGCGCTCGCCTCTGCCACGCGCAAGAAATTCGGCGAGGAGTGGGACGTGCGCGTCGCGATCGACCGCAGAAGCGGCGATTACGAGACGTTTCGCCGTTGGAAGGTCTTTGCCGACGACTCGACGGAGCTCGAGGCACCCGAGCGCGAGCTGCGCCTGGATGATGCGTCCGATCTCGATCCGAATGTGCAGCCCGGAGGATTCGTCGAGGAGCCGATGGAGTCGGTCGGGTTCGGGCGCATCGCCGCTCAGCAGGCAAAGCAGGTCATCGTGCAGAAGGTGCGCGAGGCCGAGCGCGCGCAGGTCGTCGATGCGTACAAGGACCGGGTGGGTCAGCTCGTGAGCGGCGTCGTCAAACGCGTGGACCGCAACGGTGTCTATGTCGATCTCGGCTCGAACGCCGAGGGGTTCGTCCCGCGCTCGGACATGATCCCGCGCGAGCAGGTCAAGCCGCAGGACCGCATCAAGGCATTCCTCAAGGAGGTGCGCTCCGAGCCGCGCGGGCCGCAGCTGTTCTTGACGCGCACGGCACCGGAATTTTTGATCGAGCTCTTCAAGCTCGAGGTCCCTGAGGTCGGTCAGGGTCTCATCCAGATCCTCGGCGCCGCGCGCGATCCGGGCGTGCGCGCGAAGATCGCCGTGCGCAGCAGCGATCCGCGCATCGACCCCGTCGGCGCCTGCGTCGGCATGCGCGGCTCGCGCGTGCAAGCGGTCTCGAACGAGATTGCCGGCGAGCGCGTGGATATCATCCCCTACGATGACCATCCGGCGCAGTTCGTGATCAACGCGATGTCGCCTGCCGAGGTGATGTCGATCGTCGTCGACGAGGACAAGCACAGCATCGACATCGCCGTCGCCGAGGAGAAGCTCTCTCAGGCGATCGGCCGGGGCGGACAAAACATCCGCCTCGCGAGCCAGCTCACCGGCTGGGACCTCAACGTCATGAACGAGTCCGACGCCGAGGCGAAAAGCGAGAGCGAGGCGCGCGAGCTCGTGCAGACTTTCATGAAGCAGCTCGATGTGGACGAGGATGTCGCGACCATCCTCGTGCAGGAGGGCTTCTCGACGATCGAGGAGGTCGCCTACGTGCCGCAGGGCGAGCTAAAGGCGATCCAGGAGTTCGACGAGGAAATGGTGAAGGAGCTGCGCAATCGCGCGCGTGACGTGCTCCTCACCCAGGCGATCGCAAGCGAGGAGACGCTCGATCAGTCGATGCCGGCCGACGACCTGTTGCTGCTCGAAGGCATGAGCCCGGATCTCGCGCTCGCGCTCGCGCGCCGTGGAGTGCGCACGCGGGAGGATCTCGCGGAGCAGTCCGTGGACGATCTCGCGGACATCGATGGGCTCGCCGCCGAGGAAGCGGGGCGCCTGATCATGACGGCACGCGCACCATGGTTCGAGGCGGGCGGCTGAGTGGCGCCGTGCGAGGGTTGATTGATGGCTGACGTAACCGTTTCACAATTCGCGCAGGTGCTGAAGGTGCCGGTCGATCGGCTGCTCGCGCAGCTCGATCAGGCGGGCATCAAAGTCGCAGGTCCCGAGGACCGCATCACCGATGAGGCGAAGCTCGAGCTGCTCACGCATCTCCGCCGCAGCCACGGAGCGGAGTCCGACGACGATGGCGCTCCGCGCCGAATCACACTGAAGCGCAAGACGCAGGGCGAGCTCCGGCTTGCGAGCGACAGGGGGCGCACTCGCACGGTCAACGTGGAGGTGCGCAGCACGCGCAAGTACATCAAACGGGACGTGCTCGAGGAGCGCGCGCGCCAGCAGCAGGAGGATTTCGATCAGCAGAAGCAGCGCGAGGCCGAGCAGGCGGCCCGCCTCGAGAGCGAGCGCATCGAAGCGGAACGGCGTGAGCGCGAGCGCATCGAGGCGATCGAGGCGGAGAACCGCCGTCGAATCGAGGAGGAGCAGAGCCGCAAGAAGGCGCAGGAGGAAGCGCGCCGCATCGCCGAGCAGCAGGCTCGCGAGGAGGCCGAGCGACACGACCGCGAGGCGCAGCGCCGAGCCGACGGGGAGCCTCAGCGCGCGGGCGCCGAGTCGCGCGTACGCGCAGCCGAGCGTGCACCGGTCGAGCGAGCCGCTCCCGAGGTGGCGCGCAGCGAGGAGGCGGGCGCTCGCGCGCAACCGACGCGTTACGGACGCGAGGAGCTGCACGTCGCGACGGACGTAAGCTCACGGTTCAAGAAGAAGAAGCGTGTCAAGGCGCGGCCGCTCGCGATGAGCGGCGACGGACGCCACGCCTTCGAGATGCCGACGGCTCCGGTCAAACGCGCGGTATCCGTCGGCGAGACGATCACGGTCGCCGAGCTCGCGCAGAAGATGGCCGTGAAGGCGACCGAGGTCATCAAGGCGCTCATGAACATGGGCGTGATGGCGACCATCAATCAGCCGATCGACCAGGACACCGCCGTCCTCGTGATCGAGGAGCTCGGCCACACAGCGAAGATCCAGAAGGAGAACGAGATCGAGGCGGACTTGCAGGGTGTCCCCGGCGAGAGCGCCGAGATCGCGCCGCGTCCTCCCGTCGTGACGGTGATGGGCCATGTCGACCACGGCAAGACCTCGCTCCTCGATTACATTCGCCGCACCAAGGTCGCGGCGGGGGAGGCGGGCGGCATCACCCAGCATATTGGCGCGTACCAGGTGGAGACTGACAAGGGGACCATTACCTTTCTCGATACTCCGGGTCATGCGGCCTTCACGGCGATGCGCGCACGCGGGGCGAAGGTGACCGATGTGGTCGTGCTCGTGGTGGCGGCCGATGACGGGGTCATGCCGCAGACGACCGAGGCGATCCAGCATGCGCGCGCCGCCGGCGTTCCCATCGTGGTCGCGGTGAACAAGGTCGACAAGAGCGACGCCGACCCGGATCGTGTGCGCACCGAGCTCTCCAAACAGGAGGTGATCCCGGAGGAGTGGGGTGGCCAGACGATCTTCGCGAACGTCTCGGCGCGCACCGGGGCGGGAGTGGAGCAGCTGCTCGAGGCGATCCTGCTGCAGGCGGAGGTCCTCGAGCTGCAAGCGCCGGTCGCGGGCCTCGCGGCAGGCGTCGTGATCGAGTCGAGCATCGAGAAGGGGCGTGGCGCCGTCGCGACCGTGCTCGTGAAGAAAGGGACACTGAGGTTGGGCGACTCGATCCTCGCGGGCACGGAATTCGGCCGCGTGCGAGCGATGTTCGACGAGAGCGGCAGAGCCGTGCAGGAAGCGCCGCCCTCGATGCCGGTGGTCGTACTCGGGCTCTCCGGTGCGCCGAACGCGGGCGATGAGCTGCTCGCCGTGGAAAGCGAGCGCAAGGCGCGCGAAGTGGCGCTCTATCGACAGGGTAAGTTCCGCGACGTGAAGCTCGCCCGGCAGGCAACGCGTGCCGAGGACGTGTTCTCCCAGCTCGAGGCGGAGAAGGCCGGCGTCGTTGCGATCCTGCTCAAAGCCGACGTGCAGGGCAGCGTCGAGGCGCTGCGCGATGCGCTCGCGAAGCTCTCGACCGAGGAAGTGCAGGTGAAGGTGATCGCGAGCGGAGTCGGTGGGATCACTGTCTCCGACGTGCAGCTCGCCGCCGCCTCCAAGGCGCGCATCATCGGATTCAACGTTCGCGCCGATGCGGGTGCGCGCGATGCATTGAAGGATACGGGCGTCGAGGTGCGCTACTACAGCATCATTTACGAGGCCATCGACGACGTCAAACAGCTGATGAGCGGCATGCTCCAGCCGGAGGTGAAGGAGCAGATCGTGGGCATCGCGCAGGTGCGCGAGGTGTTCCGTTCGAGCAAATTCGGTGTGGTCGCCGGCTGCCTCGTCACCGAGGGCTACGTGCGCCGCAATCACCCGATTCGCGTGCTGCGCGATAACGTCGTGATCTTCGAGGGCGCGCTCGAATCGCTGCGACGCTTCAAGGACGACGTGAGCGAGGTGCGCGCCGGCACCGAATGCGGCATCGGAGTGAAGAACTATCAGGATGTGCGCGTCGGCGATCAGATCGAGTGCTTTGCGCGCGTCGAGGTGGCGCGCACCGTAGCGTGATCCGCCACGGCCGCAGGCGATGAGCGATTCGCGCCGGAGGAAGGTCGAGGGAGAGCTGCAACGCACCCTTGCGGCGCTCGTGAGCCGCGACGTGAAGGACCCCCGCGTCGGCAACGTGACGATCACGCACGTCGACGTCGCGCCCGATCTGAAGACGGCGCGGGTGTTCTTCGTGCCGTTCGCATCGAGCCACGACGTGGCCGAGGTGCGCGCCGGCCTCACGCGCGCGGCGGGTTTCCTGCGCGGCGAGGCAGGCCGCCGGCTCGGACTCAGATATGCGCCGCGGCTCGAGTTCCTCTTCGACGAGCGCATCGACGAGGCGGATCGGCTCACCAGGCTGATCGATCGTGCCGTCAAACCCAGGCAGTGACGCGAGCGGCATCCTGCTGCTCGACAAGCCCGAAGGGCTCTCCTCGAACGCGGCGCTGCAGCGCGTGAAGCGCCTGCTCGGCGCCTCGAAAGCCGGCCACGTCGGCAGCCTCGATCCGCTCGCGACGGGGATGCTGCCGATCTGTCTCGGGGAGGCGACGAAGGTCGCGGGGGAGATGGTCGGTGGCCGCAAGCGCTACGCATTCGACGTCGCGCTCGGCTCCCGCACCGACACGGGGGATCGGGAAGGAGCGGTGGTCGAGACCGCGCCCGTCCCGGAGCTCGAGCCATCGGCAGTCGAGCATGCCCTCGAGCGCTTCCGCGGTCGGCTCGCGCAAGTTCCGCCCATGTACTCGGCGCTTAAGCGTGGCGGCCAGCCGCTCTACCGCCTCGCTCGAGCCGGCATCGAGGTCGAGCGCGCACCGCGCGAGATCGAGATCGACTCGATCGGCCTCATCGCAATGCGCGGCAGCATCGCGAGCTTCGAGGCGCTCACCTCGAAGGGGACCTATATCCGCGTGCTCGCCGAGGACATCGCGCGCGCGCTCGGTACGTGCGGACACGTCATCCGCCTGCGGCGACTCTCGGTCGCACCCTTCGAGCGCGAGCCGATGCAAGCACTCGAGGAGGTGGAGGCACTCTGCCGGACGGGTGGTCGTCCTCGGCTGATCCCGCCCGACCGCGCGCTCGCGACTTTACCGCCGCTCGATGTGCCGGAGGCGGCGGCGCGGCGGCTTCTCAACGGACAGCCGATCGCGGCGGCGGGTCTCGCGAGCGGCCGCGTGCGTCTCTACGACGCGCTCGGTCGCTTCCTCGGCCTCGGCGAGGCGGACGGGCGCGGCACGGTCAGGCCGAAGCGGATGTTTCTTGTGGGTGAGGGGGGCAGCGGGTAGAATGCCGCGCCTCGACGAGACAGGGTAAAAGGCCCGGAAATGGCGGGAATATCAGCGCAATGGCATTGAGCAGTGAGAAGAAGGGCGGGATCGTCGCGCAGTTCCGCCGCGATCCGGCCGATACCGGTTCGCCCGAAGTGCAGATCGCGCTCCTCTCCGAGCGCATCAACGGCCTCGGCGAGCATTTCAGCGCGCACAAGCGCGACCACTCTTCGCGCCGCGGCCTCGTGAAGCTCGTCAACCAGCGTCGCAAGCTCCTCGACTATTTGAAGTCGACGCAGCCCACGAAATATCAGGAGCTCGTCGAGCGCCTGGGGCTTCGCCGCTGAGCACTCCACCAAGGCCGCGCCGGAATCCATCCCGCGCGGCCTTTGTCTTTCTCGCTTCCCGGAATTGAGGATCGAATCGTGAGCGTCTTCTCGAAGTCTTTCGCCTACGGACCGCATGCGGTCACGTTGGAAACGGGCGAGCTCGCGCGGCAGGCCGGTGCCGCAGTCAAGGTCGCGATGGGCGACACCGTCGTGCTCGTCACCGCCGTCGCCCAGCAGCAGCCGGCAACCGGACGCGATTTCCTGCCCCTCACCGTCAATTATGTCGAGAAGACGTACGCGGCCGGACGCATTCCCGGCGGCTTCTTCAAACGCGAAGGGCGCCCGACCGAGAAAGAGACGCTCACCTCGCGGCTCATCGACCGTCCGATCCGCCCGCTCTTTCCCGACGGCTTCTACAACGACGTGCAAGTCGTCGCGACCGTGCTCTCCGTCGACCCGGACATCGACCCGGATATTCCCTCGCTCCTTGGCGCATCCGCCGCGCTCTCACTCTCCGGTGTGCCTTTCAGCGGGCCGATCGGCGCCGCGCGCGTCGGTTATCGCGACGGCAAGTACCTGCTGAATCCGACGGCGAAAGACCTCGAGACCTCCCAGCTGCATCTGGTCGTCGCCGGCACTGCGCAGGCGGTGCTGATGGTGGAGTCCGAGGCGAAGGCACTGCCGGAGGACGTGATGCTCGGGGCGGTCGTGTTCGGGCATCAGGAGATGCAGGTTGCGATCCGCGCGATCCGCGAGCTCGTCGCCGAGGCGGGCAAGCCGCGCTGGAAGTGGCAGGCGCCGGCGGAGAACGCCGAGCTGGCGAGCGCCGTCGCGCTGCACGCCGAGGCTGCACTCGCGAAGGCGTACACGATCACCGAGAAGCTGCAGCGCCGCGACAGCATCCAGGAAGTCAAAACGAAGACGCTCGCCGCGCTCGCGACGGGCGATGGCGCCAAGTGGGACGAGGAGCAGGTGGATGCGCAGCTCTTCAGGCTCGAGAGCAACATCGTCCGCCAGCGCGTTTTGAACGGCGAGCCGCGCATCGACGGCCGGGATGCGCGCACGGTGCGTCCGATCAGCGTCAAGGTGGGATTGCTCCCGCGGACGCACGGCTCGGCGCTCTTCACGCGCGGTGAGACCCAGGCGCTCGTCACGACGACGCTCGGCACCACTCGCGATGCGCAGATCATCGACGGCCTCGAGGGCGAGCGGCGCGAGCCGTTCATGCTGCACTACAACTTCCCGCCGTTCTCGGTAGGGGAGACTGGCATGCTCGGCTCGCCGAAGCGCCGCGAGATCGGCCACGGCAATCTCGCGCGCCGCGGTGTGAGCGCCGTGATGCCGGACATGCAGAAGTTTCCGTACGTGATTCGTGTCGTCTCCGAGATCCTCGAGTCGAACGGCTCAAGCTCGATGGCGAGCGTCTGCGGAACGAGCCTCTCGCTGATGGATGCCGGCGTGCCCGTCAAGGCACCGGTCGCCGGGGTCGCGATGGGCTTGGTGCTCGAGGGCTCGCGCTTCAAAGTCCTCACCGACATTCTCGGTGACGAGGATCATCTCGGCGATATGGATTTCAAGGTCGCGGGCACGCGCGACGGCGTCACGGCGCTGCAGATGGATATCAAGGTCGAGGGCGTCACGCCCGAGATCATGCGCATCGCCCTCGATCAGGCGCGCGAAGGCCGGCTGCACATCCTCGGGGAGATGAACAAGGTGCTGTCCGCGCCGCGCGCGGAAATGTCCGAATGGGCGCCGTCGATCATCACCCTCAAGATCGATCCGGAGAAGATTCGCGACGTGATCGGCAAGGGTGGGGCGGTCATCAGACAGATCACCGAGGAGACGGGCACGACGATCGACATCGAGAGCGATGGCACCGTCAAGATCGCTTCGGTGAACGGCACTGCGGGCCGCGAGGCGCAGCGTCGGATCGAGCTCATCACCGCAGACGTGGAAGTCGGGCGCATTTACGAGGGACGCGTGGCGCGGCTCATGGACTTCGGCGCGTTCGTCACGATCCTGCCTGGCCGCGACGGCCTCGTGCACATCTCGCAGATCTCCGACGAGCGCGTCGAGCGCGTGAGCGACAAGCTCAAAGAGGGGGACGTCGTGCGCGTGAAAGTGCTCGAGGTCGACCGCCAGGGGCGCATCCGGCTCTCGATGCGCAATGTCGAGGCCGCCTGAGAGGCTAGCGCGTCGCAGCGGTTAGCCGGGCGCCGCTACTCGCGGGACCCCGGTATTCAGTCAGGCTCGCCGCGGGCTCGCGGCGCTGCATTGATCAGAGTGCGGAAGATCTCGTCCTGCGCCGAGCGCCAGCGCTGAAAGTTCTTCGGCGCGACGGCGGCCACGACTTCGTGCGGGTCCACGCCGACGACGCTCTTCGCCCGCTCTCGCAACTCCCGCTGTTGATTGGCGAACAGCTTCAAGCTTTGCTCGAGATAGCACCCGGTCAGGTGCTGCATCGCCCCACCCCCGTACGAGCGGATGAGCTGCGAGAGGAATTCGCGGCTCATCATGGGCTCGTTCCCGTGCTCCTGGTCGGCGATCACCTGCAGAAGGATGCTGTTGGTGATGTCGTCCTGGGATTTCTTGTCGAGCACGATGAACTCGATCTGGTCGATGACGAGCTTGCGCACGTCTCCGAGCGTGATGTAGCGGCTCTCAACGGTGTCGTACAGGCGCCGGTTCGGATATTTCTTGATGACCCTCGGTTCGCTCATCACAAGCTCCCGTCTTGTGTTGCTGAGCGCCGCCGGCTGAAAAGCTCCGGCGGAACCCCGTAGACGCCACCTCTCGCGGCGCCCTGACCCCTGTGCATACCTTAGTACACGCCGGGTGACGTACCCAAATTAAATTGCAAAATCTGCCTCCGAAGCATTGACCGTCCGGATGAGGTTGAGAGGGGCGAGGCGGAAGTGGCGCACGGCCCAATCGAGCTGGATTCGGGGCGGCTCCCCGGTGAGCTCGGGCGGCGGGTCCTGCCCGAGCAGTCGCAGCGTCTCTGTGAGCCATGCACCGGAATGGAGCAAACCGACCGGTGCGGAGCGCCGCGATTTGGCGAGTTTGCGGCCGTCCGGCTCGACGACGAGCGGTAGATGAGCGAAGTGGGGCGGCGGGAATCCGAGCGCACGAGCGATCGCGATCTGCCAAGCGCTGCTTGCGAGCAAATCGGCGCCGCGAACGACATCGGTAATGCCTTGTGCGGCATCGTCCACCGTCACGGCGAGCTGATAGGCGATGAGGCCATCGCGCCGGCGCACGATGACATCGCCGAGCCCCTGCAACTCGAAGGCCTGCGTCCCTTGGATCCGATCCTCGAAGCGGATGACCTCGGCGTCGGGGACGCGGAAGCGCAAGGCTGTCGGGCCGGGCCGCGTCGGTCCGTTGCGGCAGGTGCCGGGATAGCCGTGCTCCTCGGCACCGGCGAGCTCGCGGCGCGAGCAGCTGCAGGGGAAGGTGAGGCCGCGCAGGGAAAGCGCGCCGAGGGCTGCTTCGTAGTGCTCGGTCCGGCGGCTCTGATACTCGACTTCCCCGTCCCACTCGAGGCCGAACGTCTCGAGCGTGCGCAGAATCAGCTCTGCGCTGCCGGGGACCACGCGTGGGGTGTCGAGGTCCTCCATCCGCACGAGCCAACGGCCACCATGGCATCGTGCATCGAGAAAGCTACCGACGGCGGCGAGCAGGGACCCGAGATGCAGCGATCCCGTGGGGGAGGGAGCGAACCGCCCGACGTACCCCGGGGGCGACTCAGCGATAACGGTCGTCGCGGTCGCCGTACTGGCGCTCGCGCCGCTCGCGCCGCTCCTGCGCCTCGATGCTGAGCGTCGCGACGGGCCGGGCCTCGAGCCGTTTGATGCCGATCTCCTCGCCGGTCTCGAGGCAGTATCCGTAAGTGCCGTCCTCGATGCGCTTCAAGGCCTCGTCGATCTTGCGGATGAGCTTGCGTTCCCTGTCCCGCGTCCGCAGCTCGAGGCTGAACTCCTCCTCCTGGGTGGCCCGGTCGTTCGGGTCGGGGAAGTTCGCCGCCTCATCTTTCATGTGGGTGACGGTCCGGTCCACCTCCACCATGAGATCGCGCTTCCAGCTGAGCAGGATGTTGCGGAAGTGCTCCGTCTGCTCTTTGCTCATGTACTGCTCGCCACGCTTGGCGATGTACGGCTTGACGTTGCGCGGGCCCGCAAGGAGGCTGCCCGGCTCGGCGCTTTCGCCATCGTCGCCGTCGGGGCCGGCGGGCGGGGCAGATGACTGCGGCCGCACCGGCGCAGCGGCGGGGGTGAGCTTTACCGCGGCGGGTGCCGTACCGGGCCGCGCGGTATCTTCGACCTTGGCTGCCGGCTGAATGTGCCCCGCCGTTCGCATGTGTTCGGTGGCTTCCGTCTTGTTGCCGTTGACCGTGCCGCCTGCATGGGCCGTACCGGCCGGCGCCGCTGCTGCGACCTTGCGGACGGACGCCGCTTTGGGCCGTACATGGCTCACCGGTTTCGCCCTCTCGGGGGGCTTGCGCGCCGCCGCCTTCCGCGGCACGGCGCGGCTGGCAGGCCTCTTGCCCTTGGCAGGCTTCGGCGCGGGTTTCTTGGCCGACATCAGGCACTCCTCAGAGCATTGAGCCCTAAAAGGACGCGCGATTATACCGGCGCACCGAAGCGTGTACAGGGCACGCGCGCAGGGCTGAAATCAGGGCCCGGCGGGTGCGGAAACCGCCCGGGCAGCTCGGCTTTTCAGGGTAGCGCGACGGGCGGTGCCGGCGTCCAGTCGGGGCGCCGGCGCTCGACGATGACGGTCGTGTAGATGCCGCCCCGCACGTTGAATCGCGCGCTGAGGCGCAGGAAGCGCGGGGCGAGAAGCGCATCGAGAGTTGCGGCGATCTCGTTCGTCACGGCCTCGTGGAAGGTGCCTCTGTCTCGAAACGACCAGAGATAAAGCTTGAGCGACTTGAGCTCGACGCACAGTCGGTCCGGTACGTATTCGAGCTCCAGCGTCGCGAAGTCCGGCTGTCCCGTCTTCGGACAGAGACAGGTGAACTCCGGCAGCGTCATGCGGATCGTGTAGTCGCCCTCGGGCGCGGGATTCGCGAAGGTCTCGAGCGGGGAACGGCTAGGATCGGACATGTTTCAAAGGCGCGCGCCAAAAGATTAATTTATCATGTGCGCCGCGGGCGCGCGGCCCGCCGCACTTGCATGCGGCGCAGCTCGCGCGAGGGGGTTCGGTCACGCCACGGGGGCAGTCACGCACGATGCGGCTCACCAAGATCAAGCTCGCCGGTTTCAAATCCTTCGTCGATCCAACCACAGTCTCTTTCCCCGGCAATCTCACGGGCGTCGTCGGCCCGAACGGCTGCGGGAAATCCAACATCATCGATGCGGTTCGCTGGGTGATGGGCGAGCTGTCCGCGCGGCACCTGCGCGGAGACTCGATGGCGGACGTGGTGTTCAACGGCTCCGTCGGACGCAAGCCGGTAGGCAGCGCCTCGGTCGAGCTCGTCTTCGACAATGTCGATGGTAAGATCGGCGGTCCGTACGCCGCCTACAACGAGGTCTCGCTTCGCCGCCTCGTCGCGCGCGACGGCAGCTCCAATTACTACATCAACGGAGCCCGCTGCCGGCGCAAGGACATCACGCATTTGTTTCTCGGCACCGGTCTCGGCTCGCGCAGCTACGCGATCATCGAGCAGGGGATGATCTCGCGCGTCATCGACGCGAAGCCCGAGGACATGCGCGCGCTGCTCGAGGAGGCGGCCGGGATTTCCCGCTACAAGGAGCGGCGCCGCGAGACCGAGGCGCGGATCGCGGACACGCGCGAAAATCTCGAGCGTCTGCAGGACCTGCGCGACGAGGTGGAGAAGCAGATTCGACACCTGCAGCGCCAGGCGGCGGCCGCACGGCGCTATCGGGAGCTCAAGGAAGAGGAGCGGCGCACGGCCGCGGAGCTTCTGGCGCTGCGCATGCGCGAGCTCGCGAGCGGCGCTGCGGTACACGACTCGGCCATGCGCGAGCGCGACCTCGCGATGCAGGCGGCGCTCGCCGAGCAGCGCTCGCTCGAGGCGGCGCTCGAGAAGCAGCGCGCATTCCACGCGGAGCTCACCGAACGGGTCTCCGCATCCCAGGGCCGCTACTACGAGGCGGGTGCCGAGCTCTCCCGCACGGAACAGAGCATTCGGCACACCCGCGAGCTGCGCGAGCGTCAGCGCAATGACCTGGCTCAGGCGCGCGCGACGCTCTCGGAGCTCGCTTCGCACATCGCGCGCGACGAGCGGCAGGTCGCGGGGCTGCGGCTCGAGATCGCTGCTCTCGCCCCGCAGCTCGGCGATGCGCAGCGGGCCGAGCACGCGGCTGCGGAGGCGCTTTCCGCGGCCGAGCAGGACCTTGCGGACTGGCAGCAGCGCTGGGAGTCGTTCAACCGCGAGCTCGGTGCCGCGAGTCAGACGACGCAGGTCGAGCGTGCCCGCATCGAGCAGCTCGAGAGCGAGCGGCATCGGCTCACGGCGCGCACGGACCGGCTCGCCGTCGAACGGGCCGATCTCGATGCGCTCGCGGCGAGCGGGGATCTCGCCGCGCTGTCGGAGCGGGAGTCCCGCGCGCGGGCGCTGAGCGAAGAGCTCGCCCGTGCGCACACCGCCGCACTCCAATCGGCGCAGGCTCTGCGCAGCGAGCAGCTCGCGATCGAGTCGCGGCTCGAGGCTGCGCGCGCCGAGCGCGATCGCGTGCGCAGCGAGCTCATGTCGCTCGATGCACTGCAGAAGGCAGCGCTCACTCACAATGCGGGCGGTGCCTCTGAATGGCTGGGCTCGAGCGGACTTGCCGGCCAACCGCGGGTTGCCGAGCAGCTGGACGTGGAGGAGGGGTGGGAGCGCGCCGTCGAGACGGCGCTCGGCGACTATCTCGAGGCCGTCTGCGTCGAGCGCCTGGACGATCTCGCCGCCGCCCTCGATGAGCTGGCGAACGGGCGGCTCGCCCTGGTCGAGCACGGCGTTCGGCCGACCGGCGAGGCGGGAGAAGCACGCGCAGCCGGCGACACCGGCTCCGTGACCGAAGCGTCCACGTCGGGACGCACTCTGGCCGCGAAGGTGCGTCGCGGCCCCCCGGCCGCGCTCGATGCGCTCGCGGGGGTGCTCGCAGGCGATTCGCTGGCGGAGGCGCTGCGCACACGCACGCTGCTCGAGCCCGGAGAATCGATCATTACCCGCGGCGGCGAATGGGTGGGTCGCGATTGGATACGCCTCAATCGGGGGCACGATCAACACGCCGGCATCATCGAGCGCGAGCACCGACTGAAGCTGCTGCGCGCACAGCTCGGAAGCCACGAGCAGCACGTGCGCGACATCGAGGCGCATCTCGCCTCGACTCGCGGCGCTCTCGCAGAGGCCGAGGGCGCTCGCGACCGTGTGCAATCGAACATCCACGACGCGCACCGCGAGCATGCCGATCTGCTCGGGAAGCTCGAGGCGGCCCGGGCGCGTGCTCAGGAGGCGATGCTGCGGCGGGAGCGCCTCGATGAGGAGGCCGCCGCGACCGCCCGTGAAGTGGATGCGGCTGAAGAGGCGCTCGCTCGGGCGCACGGCGCGCACGAGCGTGGACGCTCGCTTCTCGCGGACCTCGATTCGCGGCGCCCGGACCTCGAAGGCGAGCGCGAGGAGCGCCGCGAGACGGTTGCGCGTGCTCGCGCGCACGCGCAGGCCGCGCAGCTCGCCGCGCGGGATTTGTTGATCCGCAGCGAGTCGCGCCGCTCGAGCGAGAGCTCGATGGCCGTCTCGCTCGAACGCATGATCGAGCAGCGCGCACAGCTCGAGCAGCGCTGCGCCGAGCTCGAGCGCGAGCTCGCAAGCGGTGACACTCCCATTCGCGAGCTCGAAGGGCGTCTCGAGGAGTTGCTCGCACGCCGGCTGGACGTGGAGGGCGAGCTTGCGGCCGCCCGGCGCGAGCTCGAGCGGGCCGACGCGGAGCTGCGCGTGCTCGATGAGCAGCGCATGCGTGCCGAGCAGCGCGTGCTCGAGGCGCGCACGGCCATGGAGCAGGCACGCTTGAGCGCGCAGGAGATTCGAGTGCGCCGCGAGTCGCTCGCGGAGCAGTTCGCGGCGACGCGTTTCGCGCTCGAGGAGATCGAGCAGGGACTCACCGCCGATGCCGATCCGCTCGCCTGGGAGGAGCGGCTCACCGAGACTCGCGCCGCGATCGAGAAGCTCGGCCAGGTCAATCTCGCGGCGATCGACGAGCTCGCGGAGCACAGCGAGCGCAAGGAGTACCTCGATCGGCAATTCAAGGACCTCACGGATGCTCTTGCGACGCTCGAGGACGCGATGCGCCGCATCGACAAGGAGACCCGGGCGCGGTTCGACGAGACGTTCCAGAAGATCAACGCCGGCCTCGAGCAGAAATTCCCGCGGCTCTTCGGAGGCGGGCATGCCTACCTCGAGCTCGTCGGGGATGATCCGTTGAGCGCGGGTGTCGCCGTGATGGCCCGTCCGCCGGGTAAGCGCAACAGCACGATCCATCTGCTTTCGGGCGGGGAGAAGGCGCTCACCGCGGTCGCGCTCGTCTTCTCGATCTTCGACTTGAATCCCGCACCTTTCTGCCTGCTCGACGAGGTCGACGCGCCGCTCGACGAGTACAATATCGGGCGGTTCTGCGACATCGTGCGCGATATGTCGGGGCGAGTGCAGTTCATCTTCATTACTCACAACAAAGCGACCATGGAGCTCGCCTCGCAGCTGATCGGCGTGACGATGAACGAGCCGGGAGTCTCCCGGCTCGTCGCGGTCGACGTCGAAGAGGCGATGCGCCTCGCGGCAGTCTGACGCCGGAGGCGAGTGGCTCATGCAGGAGCTGCGCTGGACACTGCTGATCATCGGGATCGTGTTCCTCGCCGGGCTCGCCTGGTGGGAGCTGCGCCGTTCGCGGCGCGGGCTCGCAGGCTCCGGCGATCGCCCGGGCGAGCCGGTCGGCAGCCGCGAGCTGCACCGCTCCGCTCCTGATCGGCCGGCCGCGGTCGACGGGATCAAACACGAGCCCACGATCAGCTTCCCCGAGATGCCGGCACGGGAGACTCCGGAGGAGCTGCCGGTGGTCGAGGTGCTCGACGATGATTCGCTCATCGGTCTACGCGTCGACGGCGTGCGCGAAGACTCGGGCGGTGAGCAACCGCCCGCGGAGGCAGCCGAGCCGATCGTGCCGACGCCGCCGGAGCCGCTCGTACGGGACGAGCCGCTGCCGCTGCTTGGCGTCGCCCCGGTGCCGCAGCCGCTGGACCCGATCGTCGACTGGCCGGAGGAGTCGGTGCGGCGCGTCGTCGCGCTGCGCCTCGTCGCGCCCGGCGAGCGCTTCGCCGGGCGCGCGGTCCGCCAGGCGCTTTCCGCAGAGGGTTTCGTGCTCGGCAAGCTCTCGATCTTTCATCGCGCAGGTCCCGATGGTCGCGCAGTCCTGAGCGTGGCGAGCTTGAACAAACCGGGCACGTTCGAGGCGGAGTCGATCGACATGCAGCGCTACGGCGGACTGAACCTCTTCGCGGTGCTGCCCGGGCCGCTGCCACCCGCCAGGGCCTTCGAGGAGCTGCTCTCCGCGGCGCGCAATTTGAGCGAGCGCCTGCAGGGTGCTTTGCAGGACGAGCGCGGCGAGCCACTCACGCCGATGCGCGCCGCAATGCTTCGCGAGACACTCGCCGGCGAGGCGGAGTCGAGTGGCTGAGCAGACGGCGGCGCGGCGAATCGAGGAGCTGCGCCGGGAGATCGCACACCACAACCGCCTGTACTACGAGCTCGACCGGCCGAGCGTTTCGGACGCGGAATACGACGCGCTGCTCGCGGAGCTGCGCTCCCTCGAGCGCGAGCATCCCGAGCTCCTGACGCCCGACTCCCCGACCCAGCGGGTCGGCGCGCAACCGTCCGGGAAATTCGCGAAGGTCCGACATGCGGTTCCCATGCTGTCCCTCGCGAATGCGCTCGCCCCCGAGGAGGTCGAGGCGTTCCTCGATCGCGTGCGTCGCTTCCTGAAGCTCGACGCAGGCGAGCCGATCGAGCTCACCGCCGAGCCGAAAATCGACGGCCTGTCACTCTCGCTGCGCTACGAGCGTGGGCTGCTCGTGCGCGCCGCAACGCGCGGCGACGGCGTCGAGGGGGAGGACGTGACGGCGAACGTCCGGCGCGTGAAGGGCGTGCCGGAGCGGCTCGCCGATGCGCGAGCGCCGGCCGTATGCGAGCTGCGCGGCGAGGCCTACATGACGCGCTCGGCGTTCCTCGCGCTCAACGAGCAGCAATCGCAGGCCGGCCGGACCGTCTTCGCCAATCCGCGCAACTCGGCGGCCGGATCGCTCCGGCAGCTCGATCCGGAGGTGACGGCCTCGCGTCCACTCCAGTTCTTCGCTTACGGCTGGGGCGAGATGAGCGCGCTGCCCGCGAGCACGCAGTGGGGCATGCTCGAGTGGCTCGCGGCGCGCGGCTTGCCGACCAATCCTCTGGCGCGGCTGTGCCGCTCGCTCGAGGAGCTGCTCGCATTCCATCGACAGATGGAGCTCGAGCGCGCGGCGCTCGATTACGACATCGACGGGGTGGTATACAAAATCAACCGCCTCGACTGGCAGGATCGCCTCGGCTTCGTGGGGCGCGATCCGCGCTGGGCCGTCGCGCACAAATTCGCCGCACGCCGCGCGGCGACCGTCGTGAATGCGATCGAGGTGCAGGTCGGGCGAACCGGAGCGCTCACGCCTGTCGCAAAGCTCGCCCCGGTCAACTTAGGGGGCGTCATCGTCTCAAACGCCTCGCTGCACAACGAGGACTACGTCCGTTCGCTCGACGTGCGGATCGGCGATACGGTCACCATTCAGCGCGCGGGCGATGTGATCCCGCAGGTGCTCGGAGTCCTCATGGAGCGCAGGCCCGCAGGTGCGCGGCCGTACGAGTTTCCGCGAACCTGTCCTTGCCCGCTCGCAACTGCCGTGGTGCGCGAGCGGACGGCCTCGGGCGAGGAGGGTGCCGTCGCGCGCTGCTCGGGCGAGCTCGCCTGTCCTCACCAGCGCATCGAGCACCTGCGGCACTTCGTCTCCCGGCGCGCATTCGACATCGAAGGGCTCGGGGAGAAGCAGATCACGATGTTCTACGAGCAGGGCTGGGTGAGGGAGCCCGCGGAGGTCTTCACGCTCGCGGCGCGCAACGCGTCCATTCACATCGAGGAACAGAAGGGCTTCGGCGAAGTCTCCGTGCGCAAGCTCTTCGAGGCGATCGAGGTGCGCCGTTCGATCCCCCTCGAGCGCTTCATTTACGCGCTCGGCATCCGTCACGTCGGGGAGACCACGGCGCGCGCCCTCGCGCGCGGCTACGGGAGCTTCGCCACATTGCGCGAAGCCTGCCGCAGGCTCACCGAGGGCAGTGCCGAGGAGCGCCTCGAGGCGCGGCAGGAGCTCGATGCGATGGATCAGATCGGCGATACGGTGATCGAGAGCCTTGCCGCGTATTTCGGGGAGCCGCACAACGCCGGCATGGTGGATCGACTCGCCGAGCAAGTGCGGGTCCTCGAGGCCGAGCGCCCGCTCGCATCCTCGCCCGTTGCGGGGAAGACTATCGTCTTTACCGGGCGGCTCGAGCGCATGACGCGCGAGGAAGCGAAGGCGCTCGCGGAGAGGCTCGGCGCGACGGTGAGCGGCAGTGTCTCGACGAAGACCGACTTGCTCGTCGCCGGGGCCGAAGCGGGCTCGAAGCTCAAGAAGGCTGCGACGCTCGGCGTCGCGGTGCTCGATGAGGCAGCCTTCCTCGAGCTCGTCAACTCTTCGCGCGCTCGATCTTCGCCTTCTGAATGAGGGCGTCTTCGTACGCCTTGAACTTCTTCTGCTTGACGATCTGCACGAGCCGCTGCTTGACGCTGTCGAATGAGGGCACGGACAAGTCGCGCGTGCCCTCGAGCTCGATGATGTGCCAGCCGTACGTGGTGTGCACCGGCTGGTGCGTGTACTCGCCGGGCTTCAACTGAACGACTGCATCCGCGAATGGCTTGACCATACCGTTGGGGTTGAACCAGCCGAGATCGCCCCCGTTGCTCTTCGAGGGATCGATCGAATCGCTCTTCGCGAGGTCGGCAAAATTGGCGCCCTTCTCGAGTTTGGCGATGAGGCTCTTCGCAGTCGCTTCGCTCGCGACGAGGATGTGCCGTGCGTGGTACTCGGTGTGCGGCAGCGCCGCCACCTGAGTGTCGTATTCGGCGTGCAGCTCCTGATCGGTCGGCTCGCGATCTTTCAAATAACGATCGGCGACGACCGACTGCAGCACGTTCAGACGCGAAATCTCGAGCAGGTGCTGCGTGTCCGCGGTGCCCGCGACACCGTCCTTCTCCGCCTGCTCGGCGACGACCTGCGCGCGAATGAGATTATCGAGCGCCCGCTCGCGCTCGTCGGCCGTGAGATCGCTTGGACTCTTTCCGCCCGTGACGCCCTTGATGTAGAAGGCGAAGAAGTCGCGGCGGATCGGCACTCCGTTTACCGTGACGACCGGCGGGGAAGTGTCGGCGGAGCTCTGAGCAACGCTTTGAGAGCCGCTCTGAGGGTGGCAAGCCGCGAGTGCGATCGCCGCCGCTGCAAGCACGAGCACGCCGGCGACGTGTGTGGGTGCGCGGTGCGAAATGAATGTTTCCATCGGGAAATGTTCCTGAATTGTTAATAACTTACGATTTATTTATGTTGTAACTTCTTCTGGTGCATGCGCCTCGATCGCAAGCGCGTGGATTCCGGCCGTCTGCAAGGTACTGCAACCGGCTTCCGCACCGAGTTGCCGTGCCACGCAATCGTAGACGAGCCGGTGCCGGGCGATGCGCGTGAGTCCGCGGAAGCGCTCGGAGACGATCCGAACGCGAAAGTGTCCCCCTTCGCGGGCGCCCGGATGGCCTGCGTGGCGCGCGCTCTCATCTTGCACGTCGAGCCCGACGGGCGCGAGCTGCCGCTCGAGCGCAGCTCGGATGCGATCGGCCGTGGGGCTGGGCTCGGTCGGAGAGCGAGGGGTCTGCGGCGCGCCCATTTGTCCCGTCATTCCTGCACGATCTGTTTGTCCGCTCCCACGCCGGCGTTATCGGGTGTGGCGCGGCGTGCGAGCCAGAGCGCCTGGGCGAAGATGAATACGGCGGTCGCGAGGGTCAGCCCGAATACTTTGAAATTCACCCACGTGCGCTCGCTCGCATGATACGCCACCTCTATGTTGGCGACGCCGAGGCCGATGTAGAACGCAACCCACAGCGCATTCAACCGCCGCCACAGCCTCGCGGGGACGGTGCCCTCCGGATCGACCGCCGGCGCGAGGATCGTGGCGACGAGCGGGCGCTTGCCGATCCAGTAGCTCCCGAGAAAGACGAGAGAGGCAGCCCAGAAGAACACGGTGGGCTTCCACTCGATATAGCGCCGGTTGTGCAGGAACAGCGTCGCGGCTCCGAACACGAAAACCAGCGCCGCCGACAGCCCGTGGCGCAGCGGCACGCGCCGGGTGCGCGCGATGTCGATCGTGAGCACGACGGCGACGGCCACCATGAGCGCCGCCGTCGCGGTGTATATGCCGCGCAGGTAGTACGCGACCACGAAAACCGCGAGCGTCGCGAGCTCGAGAGCGTTCTGCATGCGAGAGGATGCGGGGGCGTGCCGCCCGGCTTCAGGGGCCGCGTATCATAGCCCAACCTCCTTCGAGAAGCCTCGACGACATCCCGATTTGAGCCAGCTGTTCACGCTTCATCCCGCGAATCCCGAGCCGAGACTCATACGCCGCGCCGCCGCGATCGTGCGCTCCGGAGGCGTCATCGCGTATCCGACCGACTCTTGTTATGCGCTCGGCTGCCGGATCGGCGACAAGGCAGCGCTGGAGCGGGTGCGGCGCATACGCGAGGCGGACCGTCATCATCACTTCACTCTGGTTTGCCGCAGTGTCGGGGAGGCGGCCCGCTATGCGCGAATCGACACGCCCCAGTTCCGCCTGCTCAAATCCTGCACGCCGGGTCCGTATACTTTTCTGCTTCCCGCGACGCGGGAGACACCGCGCCGGCTGCAGCACGAGCGCCGTCACACGATAGGCATTCGCGTGCCGGATCACCCGGTGCCCCTCGCGCTCACCGCCGAGCTCGGCGAGCCGCTCATGAGCTCTACGCTCATTCTGCCGAGCGATCCTCTGCCCCTCAGTAACGCGCAGGACATCCGCACCCATCTCGAGCATGCGATCGATGCGGTGCTCGATGGCGGCAGTTGCGGAATCGAGCCGACGACCGTCGTCGACCTCGCGGTCTCCCCGCCCGTCGTCGTGCGCCGCGGCAAGGGTGGGCTCGCGGTTTTCGGCCTATAATTCGCCCATGATTCGCCCACCACCAAATGAGCGTTAACCCACAGACGCGGCGCGTGCTCTCGGGGATGCGGCCGACGGGTCCACTGCACCTCGGGAACTACCACGGCGCGCTCCGCAACTGGGTCGAGCTTCAATACCAGTACGAGTGCTTCTTCTTCATCGCC
>Ga0134128_10001861_pt1 | contig 26636 bp, 20 predicted proteins | sample KB31754_FD_96462 | JGI IMG/M metagenome (GOLD analysis project Ga0134128, IMG submission 96462) | Terrestrial soil microbial communities with excess Nitrogen fertilizer from Kellogg Biological Station, Michigan, USA - KB3-175-4 | ecosystem: Environmental > Terrestrial > Soil > Unclassified ...
CAACCGTTTGGCGGGTCAGCTCGCACATTCCAGCCCGGATGCTATGCTCCAGTTGAAACAATGTTTATGGAAGGGCACCGAGCATTGGGATCACCTGCTGCTGGAGCGCGCAGCGATGAGCGGACGGCTGGTGCTAAGTCCTTTTACGAAGACCGCGATCCAAAAATTCAAGAAAAAGTAATATTTTTCTGCAATGGAAAATGAGCCTGACGAGGAAATGCGGTGTTGGCTGCAATTCAAGGAGGGGGATAGGGATGCGTTCGCGGCTATCTACCAGCGGAACATCCTGTCCCTGATTGCCTATGGCCTCCGCCTATGCTCCGATCGTGATCTCTTGAAAGATCAGATCCAGGAGCTTTTCGTCGAGCTCTGGCATTCCCGCAGGAATCTGGCGACTACGGGTTCCGTAAAATTCTATCTGTTCAAGGCGCTGCGGTACAAGTTGATCCGGTTGGAGAAAAGCAGGATGCAGCGCGACCGGTTTGTCCGCATCGCGATGCATGCCGACAATGGATTCGAGGACTCTGCGGAAGACCGGGTCATCGATAAAGAGATCCACGCCTCCCAGGTAGCCTCGCTTCGCGAGGCGATCAAAACCCTTCCCATCCGGCAACAGGAGGTCATCCAGCTTCGGTATTACCAGGGGTTCACACACGAGCAGATTGCGGAATTAATGGAACTTAACTACCAGTCGGTCAGCAATTTATTACATCGGGCCTTGTCGCGATTAAAAAAAGCCGCCGATCACTGAGTATAAAAACCCGGTCGGGTACATTTCCTTTATGTGGAGAATATCGATGAACTAGTAGCACAACTGCTGCAGGACGATCGCCTGATCGCCTGGGTACTGTTCCCGGACGAAGAGGTCATCGCCTATTGGGAACAATGGATGAAGGACAATCCCCAGGGGATAACGGCCTTATTCCGCGCCAGGGGGTTTGTTCGTGACCTTGCTTATACGGAAAAACCCGGGAATGCCAGAGAACTGGCCGACACTGTCTGGTCAGGTGTCGAAACGGCGCTCGCTTCACAAGAAGCTCCTGCGCCGCCACCCGAAACCCTTCCCCTGACTCGCCGGAGTTCCATCACTACCTGGCTATTGGCGGCGTCTTTTACCGGTATACTCATCCTGGGAGGTCGCCTCTTCTGGCCGAAAAGCAACGACCATCCTGTCCAGCCCGAACAAAAAGTGGTCAATCTGCTCGTCCACCAGGACCTCGATCGTGTCAACCAGACGGATCGCAACCAGGTGATCTACCTGGTGGATGGCTCCAGGGTGACGCTTCAGCCCGGCGCAGGCATTCGTTATGCCGCTTATCTTCAAAAGGATAAACGAGAGGTTTACCTGAAAGGCAATGCATTCTTTGAAGTGGCAAAAGATGCCCGGCGGCCGTTTTTTGTTTATTCCGGCGACCTGGTGGTCCATGTATTGGGTACCAGCTTTGCGGTTTCCACCGATAAGACCAATGGCGAGATCATGGTGCTGGTAAAGACGGGAAAAGTGGTCGTGTCTACCCGGCCCTCCGCCTATCCCAACCCTGCACAAAAACCACTTATCCTCATTCAGGATCAGAAACTCATCTATAAAAAGGAACATACGAACTGGACGGCGGCTGCCGTCGACAGCCAGGATCTGATCCCCGAAAAGATCCCTACAGCCAAAGCCGTTGTTTTCAATTTTGAAGAAACGCCGGTGATCAGCATTTTTCAAACGCTTGAAAATGCTTATGGTATCCCCATTCATTATGATGAAAAGACCTTCTCCCACTGCATTGTCACCACTTCACTTAGCGATGAGACCTTCGAAGAAAAGCTAAAGATCATTTGTACCGCCATCGGCGCTAACTGGCGCTTCGATGAGGAAGGTGTAACTATCGAAGGTAAACCATGTAATTGAGAAAATTCTTATAAAACCAAAACACGAAATGCCTATCGCCAAACTACTCACTGCATAAGAAGAATGGTGGTGCTGGAACACCACCATCCGAAAAAGCTCCCCTCTTTGCGCGTCAATACATTTGACAAGGGGATGATTTTGCCATCTTTTTGAAATTGACAAAACCTTCTAAAGTTATGAACAAAAACGGAAAGCCAAAACAAGCTGTTTTATTCATTATGAGAGTGTCTATCCTTCAACTTTTCCTGTTGTTCAGCTGTGTCACCTACACGTTTGCCGGTGTGGTGACGGGCCAGGAGATATTAGACAAAAAAATTTCTCTGAACCTGGCATCGAAGGACATTCGCACCGTCCTGAAGACGATCTCGGCCTCCACCGATATCCACTTCACGTATAGCAGCGATGTGCTGCAAAGCCGCAGTAAGGTCACCGTGGTAGCCAACCAGGAACGGCTGGGTGACGTGCTCGAGAAGATCTTCCAACCGTTACAAATCTCCTTCGAGGTCATCGGTCGCCAGGTCGTGTTGAAAAAAGAGCATATAAGCGGCGCCGTCCTTTCGCTGGCGGAAGCCCCGGTCAATACTATTACCGGTACGGTGACAACACCCGAGGGACAGCTGCTCGCCGCCGTTAGTGTGACGGTGGCAGGCACGACGCGGGGTACGACCACCGACGAAAAAGGGAAGTTCCGGATCGAAGCGAACCCCGGCGAGACCCTCGTATTCTCTTCCATAGGTTATACCATCGTCAGGGTTCGTATCGGCGGCTCCGATGTCATCGACGTCTCGCTGGCAAAAGCGGAGAATGCAATGAGCGAAGTGGTGGTGACGGCTCTCGGGATAAAAAGAGAGGCCCGCTCGCTGGGTTATTCCAACCAGCAGATCTCCGGCGCGGATATAACCAAGGCCGCACCCGCCGATATCTCCCAGGGATTGATGGGTAAGGCCGCGGGTCTCAATGTCACCGAACCCAATGGCGTCGAGGGCAGTTCCAGCCGCATCGTGATCCGTGGCAACACCAGCCTTTTGGGAAACAACCAGCCACTGATCGTCGTGGATGGAGTGATGATCGACAATGATCCGATCCTCCCGCAGGGCGCCAACATCACCACCCAGAACCTGCTGGGACAGAACACCGATCTCAGCTCGAATCAAAACATCGACTACGGCTCGTTCCTGAATACGCTCAACCCCGACGATATCGAAACCTTCAACATTCTCAAAGGGCCCACCGCCGCAGCCCTGTATGGAGCGCGCGGCGCCAACGGTGTCCTCCTCATCACGACCAAGAAGGGGAGCAAACAGCGGGGTCTTGGTCTCAATTATAATTTCGCCGTTCGGTGGAATGATCCCTACCGCTTCATGAAATTGCAAGATGAATATGGAATGGGAATGGCGGACGCCCTTTATTCGGCCGACCCGGGTTTCTACAAAACTTCTTCCGGCCAGGATCGGGAGACGAGCAGCAATGATTTCTATGGCGCCCGTTCGGTCATTCCCGGTGTTACCTCTGCGCCTCAAGGCCCTAACTGGTGGAACTATATCGGCTTTCCGGGCGATGGAGCTTCCTGGGGCGAAAAGATGAAAGGCCAGCAGATCTTGTGGTGGGACGGGACCGAAAGGCCATACACCGGTAATCCGAATATCTTCAAAAGCTTTTATAAGATGGGCCGCACCCTCAGCCACAATGTCTCGTTTTCCGGCGGCGGAGATGCCGGCACTGTGCGGGTTTCTTATACCCGCACCGATAATGACGCCATCACCTATAATAGCAATTTCCACCAGAATGTGTTCAATATCGGATCGTCCATCAATGTTAGCCAAAAGGTAAAGGTCGAGGCTACGGCAAGCTATATCAACCTCGTTAGGCTGAATGCGCCCAACCTGTACGGCGAAGCCGCTAATTCCTCCGGGGTCGGTTATATCACGGACTATCACCTGCCCATGGATTACAAACCCTTGGAGCGGGCCCTGGCCATCAACCCCGATGGCTCCCAGAACTCGACTGTCATCAACAGTAACCCCGTTCAGGATAACCCGGCCATGGGTTATTACTGGTGGAACACGCTTGCCAATAACACCACATTCACCCAGAATCAGCTGTTGGGTTCCATCAAGCTCACCGCCGACATCCTGCCCTGGCTCAATGTGACGGGCCACACCGGCGTGGATCACTACACCAATCAATTCGAGACGAAGAACCGGCCGGTAGACGCAGCAGGCCTCAATGCTTCGGGGGGTGGCGCCATCCTTTATTCTAATGATCTGTCGACCGTCAACATCACCAACCTCGATGCCATGATCACGGCGCATAAGAAGGAGCTATTCAAGGATATCGACGCCAGCTTCAGCGCCGGTGCATCGTATTATCACAACAAGCTGTACGATATTGCGGCCTCGAATCCCGGCCCTTTCAACGAACCATTCACCTATAATATCACCAATTTTGCTGGCACGAACCAGGCCCTGCTCAATCCCACGGAATACCGGCAGGAAAGCGAGATCAGCTCGACTTATGGCATTCTGAATTTGTCCTATAAGAATTATCTGTTCCTCGAAGCTTCCGGCCGCAATGACTGGTCGTCCACCTTGCCTCAAAGCAAATGGTCCTTTTTCTATCCTTCGGCAAACCTGAGCTTTGTGTTCACCGAGGCCTTCGACATGGGTGCCGTGAAGAACTGGCTCAACTATGGAAAGCTGCGGCTGGCGGAAGCAGAAAGCGCGAATGGATATATTCCTTATCAGACGCAGTTCACTTATAGCCCGGTGACGACAGCGGGATATACCACGGGTCTTTCCGTTCCCACCACCCTGCCATCGCTCAATATCCAGCCGCAACGCGCCCGGTCTTTCGAAACGGGAGTCGACCTGGGTTTCTTCAACAGCCGGGTGAATGTCAACTTTACTTATTACAACATCTATTCCGATCACCAGATCCTGCCCGTCAATATCGCCTCTTCCTCCGGCGCCGAACGGTTGACGATCAACACCGGGGCTCTCCGGAACAGCGGCATCGAATTCATCATCAACGCAAACGTACTACGGAACAAGAACTTCACCTGGGATATCACCGTGAACGGGGCTCATAACAGCAACAAGGTGGTGGCCCTTTCACCAGGCGTCGATCAGATACCCGTCGGCAGCTGGTTCGGCAGCGACGGCGTCAGCGCCAATGTTCATGTAGGCGACCAATATGGATCCATCTATGGCTACGACTATATGTATAAGGGTGGACAAAAGGTAGTCAACCTGCTTTACGCGGATGGGTTCAATACCGGCAATGGACCGGTGCTTGGGGCGCAGTACGCCACAACCTCTTCACTTGTAAAGATCGGCAACGCCACACCCACGATCACCGGCGGTATCGGGAATACTTTCGGTTATAAAGCCTTTAGTCTCTATGTCCTCACCGATTTCCACATCGGCGGCCAGATCTGGTCCGGCGATTATGCCACGATCATGGGTCAGGGAGAAGCGCCCGAAACCACGCACGAACGCGACGGTCATGGTTTGCCCTTCACCTTCCCCGACGGTACCTCGGCGAATGTAGGCGTCATTCTCGCGGGTGTCACACCCGATGGCAAGCCCAATACCGCCGTCGTCAATTCCTGGTGGAAATATGCCGGCAACTATCAGTCCTGGGACAATGTACCCATCGTAAGAACAAACAGCATCTTTACCAACAGCTGGGGCAAGATGCGTGAAGTGGCCCTAACCTATAGGCTCCCCGGGGCCATCACAAAGGCGACCGGGATATTCCAGAGTCTGAGCGTATCCCTGATCGGCAGAGATCTGTTCTATTTATTTACGAACCTGCCCGACCGGCTGAACCCCGAGGGATTGACGGGAACGACCAATACCCAAAGCACCCAGTTTGGGGAGCTTCCGGGTACACGTTCTTTTGGATTAACGGTCAAGGCCGGGTTTTAATCATTCATTCATAGTAACAACTCATTATATGACAATCAAGAGAAATCATGTTCTGGTCCTGGCGTCGCTGCTGAGCATCGGCGCGGCCTCCTGCACAAAAGATTTCAAAAGCATCAATACCCCATGGAGCGGATCACCCACCGCTTCGGTCCCACAGCTGTATGTCGCATTTGTATCGAATATGGCGCAGGGCGACCAGCAGGTAACGTATAACAGCTGGACCTATCCCATCACTCAGCAGGGAGTCGTCTATACTAAGGCGGACTTTGCCTTTGGCAACGACGGTAGTGAGCTCTGGGGCAATTTTTACCATAACCTGCCCAACTACGAATCGATGATGAGCGTCATCGCCGCTGAGCCTGATACGGCCATTTATACGAACGTAAAAGCCATGATGAAGGTGCTGCGGGGATATATGGCGATCAAGCTGAGCAATTTCTTCGGTGACATGCCGTATTCGGCGGCGGGAAAATCCCTGTATTATACGGCATCCAATGACACGGTTCTGACGCCCGTCTATGATAAGCAACAGGCCATCTATGTTTCGGTTTTGAACGATCTGCAATGGGCAGTGGATCATTTCACCACGGACGCCACCCAGTTTTCACTGGGGAGTAACGATCTCGTTCTGGAGAACAATATCCCCCAATGGATCGAATTCGCCAATTCCCTCCGGCTCCGGATCGCTTTGACGATGTACGACAAGGACCCTACCGATGCGACCCCGCAGATAACGGACGCGCTGAGCAAGCCGCTGCTGGATGCGGACAATACTAATGTGGGTTTATACCCGGGCACTAATATTCCCAATATGGACCTCCAGGCAAGACAGTACTCTTTTGGTACCGAATGCCGGCTCCGGATGGGTACGACGATGTGGAACCTGATGTCGAGCACCAATGCGCAGGACGGCAGCGGTATTTTCGATCCCCGGTGCAATATCTTCTTCGAACCTAACAACGATACATTGTGGAATCCTTTCCCGCAGAATCCTTCGGCATCGACACCGGCGGAAGAAGGCTCGCCCTACGATGTAGGCGTCCGCAAAACGGATTGGGCAAATAAGGATGGGAACCCGCCTACACCCAATCTCTATGCAAACTTCAACTATTACTGGTCGGTGGACGTCAATATCCCCGAACTGTTCATGACGGCGGCCGAAGTGCACTTCCTGAAAGCCGAGATCAATGCCCGGGGCATTGCCGGCGTGGCACAAAATATGACAACTGCGGAAACGGAATACAATGCGGGGATCACGGCTTCCGTCAATTTCTGGACGGCACAGGCAATCGGTTCGGCCATCTGGGTGGTGAACAAACCGTCAGGGCCGCCCAGCCAGACGACGATAAACAATATGCTGAACAATCCCATCGTAAAATTCAACGCGGCGACGGCATTACAGCAGATCTACGCCCAGGAATGGATCGACCTGTTCCGCCAGCCCTGGGATGCCTGGACCCTGATGCGGCGCACCGGCGATCAGACGCCTATGGATGCCAACAACGCCGCCTTTTATACCCAGACTTATGGCGGATATAACCGCTATCAATATCCCAATTCCGAACAAACGTACAATAAAAATAACTGGTTGGCGGAAACCGGTGGCACAGATCTGACCTCTGCGAAGATATGGATCGCTAAATAGCGGCAAACGCATAAATAAAAAAGGGGGGCCATCGGCCGCCCCTCTTCTTTAAAGATCGTCGTATTGGTATATCGGGTCGATGCCGCTCTGGTTCGCTTCCATATCGAACACCGGTTTGATCAGGCCATCCTTGAGCCCATAGACCCAGCCGTGGAGCTGCGGCCGCCGCTCCTGTTTCCACGCGCGCTGGATGATGGACGTCTTGGCGAGATGCATTACCTGCTCCTTCACATTGAGCTCGGTGAGCCGGTCCGCACGTTTCTCCTCATCGTCGATGGCGTCGAGTTCCTGGCTGTACAGGCGATATACGTCCTTGATATTCCGCAGCCACATATTCAGCACGTACTTGTAGTCGTGGTTCGTCATCGCGGCTTTGACGCCGCCGCAGCCATAGTGGCCGCAGACGATCACGTGATTGACTTTGAGATGATTCACGGCGAAGTCGAGCACGCTAAGCAGGTTCACGTCGGTGTGGATCACAAGGTTGGCGATATTGCGATGGACAAAGATCTCGCCGGGCATGGTGCCCGTGATCCGGTCTGCCGGGACGCGGCTGTCGCTACAGCCGATCCACAGGAATTCGGGCGTCTGCAGTTTAGCGAGCCGTTGGAAATAACCCGGGTCTTCGGCTTCCAGCTCATAGGCCCACGCCTTATTTTCCAGTAATAATTTCTCTATTGGTTTCATGAAATCGTTTAAGAATGTTACAAAGATAGGGTAACGCCGTCAAGCGAGGTGTACCCGGATATTTTTCAGATGGGCATGTGCCATGAACTCGTGGATCACGTCGGTGACATCCTTGTCGATGAAATCAGCGCGTCTCAGGTCGATGAGCACTACGGAATCCGCGGGCATGTTCTCCAGCTTTTCTTTGACGATAGGTTTGTTCAGAAAGCTCACGTCTTTCTGCAGCCGGATAAGGTATTTGTTGTTGTCGCGTACGATCATTACCGCCGAGCGGAAATTGCTTCTCACTAGGTAGAAAAGGGCTACGCCGGCGCCGATGAGGATGCCGGCGAGCAGATCCGTAAAGAGGATCGCCGCAATAGTGGCTACGAAAGGGACAAACTGGTCCCAGCCCCGGCGATGGAACTCCCGGAAGAGCGTAGGTTTAGCCAGTTTATAGCCTGTAGTTACCAGGATTGCAGCAAGGGCACTCAGGGGAATGGCGTTGAGCCATCCCGGGATAAACAGTACGGCAAGGACCAGCAGCGTGCCGTGCAGGATGGTGGACAGCCGGGTCCGGGCGCCCGCGCCGAGGTTGGCCGAGCTGCGAACGATAACCGAAGTAATGGGCAATCCGCCCAGCAATCCCGATAGGAGATTACCGATGCCTTGCGCCTTCAGCTCCCGGTTGGTAGGGGTGCTGCGTTTATGGGGGTCCAGTTTGTCGATAGCCTCGATCGAGAGGAGCGTTTCCAGGCTGGATACCAGGGCGATGGTGATCCCGGTGGTCCATACCTGATAGTTACCGAGATATTGCCAACGTGGCCAGTGGAAGACGTCTTTCCAGTTACCCGTATCGCCCAGCGCCGGGAGGTTCACGAGATGGTGTGGCGCGAGGGCGAAGGGGCCGCCCCATCGCTGCAATCCGGTACCCATCGCCACGCCTGCTATGACAACGATAAGCGGCCCTGGTAAGTAGTGGAATAGCTTTCGGTTTTTAAAAAATGGCTGGTCCCATAACACCAAAATACCTATGGACACGGCGCCGATGAGCAGCGCACCGGCGGACAAGCTATCCTTATAGCCGGCCAGATGCGGGAGCTGTTTGATGATCAGGATCAGGCCGATAGCGGCGAGCATGCCACGGATCACCGAGTTGGGGATATAATCGCCAAAAACACCGGCTTTGAGGCTGCCGAACAGGAACTGCAGGATGCCCGCGATCACCACGGCCAGTGCGAAGGCCTCATAGGCTGGCAATTTGCCGATGGCTACGGCCACGATAGCGCTAAGCCCTGCCGCGGGACCGCTTACGCTGAGCGAACTGCCACTGATCGCGCCGATGACGATGCCGCCAATGGCGCCGGCGATGATACCGGAGAATAAGGGTGCATTGGAAGCAAGTGCTATGCCGAGACATAGGGGGAGCGCCACGAGAAAGACGACCAGCGATGCGGGGATATCTGCCCCGGCATGCCGAAAGAGTTTTTTCATTTGAGGATGTGTTGAGGTAAAAGAATCCTAATCCCCGCTGCGCGGGGTAAAACGACGCTAATGTCTGTCCTGGCGGACAAACCGCCTCCGGCGGTTTAGCAACAGTTGGGTGGCGGTGTGGGGATATCGTCGGCGTGTCTGCCGGGGAGCGCTACCGATAAAATGTGCAGAACCCCGGCGGTGGGCAGCTTGATACCATGGTCGAGGGCAGGAGAATAAACGGGCAGAAAATGTTTATGCAGATCATCTCCGGGACGGCCGGAATCGTCATTGTGGCTATGCGCCAACTCTTCCGTGGTCTGGCCGCTAAGCAGCCAGCGTATAGTTTGCTTCAACGGTAAAAGCTGTACGCTTAATACCAGCAAAAGAAAGACGGATATGATCTTGCGGATTTTCAAGTGCAGCAAAGATAGCTGTCAAAGTGAGACCGTTCCATACGGCCTCACCGGTTTAACAAAATCTAAATATTTAAACCGCCGTCGACAGTGATCACCTGTCCGGTAAGATAGCTGCTGAGATCGCTGGCCAGGAAAAGTGTGGTGTTGGCGATCTCTTCGGCGCGGCCAAAACGGCCCAGGGGAATGCCTTCCAGGAATTTCTTTGCGCCGTCGCCATCTTTCAGATAATGGGTCATATCCGTTTCGACAAAACCGGGAGCGATGGCGTTGCAGCGGATATTGCGGCTACCCAGCTCCTTTGCTACCGACATGGTAAAGCCGAGGATGCCGGCTTTGGAAGCCGCATAGCTGGCTTGTCCCGCATTGCCGCTCACGCCGACGATGGAGCTCATGTTGATGATAGAGCCTTTTTTGGCCTTCATCATGGGCTTGATGACCTGTTTGGTCATGTTGAAAATGCTGGTGAGGTTCGTATTGATCACATCGTCCCATTGCTCGAGGGTAAGACGGAGGAGCAGGTTATCCTTGGAAATGCCGGCGTTGTTGACGCAGACGTCGACATTGCCGAACTCCTTTACCACATCGTTGACCATCGCCTCACAATCGGCAAAGACCGCGGCATTACTTTTGTATGCCTTGGCACCCGCGCCCATCCCTTTCAGCTTTTCTTCAAGCGCTTTGGCTTTTTCTTCGCTGCTCAGGTAGGAGAAGGCCACGTGTGCGCCGTGTTCTGCAAGTTTCAGGGCAACAGCTTCGCCGATGCCACGGCTGGCGCCGGTGACGATGGCTACTTTGTTTTCGAGTAATTTCATGGGCCAAATATATATCTTTAGCACCTATGAACCGCCCGAAAAATTTACCGGCCGTGCTGCTCGCTTTTTTTGCCGTTGAAACATTGAGCGCCACGTGGTTCCTCAAAATTCCCCACGCGGCACATTGTTGCGCGGTGTTGTACTTCCTTTCGGGCATAGGTATCTCCTTTTTGCTGCTGCGGTTTCCTCCGATGACCCTGCCCCGGCTGGACTTGAAGGGATGGAATACTCCGGCGAATCACTACCGGCTGATCGCCGCGGGGCTGGTGATCCTGGCCACATGGTCGTGGTGCCAGTATTGGTTCGACGATACGCCCATCGATATCGCCAATGCCGACATGCTGCCCATCATCAAGGTCATGGGCGAACGATTCATCGCCGGTCAGCACAGCGGCGTCTACGATAATATCCCCTGGATCTGGCATGGCACCCGGCCGATCTATCTGCCGGCCATGTGGCTGCCCTATGTGCCGGCCATCTTTCTGGGTATCGACATGCGCTGGGTGGCTGTCGCGGGGCTCCTTTTCGCGTTCATCGTCTTTTTATTCTGTTACCGGCCCAACACCCATACCTATCTTTCGTTCGTGCTCGGGGTGCTGGCGTTCCTGCTTTTCTGGTGGGTGGTCGCCGACAATACCCCGGGGCTCGTGAATATGGCCGAAGAAGGCGTCGTTATCGGCTACTACGTGTTGCTTGTCCTGGCCCTGCTGTCGGGTAGACCCTGGCTAACGGGCATCGCCATCTCGTTATGCATGCTCAGCCGGTATGCCCTGGCGGGATGGGTCCCGGCCTATTTGTTGTACCTGGTGCTTGAAAAAAAGTGGAAGCCGTTGGCTACGATCGTAATCACGGGGCTTTCCTGTTTTGTATTGCTGTTCCTGTTGCCCGTGGGCTGGACAACCTTTTTACGGCTGGCGAAGCTGCCGGGCGACTATATCGCCTTTGCTGCCCGGGTATGGAAGGACAGTCCCGATGTGTTTGCCTCGTCGCCGGGGTTCGCGTGGTTATTCGGTCCGCATCGGGTTGCGCTTTTGCATCGGTTGTTGCTGGTGCTGAGCTTTTCGGTTCCGTCGATCTTTATCTGGGTGGGCCGTCGTCGGCAGCGAAGCGTAAATCTTCCGCTCGCGGCATTGAAAATAAGCCTGGTGGTATTCTATTGTTTTATCGACGTGCCGTATCTGTATCTTTTCTACACGTCTTGCTTCATGAGCCTGATCATTGTGGCTTTGCTGCTCCGGGACCCGCCAGGCGCTAATGATCGTCCTTCAGACGGGCCGACCCCCGGTCGTCCGCCAGTATAGCCTGGATCTCCTCGATGTATTTGCGGTCGTTGCTCAGCCGGGGAACCTTGTGCTGGCCGCCCAATTTGCCTTTTCGTTTGAGCCAGGAGGTGAAGACGCCTTTTTCAAGCACATGCAGGATGGGCATGCGCAAAGCGATACTCTTATGGCGTTTTGCTTCGTAGTCGCTGTTGATACTTTGGAGGGCCTTGTCGAGCTCGAGGACAAACCGGTCGAGGTCTTCGGGCTTTTTTTCGAATTCGACGAGCCATTCGTGTGCGCCATTCCCCTGGTCGCCGAAATACACCGGCGCCGCCATATAGTCATTGACTACGGCACCCGTTCGCTCGCAGGCGATGGCGATGGCCTTGTCCGTATTGTCGACGATGACTTCCTCGCCGAAGGCGTTTATAAAATGCTTCAGCCGGCCGCTTACCTTGATGCGGAACGGGTCACGGGATGTAAACTGGATCGTGTCGCCCAGCAGATAACGCCAGAGCCCGCCATTGGTATTGATCACCAGGGCATAATTCTGTCCTATCTCCACGGCATCGAGACCGATGGTCTCGGGTTGCGCCTTGCCATATTCCTCCACCGGCATGAACTCCATGAAGATGCCATGATCCAGGAAGAGCAGCATCCCATCGTCAAACGGATTGCCCTGCGCGGCGAAAAAACCTTCGCTGGCATTGTACATATCCAGGTAGTAGATGTCTTTGCCGATGAGCTTTTTAAATTGTTCGTGATAGGGTGTGAAGGCGACGCCCCCATGGATATACAGCTCCAGCGACGGCCACACTTCGGCGAGCGTACTCTTGCCCGTGATCTCGAGGATACGACGGATCAGCACGAGGGTCCATGTAGGAACGCCCGAGATAGAGGTGACGTTTTCGATGATGGTGTTTCTGGCGAGACGTTCGATCTTATCTTCCCATTCATCCAGCAAAGCGATGCTGAGTTCGGGAGTCCTGATCCAATGCCCCCAGAAAGGCGAATTCTGGAGCAGCACGGCGCTGAGATCGCCAACATGGACATCCTCGTTTATCTGGTTGATCGTATGACTGCCTCCGATGACCAGGCCTTTTCCGGTAAGCAGGTCGGATTCGGGGTTGAAGTCATAATACATGGTCAACACGTCCTTGGCCCCTTTGTAATGACAGTCCTGGAGGCTTTCTTCGCTCACGGGGATGAACTTGCTTTTGTCACTGGTGGTGCCGCTGCTTTTGGCGAACCAGTTGATCGGGGTATTCCAGAGAATGTTCTGTTCCCCATTCATGATGCGCTGTATATACGGTTTCAGATCGTCGTATTCGTGGATGGGAACGGCCTGTTTGAAGTCGCGGATGGAGAAGGTTTTGGAAAAATTGTATTTCCGCCCAAACTCCGTGTACTGTGCCGAAGTAACCAGGTGCTGCAAGACTTCGCGTTGTATCGCTATTGGGTTCTGCATCCAGTGTTCGATACGCCCCAGGCGGAATCGGGCAAGTCTTGATATGGCCGGGCTAAGTAATTTCATTGGTTCATCTATGGCAAAATAACTAATCGCCGGGACATGGCGAAGAAAATCGCTGCGCGGCAAGGCGGGCTGCAACCGGAGTTCCGGGGATTGGGGAAGCTTTACATAACTTCCTGAAAAGCAGGGTTTCTTCAGGGGACTTTAGCTGCCTTGGGGTCTTCATGCCCCAGGGCATTCCTCTCTTCGGCCTGCCGCGCTTCCTCGTGGAGATAGTCTTTTCTTTTAAGTTCAAAATTCCGGCCAAGATAAAGCCGCCTCACCTGTTCGTCTTCGGCGAGCTCTTCGGCGGAGCCGTGTTTGAAGATCTTACCGTCGATGAGGAGATAGGCGCGGTCGCAGATGCTAAGCGTTTCGTTCACATTGTGGTCGGTGATCAGGATGCCGATGTTCCTGAATTTGAGCCGCGCTACCACGGTTTGGATATCTTCGACAGCGATGGGGTCCACGCCGGCAAAAGGTTCGTCGAGTAAAATGAACTTAGGATCCACGGCCAGGGCGCGGGCGATCTCGGTACGCCGGCGTTCGCCGCCGCTCAGGGAGTCGCCGTTGTTCTTGCGGACATGATGCAGGTGGAATTCATCCAGCAGGGCCTCCAGCTTTTCTTTTTGCTCCGCCTTGGTGAGCTTGGTCATCTCGAGCACGGCGCGGATATTGTCTTCCACGCTGAGTTTCCGGAAGACGGAGGCCTCCTGCGGCAGATAGCCGATGCCCATCTGCGCCCGCTTGTACATGGGCTGACGCGTGATGTTGACATCATCCAGGAAAACGTCGCCGGCATCCGGCTTGATCAGGCCCACGACCATGTAAAAGGTCGTTGTCTTACCGGCGCCATTGGGCCCCAGCAAGCCGACGATCTCACCTTGTTCCAGCTTTACGGAGACGTGGTTCACCACGGTCCGATTGTGGTAAGTTTTTACAAGGTCTTGGGAATGAATGGTCAGGCTCAAGTTTATTTATTTTGCCCGCAAAAATAAGTCCCGAAAGCGAAGCTGCAAGCTCCCTGCTTTAAATTTATAGGTGTTTTAAGAGTATTAACTAAATTTGCGGGCCAAACGAGCCGGAGGCTCGTAGGTCGAAGGCCCAATTATTAACTATGAAGGTAATAGATCATATCAATACAGCGAAGAGTCCACTGGTTTCGTTCGAGATCCTGCCCCCGCTTAAAGGTAAGACCATCAGCTCGATATATGAACACCTCGATCCGTTGATGCAGTTCGGTCCCGCATTCATCAACGTCACCTATCATCGCAGCGAGACGATGTTCAAGAAAAAAGCGGATGGAACGTTCGAAAAGGTGGAGGTCCGGAAACGTCCGGGCACAGTAGGTATTTGCGCCGCCATCATGAACCATTACAAGGTCGATGCCGTTCCGCATCTTATCTGCGGTGGTTTCGCCAAACGTGAGACGGAAGACGCGTTGATCGATCTGCATTTCCTGGGGATCGACAATGTGCTGGTTTTGAGGGGTGATGCCGCCAAGAACGAAAGCTCTTTCGAGCCGGAACCGGATGGACACCGCTATGCCCTCGATCTGCTGAAACAGGTCGCCTGTCTCAACCAGGGTATCTATCTCGAGGAGGACATTAAGAATGGCGGAAAGACCAATTTCTGTATCGGCGTCGCCGGCTACCCCGAAAAGCATTTCGAAGCGCCGAATCTTGAGACCGATCTGATGTATCTGAAAGCCAAGGTAGCGGCCGGCGCGGAATACGTCACCACGCAAATGTTCTTCGACAACCAGAAATATTTCGATTTCGTCAAGATCTGCCGTGAGCAGGGTATCAATATCCCCATCATACCCGGGTTGAAACCCATCACGAGCAGGAAGCAGCTCAGCATGTTGCCGAAGGTCTTCCATGTCGATCTGCCCACGGATCTCTCCAATGCCATCCTGCAATGCAAGACCGATGCGGAGGTGGAAAAAGTAGGCACGGAATGGCTGATCCAGCAGAGCCGCGAGCTCAAGAAGGCAGACGTTCCCGTACTCCACTATTATACCCTTGGCAAACCCAAGGTGATCGAAACGGTGGTTAAGGCAACGTTTTAAACACTTTCTCGTCGACCCTCACCGGGTATTTCTTTTTCAATTCGGTAATCCACTGGTCTTCCATCCAGTTTTGATAGTCGTTGATCACGAAACCGCGGGCATCGTGAAAATTGCGCGGCGCCCTGTTGTGGTAGACGTCGAGGATATAGGCGAAGCTTACACTCTGGTCCACCGCATTGGTAGCAAAGGGCGTGTACACCATGGGGTTGAGCTCCATTTTGGTGGGGTTGGGGATCTGCGCAAGTTCATAACGGCCGGAATCCGCCTGGATCGACATCGCCGAGCTGTCCGTCATCTCGCGCCAGTAAGCTAAGGGATGCGAGACCAGTTTTGCTTTCAAGGCATCCGCAATACCCTGGTTCTTACAGGTGAACAGCAGGGCGTCGGCGCTGGCATCCCACCAATATTTGTCCTTATGACCTTCATAGTAATTCCTTAGCCCCGCGCTGTCGAGTGAAGCTTTATCCCAGATGCGGCGTTGCATGATCTCGAACAGCAGATTGCCTTCCTTGAATTCCGTGAGCTGAAAGGCGAAATCGGCATTATACTCCTCGAGATGATTGCGGTAATAATCCTGCGCCAGTCGTTCGACCCAGCGATCGAACAGCTGTTTGTCGGCCCGGGAACCGCCGGGGCGCTGGCCGCGTACGGAGCGTACATAATCCAGCCATTCCTTGAGGGTATAGGCCTGGCGGGCAAAAGAGATCAGCGTCGTGGAGTAATTCATCCCGCGAAAGGAGGAGAGACCGGTGTTCCGCATGGCGCTATCGGTAAAGGCCCAAAGATCCGCATCGGCGAACTCGAACCGATGGAAGCCGGTTTGCTGTTCGATCCGGGCTAACAAGGCCTTTCGGGATACTTCGATACGCGGATCGTTCATCACCTGCTGTTTCAGCTGGGACCGGGTGGCCTCATCCAACCCGGTGGGAAAAGGTTTCCGGGCGATGCGTTTCAGGATATGATAGCCATAGATGCTCTCGATAGGCTCGCTGATGGCGCCGTCCCTGTCGAGGGCGAAGGCGGCGGTTTCAAAGGCCGAATCATAATGGCCGACGCCGAATTCCGGCATTTCGCCGCCGCTCTGGTAGCTTAGATTGTCGCCGCTATAGACCCGCGCCATGGTAGCGAAATCGGCGCCATTTTGGAGCTTGTGGTAAACGGAGTCCGCTCTGCGCCGGACGTCGTCGCGCATGGCCGCGGTTGCCCCCGGGGGGAAAGAGAACAGGATCTGCGCAATCCTGATCCGGCCGAGTGCCTTTCGCTCGTGCTCGTTCAGAAAGATATGATAACCGCCCCCGGTTCGGTAAGGTTTGGAGAATTTTCCAGCAGGCGTCGAATAAGCCAGGGATTCCAACTCATAGGGGAGGGTAAAAACGGTGATATAGCCGACGTCGCCGCCATTGATCTTCACGCTCGGATCATCTGAATATTCCCGGGCTACCTCGCCGAATTTTCTGCCTCTTCTAAGGGCGGCATAGGCAGCCATCGCCTTTTCATACGACTTGAGCGTATCGGCCGGCTGTGCATCCTTTGGCAGCGTGATCAGGATATGCGCCAGACGGACATCTTTCTGTCCGCGTTCGAAGGCCTCTTTTACCAGCTTGTCGAGACTGCTCTCGTCTTTGAGATAGGTCTCGGCCACCTGGTTACGGAAATTCTGCAGTTCCGTGCGTTGGGAAGGGAGCGTGTCGAGCTGGGCGTCATAGGCTGCCTGCACCTTCAGCTTATAGCGGATGTAGAGATCCAGATAGTCCCGATAGGATTTTTCAGCGGGTTTCCCGCCGCTGTTGTTCTTATTGTAGGCTTTCAGGAATTCGTCTTTGGTCACCGGATTGCCGTCGACGGTAAAAAGAGTTTGTGCGTGAAGGCCGGACAGCAGGAGCAAAAAGGCGAAAAAAAGAGTGAGCTTTTTGACCGGTTGGCACATATCAATTGGATTTTTTTTGGCGCATTTTCAGAGTTATCACCTCGTCAAGTTGTTGATAAGAAAGTTTTTTCGCGATGATGCGTTTGTCTTTGTCCAGTAGGTAGAGGATGGGGGTCTGATACACGTCGTACAGTTGGCGGAAGCCGGGTTGGCCAGCCTTTTCGACACTGTCCTGGTGTTCTTTGGTCTCATAAACGTGAATCCAGGAGGTTAAATTGTGATCCTTAATGAATTGCAGCCAGGCCTCTTTGCCACCATCTACCATGACACCGTAGAGTTTTACGCCTTCCTGTTTCCATTTAGCCTGAAATATAGAATCCACCTTAGGAACGGTCTCTTTACAATGGCTACAGGTCGGATCCCAAAAACAGATGAGGATAAAGGGCGCGTCGACACCGTAGAGCGGGCGCGGATTTCCCGCAGTATCGACCAGCTCCATATTGGCGGCGGGTTCCCCTATCAAATTGGCCATCAAGCTATAAGCGCGATCGTTTAAGAACTTGCGGTATTTTTCGGTGAAGAAATCCGTCATCCCCGTATTGATGTATTTTTCGAACAGGTGGACGAAGACGGCGTCCTGACCCATGTATTCCGGGTTCACATATTTCTGAACAAAATAAACCATCAGATATTGGAACATCTGTTTACTGACCCTGGCCTTCAGCAACATCATATCCACTTCCTGCTCTATAGAATCGGCCTGCGGGGGCACGAGATCCTTATAATAGCGATCCAGGCGGGGCTCGAAGATGGGGGTGCGGGTAAGACGGTCATCGGTAAAATCGACATCGTCCCAATAATGAGCCTTATAATAGTGGTAGGCGTAATTACTGTCGTATTTTCCGCCGGGCTGTTGGGCGGCGGGTGGTACCGTGGGTTCCCGGAGTAGCCGGAAGAGCTCGGCCAGCAGACTGTGGGGGTATTTGTTTTCCAGCTCTTCCCGGTAGTGCTGAAGCTCGTTGTTCTCCTGTTTTAACTTTTCTTTAAGCCGCCTCGAATCGGCATGGGTGCGGGCGGCTGCCAGTTCTTTTTGTGTCGCGGTGATCCCGGCGCCCTTGGTCGCGGTAAACCGGGTATAGCCGAGAAAGACGGTGTTTTCCGGGGAACCGGTAAAGGCGATGCTCGCGGGCAGTTTCGTCGTATCGGCCGAAATGGAGAAGTGCCGGCTGCTGTCGATCAGCAGTTCAAAAAGGATGGCCCTGCTGGGGGAGACGACGAAATACACGCCGCCGGTGAGCTTGTCTTTGCCTGTAAAAACGCCGTTGCCACCCGCATCCAGCATGGCGGAATCGGCCAACGCTTTGATCTTTCCATAATAATAGCCGAGATAGACTTTACCACCGGTGTACGGCTTCAGGTGGAGATGGATGGAGTAGCCGTCTTGCGGATAGGCTTTTAGGAGGCACATGCAGGCCACCAGAAACGATAGGATATTCTTCATACTTGGGTAAAAATACGCTAATCATACTATTTTTACACCGTGAGAAAAAGAAACAAGAACATCGTACTGTCCAATATCCTGGTAGAGGATTATGCGGCAGAAGGAAAATCGCTGGCCCGGGTAGACGGGAAAGTGATCTTTATCGAGAATGCGGTCCCGGGAGACGTCGTCGACGTACGGTTATCCAAAAACAAAAAGGATTGGGCCGAGGGACATATCACGGCTTTTCAGCAGTATTCGGCCAGCCGGGTGGAGCCTTTTTGCGCGCATTTTGGCATTTGCGGGGGGTGTCGCTGGCAGATGCTGCCCTATCCCCTTCAGCTAAAGTATAAGCAGCAGCAGGTAGAAGACGCTCTCCGGCGGATCGGAAAGGTGACACTGCCGCCCGTCACCCCCATCCTTGGGGCTCCCGAGACAAGACGCTACCGGAATAAGATCGAGTATACCTTTTCCAACCGCAGATTCCTGCTTCCGGAAGAGCTCAACAATCCGGAGGTGACGCCGGCTCAGGATGTCGCCGGTTTTCATGCAAAGGGGCTCTTCGACAAGGTCGTGGATATCGACATTTGCCATCTTCAGGCCGAACCGACAAACCGGCTGCGTAAGGCGGTGAGGGACTACGGTCTGTTGCATCGATTGCCCTTTTATGATATCAAGGAGCACAAGGGATGGCTGCGGAACCTGCAGCTGCGCATCTGCACTACGGGTGAGGTGATGGCTAATCTCGTGATCGGCTATGAGGACGAAAAGCATACCCCGGCGTTGACCGGCTTGCTTGTGCAACAATTTCCCGAGCTTACGACTCTTTTGGTGACCGTGAATCCCAAATGGAACGACAGCATTACGGGCCTGGAGCCGCAAGTCGTGCATGGAAAAGGGTATGTCGTGGAGCAGCTGGAGGATTTCCGGTTCAAGATCGGGCCTAAGTCCTTTTTCCAGACCAATACCCGGCAGGGAGAAGGACTTTATCGTGTGGCCCGGGAATATGCCGAACTATCCGGTCGGGAGAACGTTTATGATCTGTATTGCGGAACCGGCAGCATCGGCATCTTCCTCAGTCGTCAGGCGGCCAGGATCGTTGGCGTAGAGGCCATCGAAGAGGCCGTGGAGGATGCCCGCGAGAATGCGCAGCTCAACGGGACCCTGCATGCCCGCTTCTTTGCCGGTGACGTCATCGATATCTGCCAGGGAGATTTCTTCCAACGTGAAGGACGCCCGGATGTGATCATCACCGATCCACCGCGGGCCGGTATGCATGCGGGGCTGGTGAATCGGATCCTGGAGATCGGTGCACCCACGGTTGTCTATGTGAGCTGTAATCCGGCCACCCAAGCCCGTGACCTCGCTTTGCTGGACGCCAAATACGCCGTGACGAAGGTGCAGCCGGTGGATATGTTCCCGCATACGCATCATATTGAAAACGTGGTGCAGCTGAAGCTGCGCTAAGAAAAGGCTAATGATTGTCCTTCGGACTAGACGCTGGACGCGTCTTTTGTATTATTTTTGAAGACTTTAAAGGAAGAGTATGTCAGAATTTCGCCCGGGCAGTTTCCAGATGATACCGCCAGTCATTAAGAATCTTATTATTATCAACGGATTGGTTTGGCTGGCCGAAATGACGCTGGGCTCCAATATTGCAGATTGGATGTTCAATACGTTCGCCCTGCACGATCTCCATTCCGCGCTCTTCAAGCCGTTTCAGCTCGTGACCTACATGTTCCTGCATGACAACCATAGTTTTGAACATATTCTCTTCAATATGTTTGCCTTATGGATGTTCGGGGCAGTCCTCGAGAATTATTGGGGCGGCAAACGGTTCCTTACCTTTTATATGATCAGCGGCATTGGCGCGGCGGTTTGTCACCTTGCGGTACTGTACCACGAGATGGGACCGGTGATGGATGCGTTCCATTATTTACCCACGGAACAACAGCAGAGTCTCCTTTATGATCCAAGTTTCCGGGTGAATGAACCAACGCTCGGGGCTTCGGGCGCCATCTTCGGCTGTCTGGCGGCTTTTGGCTATCTTTTTCCCAATCAGTATATCTATCTCTATTTCTTTGTGCCCATAAAAGTCAAATGGGCTGTACTGGGCTATGCGGCCATCGAACTTTTCTCGGGCATCCGGGCCTCTGCGGGTGACAATGTTGCCCACTGGGCTCACCTCGGTGGCGGACTTGTCGGTTTACTGCTGGTGATCTACTGGAACAAGACGAATCGAAGGAACTTTTACTAGCTTGGGACGAAACTATTATTGAACTGTTTCCTGTTCAAAAACGTTAACACAAGAGGCGAGGGGCATAAAATAAATAACCGTATGCGTGTAATGGAAGACAACTATCGCAAGAAGATGACACTGGGGCAGGATGGAAATGCGCTGGTAGAATTAGTGTTTATCAACGCCGTTGTGTTCGCAATCCTGAAGTTCGTATACGTCATTTATTCGTTGAATGCGTCAAACCCTGCGGGTTACCAGAATGTCATTTCCTGGGTGTTTTTCCCGGCTGATCTGGACAAATTATCGAGCCGCCCATGGACCCTCCTTACCTACATGTTTGCCGACCAGCATGTCTTCCGGTTCATCGGCAATATGTTCTGGCTTTGGGCGTTCGGGTATATCCTTCAGGATCTCACGGGGAACCGGAAACTGGTGCCTATCTATCTTTATGGGGGGATTGCCGGCGCAGTCTTCTATGTGCTTTCCTATGCCGTCTTCCCCAAATTGCATCTCCAGGCGTCTTTCGCAGAACTGGGCGGCGCAAATGCAGCAGTAATTGCCATAGCCATAGCCGTGACGACGGTGGCGCCTGATTACCGCATCTTTCCCATGATCAATGGTGGTATTCCGCTTTGGATCCTCACTGTGCTCTATCTAATCGTCAATTTCTCCACACTTTCCACCGCCGATCCGGGGCATTATGTCGCCGACCTGGCCGGAGCTGCAACCGGCTTCTTCTTTATCTTCCGGATGCGGCGCGGTCACGACGGTAGCATCTGGATGAACCAGCTCTTCGACTGGGTAAACGATCTTTTCAATCCTAATCGTAGGAAAAGGGCGCGCTCGCCGAAAGATGAATTCTACTATAAAGTCTCCGGCACTCAGCCATACAAGAAGATCCCCAATGTGACACAACAGCGGATCGACGAGATCCTCGACAAGATCAACCAGCAGGGCTATCGGTTCCTTACCGACGAAGAAAAAGAGATCCTGAAAAGGGCTGCTGACGAAGAAGATTTGTAAATTACGGTTTGTCATGGGGTTATTGCGAATAGTCACCCGCCGGGTGTTCATCGTGCTGAACATCATAACGGTCATTCTTTTCCTGCTGGCCTGTGCGAATGCTTTCATGCATCCGGGCCGCTGGCGGGTCATTGCATTGCTGGGACTCCTCTTTCCGCTTTTATTGCTGCTCGTTTTCCTTTTCTTTGTCATCGGCATCTTTCTGCCCGGATGGCGGCGTTGGGCGCTGATCTCATTGCTGGCGCTGGTCATAGGCTGGCCCAATATCCACAGCTTTCTCGCCTTTCACGTCGGGCATTCGTTCAATGAGCGGAAAGCGCCGGGCGCATTGCGTGTCATGACCTGGAACGTGCGTGGCTTTGACGAATTCACGACCAGGAAAAAGGGAGCATCCGGCCATCTCGCCAGTATGTTGCAGTTTATCGGCGGGCAACATCCCGATGTGGTTTGCATGCAGGAGTTCATCAACTTCGACGTACCCACGGATAGTTGCGATATTTCATATGTCCGGGAGCGACTTCAGCTTCCCTATTATTTCTTCTCGAGGGACTTTGTCAACCCCCGGCATAAATACGAGTCCGGTGTGATCATCTTGTCGCGTTATCCCATAATAGATACCACCGTCATGGCCTATTCCCGGCCGGGAGGCTTTCATTCCACGGAAAGTTTGATCTCGGCGGATATTCGTGCGGGAAAGGATACCATCCGGGTATATACGACGCACCTGCAGAGTGTGCTTTTCGACAGCAAAGACTTTCATGATATCCAGATCATCAAGAATGTGGACGACAGCATCCTGATGGCGTCCAAATCGCTGGCCAAAAAGCTGGGATATGCTTTTCAGCATCGCGGCGATCAGGCCGAGGAGGTTCGTGCCCAGCTGGATAAATCGCCCTATCCCTCCATTATTTGCGGGGACTTCAACGATGTGCCCAATTCCTATACCTATTTTACGATCCGTAAAGACTGGCAGGATGCCTTCATTAAAAAAGGGTTCGGGATCGGCAGGTCGTACAAGTTTATTTCACCCACACTGCGGATCGACTACATTTTAGCGAGCCCTGCTTTCAACGTCCTTCAGTGCCGGAGATATCCGCTGCCGTGGTCGGATCATAACCCCGTGGTGGCAGACATGGAATTGGGGACGAGCGGACAATAGACCAACCAATAAGTTGTGCCGGAATTCGCAGTCTGAAATTTCGCGAATCCCGGCAAACGGCTAACGTCTGAGGACTTCGTCGGACCTGCTTCGCCACGGTCCTCCTCGTTCGCGGGCTTGCGCCCGTGGACAAGCCTCGTCCCTCGGCTTAAAGTCGTATCTTCGGAGCTTATGAGCCAGCTGAAAGTACATAATTCCTATACCAGGCAAAAGGAAGTGTTTACCCCCATCACACCGGGACATGTCGGCATGTATGTGTGCGGTCCTACGGTGAGCGGTGAAAGCCACCTGGGGCATGCACGCCCCTTTATTACCTTCGATTTCATCTATCGCTATCTGTTGCATCTGGGGTATAAGGTCAGGTATGTCCGGAATATCACCGATGCCGGTCATTTCGAGGAAGAAGGGCGCGAGGCGGAGGACAAGATCGCCAAAAAGGCCACCTTGGAGAAGCTGGAACCTATGGAACTGGTGCAGAAATATACCAATCTGTTCCATTGGGCCATGCATCAGTTCAATAACCTGGACCCCAGTATCGAACCTACGGCTACCGGGCATATCGTCGAGCAGATCGGGATGATCGAAACGATCATGAAAGAAGGATATGCGTATGAGGTCAACGGCTCGGTATATTTCGACGTAAAGAAATACGCGGCACGTTACCCCTATGGTAAGCTCAGCGGCCGCGTGCTGGATGATCTGCTCGAGACGACGCGTGACCTGGATGGGCAGGACGAGAAACACAACCGGCAGGACTTCGCCTTGTGGAAGGCGGCGCCGCCCGAGCACATTATGCGGTGGAAAAGTCCCTGGGGAGAAGGCTTCCCGGGTTGGCATATCGAATGTTCGGCGATGAGCACGAAATACCTGGGTGAACAGTTCGATATTCACGGCGGAGGCATGGACCTTCAGTTCCCGCATCATGAGAGCGAGATCGCGCAGAGTACGATCTGCAATAAACACGTCCCGGCGCGGTACTGGCTGCATAACAATATGATCACTCTCAACGGGAGGAAGATGGGCAAGAGCTATAACAACCAGATCCGGCTAACGGAGATGTTCACCGGCACCCATCCGTTGTTGCTGCAGCCGTATTCGCCGATGACGATCCGTTTCTTTATCCTGCAGACACATTACCGGAGTACGCTGGATTTCAGCAACGAGGCCCTGCAGGCGGCGGAAAAGGGGTTGAAACGGCTATGGGAAGCCTATGAGCTGTTGAAAAAGACCGCGGCGGAACAAACGGCGCTTGACCCCGGGGGTAGTGCGAGCCCAGCCACGGCGGGCGATCCGGCGTTGGACGATAAGGTGCGGAAGTTGCTCCTGGAGCTCGATGAGTTCATGGACGACGATTTCAATACTGCCAAGGTGCTGGCCAATCTCTTCGAGCTGGTACCGGTGATCAATAGCCTCAAGGGTGGACAGATTCGCCGCGATGCATTGAGTCTGGCCACGCTGCAGATGATGGGTAAATATTTTACCGATTACCTCGAAAATATCCTCGGCCTCAAGGGCGAGTCTGCAGGTGATGATCAGAAGCTCACGGGCGTCATGGAGCTGCTGATCGATATTCGCAAGGATGCCCGTTCACGGAAGGACTATTCGACGAGCGACAAGATCCGCAATCAATTGCTTGAACTGGGCATCGTGCTCAAGGACGAGAAGGATGGGGGAGTGAGCTTTACTTTCGCCTAGCTGTCTGCGCTGCCTGGCTTTTTCGCCCGCAGCACCTCGCGTTTGCCGGGCGGCCCTGGGATTTTCGTTACGACAAATCCTGCGGCGCGGAGTGCCCGCTGGACCGAGCTTTTACAACAATAGGTGACTAACAGGGCATCGGGGGCGAGCCCGCGGTACAGTCTCTCGAAAACTTCCGGCGTCCATAGTTCGGGTTGCGCCACTGGGTCGAAGGCGTCATAATAGACCAGCCTGGCCGGTTCCTGCAGGGTATAGGCTGCCCCGTCACTGCGGGTTTTGTAAATTTCAAAATTCGGGTGGAGCGTGACAGGTTTATCCCAGGGAGCGCTATGGAGCCTTTCGAAAAGCGGTTCCCATTCGGGCCGGCCGAGCAGGCGGCAATAATTCAATTGCCGGACCATGGAAAGCGGCAACGGATTGGTTTCTATCGCTTCATAGACGATCGTCCGGCCCGTGTCGGCGGCTTCCAGCATGGACAGCAGGGCATTCAAGCCGGTTCCCAGACCCATTTCAAAAATGCGGATCGGCGCGGCTTCCGTTCCGATGTTTCCGGCGCCCGCAACTCCCTGTCCGGCCGCCGATCCCGCAGCCCCCGCGCCCCACTCGCCGAGCGCCCGCAAGCCGGCGTCGATGTAGATATGCCGGGATTCCCGGAGGGCGCCAAAAGTGGAATGATAGGTTATCCCGCCAGCGCCTTCTATGGTGTGCGAACCGTCATTTGTCACAATTAGCTTGAGCGGCATCGGACAAAATTCTACATTTATTTTTTAAATCTTATATGGAATACCTGGCACATCTCTCCAAGGACCGGAAGCTGAAGAAGCTGCTCGAGCATCATACTCCCCTTAGCATCGGCAAGCGCAAGGAGATCCATTTTTACCTGATCGCTTCCATCATGAGCCAGCAGCTGTCCACGAAGGTGGCCCAGACGATTCGCAACCGGTTCCTCGCGCTGTATGGGGACAAGGGGATCCCAAGTGCGGCGGAGGTGCTGGCTACGCCGTTCGAGACGTTGCGGGGGATCGGGCTATCGAATGCAAAGGCACGATATGTGCTTAACGTAGCTGAATTTGCCGTCGAACAGGGCATGGATCACCGTAAGCTGGGGAAAATGAGTAACGAGGAGGTGATCGCCTATCTCACTCAGATCAAGGGCGTGGGACGATGGACAGCCGAAATGTTGTTGATGTTCAGCCTGGGCAGGGAGGATGTGTTTGCGATCGACGATTGGGGTGTTCAGAATGCCATGATCCATTTATATAAATTGGATCGAACCGACAAGAAGGCATTTCGGGCGGAACTATTGCGCATCTCGGCGAAATGGAGTCCTTATCGGACCTATGCGTGCATGCACTTATGGCGATGGAAGGACAACAAGCCGGCAGTCGCCGTGAAGAAAAAGTAGTATATTTACGCTGACCGATAAAAACCGCGAATTCACCGATTTCACGTAGACCCGGTCGGCATGTGATCCGTATTCAGAAATAAC
>Ga0134128_10001863_pt1 | contig 26619 bp, 20 predicted proteins | sample KB31754_FD_96462 | JGI IMG/M metagenome (GOLD analysis project Ga0134128, IMG submission 96462) | Terrestrial soil microbial communities with excess Nitrogen fertilizer from Kellogg Biological Station, Michigan, USA - KB3-175-4 | ecosystem: Environmental > Terrestrial > Soil > Unclassified ...
GTCTGGAATTTGTGGACACTCTTGATGGCGTCGAGTTTTTCAATGACTCGAAAGCAACTAATCCGACATCGACCATCAAAGCGCTCGAGGCATTCGGCGCGCGCAAAATCGTTTTGATCGCAGGCGGACGAGACAAGGGAACCTCGCTCGCCGAACTTGTGACCTCCGCAAAGGAGCACGTTTCTGAAGTGATTCTTCTAGGTGAGGCGAAGGAGCGTTTTGAACAAGCGTTCCGGCAGGGCGGATTTACCAATCTGCACACCGTCGCCAGCCTCGAGGAAGCAATCGAGATTGGTGCCAAGCTGAAGAAGGGACCAGTAGTCCTTTCGCCGGCGTGCGCCAGTTTCGATATGTTCAAGGACTATGAGGATCGGGGACGTGTCTTCAAAAACCTTGTCCGTGGAAGACTGGAAAAAATGGCGAGGTCCCACTAAAAAGGGAAGCAGCCATGGTGACCAGCCCGGATCTTCCGGGCCGGAGTTTCGCGGACTGCCAAACAAAGCTATCGTCACGCTCGTTCTGACTCTGGTCGGCTTCGGGTTGATGGCGGTGTACAGCGCGTCTGCACCCGAGGCACTCGAGAAGTTTCAGGACTCCACCGTCTATCTGCGCCGGCAGGCAATCGCGGCCGTGCTCGGACTGTTCTTGATGTTCACCATGAGCAAGCAGGATTACCGCAAGCTGCGCAAGCACGCATGGCCGGTAGCGCTGCTATCCTTCTTCATGCTTTGCCTGACGCTGGTGCCGCATCTGGCGATCACGCAGATGGGATCAACGCGTTGGTTGCAGCTTGGACCGTTTCAATTCCAGCCTTCGGAACTCGTGAAGGTCGGTGCCATCCTGTTGATGGCATCGGGACTCTCGAAATATTTCTGGTGGCATCGCCAAGTCTTCATTCGCATCGCGTTGATCATGGTCATGGCCGGAATTGTCGTGAAACAGCCTGACTTGGGAACGGCGTTAATGATCATCGGTACGCTGTTGTCCATGCTTTTCGTGAGCGGCACAAATTCGATTTGGATATTCGGGGCGTTGGCCGTCGGCGGAGGAGTCGTTTGGCAGCACATCAGCAAAGTGAAGTATCAGATGCAACGCATCACTAGCTGGCTGAACCCATATTCGTGCCCGCAAACAGGCGGTTACAATATCATTCAAGCGCAGTACGCAATCGGTTCAGGCGGACTCTGGGGAGTCGGCTTCGGACGGTCGTTGCAGAAGCTCTATTACCTACCTGTGCAGCACGCTGATTTCATTTTCGCAGTGATTGCCGAGGAGTTCGGCTTGGTCGGGTGCGCGGCGTTGCTGAGTATTTTTGCGTTGTTCAGTTATTACGGATTCAAGACGGCACTCGAGGCGCGAACACTCTTCGGACGCTTTCTGGCGATCGGCATTACTTCATCGATCGCGCTGCAAACAGTGGTGAACGTTTCAGTGACTACCGGCTTATTGCCGGTCACCGGTCTTACACTGCCGTTCATCAGCTACGGTGGCAGCTCGCTCGTAATCACCCTTGGTATGGTCGGCATCTTACTTTCCATCTCACGAGATAAAGGACATCTCGATGAAGATGACGATCTGGAGTTTGAGGGAGGATTCACCGGCTAATGCTGCGCCACCGCATAATTTTGACTGGTGGCGGCACGGGCGGACACATCTATCCGGCTCTGGCCGTGGCGGAGCAACTCAAAGAAGATCCTGACATAGAGGCGATTCTATACATTGGCGCTGCCGGGCACCGCGAGGAAAAATTGGCTGTCGAACGGCAACTGGAATTTGTCGGACTTGACGTCGCCGGTTTGCCCAGGAAACTCTCACCGAAATTGGTACGCTGGCCTTTTCAACTGTCGGGTGCGGTTTTGCATTCGCGGAAAGTTCTGCAGAAGTTTGCGCCAACGGTTGTGCTGGGCACCGGTGGTTACGCTTCTGCAGCGCCGTTGATGGCGGCCTGCACGCTTGGAATTCCGTACGCGATACATGAGCCGGATGCGCACCCGGGAATGGTAAATAGATTGCTGGCTGGCAATGCCCGGTTGGTTTCTTGCGGAATGGAAGGTGCTGTGGACGAATTGCGATCTCGCCGCGGTCGCGTTGTGGTTAACGGCAACCCTGTTCGCCAAACATTCGTCAGTTTGATGCGGCGCGACAGTGCTTCTGCGGTGCTGGGTTTAAATCCAGAATTGAAGACTGTTTTGATCACGGGCGGATCGCAAGGTGCACGAGCAATCAACGACGCTGTCTTCGATGCCCTGCCCGAGCTGCTTGCAGCCGAGCCGCCTCTGCAAATCATTCACCAGATCGGCGAGAAGAACTTCGTCGAATACAAACAACGATTGACCCCGGCGATGCAGAATAATCCGCATTATTTTCTGCGTGATTATTTTGACGATCTATCGATTGCATATGCGGTGTCGGATTTGGCGATATGCCGAAGTGGTGCGATGACTATCGCGGAGCTTTCTGTGACCGGCACGCCGGCATTGTTCATTCCGTACCCGCACGCTGCGGCGGATCACCAGATGCACAACGCGCGTTTCATGGAATCGAAAGGGGCTGCGGTAGTTATTCCGCAAAACGAATTGAACGGTCCCCGCTTAGCGAAACAAGTGCTCGACATCGTGAAAGACGATGAGCGGTTGCGCAGTATGCACGCCACCATGATCGGCAGTGGCAAGCCCCAAGCAGCCGCCGATCTCGCCGCGCAACTGAAGGAAGTGTCTACCGAATTTCAAATGCGCCGCCGGCCTGTTACATCTGCATTGTAGCGGCGGGCGTCCGACGCATCACATTATAGCGGCGGGTGTCCGACGCATCACATTGTAGCGGCGGGCGGAAGCCCGCTTGTGCGGCTCCGCCACTGGCGGACGAGATGTTCGCGCTCCCCGACCTTTCCAGCTCTGCAAGGGTGGTGGCACATAGGCACCGCGGCACAACACTAAGAAGGCGCGATCACTGAGAACACGCGTGTTCAGTATAGCGATGTTTTATTTGCTCGGTATGCGGCGCGTACGGAACGAACATGTATGCGTGCATGTTCGGCCTGTGCGCAACCCACTTTGCTTCGTCAAAACGCTCCATCACATGCGACCTATTTTGACCAGATTGGAAAATTTCAAATTTGAAATTTTCCGTTCATCAACAATCACTCCAGAAGTCCGACAGCTCTTGTTCGACAGCGAAGACCTCGTCGTGCGTCGTTTCAAATTCGAAATTTTCTGATCGGGCGGGAGGGTACTGCGGCGATCAGAAAGTTTCGTCAGAAGAAACGGTTGAGCAGGCTCCGGAATGCCGCAATCAAGCTCCCAGCTCGAAATGTCACTGAGAAATGAAGTTTCGCCAGACGACATTTTCCGATCGGGCGGGAGGGTCTGGGGTTAATAGTGGTGCGGCGGCGACTGCATATCGAACGGATCGATTTTTGACATGATTTTGTCGACAATACGATATGCGAAAACCGCGCCAGAGCATAGCCACTATATATGGTACTAATACCGCCTGTGGTATCGACGCTATATACAGTGGTAACACCACGTACAGTGTTAACACCACATACAGTGTTAACACCACATACAGTGTTAACACCATATATAGTGTTAACACCATATATGGTGTCGTCCGCTCGACAACCACCCAAATCCAGGTGACTGGAAAAAAGTCTGATAATCGGCCGTTTTAGCCGAAAAAATCGGAGAAATGTGAGAGATCAGTGCAGCAGGTGGTCAGGCTCGGGCGATCGGAAAATTTCGTCTGAAGAAACGGGTGAGTAGGTGCCTAAATGCTGGAATCAAACAGCCAGCTTGAAATGTCACTAGAAAAGGAAATTTCGCCGGACGAAACTTTCCGATCGCGCAGCAGACACGCTGACGAGATGGAGGGCACACGCTGCCGAGGTGCCGCGAACACGATGCCGAGATGGAGGGCACACGCTGCCGAGATGCCGCGGACACGCTGGCACAACGACACGTCCGCTGAGACCCCGTCACTTTACTTATGCGTATGTTGCCGTAATTGGCGGAGTCGGCGGTGTTCCGGATGGATACGTGATTCGATCGAACGACACAGATGTTCGATCGAATCACTCGCGGTGCCGATGATTATCGCCAGAATTACGCCGAGCATGAAGACGACGAATAGTTATCCAAGCATTTTCAGCCAGCCAACAACTTGGGGACAACGGATCCCCAGCGTGGCTTGGTTAAGAACTAGTAAACAAGCTGTGATCGATGGACGACATTTCGATCGGACTTTATCCGGCGGCGCACAAAAGGTTATCGTAGCGGCGCGCGGAAACCCGCTTATACAACAGGTGCGGGCTGCACCGTCTGTGGCACCACCGCTTCGAAAGTTAGGGCGTTTGTCCGAGCTTTTCTCTCGATATCAGCCACTATCTCTTCGATTCTATAAACGGTTTTGGACGCTTCGTGGTCCGCGCCTTGATTACGCTGAACTATCTCTTTGAGATCGGCAATGGTGCCTTGCAGCGAGTTTAGGTTGTTCACGGTAACCCTCCCCCTTGACTACCCGTCTGGACTGGACCGGTCTGTATAACGGTACCTGCCTCGCACGGCGTATGTTTTACAGCTGAGATTGCAAGATACTAACACACGTTAGTGAAGTTTTACCGGGCTGGATGTTGTAAAGGCCTCCAAAATATACTCAAATATACCTGTTGAGCAACCGAAAAGCAGGCTGTCGCAGTGGCGACAAGCATGCCTTTGATCGCTAACAAGAGGTAAGTATGTTTAGGCGCATCGCACAACTATTGGGGTTCCGGGAAAAGACAGACGAAGCTCTTGCCCAACGCTTTGCTCGCATCAAAAAGCTATACGGTGAGCCTGGATCCGAACACAGTTTGGATATTTTGGCGGCGAAGCGCACCGGGCTAAACATGCGCGCGGTTGTGGGCGCGAGGAAAGAAACCGGCGACCAACTGAGAAAAAACATCGTAGAATCATACGCTCGTATCGTAGACGAGAGAGAATTGGTGGGCACCAAATAACACTAAGTGTCCGACCAAGTAGAGTGAATGTCCGACAACAAGACTAGATTGATGGAGCTTGACGTCCACAGACGGAAGCTCGTGCGTCTGGTCGGAGAGCTTCTGCAAAAGGCCGACGAAATAGATCGCGACAGCAAAGAGCAAAAGACGAAGCTCGATCGCGAATGGCATGGCAGGCTCGCTGAAGTCTGCAAAGATCTCGCCGCTCTTAGCCAAGCGGCTACGGGCATTGAAGACTTGATCAAGTCCAACAACGCGAATGCTGCGCAAGATTCGCTCTTGCGTTCGGTAAATATCGCCAATCATTTGTCTCGCACGCTCAATGAGCTGAAGCACGAGGCGGGTCAGTGTTAGGATCTACAGGGCGGCGCGCTGCGCCGCCCCTGCGGAAGAGAACGGATCCACAGAAGAACGGATCCACAGAAGAACGGATCCACAGAAGAACGGATCACAGAAGAACGGATCACAGAAGAACGGATCCACAGAACAACCGATCACAGAACAACCGATCACAGAATAACAACGCATCCAGAGGTATGACATGACAACGGCGCAGTTGAAGGAAACTCCCCTCGCAAACGAACATCGCAAGTTGGGAGCGCGCATGGTGGACTTCGCCGGCTGGAACATGCCCGTGCAGTACAAATCAATCGTGACCGAGCATCAGGCTGTGCGCACGAAAGTCGGGCTCTTCGATGTTTCGCACATGGGTGAATTCATCATCACCGGTGCGCAAGCGCATGAGTTTGTTCAGTATTTGATCGCTAATGACCTCAACCGCTTGTCCAAGCCGAATATGGCGCTCTACACGCAGTTTGTCATGCCGCATGGTGGCACCGTGGATGACCTCATTGTTTATCGCAGAGACAAAGACTATTTGCTGGTGGTTAATGCTTCCAATATCGATAAAGATTGGAAGTGGGTGAATGAGCACGCCAAAAAATTCAATGACGTGAATTTGAAAAATGTGAGTGATCAAACTGCATTGCTCGCCTTGCAAGGACCGCACGCCACCGAGATTTTGGCATCGCTTGCCGGTGCGTTCGTGAAAGACATGTCGTCGTTTACTTACGGTGAAGCCACCGTATCTGGTGTGCCGGTAAGTTTCGGTCGCACCGGTTATACCGGCGAAGATGGATTCGAAATCTTCATGCCGGCCGATCAAGCGACGAAAGTTTGGAACGCATTGCTGCAGGCCGGCGCATCATATGGGATCGAACCTTGCGGATTGGGCGCGCGCGATACGCTGCGCCTCGAGGCCGGATTACCTTTGTATGGACACGAGTTGGACGAAGAGACAACCCCGATTGAAGCCGGACTCGGCTGGAGTGTAAAACTCGCTAAAGGCGGCGATTTTCTCGGTCGCGAAACGATGCAAAAGCAAGTTGACGGCGCGATGAAGAAAACAATGGTGTGCTTGAAAGCGGAAGGTAAAGCGTTGCCGCGGCAGGGTTATCCTGTGTACGCCGGAGACAAGCAAATCGGCGCCGTGACCAGCGGTTCGCAGGGTATCTTCGTCGGCTATCCAATCGCGTGCGCGTATGTTCCACCTGAGCACGCCAAGCTCGGCACCAAACTTTCCATCGGCATCCGCGATAGCAAAGTCCCGGCCGAAGTCGTGAAACGGCCGTTCTATAAACGCAAGTGAGCGCGTGAGAACGCTTTTCGCGAATAGGTCGGCTTTTCTTGAGTGGTCGGCATTTTGGTGGGTCGGCAGAAGGTTCTCAGCGCGATCAGAAAGTTTCGTCTGACGAAACGGTCCTTTGGGATCGGCTTTCAGGCGGGCAGCTTGATTCGAGCATTTTGGCGGCGGTTCGACCGTTTCATCTGACGAAACTTTCCGATCGGCGGCAGTGCCTCTTCGCCAGTCAGAAAATGTCAAATTTGAAATTTCCGATCAGTGGGAGGATGATCTGCCTTCGTTGATTGGTTGCTATGTCCGACACTGAGGACGACAAGATCCCGCGAAGCTCCGCCCCGTGACCTCCCTGCGGCTGAACACCGATCGTCTAATGTTTGGCACCACCACGATTTGGGTATGTCACAAAGCAAGACTACGTCACTTCGAGGGGATGCATATGGCAAAGCGTAGTGCCGGCAGCGCTGCTGTCCGCGATAACAACACTTGCAATTCTTCGGTACATTGTTCGGTGCCGCCCGGGCAATTGCCCAGGCACATCGCGGAGCTTATGGTGGCAGAACGCGCCTGGCAATCAGGACACGGCCGTGCGCTCTATCCAACTGAGCGGGCTGAACTTCACAGCTGGCTGCAATTTCCTCATGATAGTGATGCATACCTACGCGACCTCGTATTTAAGAAATGCCTGGCCGAAGAAGGCGCAGGACCGCCGCTCAGCCCGGAAGAAGCTGCCGATTTGCGCGCTCATCGCGGCGGCGCAAGGGAGAGCGAAGAACTGCGCAAGTTAGTGAAAAAGAACGCCACCAGCGCACCGCGCGGACGTGCCAAGTCTCGCAACAAGCGCTAAACGGCTCACCGAAGCCTCTCCCGCAACTATCAACGCCCGGCACTAACAAGTTCCGGGCGTTTCTTTTTCAGTCGGCTTATCCAGCTGTTCGTCATCTTCCTCCGATGGAGGCGTCCAATGACTGAGAACCGCCGCTGAGAAGACTACGTAGCTTCGCTTTCTGTCCAGATGTCCGACGGCGAGAATTGCTTCCCGCGCTTTGCTGAGGAGAGCCACTGCCAACCAGTCATGGAGGCGGCGGTGATCCTCGGGTGTTTGCACTACACGCACTCCAACTTCGCAGTTGGTTTGCAAATCCATGCCTTGATAGAGCCAACCAATTTCTTTGTCGGACACTTGCTCGCGCTGATCGCACAAACGCTGCAGCTCATACCGGCCCGCAATGACCGTTCCGTACAGTTGTTCGTACCCTCGCTCGTAGCCAGCCTTGCTCATATCATTATTTTGCCCAATAAGAGCCATGTGTACCGGCGGTCCTTCAAGCATCGTGGCAGCGGCCGAGAGCCCGCTGGGTGAAGCATGGTGGCAGCGGCCGACAGCCCGCTGGGCGAGGCATCGTAGCGGCGGCCGACAGCCCGCTGGGCGAAGCATCGTAGCGGCGGCCGACAGCAAGCTGGGCGAAGCATCGTAGCGGCGGCCGACAGCCCGCTGGGCGAAGCATCGTAGCGGCGGGCGGAAGCCCGCTTTCGACGAAGCTACGCCGAGTCTGCGACTGCTTCGGCAGGCTCCTCGCTCAATGCATAAACCGAGTGCCTCGTGCATTGTTCTTTGCACGCATAAATGTAAGTGGGGTGGCCGAGGAAAAGATTGTACTGCCCACCCGGCACCGCATCTGGTGTCTGTACCGGTGCATTCTTGCGGCGATCAAAACCGTAAGCTTCCGGCACCTGGCAGAGGAAGATCATCTCTGCGCCACAGGCGCATTCCAGCGGCCTCGGGCTCAGTCCGTTAGTAGGTACGCCGCCGACCTTGAAGCCGGTGCTGCCCCGTTCGACCCGTCCATCCCAATCAATAATCTCTTCTGATTCGGAAAAATCGAATATCTTCTCCGCGATGTGACTATCGGCGGGCTGACGTTTTTCTTTGCTCGTCGGCTTATACAAGCACAAGCAATAATGTCCGGATGTTTTTTCCCAATAATTTTCCGGCAACTCATGCTCGCTGGGTTCCAAAAGTTGTGTTGGAACATCGTTGTGCACTGGACACATGAACACGAGCAGGTGGCTATTCGCCTTCAGCGGCAAGTCAAAACGCTTGAGCAAATCGAATTGAAAGAAGAAGATCATAGGCGCCCTGCAAAGACGGCACAGGGGCCACACGTCCCCTTCCGGCATAATCGGATGCCCACCCTGCGTGGCTCGGGCCGCGACATGGTCCTTGGTGGGAGGCTCAACTTTTATGTAATGAACACGCATATTTGGAAGATCAATTTTGGCTTTCAGAGGGTAACATACTAGGACTTCATTGTATAAAGTCGAGGAGTTCCAATGGGAGAAACTGGGGGCAAAACGCTTGTCTATCCTTCCGAGCTGAAGTATGTCAAGACGCACGAGTGGGTGCGGGTGGAAGGCGACAGCGCCACGATAGGCATTACCGCCTTTGCAGCCGATCAGCTTGGCGACGTCACGTACGTCGAGCTGCCCAAAGTTGGGACCAAGCTGAAGAACGAAGATAAATTCGGAGTCATCGAATCCGTCAAATCGGTTTCCGATCTGTTTATGCCTGTGGGCGGTGAGGTCACTGCGATCAACGATCGCTTGTCATCAGAGCCCGAGCTCGTCAACCTCGATTGCTATGGCGATGGTTGGATGCTCAAGGTCAAACTTGCATCCGCCACCGAACTGAGCGGTGCGATGAGCGCGGATCAGTACAAAGATTTCGTGGTCGAATAATGGAGCGCAGGCGGCTCGCCTGCGGTTTCTCCTACTTACTCGTCCCGGTGCTGGCCGCGTTTTGCACGACGCCGCCAGTTAATTGCGTGCTCGATGGTTGGAAGTTCTCCAGCAAAATCTTCTGTGCCTGCTCGAATTCGTGCGTGCCTTCGCGAATTTGTTGCAGTTCGTCCTTCGCGCCTTTGATGTCACCCTTGTCAGTGATGCGGTGCATGGCATCAAGATAAAGCGCATGCGCAAGAATCTCCTCAGGATCTTCATCGCGCACTCCCATAAAGCGGACCAGATCAATGGGCAACGGGCTGCCTTTGAGCAAATGAATCGCAGCTTGATAGTTGCCTTCCACGATCGCGTTTTGCGCCTGATGCGTGACGTACATCTTGAACATGCCGAGAGAAAAACCGCCCACGGCAATCAACAAGCCGATTCCCAGGACGACATCAATAACCCACGGATACGGTAGTCGCTTGAGCGCCATCGCTTCGGCGGAAGCTTCCTCATGATCGAGCACGGCTTTGAGAATTCCGGAGACGCGCTGCTGCTGCAACTTACCTGCGCCCGGCTCGAGTTGTGTCTCTTCCGCAGCGGTTGCCGATGTTGGTGATGAGTTGCCGGCTGGCTGTTTCGCGGCTTCTGGTTCTTTATCAGCCATGCGTCTGTCCTCTGGGTTCGACATCGCCTTGCGGCTCGTCGATCGCTATATACCCAGCCGTGGGAGACGCATGGCGTCTCCCCTACACGACGCCATGCGTCTCCCCTACACGACGCCATGCGTCTCCCACGGCTGGTCAGCTTTTCAGCGATTCTAAAAGCGACCGCAGTCTCTGGCGGCGAAATTGGTTGCGTTCTTGAGCCGCGTTCGCTGTCAGCGCTTGTTCAACTGCAGCGGCGTGACCGTCTGAATGCAGTTCGCGCAGCGAGTCCGCTGCTGCGCGCCAAATGGGCGTTTCACCTGCATGCACCAGTTTCATAACAGCATGCAGGTGTTCGATTTCGCCCAGCACCCCGACGCCTTTTACCGCTTCAGTTCTGACCACCGCAGCTGGATCGTGTAGTGCCGAGCCGATGCGCTCGCTCAACGCGCGTTTGAACGCATCAGAGGACGAATCATGCTGGCCGAGGCTGATAAGCGACGCGATCGCTTGCTGACGCTTATCGGCAGCAAAGTCATTGCTGGCTCGAAGCAGAAATGCCTCTGCGTCCGCACCGGGCAAACAGCCGAGCGCTTTCAGCACGTGCCAATAAGTTTTGGCGGCAGCGGGGTTGTCTTCGAATACCGGCTGTCGAGTGAGCTCGCGATTGGTGCGCGCCTCGATGTCGACGATTTGCTGCGCCAAGCTAACAAGATGGGGCGCCGTCTGTGATTGCCCGAGAGCGCACAGCGCATCCACCGCTTCGTTAACCGCAGGTGAGCGAGGCACGGCGAGCGATACCATATACGGTGCGGCGTCGGTAAGCTGGCATTCGGCCGCCAGCCGAGCAGCATGACGAAGCTGAGATCCCTCGTTGAGCGTTTCGTAGTGATCCGTCAACCACGATAAGAGTTGCGGCTGAATTTTGTCAAACGCAAATTCCTCCCGAGCTCGGCTGGTGAGCGCCCTCAGGTCTGCTGTCGATGCTGTTCTGTCTTGATAAACGATGTCGGATACGTCACCATCGATCCAATCGCACAAGCTATGAACAGCCCGCCAGCGGCGTGGCGTTCCGTGTTGACGAGCCAGATCGAGTACTCGCGGCAGGCACGTGTGTAGACGCGCCTCGATCAAAATGTCATTGCTGAACGTGCCCTGGCTCGCTTGCAACAAGCCAATCACCACTTCCAGCGCGCCCTCTTGCAGGAGATCTGAAGATTGCGTCAGCAATTCAGTGGGCTGATGCTGTTTTGCAACTGCCACCGCCATGTAATCGCTGAGCGCATGCGGGTCGAGTTGCGCTGACATCAATTCTGCACCGACTTCTTGTAGCGGCCAGAAAGCGAGCGCTCCTGCCGCATCTACGCGGAACCAAGGCTCCTCGCTGCGCAAGTGCGCCGCCAATGCTTCCTTCGACGGAGTCGTCTGCAACTTCGAAAGCGCGTAGGCAATGTGGCAAAACCCTGCCTTCTGGTCGTTAGCGCCGTCATTCAACGCCGCGATCATGCGCGGCACAGCAGCAGGAATCTGCAGTTGTCCGAGTACGCGCGCAGCATTGGCGCGCACGCGCCAATCGGGATGACGCAGCGGATCGCTCTCGGCGGCCAGCTCGAATGATCCCCCTGCAGGCAACAGGCAATCAGTGATATTGCCGACGCGCTGCTCGCGCGCTTCGGTGAAAATTTTGTTGAGGCGGTCGTCCCACCAGAGCGGCGGCAACTTCAGACCAATGCACATCTCAGCCGAGCTGCCGTGCTTAAGCGCGTCAAAGATGTCGGTTCGCACATCCTTAACCCGCGGCTGATTCTCGGGGCTCGTGCCCACCAGTCCGTGATAGAGCATGAAGTGCTCCATCAAGTAATCATCGAGTACGACCTTCGGCTTTTCGCGAAAAGCCGACATCACGCGCCTCACTTGGCGCGCAAAAACGTCGAGAATCCCTCTTTTAGTGGTTTGCATGCTGGGGAAGCTTAACAGATGTCCGTAGTGGTGTACACTGGCAGGCTGTCGGGCGGTTTAGATTTGGATGCACGGACTACAGGTTCTCTTTGAAAGGATAAGCTTGCTGGCTACAGCCGGCCCATTGGCTATTCCCATTTGGCTGGCGCTGCTGTTCTTCATTCTCTCTTTCTTGCGCGGGCCGCTGCTCACCGGAATTTTTCGAGTTTTTCGCATTGCGGACCATGACCTCGAGGTTTTAGTCCGCAAGAGACTCGACGCGCCGCTGCAACTTTTGTTCGTAATCCTGGCTCTCTTACCGTTCACTTTTCTAATCAGCCAGCCGTATGGCTCATATGTCACGGTCATAACGCACATCTTCGCCGTTTTTCTCTTTTTTCACGTCCTGATTCAGTCGATCGATTTATCTATCTTCAGTTGGTATCTGAAACGCAGTCGTGCCAATGTTTCGGCCGTAATGCGTTTTTTCACTCTCAGCGTTCTCTACGGCATAGCGGCAATGCTGATTGTCGATTGGGAATTGCACGTTAGCGTGTTGCCTTTGCTTGCCACATCGACGGTACTAACTGCGGTGCTCGGCTTGGCGCTGCAAGACACCTTGAAAAACGCTTTCGCCGGGCTGAACATGAGCCTGGAGAATAGTTTCGAGCAGGGCGACTGGGTGCTGTTTCGCCTTGATTCAACCGATCAGTGGGTGGGGCAGATTGTCGAGATCGGTTGGCGAACCACTAAGATCAAGACGTTAAACAACAATTACGCGATTATTCCGAATTCCACATTCACCTCGCATGAACTCGTCAATTTCAACAGACCTAACACCGTGCACGGCAGAACCGTCGAAATTCCCGTGTTGCTCAGTGCAGAGCCGGAAAAGGTGAAAATGAGTCTGGTGAAAGCCGCACTGTCAGTTAACGGTGTCCTTTCCGACCCGCGACCCGAAGCCCTGCCAACCAACATTCAAAACGATCGCATCATTTACCAATTGCGTTTCTGGCTGGTGGATATCGGCGCCCGCGAAGAGCTGACGGGCAAGGTTCTCGAGCGGTGCTGGATCGAACTCAAAGACCTCGACGCGCTCTCGCGCGGCGGCTAACCCCGGTTGCAGAAAAACGGTAGCGGCGGAAGCCCGCTTTCCCTAGCATAGCGGCGGGCGGAAGCCCGCTTTCCCTACCGTAGCGGCGGGCGGAAGCCCGCTCTGGTGGGACTTTGTGGTTGACGACGTCATCTGACGGGTACATTAAATCCGACAGTGGGGTGTCGAAAATCGAGCCAATTCGCCTAGATTCGGTTTGACCACCTTGCCTTTCGTTTTTTTCCGCGTGCCGTCTTCTGGACGGCTCCCAACCACCGAGTCGTCCCTGATTCACCAATCTTGCTGGCGGATTCCGCCGTTTCTAATCTCTCATGGCCGATACTAAGATCGAACCTAAAAAGCCGTCGCCCGATGATCCGTCGGCGCACACGCATCGCTCAGGTGAAGGCGAGCAACCACCGCTTTCTTCTCGCCCGGAAGTCGATCTATCTAACCGCGCTAACCAGATTAACCCGGGACGCACGCCCGCTGGCGATCTCAGTCCGGCAGCCAGCCCGGTTCAAGGCGATCATCTTGTAATTCCGCCTGCCTTTGATGCTAAACCGCAGAGTCCGGCCAAAGTCACCGACACACCGCAGCCTACCTCCGCTCAGCCCGGCATGACGCCCGACACTCTCTCGGCGGCAGCCAAAGCACTCAAGGAAAACATCGGCGACAAGAATGCTTCTGAAGCGATTTTGCGCTCGATTCCGCCGCAAGACAAACAACGCTTCGAGCAAGTGTATGGCGATCAGAATCGCGGTCAGGATTTGCGCACAGAACTCAAATCTCGCGGCTACGACGCTTCGTTGCTCGAGCCCAGAGAAGAAGTGCGCAACGCCGCATGGCTCAAACACAACCTCGATTCTCTGTCTCATCCGACAGACTCGACCACACGCGCGCTCGTCGAGCAAAGCGTCCGCAGCAACCTGAAAGCAATGTCCGAGGGCGAGCGCATGGCCCTGGATGCCGAGCTGAAGAAAAACGGTTCTTCCCTATCGGACACAATCGCCAAAAGCAGAATGTCGGACGCTTCGAAACAGGTCGCGCAAATCTACGCGGAGAAAGGCTCCAATTTAGATGCAGCAGACCTGAAGCATGTCGCTGAGATTGCTTTGACCTCGCGCGGAAGCAGCGAGCAAAAGTTGATGATCGTCAAAGAAGCATTTTCGGGAAACACAGATGCCGCCAAGCAAGCTCGCCGGGAGTTTATGGGCACTGATGGCTCCGGTGAGAAAAAACTGCAGCAAACATTCCACGGCGACGACCTCAAGCAAGCCATGGACTACGCTAATCTAGGAAAACTGCACACGGCGACTCTTATCGATCTACAGCGCGGTCGCGTCGGCAATAACGATAAGGGCGTGGAGCTTGCCGTCGATATGATGACCGCCGAAGAGCACAAGAAATTCGCCGATGGCGAACGTCTCGCACACGAAGGCAAGTCAAAAGGCGCTAATCCGGCTGAGTCTGAGGCGCTCGATTATTACCAGAAAGTGCACAAGTCATTGCAAGACGCCGCCATGGTCTATACCGATCCCAGTCGCTGGTTCGACCGCAATCGCGATCAACAGGTGGCCCAATGGGAAGATAAGGCTGCGCACGGACACGAAACTCTGATCAGCAAAATCGCTCGATCGGTAGATGCCGGCGACATCGGCGACACAATGAAAAACGTCATTCGCAATTCGACCGCCGAAGACAAAGAATTGATGAAGGATCCCACTTACCGTGCCAAACTCATGGATCTCGTCGGCGGCGCGAATCCGAGCAAAGCAGACATGGCATCGCAGCCGTTTGGTGCCTCGGTGGCCAGAGAAGAATTGGCACGCATGTTCGGAGATGGAAAGGCGACAGCTCCTGAGTCCGATGCCGCGCATTCGACCTTGAAAGAAGTAAGCGGAAAATGGTGGGATCGTTTTCACCAGCCACAGATGTTCGATGCGCTGATGCATGGCAAAGCAAAAGATTTTCAAGCATTGAGCGACCAGGAAAAACAGGCTCTCGAAGCGCGGCTGAAAATTATGCCTGACGGGCCGCGCGCCGCGGCCGAAAGCATGCTGAAATCTTTGAAAGAAGGTAAAGATGTTCAAGCGGGCTTACCTGAGCAACTCTACCTCGATCAATTGAATGGAAGATCGAAGCAATCGGTAATTGACAGGCTGAATGGTTCTCAACCTGCAGAACGCTCAGATCCAAGAGTGGCTGATGCCGCGAAGTCGGCGCTTGGCTCGCAAGAAGATTTCGATAAATACGCCAAGCCGATTCTCGAAGGACAACACACGAGCCCCCAGGGACTTCGCGAGGCCAATTGGAAGTCGAGCGGCTTGTTCGGACTCGGAAGTGGAAAGCTCGATCACGAACGCTATTACAACGGATTGAAAAACCTTGATCCCAAAGACCGAGAGCACATATTGCAAGCGGCCGAAAAGGCGAAAAGCGATCCTGAATCCAAGAAATATTTGGACACCGTGTTCAATGGTATGTCCGAGGACGAGCGGAAGATTGCGCTCAATGTCTTGAAGAATCCCAATCAGGAGTACATGCTTGGCGATAAGATTCGAACCATGGCGATTGGCGGCAACGTCGACCAGAAGCAATTAGTCGATCAATTCACGCACATGGATGCCGGTGCTCGCCTGGGCGCCATTCAGGATTACGCGAACAGTTACGGACGGTTCTTGCCGATGGAATTGGCCAAGGGCGCGGACGAGACTACGAAAAAACAACTCGAACTTTCTCTGCCGATGAACGAGAAAGATTTGCATCGCGCCTATCTGGATCAAATCGCCGGCACCGGCAGTGGTGCCTATGGCCATGTAGCGGCAACGGAAATGTCACTTGCTGAAACGCAACAAACAATGCGTACGAATCTGCTCGATAAATTGCCGAGCGATCAGCGAGACAAAGTGCGCAAGGAAATCGATGAGTCGTTTCAGAAATACGCCAAAGCTCTCAAAGACAACGACGATGCTAAGGACAAGTACGCCAAGGATCTCGCGGACAAGATCATGTCCGCCACCATGATGGTCGGTGGAGTGGGCATGGGTGCACTCGGTGCGAATTTGACCAGGTTGGCTCTGACCGCTGCTACTTCAGCGGCTGCCCGCTCCGGTCTGGAGGGATACATCAAAGGTGGAATCACCGGCAGCGACGTCGCTAGCGCTGCCATGATGGGAACGATGGACGCCATGACTTTCGGTCGCGCTAGCGCCTTCAAGGGGGCGCTAGCGCCGGCCTTGGAAAGACTCGGACTGTCCAGAGTCGCACAAGAAGGCCTTGCGAGCGAAACCGAGCACTTTGTCGCAGGCAAGATGACGGCAGAACAGTTACAACAAAAAGTGCAATCGCAGCTCGAGCAACAGGGCATTGCCAATGCCAAAGATAAATCCGAAGACGCGGTCGCTCAAGCGCTCAAAGCCGCCGCCGATCCGCGGTATGAAATGACCCAAGCCGGGATGAAGGAAGCGCAGGAGCAAGGCAAGAAGAAGCTCGAGCAGCAAGCACTGGACAGAATATTTGACGAGGCACAAAAACCCGAGTTTCGCCAGCGGGTAGCCGCGTTCACTAATAATTTGCAAGAAGCTAAGGCGCTGTACGCCGATGGCACAGGCGATGTGCGCGCAACTCTACAGAAGCTGAGCGAACAACCGGCCGGACAAGAAAAAGGACTGGCTTTCATACAAAAGCTTCTGAATGACGGTAAAGAGCAAGACGCGCGCGACAAACTAAAAGCGTTGCTCGATGGTAGACAAGGACACGCGAACACGTTTCAGGCAATCGAAAACGGCCGGGCCAATCTTGCACAAATCGGATCGTCCCAGAAAACGCTTGACGCCGTGGCTCCCGAGAGCAGCAATAACATCCGCGAGGCTGTGACTGCATACCAGAAAAACAGTGATCGCATTCGCCTTTTCGTCGGACGTGCTACCAAAGAAGATATCGATCCGACCAACGTCGATCAGGTTCGCAAATTCGTGGAAAGAGGCGAAGTCAATGACGGCAAGGCTGCTACCGGTGGCCGTCCGAGCGAGTTCATAAAGGAGATACAGAATTCGCAATTTTTGAATACGTTGCCCCCGGAAAAAAGAGCGGCTTGGGAAAAAACGTTAGGCCAACTCAGGCAGGAATTCGAAGGAAACTGGGCCAAGCAGGCTGAGATAGGCAGCGTCGGCGGGAAGGAATTGTTTACGGCTACCAGTGCCGAGCAAGTGAAACAACAAATCGACAAGCTACCGCGCGCAATGCAAGAAGAAGCGCGAAAGTTTTTTGCGCAGAACAGTGCATCAGATGGGTTGTACGGCCTGCGGGCGGTCGAGACGCCCGACCATCATATTCGACTGATTCGATTCGCCCGATCGGAAAAAACCGGCTATGTGAAGGGTTACATGATGGAATACGATGCCGCAGGCAAGCCGGCGTTCGTCGATAAAGCAGGCAATCCGAAAGAGTTGCATCTAACTTGGAGGACGGAGAACGGTCAAACCAGCCTGTATGACGTTAAAGTCGGCAAGACCACCAAAGACTTCTCGAATTCACTGTTCCATCGTGGGCAGCCGGAGTCGGAGTTTTCCAGCAATTTCAATTATCAAGGAACTCAATGGCATTCCCGTGAAGAGATGGTCAGGCAGCTTGGCGGGTTGGTTACCGGACTGCGCTGATCGCGTTTATTGCGACCCTTGCAATGACAGCAAGATATCTCGTGCCCGGGCGGCTGCGGAAACATCCGTACCACGCGCGGCAGAAGTCAAATTGTCTATAGCGATTGGTCGCACTTTGTTTTCAATGTAGTCGATCAATGTTCGGTAAAATGCGTCAGATGTTCCACGCTGCGCAGACGGGAGATCATTCAAGCGTGCCTTCACCGCTTCAGCCCACAATGTTGATCGTATCGGATTCGATCTCGCAGTCGCCGGTGCCACCACTGGATCTTTGCTGAGCAACCCTTCACCGAGAATCGACCATTGTTCGTCCGGCAAAGTCGATCCAACCGTGTTGCTAATCGTTCTCAAAGACTCGAGGTCACCAACCTGGTCGAACCGCCGGCTGATTATCGGAGATTTCGATTTGAGAGCGTGGTTCCACTCATGTCTGACCGTCGTGGGCACATCCTCATTCAGCGCGGGTCGATACAATCGCATTTCACCATCATCCATCATCTCGCCATGGACGCGATAGTCCGCCCCTTCAGTCTGACGCAACCAGGGCTCCTGGTTGTGTGGATCGTCAAACACGGACAAGCGTTTGATCAATCGCATATCCGGTAAGTCTTCGAGCATGCCGAGCGCGTGTTGCGGCGAAATTCGCGGATAGTTAGGGGCCGAGTCCTCGAAAGCAATTGAGGTTCCCGGTTGGGTTTTGATGTCGTACACTTTCATCGGCGCGCGGTACAGGATAATTCCGCGATTGTGGAAGTCCGCGTAATCCGCGAAAGGTGTGGCGCTGTTGTCGCCGACGGTCAAAGAGGTTCGTTCTGATCGTGGTTGACTGAGCGATCGAGTCGCGTCGAGTTTGGACGTCTCGCTTGCCGCCGTTTCTGCCAACGGCAGTGGCTCGAGTGCGCTAGCGAAAGCGCCGGCAGGGCGTGCTTGCCGCGGCACCTGTACATCATTGCTGATTGAAGATTTCGCCGTCCATTGCGGCATGGCCATGCCTAATACTCCGCCGTACAGACCGGCGTTCCATAGCTCATCGCTGGTCGGTGTTTTGCCTTGTGCTAAGTCGCCGACAGCGGTTCCGCTCATCATGCCTGCACCGCCGGCGAAGAAGCGCGATCCGATTTGAGTCATGCCGGGCATGCCGGCTGCGAATTCACTGGCTGCTCGGAAGCCACCCACTGCTGCCACCGTTCCCAGCGTGTTAGAAAGCCGCGTCTCGCCCCGTTGGAGGTTGGGGTCACGAATCGCCTCGTAGCTGGAAATGGCACCCAGGTCAGCTATTAGCGGGCGTGCAGCCAGCGCTCCGGCCAGTTCAGTATCAACGCCCAAGCTTCCGGCAAGCCGTGTGGCGCCGCCGAGCGTTCCTCGACCCAAAAAGCTTATCCCAGTCAGGACGGCGGCTCCGAGGATGCCACCGGTGAGGGTTTGTGCAATCTCGCCTGCTTTGTTCGTTGGCTTGGCGACGTGCAAGTGATCGAGTTTGGGCAAAAGTTTATCGGTAAACGGAGTGGCTACTGTATTGACAGCGTTTCTGACGGCGCTGTATGGCTCAATCAGCAAGCTGTTGGCTGCCGGACGAACCACATTGTTGTCGGTCCAGTGCCAGGCCTGTGCGGCCAAGCTATCGTGCGCCCGCCCAACGCTGTTGCCTGCATCGCTGGCTGAGGCGACCTTTTCGGCTTTCGGCTGGGGTGTGAGTTCGCTGGCCATGGTCTTGTATGTGCTGTGTATGTAGACCATACTTCTTGATCGCCATGAGACCAAATGGTGAACTTCCCATATCAGGTGGGAAAAATCCCATAGCTGGTAAAATCAACGTCCTTGGAGCGGCGGGCGTCTGGTGCGCTTATCGACCAGGTAGCGGCGGGCGAAAGCCCGCTTTGCGGAGGACGAAAATGACGGCTTTGCTGATTGCCCTGATGCTTGCGGCGGGTGCGTGTTCCGTGACGCAAATTGCCGTGAATGCGCGGCTGCGAGAGGCGGTTGAATCGCCGATTGCGGCTACGCTCATTTCCATAATGGTGAGTGCGCTTGTGCTCATTCCCATCTTATCGGCCGGACTGTGGGGACGTGGTCGTTTCGATAATTTGCAGGCCCTCCCTTGGTGGGCCTGGATTGGTGGCGCATGTGGTGCCTTTTTTCTGGTGGCGAATATAGTATCAATACCGCGATTGGGGGCTGCGCTTACTGTTGCGTGCGCGCTCGTCGGGCAGGTGATCGCAGCCATGTTGATCGATAGCTTCGGGCTCTTCGGCGTGCCCAAGACATTGCCGAATCCGTATCGGATGTGTGGTGCGGCAATGCTTGTTCTTGGGGTCGTGTTGTTGCAGCGGAAGTAGGGTTCGGGTACAGAGGATCGCCATAAGCTTGGTAGAATACGCTGTTCGCTTCGTGCGGGGGCTTGGCAATGTTCCAGACGTTCATCGTTTTAGTAATTCTTTTCGGTTTGATAACCCTGATTGCGTCGATCCGCATCTGCAACGAGTGGCAGCGAAAGCTTGTGCTGCGACTGGGGCGGTTTGCCGGGGTGCGTGGGCCGGGGTTGTTCCTGCTGATTCCATACCTGGAAACATCCCCTTTCACCCTTGATATGCGCATGATTACCAGTAGCTTTCTGGCCGAGCAGACGCTGACTAAAGATAACGTTCCTGTCAACGTCGACACCGTGATCTACTGGAGAGTTGTTGATGCGCAGAAGGCCGTTCTTGAAGTTGCGGACTACGTTGCTGCCGTAATGGGAGCCGCGCAGACCGCATTGCGCGATATCATCGGTCGCACCAACTTGAGTGATGTGTTGTCAGAGCGGCAAATGATTGATACGGCCATGACTGAGATCCTCGAGAAACAAACGGCACCGTGGGGAATTAAAGTTCAGTCTGTGCAAATGCGCGATATCAAAATTCCTGACACTCTGCAAGACGCGATGAGCAGAGTTGCGCAGGCCGATCGAGAGGGACAGGCCCGCTTGTTACTCGGACAGAGCGAGGTTAATATCGCCAAGAAGTTTGCCGAGGCCGGCGATCTTTATGCGAGCAATCCGATGGCGCTGCATTTGCGTGGCATGAATATGCTGTATGAGGTGATGAAGGCCGGTGGAACAGCGACAGTGGTGGTTCCATCCACGGCGGTCGAGAGCATGAATTTTGGAACCATCAGTGGTGTCACTGCGCTCGCCCGTAGCGAGGGTGGTGCGCGGCCGCCGGCGACATAGAGCAAAGTGGGCTGCGCATCGGCAGGCGGCAGCCTGCCGCTACGTGATAAAATCGGCAGATTGTAGACATAGATCGCAGGCTGGTAGCCTGTGTTCCTCTCGGAGGCCATGACGAAGTGAATACGTTTTTAAGCACAGCTCAAGAGACGCAAGTCGAGCAGTATCGTGCATTCGCGTCGGAAATCGTCGCGCCGGTCGCGGCGAAGCTGGCTTCTCATGAGGTTTGCCTCAAAGAATTCCTTCAACAGGCTGCGCAAAAGGGGTATCTTGGAATCAATGTTCCCAAGGAGTATGGCGGACAGGGCGGCAGTCTGCTCGATGTGGCCTTGTTTATCGAAGCCGTCGGACATCAGGAGCCTGGACTGGGGTTGACCATCGGCGATCATGCGGCGGTTATCGAGCTGCTCAAACGCTACGGCACCGACCAGCAAAAATCGCGCTATTTGCCGACACTCGCTCGCGGGGAGGGCTTCGGCACGCTGGCGTTTTCCGAAGAGAATGCCGGAACAGATTTCGAAGCGGTGTCGAGCACAGTCGAAAACGGCATGCTTACAGGCAAGAAAACCTGGGTCGTCACCGGCGATTTCGCTACGCTGTTTGTCGTACTTGCGAAAGAAGGCGGCAATCTCGTTCTCAGCCTAGTCGAACGTCCGTCCGACAGCTCCTTCAAGCTTCTCCGCGAGCGGCCGCTGATGGGCTTGCGTTCTGCCTATATCAACGACATTGAATTCGCAAAAGCGAAAATTCCCACTGAATGCAAAATCACGGGCAATGACACCGCGCGCGAAATGGTTTTGTTCGCGATGAGCGTCGCGAAAATAATTCTCGCGGCTGCAGGCTTGGGACTGATGGAACAAGCTTGCGATCAGGCTGTGAAGCACGCGAGAGAACGCCAGCAGTTCGGCGTCAATATCGGAACATTCCAGGGTGTGCAGTGGAAACTCGCCGATCTCGCGGTTGACGCAACCGGCTCGCGACTGCAAGTTTATCGTGCCGCGTGGAGCATCGATCAGCAGCCCGAAAACTTCATACGATATGCAGCGATGTGCAAACTACAGACAGCGCGCGCGGCTCGTTTTCAAACCGGCGAAGCATTGCAAATCATGGGCGCGTCGGGCATTGTCGAAGACGGCATAATGGCGCGTTTTTACGATGATGCAAAAGTGATGGAAATTGCTCAAGGCACTTCAGAATTTCAGAAGATGGTTATCACCAAACAACTGAACATTTAAAACTGAATATCTCGTCCGTAACCCGGGAACATACAGGCTGTACCGATCTGTGGAGCAGAAAATGAGCGTTGTCCGAAAGATAGTACCTGTGGCTTTGCTGTTGTCCGCGATGACTGTGCAAATAGCGTGCGCCGATACGTACTTCGATCATGGGCGAATGCTGTTTGACAAACGGCAATACAATCAAGCGTTGCCGTACTTCCACAAGGCCGCGGAAGATTCGCCCTGGGACAGCACCTCGGCGTACTATGAAGCGCTGTGTTATCACCAAATGCGCGATTGGGCGCATGCGAAGGCTTGCTACAAGGGAATCGTCGAGCACTTCCCGGGCTCGCCTGCATACAGCAATGCGATGTCCGCTCTCAGACAGCTCGACCCGGTTTATGTCCGCCAGGTTGAACAAGGGACGCCGGCACCAACTGCATCCGCGAGCAGCAGTTCCGGCACGGATTCCTCAGCGGACACGAATGCCTTATTGGCGAAGGTTGTGGTCACTGCTCCAAGTAGCGAACAGCGAATTCCCGTCGTCCGACAGACGAGCAAGTGTTGGCTTGATGTTTCCATTGGCGGGCAGACAATGAAGATGGATTTCAACGAAGGTAGCTCGACGACAATTTCTCCTAAGGACGCCAAAAGGATGAATTTGAACGTGGCTAACGGCAAGGCATTGACCACAGTCAAAGTAGGGCAGATTAGCGAATCCGGTTTCCCCGTGACGGTCGAGGAGACATCCGAGCCAAAACTTGGCGGCGATTTCTTCAATCAGTTTTCGTATAGGCTTGAGCCAAGCGCGCTTATCGCCTCCAAGAAAGCGAGCGGCTCCTCGGGCGATTCGAGCTGGGATCTGCCTTTCACCCGGAAGGGCAACGACATGGTCGTTAGCTTTCGATGCAACGGGCGGCAGGTGAGGGCAATTTTGGATACTGAAGGCGGTGAATGCATAGTGCCGCGCAGCCGTGCCAAGGAGTTCGGGCTTGATGTAAGTGATTCACAGGTAATGCAAGGATATTATGGGCCCGGAACAGACCCCAATGGACCTTTGAGAGGGCAGCCAGGCTTTGGCGAGATCAAGCAACTGTCTACTGCCGAAGGCAAAGTCATTATTGGGCCGTCCAACACTTCGGTGCGTTTTAAGATTGACGACAAGGCCCCCGAAGCCAGAATCACGCCATCGGTTTTCGGAAGCTATAAATATCACGTCGATCGGCAGGCCAACAAACTCACCTTCACTCATTAAATATCGCCGGATTGCCTCAGCCTGCCGATAATCTACGTGTTTTGCGCCATTGGCTAATTGACATCTTGGCGTCCCGTACGTACCATGAGATTCGGCGCTTACCCCGCTGAACCCCGAAGTACCTAATTAGCCGAACTCCGCAGGCACTGCTATGCAAGCCACTAAATTGGTTCGCCTCATGGGCGGACTCGCCCTGTCTCTTACAGTTCAACTAATCGTCCCGGCATTTGCCCAAATGGGTCAGTCCGACTGGATAAGCCCCTCCGGTTCGTCATCGCAGACGTCGCAATCAGATGTGCAAAAACCAGCCGGCGGCAGTCACTTATTTGGCAAACATAAAAAAGCGGCTTCCGAAGGTGGCGGACTTACTCAATCCGGTTGGATTAGTCCAGGCAGCTCCGACGCTAAGCCTAGCGGCAATGTGATTCTCGACGTCAACGGCGCCGGCGCCGACATGCTCGGCGGACAGCGACAGAGCAGCGTGCCCGTGCAGCAGAGCCCGATGCAACCGATGCAAACCACCTCCGTGCCGATGCAACAGAGCGTGCCGGTGCAGCAGCCGATGCAGATGATGCAGGCGAACACCATGCCCGTGCAGCAAGGCGGCGTTTCGATGACTGCAGTTCCTGTGCAGCAATCGGCGATGCAAATGGTTCCAGTTCAAATGGTGCCTGCGCAGCAAATGGCGATGCCTGTTCAGCAAATGGTGCCCGTGCAACAGATGGTGCCGGTTCAACAAATGGCAATGCCGGTTCAACAAATGATGCCCGTTCAACAAATGGCAATGCCTGTTCAACAAATGATGCCCGTCCAAATGGTGCCTGTGCAACAAACCGCCGTGACGACCAATCCTTTGAATCAACCACCTGTTGTTCAGTCGGACAGCAGCATGGCGAGCGTCGTCTTCGGCGGCGGGCCAGGCTCGCAAGCTGCTGCCAGCACGGCATCGCAAGCGCTGCAATCCGCCGCTGAGATGCAAATGGTAGGTAGTGCGCTCACCGGCACGGTGGGCTCAATGCTCCAGAGCGCCGGATGGGATCCCAGCTTCCATACATACGGAATGGGACACACGTATTACGCAAACGGCCATGGCCCGGGTGGCTACACCACCTCCGGCAGCGGCGTCGGTGGCGGATTGATCCGTGGCGTCGAGCAGGGACTGCAGTACGGAACCCAAATGGGCACCTACACGTTGATGAACAAATTAATGATGGGCCGCTAACCCGCGGGCTCACGGCCGCCGGTACACAGGCGCGCAGGCGGCTCGCCTGCGAAACCACCCCACCATCGAACTGGGTTTAACCCGGTGGCGCATGACCGCTCGACAGAATATGTTGAGAACGTCCGCCTGGTTGAGGTGAGTTCTATGTTTTCATTCCGCCGCATTAGCGTTGGCATTCTCTCGATGGCTATCGCCGCATTTTCGCCCGCTTTCACGCCGCCCTCATATGGGCAACTGCAGATGCCCGGCATAATTCCGCCGGCGCCTGCGCGACCGCCGGCTCCATCGGCGTCGCGATTTGTTGGCGAAGGCTCGGGCGCGTTGCAAGTGTTGTCGCCGGACGGGCAGAAGCTCGAGTGCCCCCTCAAACACACAGATGTTCACGCCGATGTTTCCGGATACGTTTCGCGCGTCACTGTCAAACAAATATTCGGCAATCCTTTTAAAGACAAGATCGAAGCCGTTTACACGTTCCCTCTTTCCGATACCGGCGCGGTCGATGATATGACCATGCGCATCGGCTCGCGCACCATTCACGGTACCATCAAAAAACGCGAGGAAGCCAGGCGGATTTACGAGCAAGCGAAGAATAGCGGTCACGTCGCTTCGCTGCTCGACCAGGAACGTCCCAACATCTTCACGCAGTCAGTGGCGAACATCGAGCCCGGAAAAGAAGTCGAGGTGACGCTCACGTACGTCGACTTATTGCCCTACGCAGATGGAGCCTACACGTTCGCCTTCCCGACGGTGGTTGGTCCGCGTTTCAATCCGGGAAATGCAACCGGCAAACAAGGAATCGGTTTCTCTCCGGACACAGCGGAGGTTCCGGACGCGTCGAAAATCACACCACACGTTGCCCCAGAAGGTGTGCGGGCCGGACACGACATATCGATAAGTGTTTCCATCGACGCCGGCATTCCCATCACCAACATCAGCTCGAAACTGCACGAGATCACAGTACAAAAATCAGGCGGTCACGCAAACGTATCGTTGCTTGACAAAGCAACGATACCTAACAAAGATTTTGTTCTGTCGTGGGGTGTCGCTGCTGATAAATTGCACAGTGGTTATTTGACCAATGGTAAAAACGGCGATGGCTATTTTACTCTGATGATTTTGCCACCGAAGAAAGCGACTGCGGAGCACATTCAACCGAAAGAAATGATCTTCTTGATCGATTGCTCCGGCTCGCAGGCGGGACTGCCGATTCAGAAAGCTAAAGAAGCGATGGAATATTCTCTCGATCACATGAATCCGAACGATACGTTCCAGGTGTTGGCATTCAACAACAACGTGACAAGGCTATTCGAACAACCACGCCCAGCAAACAATGAAATGCGGCGACGCGCGAAGGCCTTTGTGGAATCACTGACGGCAAATGGTGGCACATGGATGGCGCCGGCGGTTGAAGCGGCGTGCAAAGAGCCGACCGATGAGCACCGCCTGCGAATCGTCAGTTTCATGACCGATGGATACGTCGGCAACGATTTCCAAATAGTCGGAATGGTGCGCAAGTTGCGTGAGAACTCGCGATGGTTCCCATTCGGCACGGGCAACTCTGTCAACCGCTTCCTCATCGACAACATCGCCAAGAATGGCGGAGGCGAAGCTGATTACGTTTACTTGAATAGCGATGCCGCCGAAGTCGGCAAGAAGTTCTACGACAAGATCGCGTCGCCTGTGCTTACTGATGTAAAAGTCGACTTCGGTGGCCTCAACGTCAAAGAAGTATTTCCCCACGAAATTTCCGATGTATGGGCGCAGCGTCCGCTGTACATAACTGGGCGATACACTAAGCCTGGCGCAGGAACCGTCACCGTAACCGGCTTTAGTGGTGGCAAGCCATACAAACAAACGCTCGCCGTTAATTTCCCCGACAACAATTCATCGAATGTGGTGCTCGGATCTATTTGGGCGCGCGCGAAGGTTGATCGGTTGATGGACGAAGATTATGATGGTGCTCAACGCGGTGCGGTCAACCCAGAGTTGAAGGACGAGATCGTCAAGGTCGCACTCGAGCAC
>Ga0134128_10001864_pt1 | contig 26618 bp, 6 predicted proteins | sample KB31754_FD_96462 | JGI IMG/M metagenome (GOLD analysis project Ga0134128, IMG submission 96462) | Terrestrial soil microbial communities with excess Nitrogen fertilizer from Kellogg Biological Station, Michigan, USA - KB3-175-4 | ecosystem: Environmental > Terrestrial > Soil > Unclassified ...
CTTGAGACGATCGATCGCCGCCCGGCAGGCCTCGAACGCCGGCGCCCGGTGGGCTGCCGCAGCCGCGATGGCCACCGCCGTCTCGCCGACCCCCAGCGCGCCGACGCGGTGGTGGATGCAGAGCCGCACGCCCGGGTGCTCGCGCTCGATCTCGTCCGCGATCTCCGCCAGCACGGCCTCGGCCATCTCGCGGTAGGCTTCGTACTCGAGCCGCACGACGTCCGCCAGGTGGTGCCCGCGGCGGCGGACGATCCCGGCGAACGTCACCACCGCGCCGTGATCGCCGCCCGGCAGCGCCGCGATCGCCCCCTCGATCGTGACCGGCTCGGCCGAGATCCGGATCGCCTGCGCCGCGCCTCCCGCCACCGGCGGCAGGAACGCCAGCTCGTCCCCCTCGCGGAGCGCCCGGGTCTCCTCGGCGACCGCCCGATTGACGGCGATCGTCACCTGCCCGAGAAACGCTGCCACCGACGGGTGGCGCGCCGCGATCGCCGTCCGCGCGTCGGCGACCCGAGCCCCGGCGGGCAGCTCGACCGTCTCCTGGTCGAGCCGGATCCGCTCCCGCAGCATGGCGAAGTAGAGCACTTCCACCTTCATCATTGCCTTAGACTATGCGGGCGCCCGCCCCGCCTCAAACACCTAGAAAACGCTGTATTTCTGGCCTGCCGGTATCAGTTATTCACAGGTAAAGTCAAATAACGGCGCATACGTAGCTATTTTGCGCCCGGGTGCGCTGGTTGATAGGCTTTAACCCGCTCAACCGAGGGAGCATGCTGATAGAGAGGCCCACTTGAAGCGTCCCCCGACGTCCCGCCAGCCCGGCGCCCCGTCTGCCGTCCCGCATCGCCAGCTCTCCCTCTTCGGCGCGGAGGCCGCGCCGGCCGCGACCCAGATCGGCAGCCACTCCGAGCGGGCCATTCGCCGCGCGGCAGCCGCCCGCGAGGTCCGGTTCGCCCCCACGCTCGAACAGACCACTGACCAGATGGCCGCCGCGCTGGCCATCTACCTGCCGCCCGGCAAGACGCTGGAGCTGCGGCTGACCAACAACCACTACAGCATGATCTCGGTGCGCCGGAAGTCCGACGGCTACCGCCTGCGGTTGCATCAGATGTTCGTGGGGGCCGAGCCGCGCGTCGTGCGCGCGCTGGCCCGCTACGTCGTGCACAACGACCGGCGCGCCTCGACCCTGCTCGGCGAGTACATCGAGCAGCACCAGCACATCATCCGCCAGCAGACGCGGCGCCCGCGCAACCTGACCGTGCGCACCGCCGGTCGATTTCACGACCTGCAGGCGATCTTCGACCGACTCAGCGCCGAGCGCTTCGGCGGCGCGCTGGAGGCGCGCATCACCTGGGGCCCGGTGACGTCCCAGAAGACCCGGCGGCGGTCGATCAAGATGGGGAGCTTCGCCGTCGAGGATCGCGTCATCCGGATCCACCCGGCGCTCGACCAGGCCTGCGTCCCCGACTACTTCGTCTCCTGGATCGTCTTCCACGAGATGTTGCACGGCAAGCACGAGGTCAAGCGCGAGAACGGCCGCCGCCGCTTCCACACGCCCGAGTTCCTCGCCGAGGAGCGCCAGTTCCCGGATTACGAGCGGGCGTGCCTCTGGGAGAAGCAGAACCTCGATCGGTTGCTGCGCCCGTAGCGCGCCGACAGGTTCGAGCGGCGCAGGAACGGGTGCCATGCGACGATCGGCCCTCTGCTTGGCGCTGCTCGCCGCGGCCGGCGGTTGGCTGGCGGGCTGCTCGTATACCTTCGTCCAGCCGCTTTCGCCCACCCATCACCCCGGCGATCGCGCCGACTGCACGACCGACTTGACCGCGCCCGTCGTCGACAGCTCAGTAACGCTGATCTACGCAGCGTCGTCCGCCTACACGGCGACGCGAGACAACCAGGCGTACGAAGGGCTCCTCGTCGCCGCAGGGCTGGTGAACACCGCCGTCTGGCTCTCGTCGGCGATCTACGGATACGTGGAGATCGGTCAATGTCGCGCTGCCAGGGCGGACGCCGCGGCGGTCCCCTTTTGGCAGCAGAGATCACCCGGAGCGAGCTCGTCGCTGCGACCGTAGCGCCTCGCACTCGCACTCGCACTCGCACTCGCACTCGCACTCGCACTCGCACTCGCACTCGCACTTGTGCGAAGCCTTAGCGGCCTAAACGTCGGAAAACCGGCGTCCGAAGGTTGGCGCGTTAATTGCTGGCAAGACGCGGGCAATGAAAACCTCTCGCCTGTTTCCGTTGGCCTTGTGGCTCGCCTGCGGGTCGTCCTCCGGGTGCTCTTGGATCTTCGTCCAGCCGCTGCCCGCCCATTACGAGCGGAGCGACAGTGTCAACTGCACCACCAACCGGGCCGCCCCCGTCCTCGACACGATATTCACGTTGACCAACGTGGTATCGGCCGTCTACGTCGCCGGCCAGGACAACGTGACCAACAAGGGCACCGCCGTGGGTCTGGGCCTGGCCGTCGCGGGGCTGTGGCTCTCGTCGGCGATCTACGGCTACAGCAAGACGTCCGAGTGCGAGGCCGCGATGGAGGATGATGCTCCGGCGCCGCGCTACCGGCGTCCCGTCGTCCAGCGACCCATCGTCCCGCCCGCGGCGCCCCCCGAAAATTGGGCTCCTTCGGTTACCGTCTCGCCCGACGCCGCGCCGCCACTGGCTCCCGCCCCGCCAACAAGTCCCGGCCCAGCCCAACAGTACGACCAGGACGATCTGGGCGCTCCGCCGCCGCCAAAGCACCAGGCGCCCGAACCGAAGCTGGACGCGCCCCGCTTCGGCGGTTGAAGGTGCACCGTCCGGGATCCGGACGGGCGGCCGGGGCTCGGACCCCGGGTGGCCCCGTCCCGGGGCTCGCCACCCGCGGCGACCGAAAGTGACTGACGCTGACAAAACGTCGGAGCCGCTCATTTTGGTTGTGACAAACGGTACAACCACTCTCACTCTCACTCGTGTGAGAGTGAGAGTGGGAGGTGAGAGTCATCGCGGTGTAAGGGATCGCCCTGATTCTCTTGGACAATCCTGCGTTTTCTGCGTGGTGTGAGAGTCATATCTCACTGCCAAAGATGTGATGAAAACGGGACTTAATTTCCGTTGACACATTGGCGCGCTCTTCCCGAGGATGCATCGCATTTAGCAAAGACGTTTCGGTTTCGTTGAACCGCCTTTGGCTCGAAATGACCAATCGCGAGGGGAGCGACAGAATGGGATCGAATCGTCGGAGAAGGTTCGTCGGGGGCGTCATTGCCGTTCTTTTCATCTGTGTCGCAGGCATTGCGCTGCGGCACCGTAACCCGGGGTCGTACACGACCGGCGCGAAGCAGGTGGTGACCACCCTGAAGGCGCGGCCCGATTCGCCGCTGGCGAAGGGGACGGACGCAAGATTCTACTCGGTTCCTGGCGGTTTCGGGCCCCGGTTCGAGAGCAAAGACGGCGATCGTCCTTCGGCCCGCGTGGTGTTGCCGCCGCGGGCGACGGCGCCGCTCTACGTGGAGAACGTGGCCAGCCAGACGGCGGTCGACATCGCGCTGGCCGGGGCGAAGGACGTCGCAGCGGAGGTCGCGGACGGTTACTTCGTCTATCCGCACGCCTATGTGGGAGATGCGACGTTGCTGCACCGAGTGTCGGAGGCGGGCAGCGAAGATTACGTCAGCTTCGAGAAAGCGCCGGCGACGCCGGAAGTGGAGTATCGGGTCACGCTGAAGAAGGGCGTCGCGGGGTTGCGGCTGGTCTCGGGAACCCTGGAGATGCTGGACGGGGCTGGAACGCCCGAGCTGCGGGTGGCGCCGCCGTATATCGTCGGCGCGGACGGCGCGCGGACCGACGCGACGCTGGCGGTCGAGGACTGCGCCGTCGATACCAATCCGGCTGCGCCCTGGGGGCGCGCGGTCACCGCGCCGGGCGCGTCGTCGTGCACCGTGCGCGTTCGCTGGCCCGGTGAGGGCGTTGCCTATCCGGCGGTGCTCGATCCGAGCTGGACGACGACGGGATCGATGACCACCGCGCGGCAAGGGCATACGGCGACGCTCCTTTCGACGGGGAAGGTCCTGGTTGTGGGCGGGACGAGCAACGGGACGATAGCGCTCGCGTCGGCGGAATTGTACGACCGGACGACAGGAACCTGGGCCGCGACGGCGAGCATGACGGGCGCACGGACGTTGCACAGCGCGACGCAGCTCAACACGTCGTCGAACGGGACAACGAGCGGGATGGTCCTGATCGCCGGCGGTCTGAACGGGACGACCAGCCAGAGCACGGCGCAGCTCTACTCGCCGAGCGCGGGGACCTGGACGGCAGCGGCGAGCTTGAACGCCGCGCGCCACGCGCACACGGCGACGCTGCTGGCCGACGGCCGGGTGCTGGTGGCCGGCGGTCTGAACGGCACGACGACGCTGACGACGGCGGCGATCTACAACCCGGCCTCGGGTAACGGGACCTGGACGGCCACGAGCGGGCAGATTCCGCCGCCCGGATTGAAGAACCACACGGCGTCGCTGCTGGTGACGAGCAACAGCCAGCTGTCGAACAAGGTGTTGCTGGTGGGCGGCAACGGCGGGAGCGGGACGCTGTCAGCGGTGTTTCTGTTCGACCCGACGTCGACGTCGTTCAACACGATGACGTCGCTGTCGAGCCCGCGCGAGGGGCACACGGCGACGACGCTGGCGAACGGGAACATCCTGATCACGGGCGGGAAGAACGGCAGCACGGCGCTGGCGACGACGCAGCTCTTCAACCCGAGCTCGAGCGTGGGGACCTGGTCGTCGGCGGGGACGATGACATCGGTGCGGGTGGGCCAGACGGCGACGCTGCTGCCTGCGGGGACGACGGCCGGACAGCTGCTGGTGGCCGGGGGGGCGAATGGGACGAGCACGCTGGGGACCGCGGAGCTGTGGGACGGAGCCACCACCTGGACCGCGACAGCGCCCTTGCCGGCGCCGGTGCAGGGGCAGACGGCGACGCTCTTGCCGAACAACCTGGTGCTGATCGCGGGCGGCGTGAACGGGTCGACGACGGTGGCGACGGCGGCGCTGTACGATGCGTCGACGACGCTGTCGTGCACCTCGAACAGCCAGTGCGGGAGCGGCTTCTGCGTGAGCGGTGTCTGCTGCAACACCGCCTGCAACGGGGGCTGCGGCGTGTGCAACCTGCCGGGCCATGTAGGGACCTGCACGGCGGCGTCGAGCGGAACCGTCTGCCGGGCGGCGACGGGAACCTGCGACGTCGCGGAGACCTGCAGCGGGACGTCGCTGACCTGTCCGACGGACGGGTTCGCGCCATCGACCACGGTCTGCCGCGCGGCGAACGGCACCTGCGACGTGGCGGAGAAGTGCACGGGGATCAGCGCGTCTTGCCCGGCGGATACCTTCGCGCCGTCGACGACGGTCTGTCGCGCGGCGAACGGCGCTTGCGACGTGGCCGAGAAGTGCACGGGGGCCAGCGCGTCTTGCCCGGCCGACGGCTTCGTGGCGGCGGGGACAACCTGCCGGGCTTCGGCTGGCGTTTGCGACGTGGCCGAGGCCTGCACCGGGACGGGCGCGGCCTGCCCGACCGACCACTTCGTTGCCTCCGGGACCGTCTGCCGCGCGGCCAACGGCGCCTGCGACGCGGCCGAGGCCTGCACCGGATCCTCGGCGTCGTGCCCGGCGGACGGCTTCGCGCCGGCGACGACGGTCTGTCGCGCGGCGGTCGGCGCCTGCGACGTGGCCGAGACCTGCAGCGGCACCTCGACGGCGTGCCCGGCCGACAGCGTGGCGCCTACAGGAACTGTCTGTCGTTCGGCCGCCGGGCCTTGCGACGTGCCGGAGACCTGTAACGGCGCGTCGATGGCGTGTCCGGCGGACGGCTTCGCGCCGGCGACGACGGTCTGTCGCGCGGCGGTCGGCGCCTGCGACGTGGCCGAGACTTGCACTGGGACGGGCGCGAGCTGCCCGGCCGACGCCTTCGCGCCGGCGACGACGGTCTGCCGGCCCGCGACCGGTCCCTGCGACGTGGCCGAGACCTGCACCGGAAGCTCGAACGGCTGCCCCGGCGACAGTCTGGCCGGCGCGGGAACCGTCTGTCGCCCGGCGATCAGCTTGTGCGACGTGGCCGAGACCTGTTCGGGAAGCTCGAACGCTTGCCCGACCGACGGATTCGCTCCGGCCGGAACCGTCTGTGGCGCGGCCAGCGGGGGGCCCGCGCCCACCTGCAGCGGCGCGAGCAACGCCTGCGCCGAGTCGGGCACCGCCTCTGACGTCCTCGGCTTTGAAGTCGCCCTCGACTGGTCGCTCACCCAGGGACCGTCCGGCGCCATCATCGGGAACAACACCACGCACACGCAGGGGCAGAGCGCGCTCGAGCTCGCCGCGCAGGGGTTCACCGAGATTACCAGCGTCCCGATGTCCTCGCCGGGCGAGATCAGCTCGGTGGCGCTGCTCGACGTGATGCTGCCGACCAACCAGGCCAACCCTCCGCCCGGCGGCTGGTTCGGCGGCGCCCAGATGTACGTGAGCTGCCCGTCTCAAGGGATCAACAACCAGTTCCTCGGCGAGGTCGAGCTCTCCGGGCTGCCGCTCGCCACCTTCCAGACGCTGGGCTTCCAGATCCCAGGCGCGACGGTGCAGGCGCTCTCGACGCACACCTTCACCGACCTGACGTTCTCGGTGGTGTTGAACGTTCCACCCAACGAGACCGGGCACTACTTCCTCGACAACATCCGGTTCACCTCCGACGTCGTCCCCTCGCTGGTCGGCGTCGCGCAGGACGGCGCGGTCACGAAGGCGATCTTCGATTACACGACGTCCTCGCCGGTCGACGTGAACATCGGCTACGGCCCGGCGAACGGCCTCCTCGACCAGAACGGCGGGTTCATTCAGACGCCGACCGAAACGCCGCCCACGCGCTTCACCGCCGGAACGCACGAGCCGTTCGTGGCGACGATCGGCGGAACACAGCTGACCTGGACGCTGGACGCCCACAACGTCACCGCGACGCTGACGTCGCCGCAATTGCCGGTGACGACTCTCCCCAATGGAACCCACGAGGTCACGCTGCCCGGCGGTCAGGTGGTGAACCTCGATTCGACGCCGCCCAGCTCGCCAAGCCCGACGCCCGAGCCGACGGTCGGGACCGCGGTGGACCACGGCAGCTTCAGTGGAACGCTGTCCGTCAGCCCGAGCGGCGCCGCGATCTACACCGTGCCCCTCAGGATTTCGCCCGGGGTGGCGGGCATGGCTCCCAGCTTGAGCCTCGTCTACAACAGCCAAGCGGGCGACGGGCCCATGGGACAGGGGTGGAGCCTGACCGGGCTATCGATGATCAGCCGCTGTCCGGCGAACCTCCCGCAGGACGACACGGCCGCCGCGATCAACATCGAAGGCAGCGGCTCCCCGCTTTGCCTCGATGGTAAGAAGCTCATCCCGCAGGGGACTCAACAAAACGTCACGACGTACAAGTTGGAGAGCGACGACTTCAGCAGCATCATTCACGGGGGCACCCTGAACGCGGATGAGTTCGACGTTGTCCTGAAGAATGGCGAAATCCGTCGCTACGGTTCCCAAAAAGACGCCGACAGTCGCGTGCAGTTCGCCTCCGTCGACGGCTCTCCCAACCTGACGACCGTCGTCTGGCTGCTGGACGAGGTAGACGACACCTGGGGGAACTTCTATCAGATCAACTACAACGAGGACGACCGTAATACCGGCCAATCCCTGAACAACTCGGTCGCCACCAGCGGGATCCGGGTCACCTCGATGCAGTACACCGGACACCGGCAGCTCGGCAGTCAGGACGTCGTCGCCCCTCCGAATACCGTGCGCTTTGACTGGAACGGGCGGTCGGCGTCAGACCAGCGCACCGTGCGGTTCGGTTCCTGGACCATTCCGCTCAACCGCGTGATCTCGAGAATCCAGACGGGGCAGGCGGACTACACCTTGAACTACTTGTTTACCTCTGACCCATCGCTGCCAACGGAGCTGCACGACATCGAGTCGTGCGGACTCAATGGCCAGGGTTGCATCGACCTCCCCTTCACCTGGACGCCACCGAGCCACCTCTGGGCGCCGTCGGTCGCCTATAACCTTCCGCACAACGTCGAGCTGTTCACAGACAGCAGTGAGCCGCCGACGGGCACGTTCTTCGTCGACCTGAACAACGACGGTCTCGCCGACCTCGTGCAAAGCAAGGGATCCACCAACCTCGTCTACCGAAACACGGGGGCGGGGTGGACGCCTGCGCCCACGAGCTGGACTCTCCCGGCGACGCTGCTCGACGGAAGCGGCAAGCAGATCGGTGTCCTCGCCGACATGGACGGTGATGGCCTCCTCGACTTCGTCACTCAGGACGTAAAGATCAGCTTCTGCGGCCCCAATGGCGGCGATGCCCTCTGCACGCCGACTGAGATCTGGTACAACCACCTCAATACTACGGGAACGTGGGATAAGGACACCACCGGGCTATCCGGCGTGACGACCTACCCTGCCTACCTCGAGCTCGCCAACTTCAACAACGGCAGCCTCGTTGCGGCCGACATGAATGGTGATGGTCGGGCCGACCTCATCGCTTTCCCGCCCGGAGAGGACCGGATGTTTGTGGCGATCAACACGCCGACCGGCTGGCTAGCGGACGGGAACTTCGGCTTCAACTTCACCCAGAACCCGCAGTCCAACTTCAAACACCCCTACCGCGTCGTCGACTTCAACCATGACGGTCTGGCCGATGTACAAGGCTCGGGGGGCATTTGGGTGAACGACGGTTGCCGAGACATCATCGGCACTGGAGGGCTCGGGTGCAACTTCACGACCTTCGTCGGGCCGCCCTTTTCAGATCCAGGCGATGTCTCTAACGTAGATCTACCCTCCGAACAGTTGATCGGCGACTTCGACGGAGATGGCTACACCGACGTCTTAGAGGACTTCCCCGTCAACAATCTCGACAACAACGGTATGTTTGGAAACTTTGCCGTGCCCATCGACACTTGCTTTCCGAAGCTCGGAGGGTCGGATCCCACAGATCCCAAGACCGGGAACCCCGATTGCTTGCCGCCCAATCGGGGACCTGTGCTCGACTTCGAAATCAAGATGGCATTCGGCATCGGCAACGGCTTTACGCCTTCCGGAAAGCCGCAAGGGACACAGCTCACGGCAGGGACGCTCGCGAATGCCGCTGATCCCAGCAGCTACGCGGCGCTGGTGTACGAGTACTCGCTCCAGAAGTATCTCCCGGCGTTCACCCAGGCCCTGTTTACTCTCGATGGCGCTGCCCTCACCGCAGACATCAACGGCGACGGTCTCGCGGACGTCATTCTGGCGCACCAAGCTGACGGAACCGGATCCACGCTGTTCAACAACGGATCGGTCTTCAAGGACAGCAACGGCGCCACTTCCTTCACGACGCACGGCGGAACGAACGCGCTACCCGTCTTCCCGATCGCCTTCTTCGGAGCCCTGCTTCAGGACGTGAACGGCGACGGCTTGCCGGACCTCGTGCAAGCCAACGGGTCTGGCGGCGAGTCCTTGCAAAACACGTGGATCAACACCTACCAGCGTCCCCTCATCAAAACGTTCCCCAACCAGCGGGCCGCCGTGTCGACCGTCAACTACGAGGTCATCACCACCAGTGGCGCTCAGTCCGACGGCACCTATACCGATTCTCTCCCTCTGGCCAGCGGGACCACCTACCTGAACGCTCCGCTGACCGTCGTCGCGAACGTCACAACGGATGAGGGCATCGGAGGCGGTGCGACCGACCTCATCAAGTACCAGTACCAGTCGCTGCGCGGCAGCGCCTCCGGCCGTGGGCCGCAAGGGTTCAACTCGGTCACCGTGACGGACACCGGCAGCGGCATGGCGACGCAGACGTTCTACTCGCAAGTCTATCCCTACACGGGACTCCCGCTCCGGGTGGTGAAGAGCTATCTGCTGACTGGAATCTCGATGGCCGGCCCCGTCCCCGTGCAGTTCGAAAACACCGTCAACACCTATTGCGCTTACGCGACCAACCCGCCCGATCCCAGCCAGACCTGCGCGCCGGCGAGTGGGCAAACCTACAGCCCCGGGACCAGCCTGTTCTTGTATCCCTCGAAGGTGGACGTGACCACCACGATGGTCACCGGCACGTCAGCGGACGTCAATCCAACGCCAGCGCCGCCGACCACCGAGACGACGACAACGTTGGTCTACGACGAGGTCGGCAATCCCACCACGACCACGGTAACGACCGTGCAGAGCGCGTCGCTCACCACCTCACCGGAGACCTGGGTCAAGACGACGATCAACACCTACGGCGCCCCGGGCAGCCCGACGCGCAAGCAGGGCAAGCTGGTGACCAGTCAGGTCACCAGTCAACAAACGGCTGAAGGGTTCGGGACCAAGGTCGTCCACAACACGAGCTACGTCTTTCGCCCGACCGGGTATACGGACAGCCTATACGTGAACGGCACGCCGCTCACGATGGCTCTCAAGCGGATCGAGCCGGACTCTGGCGACGGGAACGAGCTCGACGCGTCCTTCCAGTACGACCTGTTCGGAAACATCACCAAGACGACCGAGTGCGACAACGATCCCGACTCCTGCGGGGCTTCGGGCGCCACCGGCCCCGCAAACAATCCCTACCGGATCACGAGCGTCAGCTACGACCCGGCCGACTTTGTCGCACCGTCGGGGGCGGGCCTCGTCACCTCGATCACCAACTACAAAGCGGGCCGGTTCCCGGTGAAGAAGACGGACCCCGCGGGACACAGCGAGTACTCCGTCTACGATCCGGCGCTCGGTCTGGTCCTCCAGAACACCAGTCAGAACGGCGTCACCACCTGCTATGCGTACGACAACCTCGGGCGGGCGACGTCCTCGACGACCCGCTGCGGAAGCGATCAGCCCTTGCAATCGACGATCAGTCGGTACACGGCTGGGAGCTCTGACGCGGCCACGGCAGCGACGGTAACGGTGACGAGGCCGCCGGATGGTCACGTGACCTGGTCCTATACCGACGCGCTCAACCGAGAGGTCGAAACGCTGGAGCGCAACGCCAACGGCAGCTTGACGGAGACGTTGACCAGCTACACCGGGATCAACTCATTGGTCCACAGCAAGACGAAGCCCTTCATCCAAGGGGGAACCTCCTTCGCCACGACCTACGGTTATGAGGGGCTCCTGCGCCCGTCGAGCGTCGTCGAGACCCTCGGCGACCTGATCGGCGACGGCGAGAACGCCAGCGCGACGACGACCTTCCAGTACACGGGGGGACAGACGCTCATCAGCACCAAGGTGAACGGCGTCACCGAAACGCGCACCGAAACCAAGAACGCCCTCGGGAAGCTGGCGGGCGTCATCGACGCCAACGGACACAGTTACGTCATCATTTACGACGGCGACGGCAAGGTCGTCAGCTTCGACTTCCGCGACAAGCCTCCGCACGCGGTGCAGACGATCTACGACGTCCGCGGCCGCAAGCAGTTCGTCTCCGATCCGGACCAGGGAGGCTGGAATTACGTATACAACGCGTTCGGGGACTTGACGTCGGTAACCGACCCGAAGCTCGTGGTCAAGACCATGACCTACGACGTGCTCGGACGCATGACAGGCAAGACGGATACGACGGGCGCCTCCTGGCAGTGGGTCTATGACAACGCCCCCGGCGCCGGGATCGGCAAGCTCGCGGCCGCAGTGGGACCCGACGATCCCCGGCTCAACGGGGCGTGCGCGTCGCCGAACTCGCTCATCACCTTGACCGATGGGAATCGGCCTGTCCGCTCGTACGGGTACGACCAGTTCGGCCAACTGACGGACGATTCGGAGTGCGTCGACGGCGAGACCTTCCTCACCAGCCACGGTTACGACGGCGTCGGCCGAGAGGCTTCGGTCCTGTATCCGGCCATCAACGGAAATCGGCTGTCGGTCGGATACCACTACAATAACTTCGGATTCCTGCAATCCCTGACGGACGACTCCGTCGATGGATCGGTGCTCTGGCAAGAGAAGTCGACGAGCGCTCTGGGGCAGGTGACCGACGAGCTCACCAGCAACGGCGTGGAAACCGTCGAAACTCGCAACGAGACGCGGGGCTGGCTGCTGAACACCGCCAGCACGGCCCATCTCGCCGGCAACGCCGTCGTTCAGAATTGGGCCTTCACCTACGACGAAGCGGGGAATCTCCGCGGCCGGGCCCGAAACGACGTGGCGGCTGGGCCCATGTCCGTCGAGCAGTTTGGTTACGACGTCCTCAACCGTCTGACCACCGCCGAGACGATCATCACGTCCAAGAACGTCGACAACCTCGAATCGTACTCGTACGACGACCTCGGCAACCTGACCCAAAAGAACGGGACGACCTACAACTACAACACGGGCTGCACGGCGGGATCGCGCGGCGCCGCCGGGCCGCACGCGGTCTGCTCCGTGGGAAGCGCGGCCTACACCTACGACGAGGACGGCAACGTCATCACCGGCGGTGGGCGCTCTTACACGTACAACAGCTCGAACAGGGCGGTACATATCGACAGCGATTCCTCCACCGGTCTCCCGGCTGGCTCCGCGGACTTCATGTACGACAGCGAGGACAACCGGGCCGTTCAGATCGCCTCCAGCGGCGGCGCCACGGCGCGCACCGTCTACGTAGGAATGGGCGGAACGGGCAAGAGCGTGTACGAGCGGACCACGAGCTCTGACGGCAGCGTGAAGCACGTCCAGTTCCTCTACGCCGGCGGCTATCACAACGGGAACGCGTTCGCCGTCCGCGTCATCCCCTCGAGCGGCTCGACGCCCACCACCCAGTTCTACAACTTCGATCAGCTGGGGTCGGTCACCGCCATGACCGACCAGACGGGCCAGGTTTTGGGCGCGTCGTCAGGCGCCGATTCGACGTTGATGAACTACGACGCCTGGGGCCTGCGGCGCAATCCCGACGCCGAGACCCCGACGTCGGCGGGCACGTTCAATCTCCAGACCGGCCACCGCGAGTTCACCAGCCAAGAGACCATTCCCGACATCGGGCTCATCAACATGAACGGTCGAATCTACGACCCGGCGCTGGGGCGGTTCCTGACGCCCGATCCGAACGTCGACATCCCGACCGATCTGCAGAGTTACAACCGATACGCCTACGCGCACAACAATCCGCTCAGCCTCACGGACCCGACCGGATTCTTCTCTCTGGGCTCCATCAGCGGAATGGAGTGGGTGAACATCGCGCTGACGGCGACCGGGATCGTCGGGTGTGCCATCAGTGGAGGCGCCCTCTGCCCCTTGGCCTTCGGTCTTATGGGCGCTCTCCTACAGGTCGGTGCCGCGGTCGCGTCTTCGCAGAGCCTCGGCCAAGGCCTCGCCATCGCCGCAGTAGGCATCCTCGCGGGGGCTTGGGGAGGTGCGGTCGGTGACGCGATCTCCGACGGGTTAGCGGGAGCCTTGGTCGGCGGAGCCCTGTCCGGTGCCCTCAGCTCAGCTACCACCAGCGGGTTGAGCGGTACGAGTCCGACGCTAAAGGGCGTCCTGGAGTCCGCAGCCGAAGGGGCGGCTGTGAGCGCCGTGAGCTGGGGGGCGAAACAGGTGACGCCGGTCGATCAAGCGGCCGCGCAGTCCAACGGAGTCAGGGTCGCATCCGGCAACATCGATTTGGAGGCGATCGCAATCTCGAAGATGACGCCGGGAGAGATTGACTGGGAGATCGAGGTCACGCTCGATCGCGGGTTGGTCGCCTACGACCAAAGCGACGGCCAGCCCATCTACCTCTCTGAGGAGGACGGCGGCAACAGCTCCTGGCACGGGCTCTCGAAGGGGCTCCATGCCGAAATCGGGCTCGGAGGCTCCCTCGCCTCAGTATTTGGAATCGGCGGCTTCAAGGGATTTGGGTTCAACCTCTCTCTGACTGATCCGGACCTGTTCTTCATCGAAAGGTCGAACATCTACATCGCGGGCGGCGGAGCAGCTATCGACTTCGGCGGCATTGGTACGGGACTGCTCAAGGAAGGGTCGGAAGAGGGACTGCACATGACTGGACAGGCGCCCGGAGTTTCGACCGACTACAACCTGAGTGACCCCGAGCTGTCGTTTTCGAAAGGAAAGGGCGTCGAGTTGACAGTAGGAGGGGCGGGTGGCGTTAGCTACCAGTGGGAAGACACGACCAGCATCAAGGGCTGGTTCCGGCGCTTCTACTTGGGGGTGGCGTCGTACGTGGGGATCACTGGTCCGGGTTTTTGGCACCAATGATTGAAATCCCCACGTCACCAACCGGGCCGCGCCCGTCATCGACGCGACATTCACGTTGACCAACGTGGGATCGGCCGTCTACGTCGCCGGCCAGGACAACGTGACCAACAGGAACGCGGCCACGGGGCTGGGTCTGGCGGTCGCAGGGCTATAGATCTCGCCGGCGATCTAGGGCTCCAGCAAGACCTCCGAGTGTGAGGCGGCGACGGAGGATGATGCTCCGGCGCCGCGCTACCGCCGCCCAGTCGTCCGCTCCGCCCAACGGCAAGACGGGGACGACCCGGGCGCTCAGCCGCCGCAGCCAAAGCACCAGGCGCCGGCCCAGAAGCTGGACGCGCCCCGCTTCGGCGGCTGAAGACGCCTGTCCGGGATCGGGTCGGGTGGCCGGAGTTCGGAGCGCGGCTTAGGCGGTCACTCCGCTACACGGGCGACCGACAGTGATCGAGGCTGACAGATTCGTCCGTGTCCATCATTTTGGGCGCGACAGAATGACAATCGCTCTGACTCTCACACGTGTGAGAGTGAGGGTGGGAGTGAGAGTGAGCGAGACGTTGTGGATCGCTCCGAATTCATTCGACCAACATCGGTAAGCAAGATGATGTGAGAGTCATACCTCACCGCCAAATACGTTCGAACAATGAAACAAACATTCGGTTGACACATTGTCGCGTTCTTTCAGAGGATGCGCGGCATAGGCGGCATAGGCGGCATAGAGCGAGTCGTTGTCAGGTGGACGAAGGCGTCTCTGGCCTGAAGCGACCGATCGCACAGGAGGCGACAATGGGATCGAATCGTCGGCGCGCGTTCGTTGGGGGTGTCCTGGCTGTCCTTCTTGTCGGTGGTGGGTGGCTTTTGAGCCGGCCGCCCAAACCGGGGGCGCCGTCGCGGCGCGCGCGAAATATCGTGTCGGCGCTGCGCGCCCTGCCGTCGTCACCGCTGGCGGGAAAGCAGATGAGCCTGTCGCGATCAGGCGGGGTGGCTGGCTCCACAGCGGACGTTCCGGTCCCCTCCCAGACCCACACGGCCAGAGTCACGCTCCCCGACCGTTCGACGGAGCCGTTGCGGGTCGAGGACAATGGGTCAGGGATGACGATTGACGTGCAGGCGCGCGACGTCACGAACGTGGTCGCGCAGTCGGCGGACGGCTACTACGTCTATCCCCACGCCCACGCGTCTGGCGGGACTCTCCTGCACCGCACGTTGATCGAAGGGGCGGAGGACTTCGTCAGCTTCGAGACCCGACCGGCCGTGCCGGAAGTCGACTATCAGGTCTCGCTGGGTGACGAGGTGAGCGGCCTGCGGCTGGTCGGGAACACGCTGGAGATGGTGGACCAGGACGGGACGCCCCGCCTGCGCGCCGAGCCGCCCTACGTCGTCGGCGCGGACGGCGCGCGGACGGACGCGACGCTGGCGGTCGAAGGGTGCGCGGTGGACACCGACGCCTCGGCGCCGTGGGGGCGCGACACGGTGGACCCGGGCGCCCGGAGCTGTACCGTGAAGGTGCGCTGGCCGGACGAGAGTGTCGTCTATCCGGCGGTGCTCGACCCGCGCTGGACGACGACGGGATCGATGACCACGGCGCGCCAGGGGCACACGGCGACGCTGCTATCGACGGGGAACGTGCTGGTGGTGGGCGGAACGAGCAACGGCTCCACTGCCCTGGCCTCGGCGGAGCTCTACAATCGGACCACCGGGACCTGGGCGGCGACGGGGAGCATGACCGGGGCGCGGACGCTGCACACGGCGACGCAGCTCAACACAGGCTCGAACGGAACGACCAGCGGGAAGGTGCTGGTGGCGGGCGGTCTGAACGGGACGACCAGCCAGAACACGGCGCAGCTCTACTCGCCGTCCGCGGGGACCTGGACGGCGGCGGCGAACCTGAACGCGGCCCGCCACTTTCACAGCGCGACGTTGCTCGCTGACGGGCGGGTTCTGGTGGCCGGTGGCCTGAACGGCACCACGATCCTGCAGACGGCCGCTCTCTACAACCCGGCCTCCGGGACGGGCACGTGGACGGCGACGACCGGCCCGATTCCACCGCCCGGGCTGAAGAATCACGCTGCCGTGCTTCTGACCACCAGCAACAATCAGCTTGCGAACAAGGTCTTGCTCGTCGGTGGCAACAACGGCACCAGCACGGTGTCGTCCGTGTTCTTGTTCGACCCCACGCAGTCGGCGTTCAGCTCCCTGACGGCGCTGTCGAGCCCGCGCGAAGGGCACACGGCGACGGTGTTGAAGAACGGCAACGTCCTCATCACGGGCGGCAAGAACGGGTCGAGCGTTCTGGCGACGACGATGCTCTTCAACCCGAGTAGCTCGAACGGGACCTGGTCGTCGGCGGGGACGATGACGACCGCACGCCAGCTCCACGCGGCGGTGCTGCTCCCGTCGGGCATCGTCGAGAACGGTCAGGTGCTGGTGGCGGGGGGGAATAACGGCACGAGCACGCTCGGCACGGCGGAGCTCTGGAACGGGACCAGCACCTGGACGGCGACGAGCGCGCTTCCGGCGCCAGTGCAAGGGGAGACGGCGACGGTACTCCCGAACAACATGGTGCTGATCGCGGGGGGCGTGAACGGTTCGACGACGGTGGCGACCGCGGATCTATACGACGCTTCGTTCGCCCTGGCGTGCACGTCGAACGGCCAGTGCGCGACGGGGTTCTGCGTGAACGGGGTCTGCTGTGACACGGCCTGCAACGGGGGATGCGGGGTCTGCAACCTGCCGGGGAAGGTCGGGACGTGCTCGGCGGCGTCGAGCACCACCGTATGCCGGGCGCAAAACGGGGTCTGCGACGTCGCCGAGACCTGCAGCGGAACATCGCTGAGCTGCCCGTCTGACGCCGTCGCAGCGCTCGGCACGGTGTGTCGGCCGCAAAACGGGATCTGCGACGTGGCCGAGACCTGCAACGGAACGACGAAGGCCTGCCCGGCCGACGGGTTCGCACCGCCGACGACGGTTTGCCACGCATCGATTGGCACCTGCGACACGACGGTCGCCTGCACCGGCAACTCGCCGTCCTGTCCGCCGGATATGCCCGCACCTGCCGGGACGGTCTGCCGGCCGGCGGCCGGGGGGTGCGACGTGGCTGAGACCTGCACTGGGAATTCGTCGTTGTGCCCAGCGGATAGCGTGGCGCCGGCCGGGGCGGTGTGTCGCCCGGCGGTTAGCATCTGCGACGTGGCGGAGACCTGTGACGGATCGTCCTCCGCCTGCCCGGCGGACACGTTTGGGGCGGCGGGGACAGCCTGCGGCGCTGCTACCGACAACGAGCCGGCGCCGGTCTGCAGCGGAAGCTCGGGGACCTGCCCGGTCGGGAGCGGAACCTCCGACATCTTGGGGTTCGAGGAGCTCACCGATTGGCTGATCGATCCATCGGACAGCGCGGGAACAACCATCGTCGGGCTCAATTCGAACCGGACGGAAGGTCAGAGCTCTCTCGAGGTGACGGCGCAGAATGCCGCGCGCTTCGACAGCGCGCCCATGAGCTCCATCGGGAGCGTCGGCCCACTGGTCCTGCTCGACATCCTGCTGCCGACCAGCCAGGCGAACCCATCATCGTTCGGCGACGTCCAGATGTTCTTGAACTGCCCGACCCTCGGACTCTTCAACCTCTCTTTGGGCGACGTACCCCTGACTGGTCTGGCGCTCGGGACATTTCAGACGCTCGCTTTCCAGATGCCGGCCTCGACCCAGACGACGCTCGCCAACGGGATCTACGCAGACCTGACTTTCTCGGTGGTGCTGAACGTCGACCCCACCGAAACGGGGCACTACCTTCTCGACAACATCCGGTCGGTTTCCGACGTAGTGCCGTCGGTGCTGGGTATCGCCCAGGACGGTTTAACGCTGAAGGCAGTCTTCGACTATCAGACGACCTCGTCGACGCCGGTGAACATCCCGTACGGCACGGCGAATGGGTTGACGAATCAGAATGGGTTCGTGGCCTCGCCGCCCGAGGCGCCGCCCTCGACGTTCGTGTCGGCGACGCACGCGCCGTTCGTGGCGACGCTGTCGGGCTCGCTGCTGACCTGGACGATCGGCAGCCACAGTGCGACGGCGACCCCGGGGTCGCGCCAACTTCCGGTGACGCAGCTCCCGGACGGGACACACGACGCGACCCTGCCGGACGGGCGGAAAGTCAATATCGACTCGACGCCACCCCAGAATCCGACGCCCGGCTCGGACCCGGGCGTGGGCGATACGTTCAACGGCGCTCTGAACGGGACATTCAGCGTCTCGCCGAACGGCGCCAGCACGTACACGGTTCCCATCCAAATCCCGCCCGGTGTCGCCGCGATGGAGCCGAACCTGAGCCTGGTCTACAACAGCCAGACGGGTGATGGAATCGCCGGGCAGGGATGGCAGCTCTCGGGATTGTCGATCGTCCACCGGTGCCCTCGAACAAGGCAGGAGGATGGAACGGCCGCGCCCGTAACGATGTTGTCCCAGCCCGTCATCGCGAGCAAAGACCTCAGTACCTCCGGCGATGGCATCTGCCTGGATGGTGAGCGCCTGTTCGAGCAGGGCTCGGGGACGTATCTCTCCGAGAAGACCGACTTCAGCAAGATCACCTACTTCGCGGATGACCACTTCGAGGTCCTCACGAAAGCCAACGAGACCCGCTACTACGGTCTGACGTCCAAGTCGAAGGTCATCGCTCAGGGGGTCATATCGGACGGCATCTCGCAGATGACGCAGACGACCGGGACCGCCATGTGGGCGCTCGAACGCGTGCGGGACCCATGGGGCAATTACTTCGACGTCCACTACAACGAAGACAACGCGGACTTCGCGGTCACCGGCATCCGGGTCTCGAGCATCGCTTACACGGGCCACATGGACGCGAGCGGAAACATCGACACCCAACCGTTCAATACCATCACCTTTGGATATGATCCGCCTCCGAGCGCGGGAGCTTCCTCGACGAGGCCGGATGTTCGCTGGACCCGGTTCGGGACCACGCAGATTCCGAAGAATCGTCGTCTCTCGACGATCACCACACCGCGCGGTACTTATACGCTTACGTACTTAAACAACACGGCCTTTGCCAGCCCCAGCCTTTTGTCCGAGATCGCCTACTGCGCCGGATCCACCTGCCCGAAGCCGCTCTTCTTCACCTGGCCTCCGAACAATCAGGGCTGGCCAGCCGCGTCGGGTTACACCCTGCCATCGGACCTCGGTACCACCCATGGGCTCAGCGGCACTCAGCTCGTCGATTTGAACGGCGACGGCCGGCTCGACCTCGTCGTTGGGCGAACCAATGGCACGAATAGCACGAACACGTGCCAGGCAACTCTCTCCAACCCGCATCCCTCAGATTGCGTCCCTCAGACGGGGGCGTATCTCAATACCGGCACAGGGTGGGGCCCGGCTCTCACCGGGCCCAATCAGACGCTTCCGGTCTATCTGGCCGATGCCAATGACCAGGTGACCACGGCGCAGTTTGCCGACATGGACGGCGATGGGCTGTTGGACATCATCGTCGACAACGCGAACGTGGTCAACACCTCGTCGGGATACCTCAGTTGTCCGGTCGGCGTCGGCCCAGGCAACCCCGGGTGTATCAATCCGACGAACTACCAGCCCGCCGTCTGGATCAACAGATTCAACCTCGACGGCAGCGGCGGTTGGGAGTTTCACCCCGAATACTCCGGCCTGCCGAACGTCGACCCTGAGAACTTCCCGTCGCCGCTCAACTTCAAGCCGGTCGGACACACCATCGCGGTGACCGACATCGACGGCGACGGGAAGATGGACATCGTTGGATTGACCACGATTCTCAGTGAGACGACCGTCGACGTGTTCCTGAACCAGGGCTTGGTAAATGGGCCGCGCTGGGTCGGATCGATGGAAAACGTGTTCGGCGGGCCTTCCCCTCAGTTGCAGGATGTCAATCGCGATGGATTGCCCGATTTCGTCACGGACACGTTTTACACGCAGCCGGACGGAACTCTATCCGCGATCGAGACGACCGCCATCAACCAAGGGCTCGATCCGACCTCGAATACCCCAATCTTTGCGCCACCGACCACCCACGGGTTTCCCCCGACTCCTACCCCAACGGACTTGCTCCGCGTCCCTCAGCATGCGGACATCGATGGAGACGGTCTGTTCGACACCGTCGACTATTACCACAAACCGGATCCTGCCGACCGGGACGCCATCACATCGGCTTTCACGGCCACCGTTGCGCTTGGAGATGGGATCAGTCTCGGCATCGAGGACCCGTTCGCTGCGAACTATCTGAGCGCATTGAAGGCGGTCTCTCCCAGGGACATCGCGGGTGAATTCATATTTCCCGAAGACTTCGGTTATGCGCTCGTTGACATCAACGGTGATGGACTGGCCGATCTCGTCCGGAATCACCGCAACCGATCGGCCGGCATATCCGCCGTCCCGGACCAGGGCGGAGGCGAGGTCCTCTACAACACCGGCCAGACCTGGAGCTCCGGGTCATCGATGTTCAACACCTGGCAGATCTCGACGGGACCGAACCGGATCCCTGGCGTCGTGCCGAGCGATGTCACGGGTGGGTGCGGGAGCGCCTTCGTAGATTTGAACGGCGACGGCACCGTCGACCTCATTCAGGAAGAGGGCTCATCCGCTTTCTGCGCTGGCGATGCAGAGATGCGCGCCTCTTGGTTCAATTCCTCGCCGCCACCGGTCATAACCAGCTTTCCGAACGGACTTTCCGTCTCTACGGGAGTCACGTACGTGTCGACTGCGGAGGCGGACGCTCACACGGCCGGCGTGCCGTGCGACGGCATCCAACCGCACGCTGTGTACTGTGACGACGACCCGATCGATCCGGGAACGAAGCGGATGGCGTCCCCGATCCGAGTGGTCTCGAAGGTGTCGATGGCGGACGGGACCGGTGCCCTGTCCGACATCGGATACGCCTATCACTCTCTGCGCACAGACCCGAACGGGCGCGGGCCCCTCGGGTTCCACCGGATGATCGCCTACGACCACGCATCGGGCGTCGTGACCGAAACGACATACAGCCAAGCGTACCCGTACACCGGAATGCCGAAGGAGGTGGATCGCTACCAGCTGCTCTCCAGCGGACAGGTACAGCTCACAGGCACGGCGACCCAGTACTGCGATTCAGTGGGGCTCGACAGCAGTGGCAATCCGGCCTGCTCACAGCCCGGCGCCAGCTATCCGCCGAAGACTCCCGTGTTCGTGTACGCCGACGAGGTCGTCGACACCACCTACACGCACCCGGAAACCGGAGACACGAGCGACTACATCAAGATCACCTCGGACTTCCGATACGACGACCAAGGCAACTCCACCAAGACGGTCGTCAACACCCAGCTGGTCGAAACGGGGAGCGCGACCCAATCCGTCACCAAGGAGACCGACAATCAGTATGGGACGGCCGGCAGCCCGGAAGATCTACAAGGGAAGCCGACGTTCACCACCGAGATCAGCACCAGCACGCAGGTTGGCCCGTTTGACGGCTCCGTGCGCCAGCACCACACGGGCTACACCTACTCACCGGTGAGCACCTTCGGCGGAGCATCGGCCACGGCGCTCGTGATGACGAAGAAGCAGCTCGAGCCATCGGCCGGCTACCCGATCGAGCTCGACACCGTCCTCGCCTACGATCACTTCGGGAACACCGTCACGACCACGAGCTGCGCCAACGACTTCGACGGATGTCAGCCCGGTGCGCCGGGCCCGGTCGGGACGTCGGATCCTCAGCACCATCCGCCCTACCGGACGACCACCACCAGCTACTCGACGTCAGACTTCAACAAGCCGCTCGGAGGCGGCCTGATTCAGAGCCTCAGCTACGGAGACGGCAGGTTCCCCGTCAAGGTCGTGAACGCCGGGGGTCATACCGAGTACAGCGCCTATGATCCGATCAAAGGTCTCTTGCTTCAGAAGACTGGACCGAACGGGATCAGCCTCTGTCACATCTACGACGATCTGGGACGGGAGACATCCCTGATAAACAGATGCGGGTCGGCGGAGCCTCTCGTCACGACGACCAGCTACTTCGAAATTCCCGTCGTCAACTTCCAGCAGCCCCCGGGGACGCCCCCAGGGGCCGACAACGTGACGGAGATTCGTTCACCCGACGGCCAAACGACCTGGACCTACGTCGACGGCGAGGGAAAGTCGGTCGGGACGCTGAAGCACAGCTTCGACGGCGGGTTCATCGGTACCTTGACGTCGTACAACGCTCTCCGGAAGGTGACGCAGACGTCGAAGCCATTCTTGCTGGCGGCTCTGACCGATCAGCCCTCGCCGGCATTCACCAAGACGGTGTACGACGCGTTCAATCGCGTACAGCAAGTCACGGATGATCTCGGCGTCATCGACAACTCGAACGCCCCGAAGACGACGATCATCACGACGACGTATGACGGTCCGAAGACCGAGACGGACCGCACGGTCAACGGACAGACGCAGACGCGCGTCGAGGTGCACGGGGCGACCGGAACCATCGCCTCGGTCATCGACGACGGTGACATGGAGCTGGACTACGTCTACGACTCGGATGGAAACATCCGAAAGACCGTGACGTCGGGGGCGACGATCGACACCTTCTACGACACTCGAAATCGCAAGCTCGAGGCCATCGATCCGGACCTGGGGGACTGGAGCTACACGTATGACGGGTTCGGCGACCTCGTCCACCAACTCGACGCCAAAGAGCAGCAGCTCACGATGCTGTACGATCCGCTCGGACGCATGATCGCCAAGACAGACGTGTCGACCGGAAACACGGCCCAGTGGATTTACGACACGGCGCCGGGGGCCGGGATCGGTAAGCTCGCCGCCACGGTGAGCGAGTCCGATCCGAGCCTCCTCGGTCCCTGCGCCATGCCTCCGGGCGTCGCGTCCGACGGTACCAACCGGAGCGTCAAGTCGTACGCGTTTGATTCGTTCGGAAATCTCCAGACGGCGTCCGAGTGCATCGACGGCACGACCTTCCAGACCTCATACGGATACGACGTTCTCGGGCGACAGAACCTGATCCGGTATCCGCTGGTCAACCACAGCCAGCTGGCGGTCGGGTATCACTACACGAGTCTCGGGTTCCTGCAGTATCTGACTGACGAATCGTCGGACTACTCGGTCCTCTGGCAAGCCAAGGTGATGAACGCCCTCGGCCAAGTGACCGACGAACAGGCGCGAAACGGCGTGGAGACCGTCGCGACCCGGAACCCGGCCACGGGATGGCTCATGACCTCGACGAGCACGGCTCACTCCGATGGCAACACGGTCATCCAGAACTGGAGCTACGGTTTCGACGAAGTCGGGAATCTGTTGACCCGCGACAGGACGGATCAGGTGAACGACGCGCCGTCGACCGAGACGTTCAGCTACGACATTCACAACAGAGTCACGGTCTCTCAGGTCAACGTGGGACCCACGACGGGAATGGGCAATTACGCCTACGACGGCGCGAACAACCTCCAGCAGAAAAATGGCCAGAGCTACACGTACGGCGGCTGCACCGCCGGGACGCGGTTTGCCGGACCGCACGCCGTGTGCTCGGTAGGAGGAGGGACAGCGTATGTCTATGACACCAACGGAAACATAACCAACAGCGGGAGTCGGACCGTCACGTATAACGTGCACAACATGGTCGTCGGGATCGATAGTCATCCGACGCCCTCGCAAGGAAACGACACGGGGACAGCCAAGTTCAGCTACGGTGCCGATGAGAATCGAGTCGTCCAGAGCGTCACCAGCGGCGGGGCGACGTCGCGCACCGTATACGTCGGGCTGGCCGGGACGGGGAAGAGCATGTACGAACGGACGACCACCGGTAGCACCGTCGAGCACGTGAACTTCATCTACGCCGGGTCCGTGCACGGTGGTAACGCCTTCGCAGTCCGGTTGATGGACGACAGCGGAGCGGTGACGGCGGATCGGTATTTCAATTTCGACCACCTGGGGTCCACGACCGCCGTCAGCGACGAAAAGGGCCACCTCTCCACCAGCGGCGGTTCGGAGACGGCGGTCCTGGGCTACGATCCGTGGGGCGCGCGCCGCGAACCGGATGGAAATGCGGCCCCGCCGGCCTCCTTCAGCCCGGTGGTGGGACACCGCGAGTTCACGGGCCAGGAGACCATTCCGGATGTCGGACTCATCAACATGAATGGACGCGTCTATGATCCCGTCCTGGCGAGATTCCTCTCGGCCGATCCGAACGTCACGGACGTCAACGATCCGCAGAGCTACAACCGCTACAGCTACGCCTCGAACAACCCTCTGCGGTACACCGACCCCACCGGGTTCAGTTTCTGGGGAGACGTCCTCGGCTATTTCGAGAATCCGGCCAACGACTTCTTCTTGCTGACGTCAGCTATCATCTGTGCCTCGACCGTCGCCGGCTGTGTCGCCTGGGGCATCATGCAGACGGTCATGAACGTCGCGGATTCCGTCTCTTCGGGCCAGTCGTTCGGCCAGACGGCCCTGAGTCTCGGGATAGGGGCCGGCTTCAGCTTCCTGACGATGGGCACTGTCAGCGCGTTGGGCGGAGGCGGGCTGGCAAGCATCATAGGCGGATCGATATCTGCCGCGGCGTCAACGGCCCTTACGGACGTGGCGAGGGGCCGCAATCCGGGGTGGGACGTCTTGGAGGCTGCTTTTGTGAGCGCGGCTGCAGGCGCGTTCTCGTACGGAGTTCAGCAGGCCGCCGCGGTAACGAGAGCCAGCGCGATGCAAGGAAACGATCCAGAAGATGATGTCGCGAACTCCGATCCGCATAGGGCGTCCGCCGCCTCCGGGGCGAGTGGTAGGGCGGATGATCCAGGACCCGCGATATGTGGTACGAAGGGCGGACCTCGGTGCGGCGACTTGAGCGAGCTTACGGGGTCGCAGAAGGCAACCCTCAAGAACTTCGGCGACCAATTCCACGGCGACCAGGACCTCTCGTCGCAGCTCACTGAGTCGATGGGTGGCCGTCGAGAAATGACCTTCGAAATGTATACGAGCTCGGACCACGTACGTCTCGACTACATCGTTCACGACGAGGGTGAGTTCGAGGTCGGCTGGCCCCGCAATAATAGCGGCCCTGGCGAAATCGACGTCGTCAGCGCGCACTCGCATTTCGATGTTCCGATGACGAACCAAGACAACTATCCGTCGAAGTTCGATCTCAGAGAGAGCCAGCCGACCCTCAACGTCGTGATCACACCGAGTGGTTCGTATCTTTACAACAGAACGACCGTGTGGAACGTAACGGGGATTGTTGGATTGCCATGATTGCAGTGACCAGCTGCGCGCTCGGGTTGGCGGCCCTCCTGGCTGCCTCGCCGCCAACCGGAACCATCACGCACAGAGCTGACGGACCACCCTACGACGAGAACGAGAGAATCAAGGCACCCGCGGACGCAGTCGGCGTCTGGGAGGGGACCACGGCCTGGGGGAACGTCTATGTTCTCGATCTGCGGGACCCGACTCGCCCCTATCTGTCCAAGATGTCTTTTGACAGCGATGCCCAGCGACTTGCCGTGACCTATGTCTTGGGCCCGATCACCGTCGACACGCAGCACCGGATCCAGGCCTCGGGCATTCCCTTGCCGAAGGAGCCTTGGAAGGCGGAAACCGCTTCGAAGGCGGAGACCATCTCCATCGCCGGAAAAGGCACCGCGTCGAAGTCAGGGGGACATCTCGAGCTCACGATCTCGGTGGTGATCGGACCTCAATATCGGACGGACGAGCAGATCATCTTCTTTCGCGCCGGCTATCTGGCTGCTCTCGCCGCGACGGGCGCAAAATCCCGCAAGGCGCTCGATGCCTTGCAACGGAGGACGAAGGAGCTGGACGGCGTCCGGCGGGCGCTCCCGCCCGCCGCGCCGAGTGCGCCGCCGCCGTCTTCGAGCGGCGGTCAACGGTAGACGCAAAGACCGGTATCCAAGGGCCCCAGCACCTGCACCGGGTGTTTCGCGCCGGCGCGACGCCAGGTGTTCGCCCTTGAGGTGGACGCACGGAGCCGGCTGTGGGCTCGCCCTTTCGTGCAGACCGAGCGGAAATCTCGCGGCCGATCCGCTGGGCCCTTCGATGGACTCTCTGCCACGAGGGCCGCTCCCGGAGCGTCGCGGATTGGCGCGCTCGAGACCTGAAGCGGTTCGCTAGGGTCGTGCCCTGCCGGTGAGCGTTTTCAGCTGCGCAGTCGTCGCCTCGGAGTAGGCCCGCAGCGTGCTGGCCCCCGCTGCTACCGCCGCCCGCTTCGCCTCCCCGTACTTCGCCGCCTCTTCCGGGTGCGCCCGCAGGTAATCCCGCACCGCCACGTTCTCGCGCCACGGCGCGCCCCCCTCTTCGACGAGCAACACGTCAAAGGCCCGCAACTTCGTCCGCCGCCGGAAGCAGATCCGCCCCGGCGCGCCCGCTTCGCCGAGGTCCTCGTACCCCAGCGCCACGACCCGCGCCCGCAGCTCCTCGAGCGCCGCCCAGGAGGCGGGCGGC
>Ga0134128_10001865_pt1 | contig 26617 bp, 20 predicted proteins | sample KB31754_FD_96462 | JGI IMG/M metagenome (GOLD analysis project Ga0134128, IMG submission 96462) | Terrestrial soil microbial communities with excess Nitrogen fertilizer from Kellogg Biological Station, Michigan, USA - KB3-175-4 | ecosystem: Environmental > Terrestrial > Soil > Unclassified ...
AGCGCCTGGCGGTGCGCAAGACCTACAAGCTGTTCATCGGCGGCGCCTTCCCGCGCTCGGAGTCGGGCCGGTCCTACCCGGTGCACGGCCCCATAGCCGGGAAGCGAGGACGCAGCCTGCTGGCGTTCGCCGCGCAGGGCTCGCGCAAGGACGCGCGGGACGCGGTCAAGGCGGCCCGCGGCGCGTTCGGCGGCTGGTCCGGCGCCACGGCCTACAACCGCGGCCAGGTCCTGTACCGGGTGGCGGAGGTGCTGGAGGGCCGGGCGGCCCAGTTCGCGGCCGAGGTGGCGGCGGCCGAGGGCGTGAGCCAGGCGTCGGCTAAGGCCCAGGTCAGCGCGGCCATCGACCGCTGGGTCTGGTACGCGGGCTGGCCGGACAAGGTGGCCCAGGTGGCGGGCGCGTCGAACCAGGTCGCCGGGCCGTACCTGAACGTCAGCACGCCGGAGCCGACCGGCGTGGTGGCCATCCTGGCCCCGGCCGCGCCCAGCCTGCTCGGGCTGGTCAGCGTGCTGGCCCCGGTCATCGCGACCGGCAACACGGCCGTGCTGGCGGCCAGCCAGGCCCACCCGCTGCCGGCCATCACGCTGGCCGAGGTGCTGGCCACTTCCGACGTGCCGGGCGGCGTGGTCAACATCCTGACCGGCGACCAGGCCGAGCTGGCCCCGGTGCTGGCCGGGCACATGGACGTCGACGCTATCGACCTGACCGGCGCCGATGCCGACAGTGCGGCCGAGCTGACGCGGCTGGCGGCCGACAACCTCAAGCGGGTCTTCCGCGGCGGCGGAGACGACTGGCTGGCGAACCCGGGTACCCGCAGACTGCTTGACTTCGTCGAAATCAAGACGGTCTGGCATCCAGCGGGGAGCTAGCCCACCAGGAGCGTCACCGTGTCCGCGATGCAGGCCGCCTTGCGCTGGCCCTCGACCTCGATCGTGACCCGGCTGTAGCAGAGCTGGCCCAGGCTCGTCTCCTTGACCTCGCGCAGGGTGGCGGCGGCCCTGATCCGCGCGCCTACGGGCACCGGGGACGGGAAGCGGACCCGGTCCAGGCCGTAGTTCACGGCCATGGTCAGGTGCTCGATCCGGTAGATCTCGTGGGTCAGCACGGGCAGCATGGCCAGGGTCAGGAAGCCGTGGGCGATGGGACCGCCGAACGGCCCGGCGGCCGCGCGCTCGAGGTCCACGTGGATCCACTGGTGGTCGCCGGTGGCGTCGGCGAACGTGTTGACCTGCTCCTGCGTCACGTCGTGCCAGTCGCTGTGGCCGAGCTCCTGGCCCTTGGCCGCGGTGAACTCGGCCACGTTGCTGAAGACCCGCATGCCGCCCTGCCCTTCTGGGTTTTAGAAGATCAGATCTCGCCGGTCAGATCTCGCCGAACAGGCGGTCCCCGGCATCGCCGAGGCCGGGAACGATGTAGCCCTGGTCGTTCAGCTGCCGGTCCACGGCGGCGGTGACGACCCGGACGGCGACCGGCGTGTCGGACGGGAACGCCTGCTCGATCCGGGCGATGCCCTCGGGCGCGGCGAGCAGGCAGACGGCCGTGACCGCCCCGGCCCCGCGCACCGCGAGCAGCTCGATGGCGGCCTGCAGCGTCCCGCCGGTCGCCAGCATGGGATCGAGGATGAACACATCGCGGCCGTCCAGCTCATCGGGAAGTCTGGCCGCGTACGTCGTCGGGAGGAGCGTTTCCTCGTCCCTGGCCATGCCAATGAACCCGACGTCGGCATTGGGTAGCAGCCGGGTCATGCCGTCCAGCATGCCCACCCCGGCCCGCAGGACGGGCACGATGAGCGGCACGGGCTTGGCCAGCTTCACGCCCTCGGCCTGGCCCACCGGGGTGGTCACGGTGGCGGGCTCGACGCGCACGTGCCGCGTGGCCTCGTAGGCCAGCAGGGTCACGAGCTCGTCGGCCAGCCGGCGGAAGGTCGGGGTCTCCGTCCGGGTGTCGCGCAGGGCGGTGAGCTTGTGCGCGACGAGCGGATGATCGGCAACCAGGGTCTGCATCCGGACAGTCTGTCAGGAGTCCGGGGCTGGCAGCAGGCCCGGAAGGCCGGGCGGGCCAGGAAAGTCGGGCGACACGCCGCGCGGGTACGCCGGAACTGTCGGACTCGATGGGCATGATGAGCGCCGATGAGACTGCTGCACACCTCGGACTGGCATCTGGGGCGGGCCTTGCACGGCGAGAGCCTGCTGGCGCCCCAGGCCGCGTTCCTGGAGTGGCTGTGCGAGCAGGCCATCAGCCAGCAGGCCGACGCGGTCGTGGTGGCCGGGGACATCTACGACCGGGCGGTGCCGCCGCTCGACGCGGTCCGGCTGCTGGACCAGACGCTGACCGCGTTCGCCCGGGCGGGCATCCCGATGATGATCACCAGCGGGAACCACGACTCCGCGGTGCGGCTGGGGTTCGGCTCGGGCCTGAGCGAGGCGGCGGGCATCCATCTGCGGACTTCGCCGGCCGGCCTGGACCAGCCGCTGGTGCTGGCCGACGACGCCGGCCAGGTGGCGGTCTACGGCATCCCCTACCTGCTGCCCGACGCGGTCATGGCCGAGCTGGGCGCCGACCGGTCGCACGAGTCGGTGCTGGCCGCCGCGTCGGCGCTGATCCACGCCGACGCGGCCCGGCGCGGGATCGGCCGGGTGGTGATCGCGGCCCACGCGTTCGTCACCGGCGGCGAGGGGTGTGAGCCGGCCGGATGCGACACCGAAGTTTGTGACTCGGAGCGGGACATCCGGGTGGGCGGGGTGGCGCACGCTCCGGCCTGGGTGTTCGGGGATGCCTGCTACGTGGCGCTGGGGCACCTGCACGGCCAGCAGCTGGTCGGCGCCGGGGTCGGCTACGGCGGGCGGGCGACCGTGCGGTACTGCGGCTCGCCGCTGGCGTTCTCGTTCTCCGAGAAGGACCATCGCAAGTCGGTGTCCATGGTCGACATTGGCGTCGACGGCGAGGTGCAGGTCACCCAGCTGGCCACGCCGGTGCCGCGGCCACTGCGCGAGGTGCGCGGGCCCCTGGACGAGCTGCTGGCCCGCGCCGACGGCGACCTGGCCGGCCTGCACGGGGCCTGGGTCAAGGCAGTACTCACCGACCCGGTTCGCCCGGCCGCGCCCATGGAGCGGCTGCGGGAGAAGTGGCCGCACACCATCGCGCTCGACTTCCAGCCCGAGGGCGGCCTGGTCGCCCCGGAGGCCGACCTGAGCCGGCTGGCCCGCGCCACCGACCCGGTGGAGATCTGCGGGCTGTTCGTGGAGTACGCGGGCGGCGGCCCGCCCGACGCGGCCGAGCGGCAGGTCCTGGCGGACGCGGTCGAGGCGGCCACCGGGGCCGAGGCGGTGGCCTGATGCGACTGCACGCCCTGGAGCTGACCGCCATCGGGCCCTACGCCGCCCCGCAGCGGATCGACTTCGACCGGCTGACCAGCGGCGGGCTGTTCCTGCTCGAGGGCCCGACCGGGGGCGGCAAGACGACCATCCTGGACGCGATCACGTTCGCGCTGTACGGGGGGCTGTCCGGGGAGGGAGCTGACCGCGGCCGGCTGCACTCGGACTTCGCCGACCCGGCCGCCGAGCCGTCGGTGACGCTGGAGTTCTCGGTGCGCGGCGAGCGTTACCTGATCCACCGGGTGCCGGATTATCAGCGGCCCAAGAAGCGCGGCGACGGCTTCACGCAGCAGGCCACGCGGGTGCACCTGCAGCGGTTCGAGGGTGGCCGCTGGGTCAGCCAGTCGTCCAGCAAGGCCGAGGTCGGCGAGCTGATCACCGACGCCATCGGGCTCAGCCGGGCCCAGTTCACCCAGGTCATGCTGCTGCCGCAGGGCGAGTTCGCCAGGTTCCTGCGCAGCGATGACGACGACCGGCGCACGTTGCTGACCAAGCTGTTCGGGACCGAGCTGTACGACCGGATCACCGCCGAGCTGGAGCGGAGACGGCGAGAGGCCGCGGAGGCCCGCCGGGAGGCCTCGGCTCAGATCGACACCGCCGCCGCGGCGGCGGCCGAGGCGGCTGGGCTGGACGCCGCCGAGCGCGCGGAGCTGCTCGGGCTGGGGCGGGCCGACCGGGCCACCCGGCTCAAGCAGCGCCGCGCCGACCTGGCCGCGGCCATCGAGGTGAACGACGAGGCGCGGGAGGTCGCGGCCGAGCGGCTGTCGGCGGCGAGGGCGGCCGCGGAGCGGGAGACCCGGCAGGCGGAGCTGACCGGCCGCCTGGTGGCCGCGCTGGACGAGCTGGCGGCGCACGAGGCGGGCCGGGGCGAGAACGACGGGCGGGTGGACGCGCTGGCCGCGGCGCGGCGGGCGGAGCCGGTACGGCCGTTGCTGGCCGGGCTGGAAGAGGCCAGGGCGGCGGTGGCGGCTTCCCGGGCTGAGCTGTGTGGGCTGGGCGCCGAGGATGCCGAGCCTGCGGACGCCGCGGACCGGGCCGAGCGGGCGGCGGCCGAGGCCGACCAGGCCGAGCGCGTGGCCGCGGAGCTGGAGCACCTGGTCCGCCAGGAGGAGGCCCAGCCCGGACTCGAAGCTGAGCTGGCCGCCCTGCGTGACACGGAGGCGGCTGCCGCCGGCCGGGTCGGCCGACTGGAGCTGGCCCGTCAGCAGCTGCCGGAGCGGATCGACGCGGTCACCGCGCGGCTGGACGAGGCCCGGCTGGCCGGGGCCGGCCTGGCCGACGCGGTCAGCCAGCGGGCCGCCGTGGCCGCCCAGCTGGACGCGGCCGGCCGGGCCGCCGAGCTGACCGAGCAGCACGCCGCCCTGGACGCGGCCGCCCGCGCCGCCATCGACACCCACCAGCAGCTCACCGGCGCCTACCAGCAGGCCATGGCGGCCCGGCTGGAGAACATGGCCGCCGAGCTGGCCGGGCGGCTGGCCGACGGCGGCGCCTGCCCGGTCTGCGGCTCCACCGAGCATCCCGAGCCGGCTCAGCCGCTGGACGGCGCGGTGTCGGCCGAGGACGTGGAGCAGGCCGCCGAGCTCCAGGAAGCCGCCGCGGCCGAGCGCGAGCAGGCCGAGGCGGCCCGCGATGCCGCGGCGACCGAGCTGGCCGGCGCAGTCGCTGCCGCGGGCGGCGTGCCCGCGGCCAGCCTGGCCGCCGACCTGCTGGCCCTGGACGAGCGGGTCGGCCACGCCGAGCAGGGCGCGGCCGAGGTGGACGGGCTCGCCGCCGAGCTGACCGACCTGGCCGCCGAGCGGGCCAAGCTCGACGAGGACCTCAAGACCGCCGCCGCGAGCGCCGCCACCGCCCAGTCGCAGGCCGGCCAGGCCGCCGCCGAGCTGGACCGGCTGCGGGCCGAGCTGGCCGACGCGGCCCGGCCGCATCCGTTCGTCGGCGCCCGCCAGGCCGCCCTGCGGCAGGCGGCCGCCAGCGGCCGGGCCCTGGCCGGGGCGCTGACCCGGCTGTGCGCCGCCGCCGAAGCCGAGCGGCAGGCGGCCGAGCGAGCCGACCAGGAGCTGCGGGCCGGCGGCTTCGCCAGCCTGGCCGAGGCCAGCGCCGCGGTGCTGCCCGCCCCGCAGCAGGCCCGCTTGGCCGAGCAGGTGACCGCCTGGACCAGCCAGCTGGCCGGCCTGCGGGCCCGGGCCCAGGCCACCGAGCTGGCCGGGCTCGACCCGGCCGGCGGCCCGGCCGCGCGGGCCCGCGCCGAGGCCGCGGCGGCCGAGCTGGCCACCGCGCACGTCGCCGAGCGCGAGGTCAGCGAGGTCGGCCAGGCCCTGGCCGCCCAGGATCAGCGGCTGCGCCAGCGGCTGACCGAGCTGGAGACCGCCGAGGAGGCCGCCGACCGGCTGGCCGAGCAGACCGACCCGGTGGTCCGGCTGGCCGGCCTGGCCAGGGGCATGGACGGCCAGCGGCGGATCGTGTTGACCACCTACGTCCTGCGGCGCTGGTTCGAGCAGGTCGTCGCGGCGGCCAACGCGCGGCTGGCGGCCATGTCGGCCGGCCGGTATGAGCTGCTGCGGACCGAGGACCCGGAGAAGAAGAACCAGCGCACCGGGCTGACCCTGGCCGTCATCGACCGGCACACTGGCGATGAGCGCAGCCCCCGGTCGTTGTCGGGGGGCGAGACGTTCTACACCTCGCTGGCGCTCGCTCTCGGACTGGCCGATGTTGTCCGGGCTGAGGCCGGCGGGGTGGAGCTGGACACCCTGTTCATCGATGAAGGCTTCGGCACGCTGGACGCGGACACGCTCGACCAGGTCATGTCGGTCATTGACGATCTGCGAGACCGAGGGCGCGCGGTTGGCATCGTCAGCCACGTGGCCGACCTCAAGAACCGGGTCTACGAGCGGCTCGAGGTCCGCCGCCGGCCGGACGGCTCCTCCACCGCCACCGTCGTCGCCTGACTGTCGTCGGTCAGAGCGTCCGACTCCGTGGCCGGGGGCCGTAGGCCGAACCGCTGCTCGGCGCCGTAGGCGTCGAACCGCCCGGCCTCGGTGAACCCGAGCTTCGCCGCCAGGCGCATCGAGCGGGCGTTGGCGGTCTGGGTGAAGAGCACCACTGGCTCTCCGGGCAGCTCCTCGTCGAGCCAGGCCAGTGCCGCCGTGCACGCCTCGGCGGCGTACCCGAATCCCCACGCCTGCGGCAGGAACAGGTAGCCGAGCTCGACCTTCCCGGCCGCGGCCGCAGGACCGTGCCCCGTGGCCCGCCTGAGAATGACCTGGCAGGACACCGGCGGTCCGGCTGTGCTGCTGCACTACACGGGCGGCCGCTGGCACCGGGTGGCCCGCCTCGGCGAGGTCACTCCGGCGGGCATCCTGCGTGCCGGGAACGGCGCGGTGTGGATCCAGCTCGACCCTGCCCCGCAGCGGCCCGGCCGCACGAAGGTGGTGCGCTACGCCGACGGCATGTTGGATGAGGTGGCTATGCCCTTGCTGAGCCAGATAGCCACGTCGGCTGAGGCCGTGCTGCCCGACGGCACCGTCTTCTTCGCGGGTACCCACAAGGTGGGTCGGCATCGCACCGCCGGGTTCGTGCTCCGGTACCGGCCATGATCGGCTGGCCGTGAGCGGCGGGCCGGGGCCCGGTAACCCGGCGGGGGAGCTGTGCTCGGGCCGGTACCAGATGCCGTCGCAGCCCGCGGCCCGGCAGCGGACCCACAGGTGGCCGCGGCCGGGCTCGAGCATGGCGCCGGGGCAGTCACACGGCATCCAGCCGACGATCACCCGGCCCGGCGCCCACGGGTGACCCGCCGGGCAGGTGAGCGGATAACTCCACCACTCCGGCCTGTCTGGCCTGCCTGAATCACTCATTTCGCTATTAGAACACGAGTTCTATTAATAGGGATGACTAAGCCAGATTCTGTCAGATCCGCCTGGCACAGTGAGGGGTACCCGCAACCGGACGGAGGAATCATGTGCTGGATGTGCGACCACCCCGGCGCGACCTACGACGACTATCTCGCCATGATGCAAGACAAGATCCGCGCTTATGGATGGGCCATCGAGGGCGTCGAGCGGGAAGGGGACCACCCGCCCTGGTTCTACACGGCCGGGCTGACCGAGTTCGGGCGGCCGGAACTGGTCATCACGGGCATCTCGGTGGCGCGCGGCGCGTGCTTACTGAACCAGGTGGCCGGGCACCTGCTTCATGCCCCGGCGCCCCAGCCCGGTGAGCAGTTCCACTGGCCGGACGGCCCGCTCATCGAGATCGTCCAGGTGGCCGAGCCGACCGCGCACTTGAACCTGGCCGTCGACCTGTACGGCCCAGGGCTGCGGGCCCTCCAGCTGGTGCACGCCGATGATCGCGGCCAGTGGCCGTGGGACAGCTGGTATCGCGGCGTGCGGGGTGGCCAGCCGGTCCTCGGCCCGCGTGAGCCGGAGGACCGCCGCCGCCTGATCGCCTGAGAGACACGCTGTCTCTCGGCGCTGCGGTTTAAGCCAGGTCACTGTGGATGCTCATCTGGCCCGCTGTCCGTCCCGCCGGTGCCCGAAGGCGGGCCAGGCGAACGGAACTTCTGCCACACGGCGTAGAGGGCACCGAGCGCGGCGCAGATGGTGGCGAGCGAGCCCGCTGTCGTGCGCCCGATTGCAATCAGGACCCCGCCCAGGGTGAGAACGCCGAGGAAAGCGATCAGATCGAACAAGGAAGCTGAATTACCTGAGCGGGGAGTCCGCTTGACGGGTCGCTGATGCCGTGAACCTTTAGGCATGACCTTCACCACAGATGTGCTGGGACGGCGGGTGCACTGCTTGGCCTATGAGGTTATTGCCCGGCTCTAGCCCGCTTCATGCTCACAGATGAGAGTATTTTTGAGCCGCTCTAACTTTCATGAGAGACATCATGAAAAGAACCATAGAAAAATTAAAGAACCTTGCATTGCAGCTTGCAGCAAGTTATACGTGAGAGGATGCTTACAGCAAAAGAGAGGCCGCCCAAGCGCTGCCTGAGGCGGCCCCCCGGCGCGAAAATCAGATTCCGAAGCTGGCCCATTCAGTAGTCTGAATTTCCCTCAGGAAAGCGGTCCAGGCTCTCGGTTCGAAGGGCAGCACAGGTCCGTTTGCCACCTTACTGTCGCGGACCCCTACACGGCCGTCGGGGAGTTGGGTAACCTCAACGCAGTGTCCGTTGCTTTGGCTGTATGAACTCTTGCGCCAAGTCCCATTGAGACTGTGGTCAACTCTCCTACCGACCGGCACGGCCCCATCATTCATTATGAGCTCCCGCTTTGATTGTTTACAGGTGTTCTGCTAAAAGCCAGGCATACTTGACATGACTAGGTCACGACCACGCACGTGCGGCGATGTCCAAGATCAACTCCCGGCTCTCCTCGGGAGCGAGCGACTCGCCTTTAAGGAGGTCGAAAGCGAGGATGAACATAAAAGTATCGTTTTCGCCTTCGAAGTACAGTTCGTTACTCAGGTGCTCAATACTGACCACGTCACGTAGTACTTCTTCTTCACCCTGCCCGAACTTCAGGATAGCAAAAGAGTCGACGGCTAGCCCATGATTCTTGTCGAATGGCAGAATACGAATCGTAACATTTGGCTGCTCGGAGACATCAGCAAGGTGGAGGAGTTGCGCGTGCATTACCGGTCGATCGCCGCGCTGCCGGTGCAAGACGGACTCGTCCAGAACCGCCTCGAGTTTCAGAGGATCGTCACGAGTCAAGATCTGCTGGCGGATGCGCCGCGTCTCAACGCGCCGCCGACTTGCCATCGGGGGGACGGGCCTTAGCTTGCTATAGCCCGACAAGACTTCCCGGCTGTACTGCTCCGTCTGCAGCAGCCCAGGGACGACGTTGATCTGCCACTCTCGAAGCGACGTGGCCTCGGCTTCTAGGCTTATGAACGCCACATGCCCCTCGGTCAGGATGTCGGAATATCCCTCCCACCAGCCCTTGTGGGTGGCCGCCTCGGCCAGCGCCAGCAACTGATCGCGGTCGGCGCCCTCGACTCCGTAGAACTCCAGAAGCCTAGCGACGTCGGCTGGCTTCAGCCCGCCGCGAGCCAGCTCGTAGCGGCTGATCTTTGCCTTTGACCAGCCAAGAACCCTGCCGACTTCATCGGCAGTCTTGCGCCTTTCGCCACGTAGGCGACGAAGCTCGGCGGCAAGGCGTCGCCGTTGCACCTCGGGGCTGCTCGGACTGGTCATCGGATGTGCTCCTCGTTGCTGGAGCGAGTCGCGGGACAAGTGTGCCATGAGTGATGACCCGAAGTGGGGCATACACCTCATCTAGGAACTTGAGTTTCGATTATTGATGAGAGTCTCACTGCGACGCCCATTTGACCAGCAAGTTTATGACCCGGCGACGAACGATGATCAGGCGGCGATCACCAACTATGGTGGCGGGCGGCGGCTTCCAGGGCCGAGGCCGGGAGCCAGCCGTCGTGCTTCCACAAGATCTTGCCCGACCTGGAGACCAGCACGAACCAGGGCTGGTCCTGCACGCCGTAGCCGTCGGCGATCTTGCCCGTGGTGTCCAGCCCGACCGGGTAGTCCAGCGGCGCGCCGGCCCTGGCCAGGCCGGCCGGATAGGCCTTGGCTGTACCCAGCGAGGGCTCGGTGACCGCCTCGTCCAGGGCGACCAGGCCGGGCAGCTTGTCCCGGCGGGCGGCCTTGGCGTAGGCGTTCAGGCCGGTGAGGTGCTGGCGCAGCGCCGACGTCTCGCTGAGCCAGGTGGCGAAGAACATGACCAGCCGCGGCTGGCCGGGCCCGAGCGAGACTGAGCCCGAGGTCGCCGCGGGCACCCGGGTCTTCATGGCCGGGGTGATGCCGCGCGCCAGCGACAGCGAGCGCAGGCTGCGCAGCCGGGGATGGTGGGGCAGCAGGCTGGAGGCTTCCTGGGCCAGGAGCTGGCCGGCCTGGGTGATGGACGCGTAGGCCATGGTCGTGAGGTAGAGCCGGCGCTCCCGGCCGCGGGTGTCGATCACGTACAGGGCGGGCGTGTGGTCGACGGCGCCCTTTTCGATGGCCACGTAGACGTGGTAGGCCTTCCAGACCGCGTGGAGCTGAGCCGGCGAGCCGGTCAGGAAGTCCCACTGGTTGACCATCCCGTGCGAGCGGGAGTAGGCCAGCACGTCGGACCGGGCCGTGGCGTCGGGGTTGGCGTCGATGCCGAGCAACTGGACCTGGTCGCCGGCCCGGCCCAGCAGGTCCTTGGCGGCCACCATGCTGGCCGTGGTGAGCGGGCAGATGGTGGTGCACTCGGAGTCGGTGAAGGCCAGGATCACGACCTTGCCCCGGAACGCGCTCAGCGATATCGGCTGCCCGAACTGGTTGGGTAGCCGGAACCCGGGCGCCTGGGCGGTCATCGGGGTACCGGGGTCCAGGTTCGGGTTGGCGGCCGCGGAGCGCTCGGCGGCGGTCATGGACTGGCCGCCGCCGGACATGGACTGGCCGCCGCCGGTGCCGCTGCTATGGCTGGTGCCGCACGCCGCCAGCGCCGCCGCAGCCGCGAGTGCGACGGCGACGCCGGCGGCCCGGACCAGCGAGGCCGGGCGCTGTGTACCTTTTCCCACGATCAGCCATCCTGCCACCCGGCCCCGCTGGAGGACGGGCTAGGGGATCGATACCAGCCGGGCACCGCCGTCGGACTGGATAATCGTTCCGGTCAGGTTGGGGTTGGTGGCGGCCAGCACGACCGCGGCGGCCACGTCCTCGGCGGTGGCGATCCGCCGGGCGGGCAGGGCCTGCGCGGCCTGGCCGAAGTACGCCCGCCTGACGTCCTCGGGCAGTCCACTCCACCACGGTGTGTCCACGAAGCCGGGGGACACCCCGGTGACCCGGATCGGTGCCAGTTCCACGGCCAGCGGCCGGACGAGGGCCTCGACCGCGCCGTTAACGGCGGCGATACCGGCCGTACCCGGCAGGCCGGCCTGGGCCGTGATGGCGCCGAGCAAGGTGATCGAGCCATCCGGGGCCAGGTGGGGCAGAACGGCCTGGATGGTCGTCAGGAAGGGCCAGAACTTGGCCTCGAACGCCCGGCGCAGCATGGTCAGGTCCAGGTCGGCGACGGGCCCAGGGCCCTCGCTGCTGGCCAGCGTGACGACCAGCCAGTCGATGGTGCCGATGGCCTGCGCCACGGCGGCCATCTGGGCGTGGTCGCCGCCGTCGGCCTGGTGGCCGGTCAGCGCCGGGTCGGTCACGGACAGCTCGTCGAGTCGTTCCTTGCCCCGCGCGGCCACGTGCACCCGTGCGCCGGCGGCGCTGAGCTGCCGGGCGGTGGCCAGGCCGATGCCCGACGTGCCGCCCACGATCAGAGCGGTGCGCTCGCTCATCTGGTTCGCCTCTTTCTAAATCGAACCGATACGTCTCGTTTCGATTCAGAGTAGCATGCGGTCATGGATGAGCGATTCGGGCCGGGCCGCGAACGGGAGCCGGGCCGCGAACAGCAACAGCAGCCGGGGCCGGGCCGCGAGCAGCCGCCCGGCCGGGGGCCGGCCGGGCGCAAGCGCAGCGAGGAGAGCCGGCTGGCCATCCTGGCCGCCGCGATGGAGCTGGTCGGGGAGGTCGGGTTCGGCGGGCTGACCATCGAGGGCATCGCCGCCCGGGCCGGCACCGGCAAGCAGACGGTCTACCGCTGGTGGCCATCCAAGGCCGACGTGCTGCTCGACGGTCTGGCCACCCAGGCCGACCTGCACATCCCGATCCCCGATGAGGGAAGCTACGCGGCCGACATCCAGACGTTCCTGGCCGACAGCTTCGCCCTCGGCCGTGACCAGCGGGTGGAGCGGGTCCTGCGCGCGCTGATGGCCCAGGCCCAGATCGACGCGGAGTTCGGCGAGCGGTTCCGGGCCGAGTTCCTGCGCCGCCGCCGCGACGCGCTGGCGGTGATCGTGGACCGGGCCCGCGAGCGCGGGGACCTGCCGGCGAACCCGCCGCCGGACCTCATCGCGGACATCGTGTTCGGCGTGATCTGGTACCGGGTGCTGGCCGCGCACCGGCCACTGTACGACGGGCTGCCCGGCGAGCTGACGGCGACGCTGACCGGCCAGCAGCTCACAGCGGGACGCGATGCAACAGGGTGACCATGGCCGGAACCGCGGCCAGTAGCAGGCAGATCGTCCCGTTGACGCCCTTGTAGCTCATGAAGACGGCCGCGAACTCGCGCAGCGTAGCGCCCGGCCAGTAGTAGCCCGCGGTGCGGGCGCCGGTCACCTGGCCGCGGACGCCGATGCGCCGGGCCGTCATCGCGGCGCGGAACGCGTGGTAGTTGCTGGTCACGATGACGCAGGCGGCGCCGGGCCGGAGCCGGTCCATGATCGCCTTGCTGCAGGCCAGGTTCTCCTCGGTGCTGGCTGACTGGTCCTCACGCAGAATCCGGTCGGCCGGGAAGCCGCGCGCGGCCAGGTAGCCGGCCATCGCCTCGGCCTCGGACACCTGCTCGTCGCTGCCCTTCCCGCCGGAGACGATCAGCATCGGGTCGTTGCCGTCCGCGGCCAGGCCCTGGTAGACCGCGACGCCCCGGTCCAGCCTCCCGGCCAGCAGCGGCGGTATCCGGCTGCCGTCGAGCAGTCCGGAGCCGAGCACGACGACGAACCCGGCGTGGCGCGGCACGGGCAGGCAGCGGTAGAGGAAGGCGTACAGCACGAACGACGCGCACTGGAACGAGACGTAGCCGAACAGCAGCAGGACGATCGTGGCCGACAAGGCCAGTTCGTCGGAGCGGACCAACGGCGTGGTCAGCACGAGCCCGATGACGGCGAGGATCCCGACTCCGGCCAGCAGTGGCAGCAGGCTGGCTGCCCGCATCCCTTCCCGGCGCACCATCGTCAGGCTGTTCAGCACCAGGTATCCCGCGACCACGACCGGGCCGATGGCCGCCAGCAGGAACACCGCCAGCAGTACCAGCTTGCGGGCCGGATCGTCCGCCTGAGCCAGCCACTGCGCTATCCCGAGGGCCAGCAGCGTCAGAGCGAGACCGAGCAGGACCGCGTTGGCGAAGCTGCGGCGATCGCGCAGCACCCCGACCGCGAGCAGGATGAAGACCGCCACAGCGGCCTTGAGCACGAACAGGTGCAGCACGGGGTTGCGGTTCCTTTCAGCGGTCGCCCGGTTCAGCCTCAACGCCGATGCTGTCACCGATCACGCCACCGCCGCATCGGCCCGGCGGCTAGGCCTGTCCGCCTTCAGGCCGACCTCAGGCGTACTCCCGGGTAATACGCGGGTATGGGTCAGCGGACCGCAACTGTGAGCCTGGGCCTTTTTCGGGAATAGCCGTTTTAGCTGCCTGACCCGGTGAAATCCCGTGGATAATCGCAGCGGATTCGCTATTCACGCGCGCTCCCCCCGATGTTGGGCTACGGTCACAGGAAAAACTAGGGGGGTAAGTCATGCGCCGAATTACAGGGGCATTCCTCGGCGTCATCATGGTCGGAAGCGCGATGGGCGGGCTCGCCGGCGCGGGCACCGCGAACGCCTGGCCGAGCCGGGTATTCGTATCGCCCACCGGGAGCGCCAGGGGCGCCGACGTGTCCTGCCGCACGGCCGGATTCCGCAGCATCAATCTCGCGATCAGCAAGGTGGCCACCCACGGCACGGTCATCGTGTGCCCCGGCACCTATCACACGCAGGCCGTGGTCACCCGGCCGATGAGCCTGATCGGCCGGGGCGCGATCATCAACGCCGCGGGCCAGAAGCCGGTCATCCGCAAGCTGCCGGGCGGCAGCGGCATCGTCGTGCTGCACACCCGCGACGTGCAGATCATGGGCTTCCGCGTGATCCGGGCCGGATTTGACGCGATCCTGGTGGCACTGAGCCGGCACGTCCTTGTCTCGCACAATGTGCTCAAGCACAACGGGGACGTCGGCGTCGATTTCAACGGGACGTCATTCTCGCGGGCCTCGCACAATGTATCCAAGTTCAATAATGGCGGCGGATTCCTCGTCGCCGACGATATCGGCCCGACCACGGGCAATATCATCAGCTGGAATGTGGCCAGTCACAATCCGGGCGGCTGCGGCGTCATCATCGCGGGCCACAGCAAGTTCGGCGTCCGGGACAACTGGATCGCGCACAACTGGCTGGTCGAGAACGGCACACTGCCCAAGCGCGCGGGCGCCGGGGTGGTCATCGCGACCGAGGTGCCGGGCGAGACGGTGGCCGGGAACACGGTGCTGGACAACGAGATCTTCCGCAACGGCATCGCGGGGGTGACGATCCACGCGCACGCCAGGGGCCAGAACCTCAACGGCAACCGGATCATCGGCAACACCATCGGCCGCAACAACGTGGTCGGCGACCCGATCCAGCTCAGCCCGCCTTTCCGGCACATCAAGGACCTGCGGACCACCGGGATCCTGGTCGGCGCGGCCAGCCACGTGCACGTGTGGATCCGGGGGAACCACATCTTCCGCAACTTCTACGGGATCTTCCTGGCGGGCCTGGTGTCGGCCCACCTGCACCACAATCACTTCCACAACGTGCGCGTCCCGGTCCGGGTCGTGCCCTAGCGGGCACCGGCCTCACGCGCCACCGCCAGCGCCCGGGTCCGGTGCCCGCACCGGACCCGGGTGGCGGCTGTGGTCCGCTACCTGGTCGCCGACCCCAGCCGGTCGGACTGCTGCTGTGCGGCATCCTGCACTACGTGCGAGACGAGGAAGGGCCCGGCGACCTGACCCGTGCGCTGTGGGAGGAACTGCCGCCGGGCAGCTTCGTGTTCATCCACCACCTGCTCGACTCAGCCCGGGCCCTAGCCCACGGCGGGCCTTAGCCCACGGCGCGGACGGTCACGCCGGTGTGGCACGCGGTCGGCGTCCGCGGCGCGTAGATGATCACGGCTGGGTTCTTGTACGCCACCCGGTACCGCGCCGGGTCGGTGCGGAAGCCCTGGAAGTCGGCCTCGTCGCCGAGCCGGTACAAGATGATGTAGCGCACGTGCTCGCGGGCCAGGATGTTGCCCGACTTGCAGCTCTTGGGGTCGCTCAGCACATCGTGGGAATCCCACAACGGCCGGGTCCCGGCCGTGGGCAGCGACCGCGGGTGCAGCAGCCGGGACCACGGGTAGGACTGCAGCCCGGTGTAGTAGCCCATGGCCAGGATGGCCCGGTTGGTGACGCCCCGGTTCATGTCCGGCGTGGAGATGATCGAGCCGCCGTTGTTGTGCCGGTGCAGCCAGGCCCCGGCCAGGGCCACGGGCCGCGGCAGGACCTCGCGCGAGGGGGCGCTGTCGGACACCATGTTGCTGCCCGACTGGACGATGGCGATCACCGCCACGACCACGCTGGCGGTGGCCGCGAGCGCCCCCAGCACCCGCCGCGACGGCCGCAGCTGGAGCTGGGCCAGCGACTGCAGGATGAGCACTAGGGCCAGCGCGCCCAGGATGGTCAGCGGCGCGCCGACGTCGCGCTCGTACCGCTGCGGGAACCCGTCCAGCGTGGTGCGGCTGCCCGCGTACATGACCACGCACCAGGTCAGCAGGGTCAGCGCGGCCGCGACCTGGCCGGGGCGGCGCAGGAACCGCACCGTCGCGACAGCCAGCGCGGCGAAGCCGATCACGCCCAGCCAGATGACCGGCGAGCCGACCCAGGACATCAGGTCGCTGGCCTTGAGCACCGACTGGCTGACCACGTCAAGCGCGACCGTGGACCGGGTCGAGGCATGCTTACTGAGCAGGCTGCCCAGGTGGTAGATGTGCCAGGCGTAGGCCACCGACAGCACGCCGAGCCCGCCCAGAGACGCCACCATCGCGCGGGCGATGCGCCGGCCCTCGCGGCCGCCCCAGAACACCAGGTACGGCAGGCACACCACGCTGACGCCGGCCAGCGTCACGACCAGGTACTCGGCCCCTACCGAGTGGAACAGCACCACCCCGGCGCCGACCACCGCGAGCAGCAGACCCGATCTCAGGGTGGGTGCCTGGTACAGGCTGACCAGTCCGCCGATCACCATCAGCATGAGGAAGAAGGCGGCCGTCAGGTCCGGATAGAGACCACCAGCGAAGCTCACGTAGGGGCCGACCAGAACCAGCCCGGACAGGGCGGCGGCGGCCACGCCGAACTCCCAGCCCCACAGCCGGGTGGCCAGCGCATACGCGGCCAGCGTGGTCAGCAGCAGGAGCGCGGGCGTGAGGACTGGGAACAGGGACAGCGGCGGCAGGCCGCAGAACCGGCAGACGACCGCGCTCAGCGCGGACCAGCCCGGCGGGTAGATCAGGTAGGTGCTGTACTGGCCGTGGGCCATCATCTGCTCGGTCATCACGGCGTGCGAGAACTGGTCCTCGCCGCGCAGGTACGGCCAGTCGTGCACGATCACGCCGGCGTAGCCGCGCACGGCGGTCAGGACCAGGATGATCAGCAGCAGCGGGCCGCGCAGGGCCGGGTTGAGCAGCGTCCGCGGCGACTTGGCCGGGCTGGCGTCTGCCGTCTCGGTGATGGTGGCCGTAGCGGTCGCGGTGGCGTCGGCGCCGGCGGCCGTGGTGTCGGCGGCCGTGGTGCCGGCGTCCGCGTCGGTGGGGGCGGCCAGGAAGGCCGGGCCCGGCCCGGCCGCCTCACCCGGCCCGGCCTGACCCGGTGCCTCCTGTTCCGGCGCGCTCGCGCGGCCCTGGGCCAGCAGCCCGGCCACCACCAGCGCGGCCAGGGTGACCAGTAGCAGCCAGCCCTTGGTCGGCAGGCCCAGCGCCGAGGCTAGGGCCAGCCCGATGGCCGCGGCGATCAGCGCCAGGGCCCGGACATCGCGGATCGCGCCCAGCCGGGGCAGCGCGGGCGGCTGAGCGGGCCCGCGCGCGGCGGCGGTGCCCCAGATCTTGCACGCCAGCGCACCGGAGCCGGCCACCAGCAGCACCGTGGCGATGGCCACGCCCAGCGTGATGCCGGTGCCCAGGATCTTGGCCAGCGCGATCGCGGCAGCCGGCACGGTGGCCACGGACAGGGCCGTCGAGTACGTGAGCCGCTCGGCCAGACCGTCGGTCTGGCGCAGGAAGCAGGCCCAGAAGTAGCCCGGAAGCACGCCAGCGAGAAGGGCAGCGGGCAGGGCCCTGGCGAGGTCTGCGATCAATGTGGCCACCACGGGTACCGGTCAGAACATTAACTCTGGCCCATTGTGGCCAGAGTTCACAATATTTCGACCGGACCATACATCATTCAGGCACGGTGGTGTCGGAGCATGGGATCGGCTCGGTGGGGTGAATGCGCTGCGTAGCTCAGCGATTACACTGAGGGCCCGGGCCGTCATGGGCGGCGTAGTATCACGCGAATCAGGCCCTATCGGCGATAGTCTGTCTGCCAGATCATCTCCGCTACCTCGAAAAATGGGTGTCATGGGATTCGACTTGCCTGGCCTTCTGGAAGGTCGGCGAGGGCAGGGATACGAACTGCACGCTCGCTACCTCAACCCTCAGCGTCCCCGGATGCTGCACGCGATCGGCTTTGACAAAGTCTACGAGCGCGCGGAGGGCGCCTACCTGTATGACTTGGACGGCAACCGCTATGCGGACTTCCTGGCCGGCTTCGGGGTCTTCGGTGTAGGCCGTAACCACCCGGTAGTCCGCAAGGCCCTGCACGACATGCTAGACGCCGAGCTGGCCGACATGGTCCAGTTCCAGTGCGGCCTGCTGCCGGGCCTACTGGCCGAGCGGCTGCTGGCCAAGGCCGACGGGCTGGACCGGGTGTACTTCTGCAACAGCGGCACCGAGGCCGTCGAGGCGGCGCTCAAGTTCGCCCGCTACGCCACCGGCCGGTCCCGCGTCCTGTACTGCGACCACGCGTTCCACGGGCTGACCGTCGGCTCGCTGTCGGTCAACGGCTCGGCCGAGTTCCGGCGCGGCTTCGACCCGTTGCTGCCCGACGGGTGCGTGCCGTTCGGCGACCTGGACGCGCTGGAGCGGGAGCTGAAGGCCGGCGACGTCGCGGCGCTCATCGCCGAGCCGGTCCAGGGCAAGGGCGCGCACGTCGCGCCGCAGGGCTACCTGGCCGCGGCGGCCAAGCTGCTGCACGACCACGGCGCCCTGTTCATCGCCGACGAGGTGCAGACCGGCATCGGCCGGACCGGGCGGTTCTTCGGCTACCAGCACGACGACGTCGAGCCCGACATCGTGACCGTGGCCAAGGCGCTGTCCGGCGGGTTCGCCCCGGTCGGCGCGACGCTGGCCAAGAGCTGGATCTTCGAGAAGGTCTACTCCTCGATGGACCGGGTCCTGGTCCACGACTCCACGTTCGGCTCCAACGCCGCCGCCATGACCGCCGGCCTGGCCACCCTGGCCGTGGTCGAGGACGAGCAGCTGGTCACCAACGCCGAGCAGACCGGCAAACTGCTCCGCGACGCCCTCCAGGACATGATCGAGGAGTACGAGCTCCTCATCGACGTGCGCGGCCGGGGCCTGATCATCGGCATGGAGTTCGGCAAGCCGCGCTCGCTCAAGCTGCGGACCGGCTGGAACATGCTGTCGGCGGCCCGGCGCGGGCTGTTCGCTCAGATGGTCGTCGTGGCGCTGTTCGAGAAGCACCGGATCCTGACCCAGGTGTCCGGCGACTTCATGGACGTGATCAAGCTGCTGCCGCCGCTGACCATCACGGAGACCGAGGTCAACCTGTTCCGGGACGCCTTCGCCGACGTGATGAAGGAAGCCCACAAGGGCAGCGGCCTGATGTGGGACTTCGGCCGCACCCTCGTCCGCCAGGCCGTCACCCGCTAACCCAGCCGGGCCCAGGACTCTGTCGGCCGGGACCCTGCCAGCCGGATCCTGTCGGCCGGACCCGATCGGCCGCACGTTTCCGCGGAAACGTCTCGCGCACTTGCGACACGCACATGCGCGAGACGTTTTCCGCTGCACGAGACGTTTTCCGCGCCTCAGCCCGCTCGCCCTCAGCACCATGGATCACCACAGTCACGCAGGTCACAGAACTTGACCCCGGCGGACGACTCCGGCCCGAGCCCAACGACGTGAGAGCAACAACCACGTCGCTAGTACGGCGTCAGAGCAACAACCACGTCGTTCAGCCGGGTTCAGCCGGGCCTCAGTCGGGGTCTCAGCCGGGCCTCAGCCGGGTTCAGCCGGGTTCAGCCGGGGCCTCAGCCGGGTTCAGCCGGGGCCCGGCGAGCCGATACTCGTTCAGGCGTCTCGGTCGCGGACGGCGTCGATGACGCCGGCGGCCAGCGCCAGGGCCTGACCGGGTCCTGGGCACGGGCGCAGGCCGTAGCCGAACGTCAGCGCGTCGGCCGCGGGCCCGTCCGGTGCGCTGGCCGCGGTCACCTCACAGACGACCGAGTCGCCCGCCTTGATGGCGCGGTCGCCGAGCCTGGCCGGGGCGTCGGCCACGCGGCGCAGCGCGGGCACCGGCGGCCGCCGGTAGGCGGTCTCGGCCAGCAGCACGTCCGTGGTGACGTCGGCGGGCAGCTCAGACAGCAGGCTCAGCGCGGCGGCGACCAGGTTGGCGGTGGCGTCGTAGCCCTGGACCAGCACGGTGACCCAGGCCACGACCCGGTCCAGATCCACCCCGTCCAGGTCCACCCCGTCCAGGTCCACCCCGTCCAGGCCCGGCCCGTCCAGATCCACCCCGCCTGGGTCCGGCCCGCCCAGCAGGTCCAGCAGCGACTTCACCGCCGCGTCGGCGGCTCGTTCGAGCGGCTCGGCGGCACCGGGGAAGTAGGCGGCGGCCACGGCGCCCACCGCCGCCGCGACCGCGACCGGGTCGGCGGCGCCGAACCGCTCGGCCAGCACCATCGCCGGCACCCGCCGGGCCAGGGTCGCAACCGCCTCGTCCGGGGAGGCCGCACAGGCGGCGCCGGCCGCCGCGCGGGCGGCCGTCCGCAGCCCGGCCGGGTCAAGGTCCTCCAGCTCGGTCACGACCAGGGCCCGGCGCCGGTCGTGCTCGGGCCCGTTGGCGAACCGGGAGACCGACGCCCGCAGCCAGGCCACGGTCCCGGCCGCCGCGCCGGCCTGCGCCGGGCGGACCACGAACCTCTCGTCGGCCAGGACGGCGTGCACCTCGGCGGTTTCTGTGACAACCCACTCGTCGGTCATGATGCCCACGCTAGGCCCGGATTACTTCGGCGGCCCCCGAAACGTGCTAACCGAAACGAGCTATTCGCCCGGGCCGGCCGCCTCGGCCAGCGTGTCCAGGATCGACTGCCCGTATTTGGCCAGCTTGGCCTCGCCCACCCCGCTGATCGCGGACAGGTCGGCCAGCGTGGACGGCGTCCGGGCCGCGATCTGCCGCAGCGTCGCATCATGGAAGATCACGTAGGCGGGCACGCCCTGCTCCTTGGCCGCGCCCGCCCGCCAGGCCCGCAGCGTCTCGAACAGCCCGGCGGCGGCCGGCGTCAGCTCGGCCGCGGCGGCGCCGCCCGCCGCGGACCGGGCCGCCCGCGACGCCTTGGCCGTCTTGACCCGCTCGGCCTCCCGGCGCAGCAGCACCTCGCGCTTGCCGCCGAGCACGTCGCCGCTGAGCGGGGTGAGCGCCAGCGTGCCGTAGTCGCCTTCCACCGCCAGCAGCCCCTGGGCCAGCAGCTGGCGGACCACGCCGCGCCACTCGGTGTCGCGCAGGTCGTCGCCGACGCTGAACACGGTCAGCGACGCGTGGTCGTTGTCGATGACCCGCTGGGTCTTCTTGCCCATCAGGATGTCGATCACGTGGCCGGCCCCGAACCGCTGCCCGCGCTCCCGGCTCAGCCGGTACACCGCCGACAACAGCTTCTGGGCCGCGATCGTGCCGTCCCAGGTCTGCGGCGGGGCCAGGCAGGTGTCGCAGTTCCCGCACGGCGCGGCTTCCTGGCCGAAGTAGCCGAGCAACTGGGCCCGGCGGCACTCCACCGTCTCGCACAGCGCCAGCATCGCGTCCAGGTGAGCGGTCTGCCGCCGGCGGTGGGCGGCGTCGCCCTCGGAGCCGTCGATCAGCTTGCGCTGCTGGACCACGTCCTGCAGGCCGTAGGCCAGCCAGGCCGTGGCGGGCAGCCCGTCCCGGCCCGCCCGGCCGGTCTCCTGGTAGTAGCCCTCGACCGACTTGGGCAGGTCCAGGTGGGCCACGAAGCGCACGTCGGGCTTGTCGATGCCCATCCCGAACGCGATCGTGGCCACCATGACCAGGCCGTCCTCGCGCAGAAACCGGGCCTGGTGGGCGGTGCGGGTGACCGAGTCAAGCCCGGCGTGGTAGGGCAGCGCGGTGATCTGGTTGGCGGCCAGGAACTCCGCCGTCTTTTCCACTGAGGCACGGGACAGGCAGTAGACGATGCCCGCGTCCCCTGGGTGCTCGGTGCGCAGCAGGTCCAGCAGCTGGCGCAGCGGCTCGGCCTTGGGACCGATGCGGTACCGGATGTTCGGGCGGTCGAAGCTGGCCACGAAGTGCCGGGCGTCGCCCAGGTTCAGCCGCCCCGCGATCTCCGTCCGGGTGGCCTGGGTCGCCGTGGCCGTCAGCGCGATCCGCGGCACCTTGGGCCAGCGCTCGTGCAGCTCGGACAGGGCCAGGTAGTCGGGCCGGAAGTCGTGCCCCCACTGGGACACGCAGTGCGCCTCGTCGATGGCGAACAGCGCGATGTCGCCGCTGTCCAGCAGCCGCAGCGTGGACTCGGCCCGCAGCCGCTCCGGGGCCAGGTAGAGCAGGTCCAGCTCGCCGGCCAGGAACTCGGCCTCGACCAGGCGGCGCTGGCCGGGGTCCTGGGTCGAGTTCAGGAAGTCGGCCCGCACCCCCAGCGCCCGCATCGCGTCCACCTGGTCCTGCATCAGCGCGATCAGCGGCGAGATGACCACGCCGGTGCCGGGCCGGACCAGGGCCGGGATCTGGTAGCACAGCGACTTGCCGCCGCCGGTGGGCATCAGCACCAGGGCGTCCCCGCCGCCGATGACGTGCTCGATGATGTCCTGCTGCTCCCCGCGGAAGGAGTCGTAGCCGAACACCCGGTGCAGCGCCTGCGCCGCTTCGCTGTCGGGTCCGGTTTGCGGGAACACGACGCGATTCTATGAGGGGCTGCCGACGAAATCCGGCCGGCCGGGCTGGCCGCACGGATCGGGTTGACCTTCACCAAGGGGAAAGGCCCACAGTGAAGGGCATGACACAAGCCGATGTGGTGATCGCGGGCGCCGGCCCGACCGGGCTGATGCTGGCCAGCGAGCTGCTGCTGGCCGGCGTGCGGCCGGTGCTGCTGGACCGGCTGCCCGAGATCAGCCAGGTGCCCAAGGGCAACGGGCTGATCGGGCAGATCGTGCTGATGCTCGACTACCGGGGCCTGCTGGACCGGTTCCGGGCCGAGGCCACCTACGCCGGGCCGGTCCCGCGCTTCAGCTTCGGCCAGGTGGAGCTGGACCTGGGCCGCCTCGGCACCAGCCCGCTGCACATCCTGGCCATCCCGCAGCGCCGCCTGGAGCGGCTGCTCGGCGACCGCCTCGCCGAGCTGGGCGGCAGCGTGCGGCGCGAGCAGGAACTGACCAGCCTGACCCAGGACGACGACGGGGTCACGCTGGAGCTGCGCGGCCCCAGCGGCCCCAGCGGCCCCAGCGGCTCCGGCGGCCCAGGCGGGGTCGACACGCTGCGCGCCCGCTACCTGGTCGGCTGCGACGGCGCGCACAGCCTGGTCCGCAAGCAGGCGAGCATCGGCTTTCCCGGCTTCACCTCGTCCGAGCTGTCCCGCATCGGCCGGGTCCGGCTGCCCGACGAGCTGATCGTGCCCGGCACCGGCGAGATCGACGTGCCCGGGTTCGGCCGGGTCACGCCCGTCCAGCGGCACAGCACGCCGCGCGGCGGCTACTCCATCGCGCCCGTGGCCGCCCTCGACAAGACCGCCCCGCGCGGCCTGTACATCGTGTTCACCAGCGAGGAGAACGGCCAGCCGGCCAGCTCCGCCCAGGACGGGCCGATGACGCTGGACGAGCTGAGCGCCAGCTTCCGCCGGGTGCTCGGGGCCGACTTGCCCATGTCCGACCCACAGTGGCTGACCAGGACCGTCGGCAACAGCCGCCAGGCCGACCGCTACCGGGCCGGCCGGGTGCTGGTGGCCGGCGACGCCGCCCACCTGCTCGGCCTGGGCGGGGCGCTCAACACCGGCCTCATGGACGCGGTCAACCTCGGCTGGAAGCTCGCTGCCGAGGTCCTCGGGTCGGCCCCGGACGGCTTGCTGGACACCTACCACGACGAGCGGCATCTGGCCGGGAGCCGGGCCATCATGCAGGCCAGGGCCCAGAAGGCCCTGTCCGGCAAGGACGAGGCGGCCGCCGCGCTGCGCGAGCTCATGGGAGAACTGCTGCGCTACGACGAGCCGCTGCGGCACGTTGGCGAGCTGATGGAGGGGACCGACGTGCGCTATCCGATGCCCGGCAACGGCGCCTGGCCGCACCCGCTCGTCGGCCGCTTCGCGCCCGACCTGGCCGTGGACACCGCCGACGGCCGGACCAGGGTGGCCGAGCTGCTGCGTCCCGCCCGCGGCGTGCTGCTGGACTTCACCGCCGACACCGACACCGAGACCGGCGCCGACGCCAGGGCCGCGCCCGCCGCACCCACCGCAGCCGCCTCAGCAACCCAGGTCACCCACGTCGCGGCCCGGATGCCCGAGCCGCCCGCCCCCGCGCTGCTGATCCGGCCCGACGGCTACGTGGCCTGGGCCGGCACGCCGCTGCCGCCGGGCTCGCCCGACCCGCTCGGCGGCCTGCCGACCGCGCTGGCCGCCTGGTTCGGCTCGGTCAGCGGAACCAGCGGCTAGAAGTCGTCGTCGAAGGCCACCATTCCGGTCACCCCGACCTGATAGGCCGACACTCGGCGCTCGAAGAAGTTGGACAGCTCCTGCACGTCCTGCAACTCCATGAACGCCAGCGGATTGGCCGACCCGTAGCGCGGTGGAAGGCCGAGCTGGGCCAGCCGCCGGTCGGCCACGTGCTCCAGGTACTCGCGCATCGCGGGTAGCGACAGCCCCGGCACGCCCTGGCCCAGCAGATCCTCGGCGAACTGGACCTCGCACTCCACCGCCTCGGCCAGCATGTCGCTGACCTGGCCCTGCATCTCCGCGTCGAACAGCGCAGGCTCCTGGGCCCGTACCGTCTCCACCACGTCGAACGCGAACGCCATGTGCATCGACTCGTCGCGGAACACCCAGTTGGTGCCCGACGCCAGGCCGTTGAGCAGGCCGCGGGAGCGAAGGAAGTACACGTAGGCGAACGCGCCGTAGAAGAACAGCCCCTCGATGCAGGCCGCGAAGCAGATCAGGTTGAGCAGGAACGCCCGCCGGTCGGCCGCCGTGTCCAGCCGCCGCAGCCCGTGCACCGAGTCGATCCACCGGAAGCAGAACTCGGCCTTGCGCTTGATGGAGGTGATGTTGTCCACGGCGGCGAAGGCCTGCGCCCGCTCGGCCTCGTCCGGCACGTAGGTGTCCAGCAGCGTCAGGTAGAACTGCACATGCACGGCTTCCTCGAACAGCTGCCGGGACAGGTACAGCCGGCCCTCGGGCGAGTTGACGTGCTGGTACAGGTTGAGCACCAGGTTGTTGGCCACGATGGTGTCGCCGGTGGCGAAGAACGCCACCAGCCGGCTGACCAGGTGCCGCTCGGCCGGGGTCAGCCGGGCCAGGTCGGCCAGGTCAGAGTGCAGGTCCACCTCCTCCACCGTCCAGGTGTTGCGGATCGCGTCCCGGAACCGGTCGTAGAACTGCGGGTAGCGCATCGGCCGCAGCGTCAGGTCCATGCCCGGGTCGAGCAGCAGCGGCGCGGCCGGCGCGGCCGGTACGGCGGTCACTGACAGGCCTCGCAGTCTTGCGGATTCTCGAGCGAGCAGCTGACGGCCACTTCTCCAGGAGGATGAACTGCCACGGTCGCCTGGGCTATCCGTGTCCCAGCTCGAGAGCGCAGGTAATAGGTGGTCTTAAGTCCCGTCTTCCAGGCATGCAGGTACATCGACGACAGCTTGCCGATGGTCGGAGAGGCCAGGAACAGGTTGAGCGACTGGCTCTGGTCGATGAACGGCGCCCGCGCCGCGGCCAGGTCGATCAGCGCCCGCTGTGGCAGCTCCCACGCCGTGCGAAACAGCTCGCGGGTCGGCTCCGGCAGCTCGGTCAGGCCCTGCACAGACCCGTCCGCCCGCTTGATCGCATCGCGGACCGGCTCCGTCCACAGCCCGAGCGCCTTGAGCTCGGCCACCAGCGCCGTGTTCACCTGGAGGAACTCGCCGGACATGGTCTCACGCTTGAACAGGTTCGACACCTGCGGCTCGATGCACTCGTAGCACCCCGCGATGGAGGCGATCGTGGCCGTCGGGGCGATGGCGATCAGCAGCGAGTTGCGCAGCCCGGTGGCCGCCACCCGCTCGCGCAGCGCCGCCCACCGGGCGGCCTGGGTCACCGCCACGCCCCACAGGTCGGGCTGGAACTGCCCGGCCGCCGCGCGGGTCTGGCCGAAGGCCGGGTGCGCGCCGTGCGCCTGGGCCAGGCCGGCCGACACCTCCAGCGCGGTCAGGTAGAGCTCCTCGGCGATGCGGGCCGACAGCTCACGGGCGCCCGCCGAGTCGAACGGCAGCCGCAGCGCGAAGAACACGTCCTGCAGCCCCATCACGCCCAGCCCGACCGGCCGCCAGCGCTGGTTGGACGCCGCCGCCTGCTCCGTCGGGTAGTAGCCCAGGTCGATCACCCGGTCCAGGAACGGCACCGCCGTGCGCACGGTCGCCCGCAGCTTCTCCCAGTCCATCCCGTCGCCGGAGCCGTCGGCGGACAGGTGCCGGGCCAGGTTGACCGAGCCCAGGTTGCACACCGCGGTCTCCGCGTCGCTGGTCACCTCGACAATCTCGGTGCACAGGTTGGACAGGTGGACCACGCTGCCCGGGTCGGCGGTCTGGTTGCACCTGGCGTTGCAGGCATCCTTGAACGTCATCCAGCCGTTGCCGGTCTGGGCCAGCGTGCGCATCATCCGCCCGTACAGGTCCCTGGCCCTGACCTGGCGCACGTACCGCCCGTCGGCCTCGGCGGCCCGGTAGGCGGCGCCGAACTCCTCGCCCCACAGGTCGGGCAGCTCGGGCACCTCGTCCGGGTCGATCAGCGACCACATCTCGTCGGCCTCGACCCGGCGCATGAACTCGTCCGGGATCCAGTTGGCCAGGTTCAGGTCGTGCGCGCGGCGGGCGTCCTCACCGGTGTTGTCCCGCAGTTCGAGGAACTCCTCGATGTCGGGGTGCCACGGCTCGAGGTAGACGCAGGCCGCGCCCTTGCGCCGACCGCCCTGGTTGACCGCCGACACCGAGGCGTCGAGCGTGCGCAGGAACGGCACGATCCCGTTGGAGTGCCCGTTGGTGCCGCGGATC
>Ga0134128_10001866_pt1 | contig 26615 bp, 24 predicted proteins | sample KB31754_FD_96462 | JGI IMG/M metagenome (GOLD analysis project Ga0134128, IMG submission 96462) | Terrestrial soil microbial communities with excess Nitrogen fertilizer from Kellogg Biological Station, Michigan, USA - KB3-175-4 | ecosystem: Environmental > Terrestrial > Soil > Unclassified ...
CACGTGCACGTCGTTCTCGACCGCGCTCGCCGCCGCCTCCTCGGGCGTCTGGAACAGCGGCCCGACATCGACGTCGAAGCCGATATCCGCAAAGGCGGTGGCGATCACCTTGGCGCCACGGTCATGCCCGTCCTGGCCGAGCTTCACCACCAGCATGCGCGGGCGGCGCCCCTCGCTGCGCGCGAAGGCCTCGACCTCGCGCTGGATGCGGCGATAGCCCTCGTCGCCCTCGTAGAGCGCGCCATAGACGCCGGAAACCGAGCGGATGGTGGCGCGGTGTCGGGTGAAGACGCGCTCCAGCGCATCAGAGATCTCGCCCACCGTGGCGCGCGCGCGTGTCGCCTCGACGGCCAGCGCCAACAGATTGCCCTGGCCGCTGCGCGCCGCCTCGGTGAGCGCCGCGAGCGCCGCGTCGACGCGCTTCTGGTCGCGCGTCGCGCGGATGCGCTCGAGCCGCGCCACCTGCTGCTCGCGCACTTTGGTGTTGTCGATGTCGAGGAGCTCGACCTTGTCCGGCGTCTCGGAGCGGTATTTGTTGACGCCGACGATCACCTCCTCGCCGCGGTCGATGCGCGCCTGGCGCCTTGCCGCCGATTCCTCGATGCGGAGCTTCGGCATGCCGCTCTCGACCGCCTTGGTCATCCCGCCCAGCGCCTCGACCTCCTCGATGAGCGCCCAGGCCGCCTCGGCCACGGCATGGGTGAGGCTCTCGACATAGTAGCTGCCGCCCAGGGGATCGACGACCTGGCTGACGCCGCTCTCCTCGGCGATGACGAGTTGCGTGTTGCGCGCGATCTTGGCCGAGAACGGGGTCGGCAGCGCCAGCGCCTCGTCGAAGGAGTTAGTGTGCAGCGACTGCGTGCCGCCGAGCACCGCCGCCAGCGCCTCGATCGTCGTGCGCATGATGTTGTTGTAGGGGTCCTGCTCGGTGAGGCTCACGCCCGAGGTCTGGCAATGCGTCCTGAGCGCGAGGCTCGCCGGGTTCTTGGGATCGAAGCGCTTGATGAGCCGCGCCCAGAGGAGGCGCGCGGCGCGCAGCTTGGCGATCTCCATGAAGAAGTTCATGCCGATGCAGAAGAAGAAGGAGAGCCGCGGCGCGAACTGGTCGATCTGGAGCCCTTTCGAGAGCGCCGCCCTGACATAGTCGAGCCCGTCGGCGAGCGTGAAGGCGAGCTCCTGCACCGCCGTCGCCCCGGCCTCCTGCATGTGATATCCCGAGATCGAGATCGAGTTGAATTTCGGCATGTGCTGCGCCGTGTACTCGATGATGTCGGCGACGATGCGCATCGACGGTGTCGGCGGGTAGATATAGGTGTTGCGGACCATGAACTCCTTGAGGATGTCGTTCTGGATGGTGCCGCTGAGCTTCTCCCTCGGCACCCCCTGCTCCTCGGCGGCGACGATGTAGCCGGCGAGCACCGGCAGCACCGCGCCGTTCATGGTCATCGAGACGCTCATCTTGTCGAGCGGGATGCCGTCGAACAGGATCTTCATATCCTCGACGCTGTCGATGGCGACGCCGGCCTTGCCGACATCGCCGACGACGCGCGGATGATCGCTGTCATATCCCCGATGGGTGGCGAGGTCGAATGCGACGGAGAGCCCCATCTGCCCCGCCTTGAGGTTCTCGCGGTAGAACTTGTTCGACTCCTCGGCGGTGGAGAATCCCGCATATTGCCGGATGGTCCAGGGGCGGTTTGCATACATGGTGGCGCGCGGGCCCCGGAGATAGGGCGGGAAGCCCGGCAGGGTCCCGAGCGTCTCGAGCTTCTCGAGGTCGAGGGCGGTGTAAAGCGGCTTCACCGCGATGCCTTCCGGCGTCTGCCAGGTAAGCGAATCGAGCCCTGCGCCGCCGAGCTCCTTCTCGGCGAGCGCCCGCCATTCCGCCAGGGTCTTCTCCGGAAACTCCGCCATCGCGCCGCTCCTTCTGCGAGCGACTATACCGCCGCCCGCGCCGGGGCGTCCAACCGGGCGGGCCGCCGGAGCGCGTGCCGCGCCACCACCGCCGCAGTCACCAGCAGGACGGCGCCCGCCTGATGCGCCACCGCCACCCGCAGCGGCACCACCAGCAGCAGCGTGGTGATGCCAAGCGCGAGCTGGAGACAGGCCATGGCAAAGAGCGCGTGCATGGCGAAGCGCTCGCGCCGCGCGAGCTCGAGGCGCAAGCTCCAGAGCCAGAGCCCGGCGATGAGGAACCAGGTGGTTTCGGCCAGCACGCGATGGTCGAACTGCGCCGCGGCCGGATTCTCGAACCAGTTGCGCCACCAGGGCGCAAGGCTCCAGTACTCGCCCGGCGCGAAGCTTCCGCCCATCAGCGGGAAGGTGTTGTAGATGTAGCCGGCACGCAGCCCCGCGACGAAGGCGCCGGCGCCGAGCGTGACCAGGAGCAGCAGGACGAGCCCGGAGAGCGCGCGGCGGAGCGGTGCCGCGCGCCGATCGCGCGAGGCGGGTGGCGCCGGCGACAGCAGGCCAAGCGCCACCCAGAGCATGGCGATGTAGATGACGACGGCGGTGAGGAGGTGGGCGGCGAGCCGGTATTGGCTCACCTCGATCCGCTGGGAGAGCCCGCTCTCCACCATGTACCAGCCGAGCGCGCCCTGCAGCCCGCCGAGCACGAAAAGCCCGGCCAATCGGGGCGCGAGCCGCCGCGAGACGCGGCCGCGCAGCAGGAACCAGAGGAACGGTACGGCGAAGACCACGCCGATGAGCCGGCCCCAGAGCCGGTGCAGATATTCCCAGAAGAAGATGTGTTTGAACTGCGCCAGATCCATGTCCGGGTGGACGGCGCGATATTGCGGGATCGCCTTGTAGCGGTCGAACTCCTGCTGCCATTCCGCATGGGTGAGCGGCGGCACGACGCCGATTACCGGCTGCCATTCGGTGATTGAGAGCCCGGATTCGGTGAGGCGCGTGATGCCGCCGATCATCACCATCAGGAAGATCATGGCGCAGCAGACGAGAAGCCAGAGGCCGATGGCGCGGTCGCCGCGGACGGCACGCGGCAGGGCGCCGCGGAGGGCAAGAGTGGACACGGGGGAAAAACGCCTGCTCGCCGGTGGGAACCGGCTAGAACCTGCGCATGGGAGCGCCGCTTGGCAAGAGGCGCGGTGTCGCCCTAGGGCTAGTGCAACTGGAGCGATGCCGCGGCGTGGCGCAGCGCGCCCGGCTCGATCAGCTTCGCGCGCGCCACGTTCACCGAGTGGAGCTTGCCCTCGATGTTGTGCGTCCAGAAATCGAGGAAGCGGCGGAGCACCGGGAACTCCGGCGCGATATCGAGATGCTGCCAGATGAAGCTTTGCAGAACGTGCGGATGATCAGGCAGATGATAAAGGATCTCTGCCGTCGTCATGCGATAGCCCCCGAGCCGCAGCCCCAGATCGCTCATCGACAGTTTCCCCTCTCTTGTGGGTCCTAGACTGTCAACAAGCTTCCATGCTATGCCGCATCGCTCAAGAAAAAATTAATGCGGATCAAAGACTTAGCAGCCCATCCCCCAGAGTGCTGCCAGGTCCCGCAGGGCTATTCCACGGCGAACCGGGCGCGCGCGCCGCGCTCGATGCCGGCGGCGATCAGCCGGTCGATGCCGAGCCGGTGGCGCAGCAGCTCCAGCACGCGCAGCTCCTCCTGGCTCGCCTCGCCATCGGCGGCGGCGACGTCGCAGGCCAGCGCATAGGCGGTCTCGCGCAGCTTCTGCGGTAGCCCGCTCCTGATGCCTTTGAGCGCCTGCTCCAGCCCATCCTCCTTGCCGAGAAGCTGGGCGCATTCCTTGAGGTCCTTGGTGAAGCGCTTCTGCTCGTACTCGCGGAACACCGGCAGGTGATTGACGATGTCGCCGATGATCTGCAGCTCGGCGTCGGTCATGTCGGTGTCCGCGGCAGAAACCAGCATCATGGTGTAGATGAGCGCGGAATGAGCATCGATCATGGGACCCTCGGGCTAAGGCGGGCCGCCACCATGAACGCCCGGAGGCAAGCGGTCAATCGCCGAACAGCGCCAGGGTGCATGGGGACGACAGCCGACGGCGTGGTGTCGAGACCGCCGAGATCGGCAGGTGCGTTACTGATCGCTCAACGCTTCAGGAATTCCGCCGTGCCGGCGATCGCGTCCTTGAGCCCGACGCGCTCGATCACCACGCCTTCGGGGAAAGCCCCGGCGAGACGCGACGGCATCTGTGCGTCGAGCAGCACGAAGACGCCGCTGTCATCGGCGCGGCGCACCAGCCGGCCGAAGGCCTGCTTCAGCCGGAGCCGGGTGATCATGTCGTCGTAGCGCGCACCGCCGAAGGCCGCGCGGCGCGCCTTGTGCAGGATGTCGGGACGCGGCCAGGGCACGCGGTCGAAGACGATGAGCCGGAGCGAGCGGCCCGGCACGTCGACGCCGTCGCGCACCGCATCGGTCCCGAGCAGGCACGCATCCTCCTCGGCGCGGAAGATGTCGACCAGCGTCGAGGTGTCCATGCCGTCGACATGCTGCGCCAGCAGCGGAATGCCCGCCTCCTCGAGCGGCGCGGCGATGCGTTGGTGAACCGCGCGCAGCCGGGCGATGGCGGTGAAGAGCCCGAGCCCGCCGCCGCCCGCGGCGAGAAAGAGCTCGCGATAGGCCGATGCCACCTGCGCCACCTCGTCGCGCCGGATATCGGTGACGACGAAGACCCGCGTCTGCGCCCGATAGTCGAAGGGCGAGGGCACGCGCACGCGGAGCGCCGGCTGGGCCAGATGCCTTGCGCCGCTGCGCGCTTCCGCCGCTTCCCAGTCGCGCAGAGGGTCGCCGCTGCCATCGGTGAGCGTCGCCGAGGTCACCAGCAAGCCATGCGCCGGCTTCGCCACATGCTCGGCGAATGGGCGCGTCGGATCGATCCAGTGGCGATAGAGGCCGACATCGATCTCGTGCCCGTCGGCGCGCTCGATCGACAGCCAGTCGACGAATTCCTCGGGCTGCTCGGCGGCGATCTCGCGCAGCACGCGCTGCCAGCCGCCGAGCTCGAGCACGCCGCGCCGCTCGAGGCCGAGCACGGCCGCTTCGATCCTGAGCCGCGTCCCCTGGTCGAGTTCGGCCGCCTCCTCGTCGAGCCGTCCTTTGAGCCGCTCGGCAAGCTGGCGCATCGGAATCGAGATCTTCTCGAGCGCCAGCGCCAGCGTTTCGCCGGCCGCAACCAGCCCGTCGATCGCCGGCCGAAGCTCAGTCTCGAGGCTGTAGCCCTGCTCACGCTGCGCCGCGCGGGCATGCACCTGCTGGCGGACCAGCGCCAGGAAGGCCTCCGTCGCCTGAAAGGGCCGCGCTTCGGCGAGGCGCTGCGCCCAGCCTTCGCCCGGCAGCATTCGCGCGCCGACCAGCACCGCGGCGAGTGCGCGCTCCGCGACATCGTCGCCGGCAACGAGATCCTCGAGCCGCCGCCTCAGGCCCCGCGCGCGACCCCGCGCACCCTCTTCGGCGCCGATAATCCAGCGCCGGAGCTCTGCCGCCTCCTGGCCGGTGAGCGCCAGCGAGAAAGTGCTGTCGGCAGCATCGAAGACATGATGGCCCTCGTCGAAGACGTAGCGCGTCGGCAGGCTGCCCTCTTCGAGGCCGCCCAGCGCCGCCTGCACCATGACCAGCGCGTGGTTCGCCACCACGACGCGCGCGCGCCGCGCGCGGCGGATGCTCTTCTCGATGAAGCAGCGATGGCTGTGCGGGCAGGCGCTGTGGATGCACTCGCCGCGCCGATCCGAGAGGCCGAGGCTGCGCGCGCGCCCGATGACGTCGGGGAGCCAGCCCGGGAAATCGCCGCCCACCATGTCGCCGTCGCGCGTCGCCGCGATCCAGCGCGCCATGATGCCAAGCGGCGCCGCGTCATAGGGCCGCATCGGCAAGGCGGCGACGCCTTCCTCGAAATTCAGCAGGCAGAGATAATTCTCGCGGCCTTTGCGCAGCACCACGCGGCGGTTCTTCTCCGCCGGGTCGGGATAGAGCCGGTCGAGCTCGCCGGTAATCTGGTGCTGCAGATTGCGCGTGAAGGTCGAGATCCACACCGCCCCCTGGTTCTTCTCCGCCCAGAGGCTCGCCGGCGCGATATAGCCCAGCGTCTTGCCGACCCCGGTGCCGGCTTCGGCCAGCACCAGCTGCGGCTCGTCCTCGCGCTCGCGCGGGCGGAAGGCGGCGCTCACCGCCGCGGCATAGTCCGCCTGCTGCGGCCGCGCCTCGGCCGCCTCGCCGAGCAGCGATGCAAGCCGCCGCCGCGCCTCGCTCTCTTCCACCGGGATATTGCCGGGCGGCGGCGGCGGCGCCTGCTCGGCCCATTCCGGCAGCTTTCGCCAGGCGGCCATCCCGGCGGGCGCAGCCTCCGCCGAGGGATCACCCAGCGCGGTCAGCACCGCGCCTGCCCAGGCCCAGCCGCTGCGCTCCATAGCAAGCGCCACCGCATGCGCCTCGGCATCAGGCGCTTCGGCGAGCAGCAGGAGCAGCGCTTCCGCCGAACGCAGCAGCGACAGCGCCTCGTCGCCGATGCCGCGCCCCGGCAGCGGCAGCCCCAGCGCCGCCGCCAGGCCGCGTGGCGTCGGCAGGCAGAACCGCGCCGGTCGCACGAAGGCGTGCAGCTCGAGCAGATCAAGCGCCGGGAAAGGCAGCACGCCCATGCGCCGCGCCGTCGCCCGCGCGTGGCAGAGAAAGGGCGGCGTGCTGCGCGCGCGCCGCGCCGCGTCACTGAAGGCGAGAAGCTCGATCTCGCCGTCCGGCGTCAGCCATGCGGCCTGCCGCGCGCCGGCGACGAGCGCCGGGGCCGGCGGCAGCGCGACCGCGGAATCCGCGCGGGAGGTGATGGTGGAGCCCACCGCGCGGGTATAGACCGCCCCGCGGCCAAGGTCACGCCGTCAACTGTTGCCGCTGCGCAGCAATCCATAAAGGCTGTCGAAGGCTTCGGCGCCGGCGCTGCCGGTGGCGCCGCCGGTGACGACGAACATGCGGCCGAGCGCCGCCTCGATCGCAGCGGGACCGGCACTGCCGAGCGGCTTCACCGGGGCGCGCACGCAGAATGTGCCCGCGGTGAGCGCCACCCGGGCGGCGGTGACGACCTGCAGCGAAGACGAAACGCTGTTGCCGCGGAGTTCGGGGTTCACGACATCGTCGAAGGCGTCGGCGGTGAAGGTGACGCCGGCCGGGATGTCGATCTCCGCCGACGAGTTCTCGTCGATCGATCCCGGCAGCCGGCAGATCTCGAGCGTGACCGCCGCGGCGCCCGCCGGCGACAGGGAAGCGGGGGCCGAGCCGGCCAAGGCCGCGCCCGGCGCCGAGATCGCCAGCAGCGCGGCCAGCCAGATGTGCTTTCCGAGAACGCTTCGCATCGGCATCTAAGTGCTGGGCCGCGATTGACTGCCGGTGCCGGCGCCTTCGCAAGTTACAAATCTGCAAGGCGGCGGCCTTGTCGCCGGGTCCGTCACTGCGCTAGCGTCCTGCCATGGCCGAGCGGTTGATCTATCACATGTGCCGGCGTGCCGAATGGCAAGCGGCCGAACGCGCCGGCGCCTATCGCGGCTCGTCGCAGGATCAGACCGACGGCTTCATCCATTTCTCGACCGCCGCCCAGCTCGCGGGATCGGCCGCCAAGCATCGCGCCGGGCAAAGCGATCTCGTGCTGGTCGCGGTCGAGCCGGTCTCGCTCGGCGAGGCGCTGCGCTGGGAAAAGGCGCGCGACGGTGCGCTCTTTCCGCATCTTTACGGCGCGCTGACACTGTCGAGCGTGCGCTGGGTGAAGGAGATGCCGCTGGGCCAGGACGGGCGCCATCTCCTGCCGGCGCTCGAGTGACGATGATGCTGCACGATCTCGCTCTCCCGCTGCTGCGCCAGCTGCCGCCGGAGACCGCGCATCGGCTGACCATCCGGGCGCTACGCGGGGGCTGGCTGCTGCCGCGGCGGCCGCGCGCCGATCCGCCGAGCCTCGCGATCGCGCTGTGGGGGCGGCGCTTTCCCAACCCGGTCGGGCTCGCCGCAGGCTTCGACAAGAATGCCGAGGTGCCGGACCCGATGCTGCGCTTCGGCTTCGGCTTCGTCGAATGCGGCACCTTGACGCCACGGCCGCAAGCCGGGAATCCGCGCCCGCGCCTCTTCCGCCTCGAGGAGGACGAAGCGCTGATCAACCGGCTCGGCTTCAACAATGAAGGCGTCGCCGCCGGCGCGGCGCGGCTCGCGCTGCGCGAGCGCGGCGCCGGCATCGTCGGCGCCAATATCGGCAAGAACCGCGATGCGGCCGACGACGTCGCCGATTACGTGCAAGGCGTCACCGCGCTGGCGCCGCTCGCTGATTACCTCGTCGTCAACGTCTCGTCGCCGAACACGCCGGGGCTGCGCGAGCTGCAGCGCAAAAGCACGGTGACCTTGCTCATCGAGCGTTTGATGGCGGCGCGTGCCGCGGTGACGCCGGAGCACCCGCCGCCGCTGCTGCTGAAGATCGCGCCGGATCTCGCGCCGGAGGATCGCATCGATCTCGCCGACGCGGCGCTCTCGACCGGCATCGACGGGCTGGTGATCGCCAACACCACCGTGGCCCGGCCGCCGAGCCTCAGAAGCGGGCACGCGCACGAGCCCGGCGGCCTCAGCGGCAAGCCGCTGCTCGCGCCCTCCACGGCGCTCCTTGCCGAGATGTACCGCCTGACCGAAGGCAAGCTGCCGATCATCGGCGTCGGCGGCATCGCGTCGGGCGCCGACGCCTATGAGAAGATCCGCGCCGGCGCCAGCCTGGTGCAGCTCTACACCGCTCTCGTCTACCACGGACCCGGGCTGATACAGCGCATCAAGCGCGAACTCGCCGAGCTCCTCGCGCGCGACGGTTTCGCCCAGCTCTCCGATGCCGTCGGCACGGCTGAGCATTCGCCGCGCGCGGCGGCGCATGGGCGATGACCCTCACTCTGCTGAGCGGCCTCGGCGAGATCGACGGGCGCTATGACGGCCTGATCCTCGATCTCTGGGGCGTGCTGCATGACGGCACAGCGCCCTTTCCCGGCGTCGTCGATGCGCTCTCGCGGCTGAAGCAGGCGGGAAAGCGGCTCTGCGTGCTGTCGAACGCGCCGCGCCGCGCGCATCTGGTCGAGCAGCGGATGAACGAGATCGGTCTCGTGCGCGGGCTTTACGACCATGTGCATTCCTCGGGCGAGGAAGCCTGGCAGCATCTGTTGCGGCGCGACGATCCCTTCTACGCCGCGCTCGGCCGGCGCTGCTATCACATCGGCCCCGCGCGCGACGACAACATGCTCGAAGGCGTCGATCTCGAGCGCGTCGCAGAGATCGAGGAAGCGGAGTTCATCCTCAACACCGGCCCCTCGGGTTGGGATGAGACGGTCGAGCAGTACGAGGCGCTGCTGCGCGAGGCGCGCGCGCGCGATCTGCCGATGGTCTGCGCCAATCCCGATCTGGTGGTGGTGAGCCAGGGCCGCCGCGCGATCTGCGCTGGCGTGGTGGCGCAACGCTACGAGGCGCTGGGCGGCCGCGTGCGCTGGCACGGCAAGCCCTTTCGCCCGGTCTACGAGACCTGCTTTGCGGCGCTCGGCATCGCCGATCGGCGGCGCATCCTCGCGGTCGGCGACAGCTTGCGCACCGACATCGCCGGCGCCAACGCCGCCGGCATCGCCAGCCTGCTGGTCACCGGCGGCATCCATGCCGAGGAGTTCGGCCTCGTCGGCGGCCAGCCCGACCTCGACCGGCTGGTCGAGGCGGTCGCGGCGAGCGGCCACCGGCCCGACGCGGTCATCGCACATTTCCGCTGGTAAAGTGGCGAGCGCAGGAGACGCGGGCTAAACCACTTTGGAGTTTCAGCTCATTCACGCGCGCGGTGAAAGAGGTCCTCGACGTTTCCGGCAGGTACTGCAAATGGCGCGGTGAGATACCCCTCTTGCGTCTCTCGGCGGCAGTGCTCTCTTCGACGCTTCTCGCGTTTTGCGCGAGCGTCAAAATTGCCGCTCGATCGACGCAATTTTCATGCGGGCGCGGTCTCGCGGGCGTAGAGCGCCAGGGTGATCAACGTCAGACCGTGCGACAACAGGTCGATGCCGACGAACAGGCCGAGCACCCATAAGGCCGTGCCTGGCAGCCCCGCGACAACGACCCCGACCAGGTCGACGACGCAGTTGAGCAGGAGCCAGCCCCAGCGGCCCGGCAGGGCGCGCTTGTGCTCGAGTGCGAGCAGGATCGATAGGATGGCCTCGATCACGAAGAAGGCAGTCAGCACCCGTGCAAGGAAAATCGCGCCGCTGGTCGACCCGACGATCAGCACGATACCGACGACAAGGCCGAGGATCGCCGACAGCAGCGACCACCAGTAACCGGGCGCTTGCCGCATCCAGAACGCGCTGAGGAGCCCGAGGATGCCGCTGATGAAGAAGAGCCGGCCGAGGAAGAGAGCGATCGCGAACGTCGCGAGCGTCGGCACGAAAATCGCCGCCGCCCCAAGGATCGTCAGGACGATCCCCTCGAAGAGATAAGCGCCCCAGTGCTCGTGTAGCCCCTGACCAGGATCCGTCGCCACCATGCGAGCGCTCCTCGGCTGAGGTTGCCGCACCCATAGTCGTCGACCAATGTAAGGGCGGACCCGCGGATTGCCTACCGCCTCGCCGCAGTGCCCGTTGGCCTGGCGCAGCCCGGCTCGTTTATGAGTACGCGCCCCTAGCGGTCAGTGATGATGCCCGCGGTGCAGGATCACGTCGCCCAGGCCCGTGTCATAGGCGAGGCCGGCCTCGGTGACGATCGCGGCCTGCGGGAACATCGACTTGATGAGCCCCTTGCGCTCGAGCGCACGCCAGGCACCTTCATTGCCAAGCCCGCTCGCATCCCGCGTCGCCACCACGGCATCGCCGAGATGGAAGTGATCGCCATGCGGTTGCGGCAGATTGGCGACCACCATCGACCCCGGCTCGTCGGCCGGGCGGCTGTGCCCGGGCAGCCGGGCGAGCTCCTGCAGCAGGGTCAAGGTGCGAAGCTGCAGCGGGTTGAGGTTGAGCGGGTTCTTTTTGGGCGTCATCGCCTCATCTAAGCCGGCGCAATCGAAGCCGTCAAACCGGCAGAACTCCGGCGCCGTTCCGGTCGTTAATGAGAGACAGCGCCCTGGCTCCGGACCCCTCCATATGAGCGACGAGATCCGGTCGGAAGGCACCGGCCGGCCGGCCGACGAGAGCGCGTCGGGCAGCGAGATCGCCCCCGTCGCAGCGCCCGCGCCGCCGGCCTTCCGCTCGATCATGCTCACCGGCATCTTCGTGCTGCTGGTGTTCTATACGCTCTATTTCACCGCCGAGATCGCCATTCCGCTGGTCTTCGCGCTGCTCTTGAAGCTGCTGCTGCAGCCGGGCGCGCGGCTGCTCGGCCGCCTCCATGTGCCACAAAGCCTGGCGGCGCTGGTGATGATCGCGCTGCTCTTCGGTCTTTTCGCCCTGGCCGGCTACGGGCTAACCGGGCCGGCGGCGAGCTGGGCGCATAAGGCGCCGGAGAGCCTGCCGCGGCTCGAGCAGCGCCTCAGCCTGCTGAAGGAGCCGATCGACCGGCTGCGCCAGGCCGCCCAGCAGGTCGAGCAGATGGCGCAAGGCCCGGCCGCAGCGCCGGCGGTCGCGGTGCAGGGCCCGAGCCTCACCGATTATCTCTTCTCCGGCACGCGGCGGCTGCTCAGCGGCCTCGGCATCACCGTGCTGCTGCTCTTCTTCCTGCTCGCCTCGGACGACGTCTTCATGCGCCGCCTCGTCGAGATCCTGCCGAGCTTCCGCGACAAGAAGCAGGCCGTGGCGATCTCGCACGAGGTCGAGAGCAACATCTCGGCCTATCTCGTCACCATCACGGTGATGAACGCGTTGGTCGGCACGGCGACGACTTTGGTGATGTGGGTGATCGGCCTGCCCGATCCGCTGCTCTGGGGCGCGCTCGCCTTCGTGCTCAACTACGTGCTGATCCTGGGGCCGTTGACCGGCGTCTGCCTCTTCTTCCTCGTCGGGCTGCTCACCTTCGATACGCTGTGGCAGGCGCTGCTGCCGCCCGCCGCCTATCTGGCGATCCACATCATCGAGGGCGAATGGGTGACGCCGATGCTGGTGGCGCGGCGCTTCACGCTCAATCCGGTGCTGGTGATCGGCTCGCTGATCTTCTGGGACTGGATGTGGGGCATCCCCGGCGCGCTCCTCGCCGTGCCCATGCTCGCCGTCTTCAAGATCGTCTGCGACCGCGTCCGCCCGCTGACGGCGATCGGCCATTTCATCGGCGGCTGAGGAGCCGGAAGCCGGCTCCGCCGCCGGCGATTACTCTTGCAGCTCGGCTTCGCGATTGCCGAGTTTGGCGATGAGCCGCAGGATGTCCGCCTGGAGCTGTGGATCCTTGATGCCGTAATAACCGCGGATCAGCGACATGATCTCGCGCCGGTCGAAGGTCTCGCTGGCGTCGGGCATCACCTCCTGCGCCAGGTTCTTGGCGACGAGACCGTCGGGATAGCCCTCGAAGAAAAAGGCGGGCGAGACCTGCAGCACCTGCGCCACGTCGTAGAGCCGGCTCGCCGAGATGCGGATATCGCCGGATTCGTATTTCTGCACGGCCTGGAAGGAGACGCCGATCTTGCCGGCGAGCGCGCCCTGGCTGAGGCCGAGCTGAATGCGGCGCAGCCGCATGCGGCCTCCGACATAGACGTCGATCGGATGAGGCGCATTGTCTTTCTGTGGCGTCATGGCCTGCTTGCGACCTGTTCTGGTGGAAGGGCCGTAGCGGCGATGCTCCCGCCGATCCCCCCGCTACGCCGGGAATCGACCGTGTTCTGGCGGTCCAATGCTCCTGGGCGGCGGGTATTGCCCGCACGCCCTTGCCCGGTGGTGTTCGGCGACCCCAGAGGCGGCAAACGCGCCTCGGCAGTCTCCCCCCGAACGCAAGGCAGCCTGCACCGGGCATCGAGATTGCACCGGCGCGAAACCACCCCTAATTGCATCCTAACGGAAGCGATTCAGATCGCAAATAGTTTATCGCCACGTGATCAAGCGATCACCAGCGCTGGCCCGACGCTTGCAAGATTTTGAAATATCCAGCTTTTCTGCGGTATCCCGGTGCCCTACGGATCACGGAAGAGCGCCCCGCCCCACGCCATTTCTGCAAGTCTGCCTTGCGCGACGGGGAGGGCATCCGCCCGCCGGTCCGGCGCAAGATTGGCCATGCGCGCGATGCTCTTCGAGGGCTCTCACCGCCCGCTCCGCTGGGACGGGCGGAGGGCGGCCCCTTCGCCCGGCCCGGGTCAAGTGGCGATCCGCGTGCGCGCCTGCGGCGTCTGCCGCACCGACCTGCACATCGTCGATGGCGAACTCGACCAGCCAAAGCTGCCGCTCATCCCCGGCCATGAGATCGTTGGAATCGTCGAAAGCCTGGGTCCGGGCGTCACCGCGCTCGCCCCCGGCGACCGCGTCGGTGTGCCCTGGCTCGGCTGGACCTGCGGTCGCTGTGTCTATTGCCGCTCCGGCCGCGAGAATCTCTGCGCCGAGGCACGCTTCACCGGCTATCAGATCGATGGCGGCTATGCCGAGTTCGCCGTCGCCGATGCACGCTTCTGCTTCCCGATCCCGGCGGTGTACGACGATGTCGCGGCGGCGCCGCTGCTCTGTGCCGGGCTCATCGGCTATCGCGCGCTCCGCATGGCCGGCCCGGCCGAGCGGCTCGGCCTCTATGGCTTCGGCGCCGCGGCGCATATCGCGGTGCAGGTGGCGCGCCATCTCGGCCAGAAGGTCTTCGCCTTCACCAAGCCCGGCGACGGCGCCGGTCAGGATTTCGCCCGGGCACTCGGCGCCGCCTGGACCGGCGGCTCGGACACGCTGCCGCCCGAGCCGCTCGACGCCGCGCTCCTCTTCGCGCCGGTGGGCGCGCTGGTGCCGGCGGCGCTGGCGGCTACCGCCAAGGGCGGCACGGTGGTCTGCGCCGGCATCCATATGAGCGATATTCCGAGCTTTCCCTATCGCCTCCTCTGGGAGGAGCGCGTCCTGCGCTCGGTCGCCAACCTGACGCGGCGCGACGGCGAGGAGTTCCTGGATCTGGCTCCGAAAGTGCCGGTGCGCACCACCACCGAGGCCTTCCCGCTCGCGCACGCGAACGAGGCGCTGCGCCGGCTGCGCGCCGGCGAGATCGAAGGCGCCGCGGTGCTGGTGCCGTAGGGCACGCCCGGTTTAGTTGGGATGAAGGTGGTCTCTAGTCCCTCTCCGCGCGCAGCGGGGAGAGGGAGCGACCGCATGCGGTCGCTCCCGTGGCTCGTAAGAGCCACGGGGAGGGTGAGGTGTCTCGCCGCGGCACGAGCGCGTTCGCCATCGCTACCCACCTCACCTGGCTCGCTGCGCTCGCCACCCTCTCCCCCCGCAAGCGGGCGGAGAGGGGCTAGCCAAAGCTTTCGTCAAATCGGGATACGTCTCTCAGTCAGGCGGGATTGAGGCGGCGGGTCCAGTCGCGCAGCGCGACGAGAAGCTGGCCGATCAGGTCGCGCGTCGCCTGGTCGGTGAGCTTGCCCTGGGCGTCGAACTTGTTGCCCGCCTGGGCGATCAGCACCTCGGGCTTGTTGACCGGGAACATATCGAGGAAGACGAAGCATTGGCGCAGGTGATATTGCGCGCGCGTCGTTCCCCAAAGGCTCGGCGTGGCGCCCATCACCGCCACCGGCTTGCCGATCACCGGCGGCGTCGGCGGCCGCGACGCCCAGTCGATGACGTTCTTCAGCACGCCCGACATGGAATAATTGTATTCGGGGGTCGCGAAGAGCAGCGCGTCGGCCGCCGCCATCTGTTCGCGCAGGCGCTGCACCGGCGCCGGATATCCTGCCGCGCGCACATCGTCGTTATAGAGCGGAATCTCGGAGATATCGGCGATCTCGAGCGTCATGCCTTCCGGCACCAGCTCCTGCGCGGCGCGCAAGGCGGCGCTGTTGAACGACCCCTTGCGCAGGCTGCCCGAGACAGCAAGCGTCTTCACGATACGAGCCATGGACTCCCCTCCTGGCGGCTTTTGTGGCGCCTGCCATAGGGCGCGGCGGCCGCCGCGGCAAGCCCCCGGGGCTCAGCGCGCGAGATATGCTGCCAGCGCGGTTGCCGTCGCGGGCGGTGCGACGAGGCCGAGCTTGCTGCGCCGCCAGAGGATGTCCTCTGCCGTCCGCGCCCATTCCTCGGCGACGAGCCACTCGACCTCGCGCGTGGTGAGCCCGGCGCCGAAATCCGGCCCGAGATCCTCGGAGCGCCTGGCCTCGCCCAGCAGCCGCACCGCCTCGCTGCCATAACTGCGCGCGAGGCGCAGCGCGCGCGCCTCGCCGAGCCAGGGACGCTCGGCGATGAGCGTCGCGGCAAGTGCCGCGGGTCCGCTCGCCGGGATCTCGCCGCCGGGCAGCGGCGCCGTTGCCGTCCAGGCGCTCTGGGCCCCGGGCAGGAAAGGCTGCAGCTTCTGGAGCGCATGCTCGGCCAGCCGGCGATAGGTCGTGATCTTGCCGCCGAAGACCGAGAGCGCCGGCGGTCCTGCGGCGTCGATGTCGAGGAGATAGTCGCGCGTCACCGCGGCGGCGTTCTTGGCGCGGTCGTCGTGGAGCGGCCGCACCCCCGCATAGCTCCATACCACCTTGTCGGGCGTCACCGGCCGGGCGAGCCAGGAGGAGACGGCGCGACAGAGATACTCCGTCTCCGCGGTATCGATGGCGACGCCGCCGGGGTCGCCAGCAAACGGCAGGTCGGTGGTGCCGATCAGCGTGAAGCGCTCGGCGAAAGGCAGAACAAAGATGACGCGGCGGTCGTCGTTCTGCAGGAGATAGGCTTGATCGCCGTCATAGAGCCGCGGCAGGACGATATGGCTGCCCTTGACCAGCCGCAGCTCGGTATGCGCCGCGGCGATGCCGCAGCGCTGCAGCACCCGTGCCACCCAGGGGCCCGCCGCATTCACCAGCACCGCGGCCGCGACCTCGCGCTCGGCACCGTCGGGAAGCCGGAAACGTGCAGACCATCGCGTCCCGTCGCGCCGCGCGGCGATGAGCTCCGTGCGCGTCAGCACCGCGGCGCCGCGACGCGCCGCATCGCGCGCATTGAGCACGACGAGGCGCGCATCGTCCACCCAGCAATCGGAATAGACGAAGGCCGTGCGCAGCCCCGCGCGCAGCGGCGCGCCATAGGGATGCCGCGCACAATCGATGGTCTCGGTGCCGGGCAGCTCGCGCCTCCCGCCGATGTGATCGTAGAGGAAGAGCCCGGCGCGGATCATCCAGCGCGGGCGCAGCCTTCGGTCATGCGGCAGCACGAAGCGCATCGGACGCACGATGTGCCGCGCATTGCGCAGCAGCACCTCGCGCTCGCCGAGCGCCTCGTGCACCAGGCGGATCTCGCCATATTCGAGATAGCGCAGCCCGCCATGCACCAGCTTGCTCGAGGCCGAGGAGGTGGCGCCGGCGAGGTCGCCCTGCTCCAGCAGCATGACGCTGAGCCCGCGCCCGGCCGCATCGCGCGCGATGCCGGCGCCATTGACGCCGCCGCCGATGACCAGCAGGTCGACGGAATCGGGTATTGCGCTCTGCGCCCGCGGCACCGGTTACGTCCGCCAATCGCCCCACCTCACCCTCCCATTGCTGCGCAATGGGGCCAACCCTCTCCGCCCCATTGGGGCGGAGAGGATTGGGGTGAGGTGGGGTGTCGATTTCAAATTCATGGCTGAAGGCTCGCGCGCTACTTCACCCGATGGAGCACGGCGTCGAGCTGCCGGCCGCCACCCGCCGCGATCCAATCGAGATCGAGTCCGCCATCCTCGCGCGGCGTGCAGAGCAGGCGGCTCAGGCCCGGCTCGGCGAAGACCAGCTTGCCCTCGGCAATGCGACCGCTGCGGCGCGAAACGGCGGGCTTCAGATTGGCCGTCAATCCGGGGCCGATGATGTAGGCCGCCTCGACCGATCCGGCCTGCGCATGCTCTATCGCGAGCATCACTTCGCGGCCATTGGGATAGCTGCCGTACCACTTGCCGAGGAAAGGATCGGCGGGACCGCCGCTTGTCCCCGCCGGCTTCAGATCCCGCGGCACCGGCAGCGCCGCGCTCGGCGCCTCGCCCCAGCCGCTGTCGCAGGATGCCGGCGTGGGCATCGGGCCGTCGCCCGACACCTGCAACAGGCAGGCGCCGAAGCGGCGCACGAAGAGCGCGGTATTGCCGCTGAAATGTCCGGAGAAGCCCTGCGGCCGCTCGAGCACGACATGCGGCACGCCATGCGCCGCGAGGAGCTCGGCCGATTTCCTGGCGCGGCCGCCGGGATCGTAGGGATCGTTCTTGAAATAGCCGATCATGATGCGGCCGCGGCGGATCGCATCGATATAGTCGAGCAGCACGAAGCCGTTCATCAGATAGGTCGGATGATCGGTGCCGTACCAGGCGGGCGCATCCGCAATGACCGCGTGGATGTCATCGCTCTTGCCCGCCGCCATCAGCGACAGCCACGCACCGCCCGATTGGCCGGCGAGCACGATGCGCCGATAGCCCTGCTGCTTCAGCCGATGCGCCGTCTTGACGATCTGCGACGAGGAAAAGCGCTGCTCCTCGGCCATGCGTGGCCGCAGCAGGCGGAAAACGTCCCAGCCCGAGCTGCGGAAGAGCCGCAGGAAGAGCGGCAGCGGCGCATCCGCCCCTTCGGTGCCGTAGAGGAAATTGACGCCGTGATTCCAGATGACCGCGCCCTTGGCCGCGGCGGGACCGGCATTGGGGTGATCGGGATAGGCCTGCACCAGCGCGAAGTCCTCGGCGGCGGCGAGAGTGGGCGCGGCGAGGCTGAGCAGGAGCGCGGCCAGCAGCGTGCGGGCGAAACGCGGCCAAGATGCGGCAAGTCCCATGGCGGCGAGTCTGATGAAGCGGCCCGGCAATGACAAGCCGCCCGTCACACCCGTCACGCCCGCCGCGCCCGCAGCCGTTCGCGATGCGCGATATAGACGCCGCTGCCGACCACCAGCCCGGCGCCGGCCCAGGTCCAGGCCGCCGGCACCGCGCCGAAGACGAGATAGCCCATCAAGGTCGACCAGATCATCTGGCTGTAGGAGAAGGGCGCGAGCATCGAGGCGGCGCCGCGTATCAACCCGGCAATGAAGAGATATTGCCCGCCGGCGTTCAGCATGCCCATCGCCACCAGCATGCCGCACTCGCCGAGGCTCGGCGGCCGCCACACCAGCGGCAGGGCGAGGGCGCTCAGCACGAAGCCGATCGTGGTGGAGTAGGCGAGCGTGGTGACCGGCAGATCGGCGCCTCTCATGCGGCGCGTCAGCACGATAGCGAGCGCCCAGCACGCGGCCGAGAGCAGCGGCAGCGCCGCCGCAGCGCCGATCGCGCCGGAGCCGGGCCGCGTGACGACGAGCACACCGAGAAAACCCACCGCCACCGCCGACCAGCGGCGGATGCCGATCTGCTCACCGAGCAGCGGGATCGACAGCGCGGTCACGATCAGCGGCGAGGCGAAGGCGATCGCCGTCGCGTCGGCGAGCGCGAGGCGCTGCAGCCCGGCGATGAAGAAGACCGCGGCGCCGAGCACGGCGATGCCGCGCAGCAGCTGCAGCAGAGGCTGCTGCGTCAGTGCGAGACGGGGCCGCCGCAGCACCGCCGGCGACAGCAGCGCCAGGATGACGAGATAACGCCCGCAGACCACCTCGACGGGATCGAGCCGCTCGGCGAGCAGCTTCGACAGCGTATCCGAGAGGCTGAAAACGGCCACCGCCGACAGCACCAGGGCGATGGCAAGAAGGGGCCGCTCGGCGCCGGTCCGGCGGTCGGCCGGAAGCAGCGGCAATGCAGGTGCTTTGCTCATGCGGCGGGCGAATCTTAGCCCGGATTTCTCAGACGGTCACGGGGAGGGACGGCGTCCTCTGGCGCCAGGGTGCGAAAGCGCCGGTGGCGAACCGTTTGAGACATGCATTTGACTGCAGTTCCGCCCTGCGTCCTTCGACAAGCTCAGGACGAGGTGAGTTCTTTGTGGCGCAAAGAAATTTTCCTTATCCTGAGCGCGAGCGGAGCAGTCGAAGGACGCACAACCGACTGTCCCGTCGGGAGCCTCTCGACCCCGCCCCTCCTGCGCGCGCTATACTGGTCCTCCCGCGACCGGCTTCAGGGAGACCCCGCCCGTGGAGATCAAAGCCGCCGTCTTCCGCAAGGTGCACGAGCCGCTCACCATCGAAGGCGTGGAGATCGACAAGCCCTGGGGGCGCGAGGTGCTGGTGCGCACCGTCGCCACCGGCGTCTGCCACAGCGATCTCCATGTCGTCGACGGGCTCGGCCGTTTTCCGCTCGATCGGCCCTTCGTGCTGGGCCATGAGGGCGCCGGCATCGTCGAGGCGGTCGGCGAGGACGTCACCAGCCTGCGCGTCGGCGACCACGTGGTCGCCTGCCTCTCGGGCTTCTGCGGCAACTGCGCGCAATGCCTGAGCGGCCATCCCAATCTCTGCACCGGCGGCATCGTCACCCGGCCCGACAGCGGCAAGCCGCGCCTTTCGCAGGGCGGCAAGCCCTTCCGCCAGTTCCTCGGCATTTCGAGCTATGGCGAGCGCATGCTGCTGCATGAGAACTCCGTGGTGCGCATCGATCCCGAGCTGCCGCTCGATCGCGCGGCGCTGGTCGGCTGCGGCGTGCTCACCGGTGTCGGCGCGGCATTGCGCAGCGCCGGGCTCGAGCCCGGACAGAATGTGGCGGTGTTCGGCTGCGGCGGCGTCGGTCTCTCGATCATCCAGGGCGCGCGCATCGGCGGCGCGCGGCAGATCATCGCCGTCGATGTCTTCCCCGCGAAGCTCGATATGGCGAAGCGCGTCGGCGCGACGCATACCGTGGACGCCTCGCAGGACGATCCCGTCAAGGCGGTGCGCGCGCTTACCGGCGGCGCCGGCGTCGATCACGCCTTCGAGGCGGTGGGGATCGCCAAGCTGGTGCGGCAGGCGATCGAGAGCCTCGCCATCCGCGGCACCGCCACCATCGTCGGCGTGCTGCCGCCCGAGGCCACGATCGAGTTTCCGTGGATGGCGATCCGGCCGGAATGCAAGGTGCAGACCTCGCGCATGGGATCGAACCGCTTCCGCACCGACATTCCGCTCTATCTCGACTTCTACCGGCAGGGCCGGCTGATGCTCGACGAGATGGTGACGAAGCGCGGCCCTATCGAGGACATCAACGAAGCCTTCCGCGCGATGAAGGCGGGCGAGGTCGCGAGAACGGTGCTGACCTTCGATTGAGCGCGGGCGCTGCAAAGGCGCTTGTGCGTCCTTCGACAAGCTCAGGATGAGGAGCATCGGACATGGCCCTTGTCAGGGGCCACCAAGAACCGCCCTCATCCTGAGCTTGTCGAAGGACGCTTCACCGGAATGCAGCGGTTTCACCCGCATTGGCGCCTACGTCAGCTTGCGCCTGATTTCACCGCCTCGGTCAGGAATCGCTCGCTCGAGGCAATCAAGGGCGGCTCGTCCATCACGGAGCGGAAAGTCTGCTGCTTTTCCAGCACCCGCCGCAAGTTTCCGATCGCCTTGGTGATGTCTTCCTTGAACTTCGCTATTGCCTGATCGACGAAGGCTTTGTCCTTCGGCCTGGGCTTGGCGACGCGCATTTCGATATGGGTTGCGCCATGCGCCAGCTCCTGAAAGGCATGAGTCAGCATGATCTTTGGCGCGCCCGGGATCGGCAGCAGGGCGTTCACGGTGAAATAGTCGGCGGGACGCCAATCGAGCACCTCTTCGACGATGGCGTCCTTGCCGTGCATGCAATGAATCTCGGTGCCAACTCCCCTGCGCTTGTTGCCCGAGTTATCGATGATCGCTTCGGTGGGCCACCATTTCTGCCGCTGCCCGGGCACCGTGAAATGCTCCCACACGGTCTGTCGGGATGCGGCGACATCGAAATCCCACGCCAGATAGGCGTCGGCCCGCGTTACCTCGACATGCGTGCGCTCGTTCTCTTTCTTCCACGTCTCATCGAGGTCGCGCAGCCAGAGCTTGACGTCGCCGATGATCTCGATGGTTTCGCGATGCTCGACCAGTCCCTGCGCCACCGGGTCCACGCCCATGGTCTCGATGCACGCGTCGCTGTAGAGGGCATAGGCGCGGCCGCCAAGCTTGTCGGATACCGTGTTCTTGAGGAGCCTGTGGACGAGGATCACGTCGCGTCCGGCGAGCTCTTCGCGCCCGCCCATCTTCTGCTTCACCATCTCGCCGTGATGGACGACAAACTTGAAATCGAGATCGCTCATCGCGACACAGGCTTTGCACTCGCAGACCGATGCCTGCTTGACGTCGCGCAGCCGCCGACGGAACTTGAAATAGGCCGACTCGATCGCGTCCTGCAGGAGAGAGCCATCGACCTTCTCGGCCACCGCGTAGACGAAGGCGGCATCGCCCTCGAATTTGGCCAGCCGGAAGGGCGGTCTGAGGCCCTTGACCACCGTGTTCATGAAATCGGCGATGATGTCCTGCGCATGGTCGAGCTCGACCCCGGCGAGGAAGCGCGTATAGCCGGAGATATCGGCGATCGCGAAATAGGCCGATTCAGGTTTCGGAAGCATCGGAATTCTCCCCAAGAAGCGGAACTTCCCGCCTCCTGACAGGCTTATGCCACGTCACGTCGCGAAAGGCGCAGGGAATCTTGGGCTGAAACTTCCGAGTTTGGCAGCTACCTGCCGGCGTTTTCGGTGGTCCCCCTCAAGGGCGAGACAACGCGCGTCAGATCCTCACTCCGAACACCTCTTCGAGGCCCCGCCGGCCGGCGGGGGTGATGATGAGCGCCCGGCTGTCGCGCTGGCGCGCGACCCAGCGCAGATCGAAGCAGCGCGACGCCAGCGCCGCGCCGACCGCGCCGCCGATATGCGGCCGCCGCTCGGTCCAGTCGAGGCAAGGCCGGCAATAGGCGCGGCGGCGCTGGCGCGCCGCGGCGAGGTCGAGGCCGAAGCCGGTGAGGAAGTCGATCCCCGCTTCGGTCACCTCCCCCGCTTCCTCGCCGAGCTCGAGATGCCCGCGCTCGGCCAGCGCATCGGCCAGCCCGACGCCGAGCAGCCCGGCGAAATGATCGTAGCAGGTGCGGGCACGGCGCAGCTCCGCATCGACCTTGGAGGGCGGGCGATAGCGCGCCGGCGCGGCCACCGCCACCTCCATGATGCCCTCGATCATGCGGCCGACCTGCGGCGTCGCCAGCCGGTAATAGCGGTGGCGTCCCTGCTTCTGCAGGCTCAGGAGGTGGCTCTGCGTGAGCTTCGACAGATGGCCGCTCGTCGTCTGCGGCGAGACGCCGGCGAAATAGGCGAGCTCGCTCGCGGTGAGCGCACGGCCGTCCAGCAGCGCGGTCAGGATGTTGGCGCGCGCGGGATCGCCGACCAACGCGGCGATCTCGGCCAGTCTCGGATCCTCTTTCATGGGAGGCAGTCTAACCGCCGCGGCCACCCGCTTCACCTGCTGATGCTACGGCCCCCGCCGAAGCGATCGAGGGCGACAGCTGCCGGGCCGCACCCCATCTGCCGCCGACGGAAAACCTCGACCGGAGCCTGTCGCCATGGCCCTTGCCGCCGCTCGACCGCAAGCCTCTGCCCTGCCGCGCCCGGCGGGCGTGAGCTTGTTCGTGCTCTGCCTCGGCGTGCTAGCCGCGCAGATCGACAGTTCCGTCGTCAACCTGGCGGTGAAGCGCATCGGCGCCGATCTCAAGGCCGGCGTCAGCGCGCTGCAATGGGTGCTCGATGCCTACAACCTAGTCTACGCCAGTCTGCTGCTCACCGCCGGCACGCTGAGCGATCTCTATGGCAGGCGCCGCATCTTCACCGCGGGCATGGCGCTTTTCGCACTCGGCACCGCGGTCTGCGGCCTGGCGCCCGGCATCGGCATCCTGATCACCGGCCGCGTCATCGCCGGCATCGGCGCCGCCGCCGTTTTGCCGAGCTCGCTCGCCATCCTCGCCGCCACATATCCCGAGGGTCCCGCTCGTTCGCACGCGCTCGGCATCTGGGCGAGCTGCAACGGATTGGCGCTGGCGATCGGGCCGACCATCGGCGGGCTGCTCGTCGACGGCGCCGGCTGGCGCAGCATCTTCCTGCTGATCCTGCCGGTAGCGGGGCTGGCGCTCGCGCTGATGCGGCATGTCCCGGAATCATCCGCACCCCAAGGGCGACGCCTCGATCCCGCCGGACAGGCACTCGCCATTCTCGGCCTCGGCGCGCTCGCCTTCGCGGTGATCGAAGGTTCGCGCCTCGGCTGGACGGCGACGCCGATCATCGTCGCCGCGGTGCTTGCCGTGCTTGGCCTCGGCACATTCCTGCTGCTGCAGCGCCGCGGCAAGGGCGCGCTGGTGCCGCTCAACCTTTTCCGCAGCCGGCCCTTCTCGGCCGCGCTCGCCGTCACCGCGCTCATGACCTTCGGCATGTATGGCATGCTGTTCCTGCTGCCGATCTATCTCCAGGGCGCGCGCGGCCATTCCGCCTTTGTCGCCGGACTCGAGCTGCTGCCGGCATCGCTCACCTTCGTCGTCGTCTCGAGCCTCTCCGGGCGTCTGGCGCAGCGCTTCGGCCAGCGCGCACTGACGACGTGCGGCATGGCGGCGATGGGGATCGGGCTCATCATGCTGGCGAGCCTTGGCCCGGCCACGCCGCTCGGCGTCATGGTGGCGGGGCTCTTCGTCATCGGCATCGGGCTCGGACTCAATACCGGCCCGGTGATGAGCGTCGCGGTCGGCAGCGTGCCGCATGAGCGGCAAGGCACCGCCGCCGGGCTCGTCAACACGGCGCGCATGGTGGGCGCGACCCTGGGCATCGCCGTTCTGGGTGCGCTCTTCGCCGCCAGCGCCGGCCAGGGCGCGTCGGGCGCGCCGGCAATCGCCGCCGGATTGCGCTTGGCGCTCGCGGTCGGCGGCGCGGGCGAGCTTCTGGGCGCGGTGATCGCCTGGAATCTGATCCGAAGCCAACCGAAAGACCCGAATACTAAAGTCCTTGCCTAACTGTCCGCCCCGTGATACTTAACCGCATGCTTAACCAATCACCCGAGCTCGACCGCCTGTTCCACGCGCTCGCCGACCCGGCACGCCGTGCCATGATCGAGCGGCTGAGCCGCGGTCCGGCGCCGGTGAGCGAGCTGGCGCGGCCGCTGCCCATGTCGCTGCCGGCGGCGATGCAGCATCTCGGCGTGCTCGAGGCGGCGGGGCTCGTGCGCTCGGAGAAGACCGGCCGCGTGCGCGTCTGCGCCATCGAGCCGCACGCGCTGAGCCAGGCCGAGCAATGGATCAATGCCCGGCGCAGCGAGTGGGAGCAGCGGCTCGATCGCCTGGGCGAGTATCTCGAAACGCTGAAGAAAGAGGGAGCGGCAGATGGCTCGGGAAAGTGAGAGGAAGACCGGCGCGGGCGTGCAACCGCCGCCGCTGAAGCTGTCGCGCGTTCTCCATGCGCCGCGCGAGACGGTGTTCCGGGCCTGGAGCTCGGCCGAGCATGTGAAGCGCTGGTTCTGCCCGGAAGGGTTCGCCATTCCCGAGGCGCGGGTCGAGCCGCAGGTCGGCGGCGCCTTCGAGGTCTGCATGCGCTCGCCGGCCGGCGAGGAGCATTGGATGCGCGGCCGCTTCGTCGAGATCGCGCCACCGAGCCGGCTGGTGATCGATGCGCTGGTCTCAGACAAGCGCGGCGCGCCGCTCTTCCGCGCCTATACCGAGGTCGAGTTTTCCGACGCGCTGGGCGGAACGCGGCTCGACGTGGTGCAGACCTATACCTTCGAGGACCCCGCGAGCGCGGGGCCGATGGTGGCGGGCGCGCCGGACGGCTGGCGCGGCACACTCGACAAGCTCGAGAAGGAGGTCGTGCGCATGCAAGGTGGCAAGGAGACCGGCATCCGCTCGGTCGTCCATGCAAGCTTCCAGCTGGAGCGAACCTATGACGCGCCGGTGGCGCTTCTCTGGCGGGCGCTGACCGATCCGGCGGCGAAGCAGAAATGGTTCGGCGGCTCGCCCGGCCGCTGGGAGTTGCTCGAGCGGCAGATGGATGTGCGCGCGGGCGGGCGCGAGCGGCTCAAGGGGCGCTGGGAAGGCGGCATCGTTTCCACCTTCGACGCCCTCTATCACGACGTGATCGCGAACGAGCGGCTGGTCTACAGCTACGACATGTATCTCGACGACAAGAAGATCTCGGTCTCGCTCGCCACCATGCAGCTGAAAGCGCAGGGTGGAAAGACCGTGCTCAAAGTGACCGAGCAAGGCGCCTTCCTCGACGGCTATGACGACGCCGACTCGCGCGAGCGCGGCACCAGCCAGCTCCTCGATGCGCTGGGAGCGTCCCTGAAGAAATGAGCTCCGGGCTGCGCCGGCAGCCGCGCTTACCAGGTGCGCACGCGGCCGGTATCGACGTGGACGAAGTCGGAATGCGGGTAGTAGCCGACGCCGCCGCGCCTGAGCGACAGCGCGGCGGCGCGCACGTAGCGCAGATGGCGTCCGGGGACGCGGATGTCGATCGCCTGGCCCTGCATGTGCAGGCTGTTCTGCGCCACGCCGTCGGTAAGGCTTGCCAGCATGGCGTTGGTCTCTGGCGAGCGATAGCCGGAGATGACCGCGAAGGGCTGGCGCGTACCGAGCCGCAGATGGAGCGCTGCGAGCAGGTCGAGCAGCGCCGGGTCCATGGGGTGGATCTGATCGGTGCGGAAGTCGCGCAGCAGCCAGTTGATGTGCCGGATCGCCTCGGGCACGTAGCGGCCGTCCTCCCAGTAGACGGTGCTGAGCCGCTCGCCGGTATGAAGGTTGTCGAAGGCGAGCGCCCGCGGCCGCTTCAGAAGCGGTGCCGCCTCGGCGGGAAGAGCCAGTCCGCTGAATAGCGCGGCGCCGGCGATCCCGAGGAATCGCCGCCGATCCACCCCCCCACCCGACATCAACACCCCCGCAACAGGCGCTTCCGCATCGCGTCCCACCCGATGGCTAATAGAACACCGTATGGTTAACGACGCAACCCAGGATGTCGCCCAAAAACGTTACGGAAGTGTTACGACGCGGTTTACTTCGCGGCGGTTTTGGTCGGGTGCGGGGGCGAAGGCAGGATGTGCGGGACCAGCAGGGGAGCCGGCGGGACAATGCCGAGGCGCTCCTCGGCATCGCGGACCTGGACCGCCGCGGCGAGGCGGTCGTCGCGGCCATAGACATCGTCGCGGAACTCGACGGAGCCGTCGGTGTCGACGAAGGCCGTCCAGTAGAGCAGATAGACCGGGATGCCATGCGCCAGCGGCACGCGGCGCGTGTCGCCCTCGGCGATGGCGCCATCAATATCCTGCAGCGTCCAGGTGGTCTTGCCGTCGCTCAGCACATAGACCGCGAGGTCGCGCGGGTCCTCGAGCCGGACGCAGCCATGGGAGAGATCGCGCAGCACCCGGCCGAACAGCGGGTGGCTCGGCGTGTCGTGCAGGTAGACGTCGTAGATGTTCGGCACCTCGAATTTGATGCGGCCCAGCGCATTGTCGGGCCCCGGAAGCTGCTGCAGCGCCGAGCGGCCGGGCGCGCCGACATAGACGTAGTGATTGCGTGCCAGGTAATGCGGGTCGCGCTTGGCCTTGGGCAGGATCTCCTTGCGCGCGATCGAATCCGGAATTCGCCAGGGTGGATTGAACAGCACCGCGCTCATCCAGGCGCGCAGCACCGGGGTCGGATGCTCTGCGGCGCCGACGATGGCGCGCATGGTGAGGCCGGGCTCG
>Ga0134128_10001868_pt1 | contig 26612 bp, 26 predicted proteins | sample KB31754_FD_96462 | JGI IMG/M metagenome (GOLD analysis project Ga0134128, IMG submission 96462) | Terrestrial soil microbial communities with excess Nitrogen fertilizer from Kellogg Biological Station, Michigan, USA - KB3-175-4 | ecosystem: Environmental > Terrestrial > Soil > Unclassified ...
GCGCGCTTCTTTGGCCAGGCGTTCAACCGTAGCGGTGTTGGCTTCGCCGACTTCGCCTTCGTAGATGTTGGCCTTGACTGCTTGCGCCACGACTTTCAGCTGCTCTCGGGCAGCGGGACGGTATACGTCGACCGAGACCAGCAGCGGCCGATGGCCTCCTTGCTTCAGCCAGTTCGCCAGTTTGCCGGATGTGGTCGTCTTGCCGGAACCCTGCAGGCCGGCCATGAGCACAACCGTCGGTGGCTGAGAAGCGAATTTCACCTTGGCAGTATCGCGGCCCAGGATCTCGATCAATTCATCGCGCAGAATCTTGATGACTTGCTCGGCGGGCGAAAGCGCAGTCGCCACTTGTTGCCCGACCGCCTTTTCCTGGATGTGGTCAATGAGCTGCTTTACGACCTTGAAGTTGACGTCGGCTTCGAGCAGTGCCAGCCGAATGGCACGCAGCGCCTCCTGCATGTTTTCTTCATTGAGGGTGGCCTCGCCCCGCAGGGTTTTAAACGCGCGCTGAAGCTTTTCTGAAAGATTCTCAAACATAGACAATTCTTATTCTATCAGTGTGGATAAGGATGCCCCGTCCTCGTGGTTCCGTTCTTTGGAACGACAGGGCCCGATGTCGAGGCGTTAGATCAAGCCCCTCGTCTCTCCAAAAACCGAGAGACGAGGGGGCGCCCGCTAACAGAACACTTCTTTTGCGGCGACTACCGTGTTGCAGTGAATGGTTACTGTGTCTTCCACTTTTCGGGCGTAGCCGCCGGCGTACGTCACCATGACGGGAATATTGCGCGCCTTGGCCACGCGAAACACCAGTTCATCGCGCCGCTTCAAACCCTCTAATGTAAGCGCTAGCCCGCCTAACTGGTCTTCGCGATACGGGTCGGCGCCCGCGACATAGCAGATCAGTTCGGGATCAAACTGCCGCAGTCCGGAACTGAGCGCGTTGTCGAGCCAGGCCAGATAGTCATCGTCGCCAATCCCATCGGGCAGGTCCACATCAATCGAGGAAGGCGGCTTCGACGCCGGGTAGTTGTTGTGCTGGTGCAGGGAAATGGTGAACACATCGCCGGCGTGCGCGTGGCGTATCGTTCCTGCGGGGGCGCGATTCAGCGCAGCAGAAGTGGAAGGCAGCGGCTCGCTGGGAGTGCGCGTGCCGGCAAAGATGGCGGCTGTGCCGTTGCCGTGGTGGACGTCGCAGTCAACCGTCATCGCGGTGCGGATCTTTCCATCTCGCTGCAGGCGGCGGATAGCTACCGCCACATCATGGATCATGCAGAAGCCCTCGCCGTGATCGGGGAAAGCATGGTGGAAGCCGCCTCCGATGTTAAATCCAACGCGATCCCTCAGAGCGTGCTCGGTGGCGAGAATCGATCCGCCCGCGGCCAGCCAGAATGCCCGCACCAGTTCCGGAGAGTAGGGCACCTCCATTTCCTGTTCTTCGCGTCGCGAAAGCGTTCCGGTCTTGAGCTTCTTTACATACTCCGGCGTGTGGACCAATAGGATGTCCCGGTCCGGCGCCGGTTGTGGAGTGACGAAGTCGGACGGCTCGGCTACGCCGTCGCGGATCAACTGGTCATGCACACGGCGATATTTTTCGGCCGGGAAGACGTGAGCGCCAATGGGAAGGAAGTAGTCGTTGCTGTAGATGAGCTTGAAGGGAATCATAGAACCAGTTGTCGGTTGTCAGTTCTGAGACTATCGTTTTCTGACTGGTGGTACCGGGGCCACCAGGTGTCGCCGCACCGGCACGATCGCGCCCTTCGAGGGATCAGTGGCGGCCGTCGCCCGCGACAAAACTTCCTCCTGGATGTACTTCACGAAGTCATGAATCTGGACTTGCATTTCTTCCATGCGCTCGCGCATCTGAAGAATTATTGCGATGCCGCTGATGTTCACGCCCAGGTCACGGGCCAGAGAGAGGATGAACTCCAGGCGCTGCAGGTCTTCGTCGGTGTATAGCCGGGTATTGCCTTCGGTGCGGGATGGCTTAAGTAGTCCCTCACGTTCGTACAGGCGCAGGGTCTGGGGATGGATGCCATACATCTCCGCCACCGACGAAATCATGTAGGCGCCCTTGGATTTGCGTTTGGTCATCGGTAATACTTTACCCCAAAAGACAAAAGCCACCGATCATCACAGACCCTCACGAATAAATCCGCGAAAATCCGTGTTGATCTGTGGCTAAATCTTTGGCTCTAAGCCACAGGCTCGGGCTTTCCTGTGGCCTCGCCCCAACCCGACGGCTTAAGCGTTACATTCACGAAATAAACGACCACCCCTGCCGCTATGAGCAACAGTCCGAAAGCCAGCGCGCTCATGCCCAGAACGTGCGCGCTCTCGCCCCGGACAACGGAGAAACCGAGCAGCAGCATGGGAGGGACTCCCACGGCCACGGCTCCGAACATACCCCCAGGTACGCGAAAGGGACGTGGCAGCTCGGGTTCACGGATACGCAGCACGACCAACGCCACGAACTCCAGGCTAAGGCTCACCCCGTACAGCAGAATGTCAATGATGACCAAACGCTCGAAGCCCAGCCCCAGACACATGGCCCATCCGGTGGCGCAAACCAGAATGGTGACCCACGGGGCCCGCGAGCGGGGATGAAGCTTGGCAAAAAACTTCGGCAGCATACCATCCTGCGCCATGGCGAGAGGCAGGCGGGAGTAGCTCATAACCAGGGCGTTGAACATGCCAAAGCCGCTGATCATGCCTCCCAGGGCAAGGCCGACGCGCAGTAACGGTCCGCCGAGCATGCCCGCGATGTCGGCCCACGAACCGGTCTCCCATGCGCTCGAAGACAGGCCGGTCATCCACATGGCTCCGACGGGGACGATGTAGCTCAACGCGACGATGACCACCGCGGCCAGCATGGCGCGAGGATAGGTCCGCTGCGGGCGTTCCACCTCGGTGGCGATGGTCGAAGCATTGTCCCATCCCATGTAGTTCCACATGCAGATAAGCAGGCCGCCCAAGATGTCAACCGTGGACGTAGTCGGCCGAGTCGCGGCATTGGCAAGGGCTCCGAACTTGAAGGGAGCGATGGCCACAATCAAAATGAATGGAGCCGACAGCGCGAAGAACAGCCACAACGAGGTCGTCGAAACCACTCGAACCCCCGCAATATTCAGTAGTGCACAAATAACGACCACTGCCAAAGCCACCATGGTGCCGCGATGACCTTCGGCAAACCAGGGGAACAGGCGATCGAGATAAAGCACAAAGAGGGTCGGGTAGATCGCCATGTCGAAAATCGAGGCCACCAGCGACAGCCAGGCTTCCTGAAAGCCCCAGAAGTTGCCCATGGCGCGGCGCACCCAGGCGTAGTAGCCGCCTTCGAAGGGCAGTGCGCTCGAAAGCTCGCCGATCATGAAGGCGGTGGGCAGACTCCAAAGAATCGGCGTCAGGAGCAGGATAAGGATGGCTTTACCGTAGCCGGCGCCGTGCACGATGTCTTCGGTGCCATAGGTGCCGCCCGACACCATAAAGAAGGTAGCAGCGACCAAAGGCCAAAGAGTAAGGCGGACCGATTTTTTCCGGTTGGGGATGACGGTGGGTGAGTGGAGACTCTGACGCAGAGCGCTATCTGTTGCCAATTTCGACGGCTTCCTCCCCGGGGCGATCCTTGCGCTTTCAGAATTCGGCTGGAGCAAGCTCGCAGTGATGAGATTACGGCAAATTTCCACAGATGCAAGAAATTTTTGCAGAACCTTGGTAAGCGAACCCGGTTGCTGGGAGTCGCTCAGATTCCCTGACCACAGCGTCATCCTGAGGGACTTCTAGTTTTGAAGAGCTTGCCCCGAGCGCCGTCGAAAGGATCTTTGCGCGCATAGTCACCGTGGCAGGCCCAGCACATATCGGGTCCACGCAAATGCTTCGCGAGCTCAGCCTGACGTCCCTCAAAAATGCGGGAATTTGAAACTGGCCCTGCCGGCCAGGGGAAGAAGAAACAGATAGAGGTCGCTTACTGCTTTTGATATAAATGGCGGTCAAAATCGGTTTCGTGCAGGAGGTAGCATCCATGAAATGCGCCCTGGCAGTCGCATCGATGTTTTGCGCGGCGATTCTGGTGGCCCAATCGGGTACGCCACAACACGCGTTCACCTCGGACCAGATCAAGTGGGGGCCGGCTCCGCCCTTTGTTCCACCCGGCGCGCAGATTGCCGTTCTGGAAGGTGACCCCGCTGCCAGCTCCGGCGACTTCACCATCCGGTTCAAGATTCCGAATGGCTATAAGGTCGCCCCGCATTGGCACCCCAACCGCGAAAATGTCACGGTGCTGGCAGGAACTCTCAAGGTGGGGATGGGCGACACGTTTGATGCAAGCAAGATGATGGCTTTTCCGGCAGGGAGCTTCGCCTATCTGGATCCCGAGATGCACCACTATGTAATGGCATCGGGAGAGACGATCTTGCAGATTCACGGCAGGTCGCCGGTACAGTTTAACTACATTAATCCGGCGGATGACCCAAGCAAGAAGTGAAATCCGGTTAACGTCGCGTTCATGAGGGTCGAAGATGCGAGGCTCAAATCTGTTTCCAGATCTCCGCGCGAGGGTCTTCCGGATTTAGCTTCGCCAGTTCGCGAAGGATTTCTTTCGATCGCTCATCTCGGGGCATGGGCACGGTGAGCTTGACCTCGACGATCTCATCCCCACGGGTGCCCTCTTTGGTGGCCGACGGCACACCTTTTTCGCGCAGGCGAAGCTTTTGTCCGGACTGAGTTCCAGGCGGAATCTTGAGCAGCGTGCGGCCGTCAATAGTCGGAACCTCAATCTTGGCGCCCAAAGCCGCCTCGGTTGCAGTTACCGGAACGGTAATGCGAATATCGTCGCCCTCTCGGTGGAAGACTGGATGGTCTGCAGTCCGGATGATCACGTAGAGATCGCCGCCCGGACCCCCGTGCGTGCCGGCATTGCCTTTGCCGGGGACGCGGATGCGCTGACCATCCCGGGTTCCGGCTTTGATCCGGACTTCGAGCGGCTCGGTCCGTTCGACCGTCCCTTCCCCATGACAATTGGGGCAGACAGAGATGTTTTTTCCGGTCCCGTGGCATCTCGGACATGGGACATTAAACTTCATCCGCCCGCCGGTCTGCGTGACCTGGCCCTTGCCGCCACATTCGGGGCAAGTCCCGCCGGCCTCAATAAAGCCCTGACCATGGCAGTTGGGACAGGCATCGCGCCGGGTAATATTCAGGCGCATCACACCCCCGCGGATGGCCGTCCAGAAAGGCACGTTGACCTGATACTCAAGGTCGGATCCCGGCTCGGGACCCTCCCGCGCTGCTCCGCCTCGACCGCCAAAGATTCCAGAAAAAATATCGCGGAAGCTGCCCGTGCCAGAGGTGCTGGCCTTCCTACCCTTGGCGCCTTCAAACATGTCATTGAAGTCGAAGCCGCCGAAATCGAAGTTCGAGCCCGGCACGCCGCCGCCGGATTGGGCGCCCGGGAAACCTTCGCTGGGGCCACCCCCACCACCGCCCGCCCGGGCGTAGGCCTCGGCCGTAGCGGCGTCGATGTTGTCGGAATAAAATCCGACCTGATCGTAAATCTTCCGTTTCTTGGGATCGCTAAGGATTTCGTTGGCTTCGGAGAGGACCTTGAACTTCTCTTCCGCCGCCTTGTCACCCGGATTGACGTCGGGATGATACTTGCGCGCAAGCTTGCGAAACGCTTTGCGGATATCGTCCGCCGAGGCGGACTTCTTCACGCCCAGAATCTCGTAGTAGTTCTTTTTTGGGGTGGTGGCCATTCTTGCTTATGAGCGCTGCTCAACTGCGAACGGATTATGGCAGTTCAATTCTGAATATTCCGACTGTTTTTCCCCAGGATGCCGAAGCGCTCGTAGGACGGCGAATCCACGTACACGGGAATGCGCTGGACACCCGTCAGCGAGGGTACGAGCACATACCAATAGGCTTCGTCCTCCGCGAAGTTCAAAAAATAATCCTGACCATTGACTTCAAATTGCAATTTCTCTTCTCCCTTAAATCTGTAGCGCCGGCGTCTCCCGGCTGGTCCGAGGGGATCCTGCCCTGGGCGGGCGAGACACCCCACGACAGCCGCCGAGACGGCGGCGCTACCAAAAAACCGCGGGCGAGTCGCCACGCGTTCGCATAGAACCTGCCGACCTTCGGTCGGCCTGGGCGGGTCGGACACCCGCCCCCTATCACCTTTCCCAAGTGCTAAGAGCTAAAGGCTAAAAGCTAAAAGCTTATTTCTTGTCTTCTACGTCTACGTACTCGGCATCGATCACGCCTTCGTCTTTTTTGGGCTGACCGTTGGCACCCGGTGCCGGGCCCGCACCAGCTTCCGGCGTTGGCCCGCCTGCTGGAGCCGACGACTGGGCTGCCTTGTACATCTGCTCCGCCAGCTTGTGCGACGCCTGCGTCAGGGTCTCACGCGCCTTGTCCATGCTGGCTTTATCGTTAGACTCCAGAGCCTTCTTGGCGTCTGCAATCGCGTTCTCCACGTCACCACGGTCAGAGCCGGAGATCTTGTCGCCCTGTTCACGCAGCATCTTTTCCACGCTGTAGACCATGGAGTCGAGCTGGTTCTTGGAGTCAATCTCTTCGCGCTTGGCCTTGTCCTCGGCTGAATGCGAATCGGCTTCCTTCGCCATGCGCTCGACTTCGTCCTTGCTTAGACCCGAAGAAGACGTAATCGTGATCTTCTGGTCCTTGCCCGTGGCCGTGTCCTTCGCGGTCACGTTGAGGATTCCGTTGGCATCGATGTCGAACGTCACCTCAATCTGGGGCACGCCACGCGGTGCCGGTGGAATCCCGGTCAGGTGGAACTTGCCCAGAGTGCGATTCTGTGCCGCCAGAGGACGCTCGCCCTGCAGGACGTGCACTTCAACCGAAGTCTGACTGTCCGCCGCAGTCGAGAACGTTTCCGTTTTCTTGGTCGGAATCGTCGTGTTCCGCGGAATCATCGGCGTCGCCACGCCGCCCAGCGTTTCAATCGCCAGCGACAGCGGAGTCACGTCCAACAGAAGCAGGTCTTTGACCTCACCTTTGAGCACCCCACCCTGGATGGCCGCGCCGATCGCCACTACTTCATCCGGGTTAACGCCTTTGTGGCCTTCCTTGCCGAACAGCTCCTTCACCAGCTGCTGAATGCGTGGCATGCGGGTCTGTCCGCCGACCAGCACGACTTCATTGATCTTGCTGGCATCCACTCCCGCGTCCTTCATGCACTGCTTGCAGGGACCGACCGAACGCTGAACGATGTCCTCGACCATCGACTCCAGCTTCGCCCGGGTCATCTTCTTGACCAGGTGCTTCGGCCCGCTGGCATCGGCGGTAATGAAGGGCAGGTTGATCTCGGTCTCCATGGTGGTGGAGAGTTCGATCTTCGCGCGCTCCGCCGCGTCACGCAGACGCTGCAGCGCCATCTCGTTGCCCTTGCCCCGCAGGTCGAGGCCTTCGTCCTTCTTGAACTCGTCGATGAGCCAATCCACGATGCGCTGGTCGAGGTTGTCGCCGCCCAGGTGAGTGTCACCATTAGTGGCTTTGACTTCGATCACACCTTCGCCGACTTCCAGTACTGAGATGTCAAAAGTCCCGCCGCCGAAGTCGTATACGGCGATGGTTTCATCCTTCTTCTTGTCGAGACCGTAGGCGAGCGCCGCCGCCGTGGGCTCGTTGATGATGCGCTTCACTTCGAGGCCGGCGATCTGGCCGGCATCTTTCGTGGCCTGTCGCTGGGCGTCGTTAAAGTACGCCGGCACTGTGATGACCGCCTCAGTCACCTTCTCGCCGAGATAGTCTTCCGCCGCCTTCTTCAGTTTCTGCAGAATCATCGCGGAAATCTGCGGGGGCGTGTACTCCTTGCCTTGCGCCAAAACCGCGACGTGGTCGCCCGACTGCACGACCTTGTAAGGCACCATCTTGATTTCTTCGGTCACCTCGTCGAAGCGGCGTCCCATAAACCGCTTGATCGAGTAAACCGTGTTTTCCGGATTAGTGATGGCCTGGCGCTTTGCTACCTGCCCCACCAGCCGTTCGCCGGTCTTGGTAAAGCCGACGACCGAGGGCGTCGTTCGCCCTCCTTCTTCATTAGGGATCACCTTGGGTTCGCCACCCTCCATGACAGATACGCAGGAGTTGGTGGTTCCGAGGTCAATTCCGATAATCTTGGCCATATTCGGCCCTCCTTAATAACATAAGTGCTTTATAATCTGCTTATTATGTCTTGCAATGTTCGACATGATAAGACTTGAGTCAATCGTTGTCAAGGTTTAGATGCAGGCGAAGACGTTGAAGATGCGCGTCTTTCGATAGGCGGCGGGATCACTTTGAAGGCTAACAATTTGCAGCCGAGACAGTGGCAAGCCGGGCCCCATCAGCTGAAGTTGTGGCGGATACCGGATTGGTTGCCTGCGACTGTTTCTCCATCCTGTACGTAGTCGTGCCTCGCTCCTTATTCTTGTATTCGACGTTTATCCACCTTCCGTCTGGAGAAACCCTCATCTTGAAGACGCCCACAACTTTGCCGTCGCGCTTGTCGGTTTCCTCGATGGCATCGTTTCCGATCCGCTTCAGAGTGGAATTGTGGCATCCCAACGGAAGCTTGGGCCGCGGGGTCAATGCCGGAAGAGCTATCGTTTTACATCCTACACCTGGCTAATCGTATTTCTCGTAAAGGATCGATTTCCGGTCCCAACCCAGGCCCTTCAGTAATTCGCGATTGGCCTTGATCATCTTGTCCAGACCGCATATGTAGGCGTGCATGGCGGTGCGGCCTTGGACGATTCCAGGCACGTGCTCCTGGACATATCCGCGCAGACCCTGCCAGTCGGTGGCGCCGCGGCTCAGCGTGGGAAGATAGTGGAAATTCGAATGTTGGGTGGCAAGTTTCAGAAACTCTTGGTGATAGTAAATGTCTTCTTTGGTGCGGTTTCCAAACAACAGCCAGAGCTGCTTGTCCTGATGACGAGCCGGGTCGGCCAGCAGCCAGTGCAGCATCGAACGGAAAGGCGCGATTCCGGTGCCGGTGGCGATGAACAAGGTATCGCGCAAAGGCGGCCGCAAGATGAAGTCGCCGAATGGTCCCTGGCAGCTGATTTCTTCATCCTCTTTCATGTCGCAAAGAAAATTCGACATGAAGCCGTCCTGCACCCGGTTCAGACAGAGAGCCAATCGGTTGTCCTCTCCGGGCGGGGAAGCGATGGAATAAGCGCGGGTAATCTCTTCGCCGTCGGGCTTGTTGGCCTTAAAGGAGAGCCACTGGCCGGCGACGAAGCCGAAACGCGTCTTGCCCAATACCTCGAATTCCAGGTGGCTGGTCTGCGGAGAAAGAGAAACGGAGCGCGCGAGCCTGGTCGCGAAGGTTTGAAAGGGAGACATCATCTATGTAGATGATGCTGGGGCGCTCCCGGACGCTAGTCCTGACATGCTGAGCGAGAAGTCGTTCGCTTGGCGAGCAACGAAGGAGTCGAAGCACGCCTATACCCTACGTTCGGCTCGGTGGTCGCTTTCGGGGTCCTTCGATTTCGCAGCTTCGTGAAGCGAAGCAGTTGCTGCGCTCAGAATGACAGGGCTGATGGCTGACAGCTGACGGCTGCCCTACTCGACCGTCACCGATTTCGCCAGGTTCCGTGGCTGATCCACGTCGCAACCGCGACGTACTGCAATGTGATACGCCAGCAACTGCAGCGGTACGATCTCCAGAATAGGCAGCAGCTCTTCCGGTGCGGGCGGGACGTAGATTACTTCGTCGGCGGCTTCCTTGATATCTTCGTCGCCTTCCGTGGCCAATGCGATGATCATTCCAGAGCGGGCTTTCACCTCTTTGAGATTGGAACAGGTTTTTTCGTAGCGCGTCATGGACAACGCGTCCTTGGGATCCCGAGTCGCGATGATCACTACTGGAAGGTTCTCGTCAATCAGGGCGTTGGGGCCGTGTTTCATTTCGCCGGCAGGATAGCCTTCCGCGTGAATGTAGGAAACTTCCTTCAGCTTGAGCGCGCCCTCGAGTGCGATCGGATAGTGGATGCCGCGTCCCAGAAACAGGAAGTCCTGGGAGCGCGAGTATTCCTTGGCCAGGTCTTCGCATTCTTCCTCGCGCGTTAGCAGGTGTTCGAGTTTGCCCGGAATGCGAGTGAGTTCCTGTATCGCCTCTTTGGCCTGATCGGCGCTCATAGCGCCACGCTGCTGGGCCAGGTAGAGAGCAAACAGGTATAGGGCTGTAAGTTGCGCGGTGAACGCCTTGGTCGAAGCTACGCCGATCTCCGGGCCGGCGTGAGTGTAGATGGTGCCGGCAGCTTCACGCGTAATCATCGCACCCACTACGTTGCAAATGGCCAGGGTCTTCGATCCTTTGGCCTTGGCTTCTCTCTGGGCCGCGATCGTGTCCGCGGTTTCGCCCGACTGGGTGATCAACATGGTCAGAGTGTCGGGAGTGATGATGGGATCGCGATAGCGCCACTCGCTGGCGTAATCCACTTCGACCGGAATTCGCGCCATGCGTTCGATCATGAACTTGCCGGCCTGGGCAGCGTGCCAGCTGGTTCCGCAGGCGGCGATGTTGATTTTCTTCGCATTCTTGAACTCGGCTTCCGTGATTTCCATCTCATCGAGGAAGACGTGTCCGGTTTCCTGCGACACCCGCCCCAGCGTGGTGTCACGCACCGAGCGGGGTTGCTCGTAGATTTCCTTGAGCATGAAGTGCTTGAAGCCGCCCTTTTCCGCCATGATCGGGTCCCAGGTCACATGCTGGACCTGGCGGACGACTGGCTGTCCGTTGAAGTCGGTGAGCTGTACGCCTTCCGACGTAATCACGGCCATGTCACCATCGCCCAGGAAGAACAGATCGCGGGTGTGATAGAGGATCGCGGGAACATCGGAGGCTACGAAGTACTCATCTTTGCCCAGGCCGATAACGGCAGGCGGGCCGTTGCGAGCGGCCACGATCTTGTTTGGTTCGTCTACCGCAATCACTGCCAGGGCGAACACGCCGGTCAGTTGGCCCACCGTTTTGCGAACGCACTCCTCGAGCGCAGGGCGATGACCATTCGTGGTCTTTAGGAAATATTTCTCGACCAGGTGAGCGATCACTTCGGTGTCGGTCTCTGTGGTGAACTTGTGGCCTTCTTCAATCAGCTTGCGCTTCAGGGAAACGTAGTTCTCGATAATCCCGTTGTGCACAACCACAATTCGGCCCGTGCAATCGCGATGCGGGTGAGCGTTTTCTTCCGTGGGGCGGCCATGCGTAGCCCAGCGGGTGTGGCCGATGCCGTAGGTGCCGTCCAGCGGCTTGAGGCGGATCACCTCTTCCAGGTTGCGCAGCTTGCCCTCAGCCCGGCGAATCTGCAGACCTTCGCCATTGCCGCATACCGCAATTCCAGCTGAATCGTAGCCGCGATATTCCAGGCGTCGAAGTCCTTCGATGATGACCGGTACGACCCGTTTCTTGCCAACATATCCCACTATGCCGCACATGCGAATGCTCCTATTTTCGGCCCAGGGAAAACCGAAGACTGTCTTTGTGAGTTAGAAGTCCGGCGACTTCGGAACGTTTGCCTCATGTTCCGTAACCAGCCTACCGCAGCAGGAAAACTTTGCACCACCGCCGAACCGGGGAAGTCGGCTAGTCGTCACTAATCTTCGAGGGAGAATCGATACTCTTCAATCACCGGATTGGTCAGGACGTCGCGGGCGATGCGGGTAACTTCCGCTTCGACCTCACTTCGATTCAGGCCGCCATCGAGCGTGAGCTCGAAATACTTGCCCTGGCGCACCTCTTCCAATCCCTTGCATCCCATCTTCTTCAACGCGCCCTGGATCGTCTTTCCTTGCGGATCCAGAACGCTCTTCTTGAGCGACACGTATACGTAAGCTTTCATGGGAGATTGCAACCATTATACGTCAGAAATATTCAAACTCAACCAAACCATAGACTTAGCCCAGGCGTACCAGCCGCTGGTCCAACTCCGAAAGCGCGATTTCAAGCATTTCTCGGTGACGAGGATTCTGCACCTCGTGGAGTTGCTGAAGGACGCGCTGGCGCGAGAGTCCAATTGCGTCCCGCTCCTGTTTCTGGGCCGCTTGCTGCGGCGTAAGTCGTTGTTTCGATTCGACCTGTGTGCTGGCAGCCGACTGCTGCTCCTCCACCGACTTGCTCTCCCATCCTCGGGCCATGAGGGTGATTATAGACGCTGAGCGCCGCAAAAGATGCCGGCACAGTTGCTGTCCGAGGGGCATTCCCCGGATAGAACTACGCGATAACCTCAGTCATATCGATCCAGCAGATCGCAATTTTGAGCTGGGATAAAAGTTCTTTGCAAGCCGGTAAACTTTAGTTTATTGTTCGCTGCCATGCCGAGTTCTGCGGGGAAAGCTTGACGGGGAGATCCAAGCGGATCGCGAGCGCGATCGCACATCCACTCCTATACTGGGGATTCGTCAGCAGCGAAGTATAGCCTCGAGTCGAAGCAGAGGAACGCTGCTGACCCGGAGCATTTGTCATGCAGCCTCCTGAAAGTAGGATCGCCATCCTGTCCGCTGGCTTGAATCTGCGCGGCCTGCGCGAGCGTCTCGGCCTGACCATGCGGGAGGTCGAAAGCGCCAGCATCCGAATCGCCGAACGGCACGGAAACGACGAATTCGAAATTTGCCCCAGCCGCCTGTCCGACATTGAAACCAAGGGATTGGTCCCCAGCATCTTCCGCCTTTACTCACTCTCCATAACTTATCGCTGTGATCTCCGTGAAATTTTGGCGTGGTATGGCATCGACCTCAGTCTGTCTGCAGCGGATTTGCAGCTTAGTCTTCCCCCCAAGTCACACGTCGAAGAGAGTCTGAAGAGCACAGCGACGGTGGCGATACCAACGAGGCTCGATCCCTCCTTCGATCCTCGTCGCAGCACCAACCTGAGCCGCATGGTCGAGCAGTGGGGATTGGTGCCGCTGGCGCACCTGGCGAACCTGAGCAATGACAACTACATGTACGGCTACCTGGGCAGCGAAGATTTCACCATGTTTCCATTGCTACCGCCGGGCACTTTCTTGCAGGTGGATGAGAGCAGAAACAAAATTGTTCAAGGGATGTGGCGCACCGAACTTGAGCGTCCGATTTACTTCGTGGAGACGCGCGAAGGATACACCTGTTGCTGGTGCAGTCTGAGAGGGGAGCAGATCGTGTTGCAACCGCATCCCCTGTCGCCCGTACCCGTCAAGATGTTGCGCCATCCGCAGGAAGCAGAAGTGATCGGCCAGGTAGTGGGCGTTGCCCTCAAGTTGGGGGAGTGGATGCCGACGGATTCTTTGGCGGCATCGAAACCAGAATCGAAAGTACCTGCAACACTGAACTGAAATGCCGGGCGGACCCACCGCCCAGGTCTGCCGGCAACAACGCCGGTGCGCGGCTTCGCAGACGTTCCGCATACTCAACCGCGCTCATCTCTAACGCCCCACTCGAAACCACTAGGTCATCGCGCAACGCGCGCAGCGGTGTGCGCAGCAGTCTGAGAAACAGCAGACGATGCGCTTCCGCGAGCGCGTGCTGCGTTGCGGACTCTCCGTAAGCACGGGTCAGACCCCAATGCAAATAGGCGCCCGTCGCCGTATCGCGCAAGCCCGCAACATATTCGATCTTTGCGGCAATTCCCGCGATACCCGCAAGCGTCGTTCCTAACAGGTCCTCGAGAGCTGATTTCAGCATCATTTTTCCAGTTTCAGAAAACCGTATCACTTTCGGTTTTGTGCAGAAAACCCCGAATTAAGGCCGACGTTACCACGGTTGAACCTCCCAATTCACTCGAAAAAGGAGCTCCACCGTGAAAAGATTCTTGCTGTTTCTCGTCGGCGGTCTGTTGCTCGCAGGCGCACTTTCAAACTCAACCCAGGTACACGCGGACGGAGGCCCCGACCCGTCGTGTCCTCCGCACAAAATATGTAAACCTTGACCATGACCGACGTGTGCTGATCGAGGATGGTCAGAACGCTATGCGACTGGACCGCAGGGCGGGGGTGCGCCCACTGGAATGCGGTTTGCGGGTGGCCGGAAAACGGGATATAGTTCCCGCCATCGGCCATGCGCGCGCACTCATTCCTGTGGCACTATCTGTGGATCGCACCCCACGCCCTTCAGTTCATCGTCGCCAGCGTTATGCTCCGGCGCGGCTTGTGGCGCGAGTTTCCCGTGTTCTTCGCCTATACGCTGTTCACCGTGGTCGAGCAAGGGACGCTTTTCATTCAGGATCACAGGGCAGATGTGACTCCTGAGGCGTACTGGCATGATCGTTGGGTGTTCCTGGCGTTTGAGGTCCCGCTGCGGTTCGCCATTGTTTTCGAGATTTTCTCGAGCGTTTTCCGCGACTACCCCGGGCTCAAACAACTTACTCGCATTCTGTTTCAGGTGGCGACCGTGGTCTTGCTGTTTGCTGCAATTGTCGTGATCGCCCAGGCACCCGACCACGGAACTTCACCCATCTTGTCTCGAGTTCAGCTTTTAGATCTTGGCGTGAGCATGCTGCAAGGTGGCGTACTCCTCCTCCTGGTGGGATTCGCTTCCTATTTTGCATTGTCCTGGCGCAGCCCCGCCTACGGCTTCGCCTTTGGCCTGGGAATTTTCGCCAGCGTTCGCGTGGCGAACGACGCCGTACGCCTTTGGAACGCTTCCGTGGTCGGTTCCGTTTTCGACTTTGTGACCATGGCGACCTATCATTGTTGCGTCGTGATCTGGCTGGTGTACTCACTGGCCCCTGAGACCGCACGCCGCGGGGTGAAGGAATTGCCGGAAAACAATCTGGAGCAGTGGAACGCGGAATTGCAACGTCTGCTACTGCGATGATTATTTCCTTCACGTTGGTCTTCGTGGCATTGGCGATTCTGCTTCTGCTCCTGTATCTCGAGGGCGGCCGCAACTCCTCCCTGAATCGGTTGGAAGACATGGCGGGACGCACCCGGCCGGTGGACCTCGAGGCTTTCCGAAATCTCGTCGATCCCGGGGAAGAAGATTTCCTGCGCTCCAGCTTGCTGCCGCGGCAGTTTCGTGCGGTCCAGAGGGAACGCATGCGAGCGGCCCTGGAGTATGTCCAGAACGCAGCGCACAATGCGGCTCTCCTGCTGCGCATGGGGGAGGCCGCCACGCAGAACGCTGACCCGCGAATTTCGCAAGCCGGCAAAGAGTTGATAGACAGCGCATTGCGCCTGCGCGCCTACGCGCTCCTCTACGCAGCCAAGCTCTACGTGCGCATGGTATTTCCGGGGGCCCGGATCTCCTACGGCCGGTTGGCCGACAGCTACCAGCATCTCAGCGCATTGGCCAGTCAACTCACCCTAATGCAGCATCCCGCCCAGGTGGCTCGCCTTTCGACCCTGCTTTAACGATTCCGGGCCGCCATGTCGCCTTTTGTTCTGGAAACCTGAATTCCACAGACTGCCAGACGGAAAGGCCGAATCCACGATTTTTTCCGGAAATGGAACAACATAGCCGCTCACGAGCGAGTCGCCTGCGACCACACTAAATCCCACACCCTACATTCTTAGAGGCCGACTTAGAGGCCGAAGAGTTCTCGCAGGCGTTTGGTTTGGGCGCGGCTGACGGGAATTTCAGTCTGCTTCTTATCGTCCATCCGCAGTTGATAAGAGCTCTTGAACCACGGGACCACTTCCTTGATGCGGTTGATGTTCACCAGGTAAGAGCGGTGGGCGCGCCAGAAAAGATTGGGATCGAGACTGTCCAGAAGTTCTTCGAGAGTACGGCAATTGGATTGGCCCTCGATGCCGTTGGCCCCGCTGGTCACAACCGTGATCACGCCCTCCTCGATGGAGGCGAAGCCGATATCTTTCTGATTGACCAGGAAAAGACGGCCAGCGGCCTTGATAAGGATCTTGGAGGCCTGCGGCTTCTGTGACTCCAGCATACGGACCAGGGTTTCCAGCTTGTCCGACGAAGTGTTGCCCGATTCCATCTTGGCGCGCACCTTCTGCACCGATTGCGCCACGCGCTTCTTGTCGAAAGGCTTCAGCAGGTAATCCACGGCGTTCACCTCGAACGCCTTCACCGCGTACTGATCAAAAGCGGTGGCGAAAACAATCTTGGGCAGGACTACTTTCTTGTCGAGCAGTTTCTTGATAACGCCAAAGCCATCGAGGCCAGGCATTTGCACGTCGAGGAAGACCAAGTCGGGATTGTGTTCGCGAATGAGACTGACGCCTTCGAGCCCATTTTTGCCCTGGGCCACGACGTCCACGTCGCCGACATCTTTCAGCAGAAAGGCGAGTTCGTCACGGGCAAGCTGTTCATCGTCCACGATGACTGCGGACAGAGACATTCCAACTCCTAACCGGCGCAATGAAAGTATACATCGGGCGTAGGCCTCAGACCTCAGACCTCGTTCCGCGTCCGAGGTCTGCCGCCCGGATCCCGATGTCGAGTAAACTTACATCTCGATGAATTACATCTACGGGATCAATGCTGTCGCCGAAGCGCTGAAGGCACGCGGGCGGTCGTTTGAGTGGGTTGGCGTGTTGAAAGAGCGTCATGACCTCCGCCTGCAACGGCTGGTCGAGGAATGCCGCCGCAATGGGGTAGCGGTGCGTTTTCTGGGCCGCCCCGAGCTCGACGGCATGGCTGGAAACAATGCTCACCAGGGCGTGGTCGCGATTACTTCAGGCAAGCGGTACAACCATCTGGATGACCTGGTCGCCGCCAAGCGCGGGCAATATTCGCTGGTCGTGGTGTTGGACGGAATCGAGGATCCTCACAACCTGGGCGCGATTCTTCGCACCGCCGATGCTTCGGGCGCCGACGGTGTGGTGATCCCGGAACGTCGCGCAGCGGGAGTGACCGCGACCGTGACCAAGGCGTCCGCCGGCGCCAGCGAGCATCTTCCCATCGCCAAGGTGACAAACATCGCCCGCACTTTAGTGGAGCTGAAAGATAAGAATTTGTGGATCGTCGGGCTGGACGAGCGCGGTACCCAGAGTTACGACGCGCTCGACTACAACATGGATTGCGCCATCGTGCTGGGATCCGAGGGGAAGGGTGTCCACGATCTGGTGGCGAAAAAGTGCGACTTCCTGGTTTCGATCCCCATGCTGGGGAAGGTGCCGTCGCTGAACGTGTCAGTTGCCGCGGGAGTCATGTTGTACGAAATCGTGCGCCAGCGCAGGATAAAAGCTGCGGATGCAAAATGAAGTACCTCCGTATCCTCTGTGTTCTCTGTGGTGTGCTGGTTCCGGCTCACGCTATCGATCGGGAAGCCTTCACCTTCACCAACTACAACCTGGATGTCCGCATAGAGCCTGAGCAACAGCGCCTCGCGGTGCGGGGCAAGATCACTTTGCGGAACGACTCAGCATCGCCGCAGAAAAACCTGACACTACAGATTTCCTCCAGTCTGGATTGGAGGTCTATTCAACTCGAGGGCAAACCGGCACAGTTCGTGTCCCAGCCCTATACCTCTGATATTGACCACACCGGAGCGCTTTCGGAAGCGCTCGTGACTTTGCCCCAAGCGGTCGCGCCAAAAGGCGAGGTGGAATTTGAAATCGGGTACGAGGGCATCATTTTTCTTGATGCGACCCGGTTGACGCGAATCGGCGTGCCCGCGGAAGTAGCCCGCCATAGTGACTGGGACAAGATCGACAAGTCTTTCACCGCGGTGCGAGGCATGGGATATGTGGCCTGGTACCCGATCGCAACCGAGTCGGCAAACTTGTCGGATGGGAATAGTGTCGCCGAAACTGTCGCGAGATGGAAGGCGCGCGAGACGCAAGCCCATCTTAAAATCAACCTGAGTCATTCCGGCGAAGGTACGCCAACGATCCTGTTGTGTAACGGCAAAGGCGGAGGCGCCAAGTTATACGAACAGCTGGGTCGCGCCTACGTAAGCAAGACCGAATGTGTCTTCGAGGGCCTGGGCGAGACTGTGCCGCTGTTTGTCATTGGTCCTTTTGAAGGGCTGGATCAATCGCCGGTGAATATTTCTTACCAGCAGGATCACAAGCCGGCCGCCGAGACCTATGCGCTGGCCGCGCGGCTGGCGATTCCATTTGTGACCGAGTGGTTTGGTGCTCCGAAAACATCACCCGAAGCGAGAGCGGAAGTTGTAGAGTTGAGTGATCCAGAGGCCGCGCCATACGAGAGCGGAACTATGCTGCTCACGCCTTTCAGCGGCGATTCGAAACTGTCCCAACTAACCGCGGTCCACCAACTCACCCATGCCGCCTTCTTTTCCGCACACCCGTGGATCAATGAAGGGCTGGCCCATTTTGCCCAGGCAGTCTATCGCGAGCAAGACAGCGGCCGCCAGTCGGCGCTTGACTTGATGGGCTCGCACCGCATCGCGCTGGCGGAAGCGGAAAAAGCGTTGGATCGAAAGCCCACCCAGAACGCGGAAGCCGGTGAATCGCTAGTCAACACCAACATCGAAGACCTTTACCGCAGCAAAGCGTTGTACGTTTGGTGGATGCTGCACGACATGATTGGCGACGACCCGCTGAAGAAGGCGTTTGCGGCGTATCGTCCAGATGCCGACACTACCCCCTCGTACATGCAACACTTGATCGAAGCGCAAAGCAACAGCGACTTGGGATGGTTTTTCGATGATTGGGTCTATTGCGACCGCGGTCTGCCGGACTTCAGGGTTGCAGCGGTCTACCCGTGGGAGCCTTCCAGGAATGCCTACGTCGTTACCGTCACCGTTGAGAACTTGGGCAATGCCGCCGCCGAGGTACCAGTGACGCTCAAGATGGAACAAGGACAAGTCACGAAACGCCTCCTGGTGCGTGGAAAATCACAAGCCATCATCCGCATCGAAGCCAGTTCTGCACCTCGAGAAATTGTGGTGAATGATGGTAGTGTGCCGGAGAGTGACCTGAGCAACAATGTGTACAAGATAGAAGCTCCGGCGAAAAAGAATTGATGAGTTCAGATATTAGATGCTGATTCTAAGGGCACGGCGGCCACGGGCTTACAGTCTGCAATCTGAAATCGACAGTCTAAGATCGTTTTTCTAAAGGAGGAAAGTCTCTTGGCCTACATCCAGTTTCTCGGTGCGGCTGGCACCGTGACGGGTTCGAAGCACCTGGTTAATACAAGTTCTGACGCCGACGGAAAAGCCGGCTTTCAGGTGCTCATCGATTGCGGCATGTTCCAGGGCGCCAAGGAATGGCGGGAGCGCAACTGGCAACCCATCCCGATGCCGGCGGCCGGCATTGACGCGGTCATACTGACCCACGCACACCTCGACCACTGCGGCTGGATTCCCCGGCTGGTCCGCGAAGGTTTCCGCGGCCCAGTTTATGCGACCCTCTCCACCATTGATTTGTGCGGCATCATTCTTCCCGATTCCGGCCATCTGCAGGAAGAAGACGCGAGATTCTACAACCGGCACAAAAAGTCGAAGCACGATCCGGCCTTGCCCCTGTACACGCTCGCGGAGGCGGAGGAGTCCTTGAAGCAATTCCGCTCGGTGCCGTTTGAAGAAACCAGGCAGCTCTCGCCCGAAGTTTCATTTCGTTTCGTGCCGGCGGCCCACATCCTGGGTTCGGCGATGGTGGAGCTCACGCTCAACCTGAATGGTCAAATGAAGAGACTGTTGTTCAGTGGAGACATCGGCCGCATCCGTGACCAGAACGTCGCACCCGGAAAAGTGGTGAGGGTGGGTCCCACTCAAGGCGAGACTGCCGACGTTCTGGTGATGGAATCAACTTACGGCAACCGCGAGCACCCCACCGACGATCCCAGACCGAAATTGGCCGCGATCATCCGCCAGACGGTGCAACGGGGCGGCAGCGTGATTGTGCCCGCATTTGCCGTCGAACGTACCCAGAAGTTTCTCTTCGTGATCAAAGATCTGATGGAGTCCCGGGAGATTCCGCGCATGCCGGTGTACTGCGACAGCCCGATGGCGATCAAAGCAGTGCAAGTGTTCCTCAACCATTCGGAAGAGTGTACAGATGAAACCTGCCGTTTGATCAAGCAATACGGCTCGCCTTTGCAGTGGCCGGGTTTTACATTCGCGCAGACGACGGAAGACTCGAAGAAAATCAACAGCACAAACTTTCCCGCAATCATTGTTTCCTCGAGCGGCATGGTGACGGGTGGGCGCATCCTGCACCACTTGATGCAGCGTCTTCCCGATCCGAGAAATACGGTGATCTTTATTGGCTTCCAGGCGCCGGGAACGCGGGGAGCGACGATCAAGAGCGGCGCTCGCGAAGTGCGCATCTTCAGCGAGACCGTTCCCATCCGGGCAGAAATCGAGACCCTCGAACAATTCAGCGATCATGCCGATACGCCTGAGCTGCTGGAATGGCTGCATACCTTTGCTCACAAGCCGGCGACTACTTATCTGGTACACGGAGAACCCACAGCCTCATCCTTGCTGCGCGACGCCGTGACAAAGGAGTTGGGCTGGAACGTCCAAGTGGCGGAGTGGATGCAGAAAGTCATAGTGTAATTGCGGAAGTGAGTAATTTGGCAATTGAGAGCCGGAGTTTTTCATGACCGAGGGCGAGCTGAAAAAATATCTGGAGGCCGCGGAGAAAAACCCAAAGCAGATTGCGGCCGCGGTGTCGGGTCTACCGGAAAAAGTATTGCGCTACAAGCCGGCTCCGGACAAGTGGTGTATCCACGAGATACTTGGGCATCTGGCTGACGTCGAGATCGTTTATGCCTACCGTCTGCGCCAGATGCTCGCGGACAAGAAGCCGGTGATTGCACCGATGGACCAGAACGAGTGGGCCCGGAGCCTCGGCTATTTGGAGACTCCGCCAGCCGAACTGATCGCGCTCTACGGACTGAATCGCCATGGGAACCTGCGATTGCTGGAGCGTCTCAAACCGGCGGATCTTGCTAAGTCGGCCTATCATCCCGAGACCAAGCAGGACTTTACCGTGGCCCAGTTGATCGAACGAATGGGGACGCACGGAGCGAGTCATCTCGAGCAGGTTGAAAAATTGAAGAAGGAGGCGGCGAAGAAGTAGCTAACATTGTCATCCTGAGTGCGGTTGCCGTTTCGCTTGCGAAACGGCAACAAGCGAAGGACCGATGTATTGAGGTCCTCCGACGCCAGAAAAATATATAGGTCCTTCGGGGCGCATTTCCTTTCGCGTTGCGAGAGCAAATGCTTCCTCAGGATGATAAATGGCTAAGTGTGAGTGGTTGTAAACAGCACCAATGCAGCCAGCTTGGCAGTCGCCGCGCCGGAATCGATGGACTGAGCTGCCAGCGGCAACCCATCTGCCAAGTGTTCGGCTCTACCGGCTGCCACCAGGGCGGCGGCAGCGTTCAGCAGCACGATGTCCCGGCGAGGGGATTTCTTTCCGGCGAGAATGTCGCGGATGATGGCGGCGTTGGCCGCGGCGTCCCCACCCGAAATTTCCGTCAGAGCAGCTCGATTGATTCCGAACTCTTCGGGCGTGACCTCGTAAGTGCGGACGTGTCCCTCACGAACTTCGGCGATGCGGGTTGGTCCCGTAATTGTAATTTCGTCCAGGCCGTCCAGCCCGTGGACCACCAGAGCGCGATGGACACCCAACATGCTGAGCGCCTCAGCTACTTTTTCCACCAGATCGAGGGAATAAACCCCTACGACCTGCGCAGAAGCTCGCGCCGGATTGGTGAGCGGTCCGAGCAGGTTGAAGATTGTCCGCAAGCGAAGTTCGCGGCGGGCGGGCTGCACATACTTCATGGCGGAGTGCATCGCGGGCGCAAACAGAAACACGATGCCGACTTCCTCCAGGCATGTGGACAAAACAGCAGTGGGCAGGCTGATCTTGACGCCCAGGGCTTCCATGACATCAGCCGAGCCGCATTTGGAGCTCAGACCTCGATTGCCGTGTTTGGCAACGCGTACGCCTGCCCCGGCGACGACGAAGGCGGTAGCCGTGGAAATGTTGAAGGTGCCCCGCGCATCTCCGCCAGTGCCGCAGGTGTCCACCAGCGTCTCCCGCCCCGCACTGCAGACGGATAACGTGGACTCCCGATGAAGGGGCAGCGGCTCTGCTGCCTCACGAATAGCCTCCGCGAAGCCCACGATCTCTTCGACCGTCTCACCCTTCATGTGCAGCGCGACCAGCAGGGCCGCAATCTGAGCGTCGGTGGCAGTCCCGGAGAAGACTTCGGTCATGACTGCGCGCGCTTCTTCGCGCGTCAGCGATTCGCGCTGGTTGGCAATCCGCTGCAGGGCGTCGGTGATCATGGAGTCGGTACCAGAGTAGCATCGTTTCCACATACAATTCGCCGGTTCGGCCCAGACCAGGCAGCATGCAATCAGCGGCACGATTCACGCCGCAACAACGGACCCGTTTGCCCTATCGGTGACCCTTCTATAAAATTGAACGTTGCGAAACTGCTGCCCTACGCTGCAAGCCAGGTTGTGCCGATAGGTCTAGTCGGAATCATTATGAAAATTCATGAGTATCAGGCGAAGAATATCCTGAAGAAGTATGGCGTCGCAGTCCCGCGCGGAGAGATGGTCGAGACCCGGGAAGCGGCGGAGGCCGCAGCCAAAAAACTGTTCGACGCTGCGGCCACGGGCGTTGTGGTGAAAGCCCAGATCCATGCCGGAGGACGCGGCAAGGGCGGTGGCGTCAAGATCGCCAAGTCAGTCGCGGAGGCCGCCGAGCTCGCGGGCAGGATCCTCGGCATGACGTTGATTACGCACCAGACCGGCCCTGAGGGCCGTGTGGTTCGCCGGCTCCTGATAGAAGAAACGCTGCCGATTGAGAAAGAGCTGTATCTGGGAATTGTGATTGACCGCGCCCAGGCGCGGCCAGTATTCATGGCGTCGGCCGCAGGTGGAATGGAAATCGAACAGGTCGCGGCGGAAAATCCTGCTGCCATCCTCAAAGAATATATCGACCCGGGCATGGGTCTCGAGGCGTTTCAGGCGCGCAAACTGGCATTCGCACTGGGGCTGAAAGCGCAGCAGATCAATCAGGCTGTGCAGTTCATGACCGGCTTGTACAAGGCTTTTGCGGAAACCGATTCTTCGTTGATGGAGATCAATCCGTTTGTCACCTGCACCGATGGCCGCCTGTTCGCGCTCGATGCCAAGACGAATTTCGACGACAACACGATGTTCCGGCATCCTGAGCTAAAAGAGTTGCGGGACGTCACCGAGGAAGATCCGCTCGAGGTTGAGGCTTCAAAATACAACTTGAACTACATCAAGCTCGACGGAAACGTAGGCTGCATGGTCAACGGCGCCGGTTTAGCCATGGCAACTATGGACATCATCAAGTACGCCGGCGGCATGCCTGCAAACTTTCTCGATGTGGGCGGAGGCGCCAACGCCCAACAAGTTACGCACGCGTTTGAGATCCTGCTCAGTGACAAGAACGTGAAGGCGGTGCTGATCAATATTTTTGGCGGCATTCTCAGAGTGGATACGCTGGCGACTGGCGTCGTCGAGGCGGCGCAGAAGACTCATATTCAGCTTCCAATTGTGCTGCGGCTGGAAGGCACGAACGTAGAGGCGGGACGCGAAATTTTGAAGCAATCGGGATTGAATTTTATTGTGGCTGAGACCATGAAGGACGCGGCCGAGAAGGTAGTGGCAGCGGCGAGAACATAGCGCCCGCATCCTGCCGACTGTCGGGAGGGCATCTTGCCCTCCCTCGCGGGCGAGACGCCTGCCGGACAGGCGCCGGGACGGCGGCGACACAAGGGAACCATGGGCATTCTGGTAAACAAGTCGACGCGGGTGGTCGTGCAGGGTCTTACTGGGCGGGAAGGCACCTTCCACGCCAAAGCTTGCGCGGAGTATGGAACACAGATTGTCGGCGGTGTGACTCCTGGCAAGGGAAACACAACGCACGAGGGTTGGCCGATCTTCAATACCGTGCAGGAGGCAGTGAACCAGACTGCACCGGATACGGCGATGATCTTTGTGCCGCCACCGTTTGCTGCGGATGCCATCATGGAGGCGGCCGACGCCGAGCTGGAGCTGATCGTCTGCATCACGGAAGGCATCCCGACGCTGGACATGGTTCGCGCCTGGGAGTTCCTGCAGAACCGGCGCTCACGGCTGATTGGACCCAACTGCCCGGGGATTATTTCGCCAGGACACTGCAAGATTGGCATCATGCCCGCCCGAATCCATAGAGAAGGCTCGGTGGGAATCGTCTCGCGATCCGGCACGCTGACCTATGAAGCTGTGTATCAGCTCACCACCCGTGGGATTGGGCAATCCACTGCTATCGGGATCGGCGGAGATCCCATCATCGGCACAAGTTTTCTGGATGCGCTCGAGTTGTTCAATCGCGATCCCCAGACCGAGGCCGTGGTGATGATCGGAGAAATCGGTGGCAACGCGGAGGAGACTGCGGCGGAATACGTCAAGATGCACATGAAAAAGCCTGTAGTCGGCTTCATCGCCGGGCAGACAGCGCCTCCGGGGCGCCGCATGGGCCATGCCGGCGCGATTATTTCCGGAGGCAAGGGAACCGCGGCGGAGAAGATCAAAGCTATGGAAGCGGCGGGAATTCGGGTCGCGAAATCGCCGGCTGAGATTGGCGACACTGTGGCGGCTGTGATGGGTGTGAAAGTTTAGGACTCGGTTGCCAGATATTAGTTCCCGGTTCTCAGTAAAACGACTAAGGAATAGCAACTAACGACAAAATGAAAACACTTCAACGCACACTGACCATCGTTAAGCCGGATGCCGTGCGCAGGCACGCTGTCGGCGACATTATCGAGCAATTTGAGAAGAACGGCTTTCAGATTCTGTGCATGAAGATGCTCGAAATATCGAAGCATCAGGCGGAGCAGTTCTACGCGGTGCACGCCAGCCGGCCATTCTTCACTTCGCTGACTGACTTTATGTCGAGCGGGCCGATTGTCGTTCTGGCTTTGGAAAAGGAAAACGCCATCGCCGATTTGCGAACGCTCATGGGCGCCACCAACCCGACCAACGCCGAGGAAGGCACCATTCGCAAAAAGTGGGCGACCAGCATCGAGAACAATGCTATCCACGGCTCGGATGCGGACGATACCGCCCGCTTCGAGCTCAGTTTCTTTTTTGCGGGATACGAACTGGCGCGGTAGAGCGTGAGCCAGGAGCTAGAGGCCAGGAGCGATTCATGCCATTAGTCCAAGTCACAATGCTGACCGGCCGCACAGCCGATCAAAAGCGCAAGTTGGCACAACGCATCACCGACGCCATGGCGGAAGAAGCGGGAGCCCGCCGCGAGGCGGTTGTGGTGACTTTCAATGAAGTGTCGAAGGAGAGCTATGCCTCGGGCGGGGTGCTGATGGCGGACAAGTAGCCGAAAGCGCGGGCGAGTTGCCCGCGTCCACAGGAGCCGCTATCCTAGCGGTTCGTAGAGATGCCCTTCGACCCGGTCGCCTAGCTTAGGGAGTTCTTTCTTGGCGTATTGCAGGAAGTGCGGTGCGGCGCGATGGGCCTCAAGCGCAGCGTCGTCCTTATACTGCTCATAGATGAAAAAGCGTCGCGGTTCGGTCTTGTGCCGATGCACCAGATACATCACGCAACCGGGCTCTTTGCGGGACTCTTCGGTCAGTTTGGAAAAGACAGCGGCCACTTCAGCTTCTCGGCCAATTTTCGCCATCCATGTCACAGCCAGGACAACCATCATTCGCTCCGTTTGTCAGATTGTTGCTGAGGCCTCTGTTTTTTGTCCAGTCAATGCTCTCAGTTCGGCGATAAAGCGATCCACAAACATGGTCTGCTCGCGTCCGGGGCCGGTAGAAACCATCCCGATGCGTGCGCCGCTCTCTTTCTCCAGGAAACTCAAGTACTCTCGCGCCGCCTGGGGCAGTTTCTCCAGTTGCGTGATCCCCTGAGTGGACACACGCCACCCCGGCATATTCTGGTACACGCACTCGATGGCGTCATACCCGCTGCCATGCTCCGGAATTTCCGCCGTCACTTTGCCATTGATCTTGTAGCCGACGCAAACCGGAATCTCGGCCAGTTCGTCGAGCACGTCGAGCTTGGTCACGACCAGCCAGGAGATGCCGTTAATCATGCCAGCGTAGCGCAAGAGTGGCAAATCGAGCCAGCCACAGCGCCGCGGACGTCCCGTCACCGCACCGTACTCATTGCCCCGTGCCCGCAGCAGGTCGCCATTCGCGTCCAGAGCCTCAGATGGGAAGGGTCCGCCACCTACTCGGGTGCAGTATGCTTTGGAGACGCCAATCACCGTGTCAATCGCAGTGGGAGCGACGCCGGTTCCGATGACCGCTCCTCCCGACGTGGCGCTGGAAGAGGTCACGAAGGGGTAAGTGCCGTGGTCAATGTCGAGCATCGTGCCCTGTGCGCCTTCAAAGAGAACGGACTCGCCGTCAGCCAGCGCCTGATTCAGCAGCGCGGCGGTGTCGCACACGAAGGGAGCGACTTTCGCCGAGGCCTCGGCGTATTCCTGATACATCTTGTCCGGATCCAGCGGCTCGGAGTTGAACAACGCATGCGCGATCATATTTTTTTCGCGGCAGGCGTTTTCGATATGGGTTCGCAGCAGCGTCAGGTCGAGTAGGTCCGCGACCCGCAGCCCGCGGCGGCCCATCTTGTCTTCATATGCCGGCCCGATGCCGCGCGAAGTGGTGCCAATCTTCACCCGCCCCGGGGCATTTTCCGAAGCCAGTTCGATCATGCGATGGTAAGGCAGGATCACGTGGGCGCGGTTGCTGAC
>Ga0134128_10001869_pt1 | contig 26599 bp, 20 predicted proteins | sample KB31754_FD_96462 | JGI IMG/M metagenome (GOLD analysis project Ga0134128, IMG submission 96462) | Terrestrial soil microbial communities with excess Nitrogen fertilizer from Kellogg Biological Station, Michigan, USA - KB3-175-4 | ecosystem: Environmental > Terrestrial > Soil > Unclassified ...
CGGACGAAAGGGTGCAGCCGGTGCCGTGAAGGTTTCTGGTGGCAATTCGCGCGGCGGAATAACGGACAACGTCGCCCTCCCCGATCAGCAAATCGACACTTTCTCCGCCGCCGCCGTGACCGCCTTTGATCAGAACATTGCGCGTACCGAGCGCCAATATTTCGCGGGCCTGGATCTCCATCTCCTGCTCGTTGCGCGCAAGCGAAGCGCCTGTGATGGCCGCTGCTTCAGGCAGATTTGGCGTTACGACAAGCGCGCACGGAATAAGCCGGCCCCGAAGCAAATCGATTGCATCCGCCGTCAGTAGCCGATCCCCGGAGGTCGCAACGATGACCGGATCGAGCACAATGTTCCTTGCGCGATGCTGCACAAGCCCCTTCGCGACAGTTTCGACGGTTACGGCCTGTGACAGCATGCCGATCTTCACGGCCGCTATATCGAGATCGGAGAAGACAGCATCGAACTGCGCCGCGATGAAAGCAGGCGGCACATCATGTACGGCGCTGACGCCTTTTGTATTCTGTGCGGTAAGTGCCGTGATGATCGACGCACCATAGATGCCAAGTGCTGCAAACGTTTTTAGATCGGCCTGGATGCCAGCGCCTCCGCTTGAATCGGAACCGGCGATGGTGACGGCAACGGCGGTCACGAACGCCCCCGCTCCGCGAGCGCGCTGTCGACCACTGCCCGTAAATCCCGCGCCGCCTTTTGCGGGTCGGGCGCCAGGGATACGGCAGAGATCACGGCAATGCCGTCGGCACCGGCTGCGATGACCTCGGCCGCATTACCGAGGTTGATTCCCGCGATGGCGCAAACCCGATAGGCCGGCCTGCGCGCCCGGACCACCGTGGCGATTTCTCGCAAGCCGGCAATGCCGATTGGCGCCGCGGTGTTGTCCTTAGAGGTGGTCCCATAGATGCCGCCAATCGCGACATAATCGAGCAGTTCAAGCGGCGCGGCCTTAGCCTGCTCGACCGTCTTGACGCTCAGCCCAATGATCGCACTACGGCCAAGCAGGAGCCGCGCATCGGCGGGTGCCATGTCATCCTGGCCGATATGCACGCCATCGGCTTCGGCCGCGAGCGCCACGTCGACTCGGTCGTTGACCAGCAGCGGAACGCCTTTCGGCTCCAATACGCCGCGCAGGGCGCGTGCCTCCTCGACCATGGAACGGGTCGACCCGTGCTTGTCGCGGAGCTGAACAAGTGTCGCGCTTTCGCCAATGCGTTGCGCGAGATCTGCAAGCGTACGGCCGCCGGAAACTGCGGGATCAACCAGCGTATATAATCTGAGATCGACGTCCATCAGCTCACCTTTGCTCTCGCGACAAGCGTCGCCTCATTGAGACCATGCAGCGCATCGACGATCCCGACGGCGAAGCTTCCCGGCCCCGCCGCTCCCGCTCCGGCCAATTCGCCTGCAACGCCCATGATCGCAAGCGCGGAAACCGCTGCACGGAAGGCGTCCTGCTCGACTGCCAGGCAGGCTGCGAGCAACGCAGAGCCGGCACAGCCCAGGGCAGTCACTTTCGCCATGTATGGATGGCCATTGGCGATCGCCGCAATCCGCTCGCCGTCGGTAACAAGGTCGGTCTCGCCCGACAGGGCCACGACGGTCCGGTGAGACCGGGCGAAGCTCAATATGGCATCGCGCGACGGCTCGTTGGCTGAAAGCGCGAAAAACTCGACATGGTTGAGTCGGACGACCGACGGCCCAAGCCTAATAAGGTCAAGTGCAAAGGCGGCGCGCGGCGGAGCCCGGTCGACGAAGACCGGGTCGAGCACCCACGGCAAATGCTTGTGCGTTGCCGTTGCGACTGCGATCGATGCCGCTTCACGGCGCTTCGCGTCGAATGTTCCAAGATTGACCAAAAGTGCCTGGGCGCCGGCGACGAACGCGCCGATTTCCTCCGGCGATAGCGTCATGGAAGGCATGGCGCCTGCCGCCAGCAGTACATTGGCGGTGAAGTTCTGCGCAACGTCGTTGGTGATACAATGGACGCGCGGCGCACGCGCACGCAAACTCGCAACAACGCCGGCCGTGCCTTGCGCCAGTCCGTTGCGCAGTGCTGCTTGCGGGCGTTGCATCTCTGGTCCCTCCGCCGGCATGACCCGGATCAGGTTCGTTGGGTTGGCGATACGCCTCTCAGCCCGGCAGCAGCCGGACACCCCACGAGATTGCTGATTAATAGGTATTCCGCACACTTGCTCAAGGCAAGCCTGCCTTGCCTTCAACCCCTGTTTTTGCTGGATTGCGGCGGTACCATGCGGACGGCTTGTCCCCGCGCAAGCGGACACCCAGAATGCAAATTCCGGGCTCTGCGGAATGATTGGACTGTGAGACCCTGATTCGACTTCCGGAGGCGCCCAATGACCCCCTTCTTTGTACAAATCAAATGCGAGCTGGGAAAATCATATCAGGTGGCCAATGCGCTGGCCGAAGCCGAGATTGCCTCCGAAGTCTACTCGACCGCCGGTGACTATGACCTGCTGGTAAAATTCTATGTCGATGCCGGCACAGACATCGGCCATTTCGTCAACGAGAAGGTGCAGTGCATTCCCGGCATCAAGGACACGCACACCATCATCACCTTCAAGGCATTTCAGGTCTAGCTGCGTGACCATGCATTAAGGCAGCGTTTCATGCCGGATGTGAACCGGGCGGGCCACCGGAGTTCGTCAGCGGGAGCCTCAATTCACTGAGTATTTGGAGTGGCAGTAGCTGCGAGGTTGATTTCCGCTATTGCGTGCCCGCCATAACTCCGGAAGCGCGTCGAAACGACCGTCAGCTTCTGGTACTCCTTTGGCAGAATAGTCTTGAGCTTCGCGACATTAATTGCGCTTCGCAACGCAGCGTAAGCTTTCTGGTTTATGTCGAGCTTCGCATAATTTAAATTGGCATTTGTGACGGTGGTATCTTGCCCCTCCCGCTTAATCTCAGAATCGGCAACTTTTAGCGCGACATTTGCACCATCTTTGTTGACCAGCTGGATCGGCAGGCTTCCACGGAATTGCTGCGTGCCATCCATTTTTTTCTTCGTCATCGCCCTCACGGTGTGAACCACTGGAAGTTTGAATTTGATAAATCCAATTTTTTTCCGCTTCCACGCCACCTCGGATTTTGCCGGCCTCGCACGACACGACCAAACGTCAACATGGCCCTGGACTGACATCATCAACTGGTCATCAACCGGCCAGAGCGAGCCGCTCTTGAGTGAAACAGCGGGGCTCTGGTTGTCAGCGTGTCGCTTGTTGCAATTGGCTGTCGATAGCCCCAGCGTCTCCAGCAGTTTTGGGAACTTTCGCTGAAGATCGATGAGATCAGCGAAAATTCTCGCATCTACCGGTCGCTCACTGTCGGACGAGTTCACCGTGATCCACGAGGTGGCGCTCACCGTGATCGGTATGCCATTCACGTTGTTCGTTATCGCAATCGGTCCGACTGCTACCTGGGCCGAGGCCTCCGTTATGACGGCAGCCGCGATCAACACCGCGCAGAATAGTGCCCTCATCCCCAGCCCCACAAATAACTGAAAGATTCCTGCTGGTAGCAGGATAACAGATTCTATACTCGAACACCTGCGCCGTTTCGGGTTATTCCACAGAAAACGGACTTGGCGGTCGGCGCAAGTGACGTTCGCAAGACGGATGCTTCATCACGCCGTGCCCATGACCTTGCATCATGCCGCCTGCGGGGGGCCTTCCGCCTCGCGTGCACGCTTGAGGCCGAGTTGACGTTCGCGCCAGATCACGAAAAGTCCCGCACCCGCAACGATTGCGCCGCCAACATAGACCAAAGTGTCCGGTAACTCGCCAAATAGCCAATAGCCGAGCAGCAGCGCCCACAGCATCGACGAATAGTCGAACGGTGCCACCACGGAGGCCGCGGCATAGCGGTAGCTCTCGGTCAGCAGGATATGTGCAAATCCGCCAAAAATCCCGAGCGCGACGAGGGCCGCGAGCTCACTGGCTGTGGGTGAATGCCAAGCAAAGGGCAATGTGAATGCACCGGCGATTGCGCACACCAGTGAAAAATAAAAGACAATTGATGACGTCGTTTCACTTTGCGTGAGTCGCCGCGTTTGTATGACGGTGCCGGCGTTACAGACGGCGGAGATGAGCGCGAATACCGCGCCCGCGCTGGCAGCAGAAGCGCCGCCGGCGTAGCGGCCGAGATCAAGATGCGGAATCAACATCACGATCACACCCGCAAACCCAATGGCGACCGCCGACCACCGATAAACGCGAACCCGCTCCTTGAGAATAATCGCCGCGAGCGCCACCGTTATGAGCGGCGAAGCAAATGAAATTGCCGTGGCGTCCGCCAGCGGCAACCGCGTGAGCGCCGAGAAATTGGTGAACATCCCGCCGATGCTGAGCATTCCGCGCCCGAGCTGGCCAAGCGGCCGGTTCGTGCGGACCGCGGATGCCAGCTCGCCGCGAATGGCATAGACAATCACTACCGGGAGGATTGCAAATGCACTCCGGAAGAAGACCATCTGGCCGACCGGTGCTGCATCACCCAATTGGCGTACGAGCGCCGACATGGCCGCAAATAGCAGTGCTGATATCAGCTTGAGGCCGATGGCCTTGAACGTGTGCATCGTGATGTCTCTACCACAGGCCCGGCCAGGGTCGACTCGTCATGGCCACGCCCGTTGCAAGCATCCACGTCTGACGAGCCTCTAAGTCAGCGCGAAGGTGCCGGTAGCGACTTGAGGTACACCGCCATGGCCTCGCGGTCGGCGTCGCTCAATTGCCTGGTATTGGCCACGACATCCACCATCATCCCTCCGACACGGTCGGCGTCCGGAGTCATGCCGGTCTGGAGCACTTCGGCGAAATCTTCTACCTTCCAATCGTGCAGCTTGCCCTGTGTGATATCGGGAACGCCGCCCTGTCCCGTCAGACTTTGTCCCCCAGTAAAGCGTCTGCTCGAAATGATTGCGCCAAGAAAATTGCGCGGCGAATGGCATTCAGCGCAGTGGCCCGGGCCATTCACAAGATACCTGCCGCGCTGCCATTTCGCGAATTGGGTGACATCAGGCTCATATGCCTTCGTGTCGAGAAAGAGCCGCTTCCATATCCCGAGTGCCCGGCGGGTATTAAATGGAAATCGTAAATCGTGATCGCGTACACGGCCTGAAATCGCAGGCAAGGTTTTCAAATATGCAAACAGATCGCGCAGGTCGGAGATCTGCATCATGCGATAGGACGTATAGGGAAAAGCCGGATAGAGGTGCTTGCCACCGGGCGAGACGCCGTCCATCATCGCCGTGACAAATTGCGCTTCGTTCCAGCTGCCGATGCCATCCCTGGTATCGGGTGAAATATTCGGCACGTAGAACACGCCAAATGAGGTATTGAGCGCCAGTCCGCCGCCAAGCCTTGTTTCATCCTTCTGTTTCGGAGTCGCGTGACAAGACGAACAGCCGCCGATCAAAAACATCGTGCGGCCATTGGCGATGTTGCGTGTACGCGTTGGGATCAGTGTGCTTGCGGCAGTCGTCTTTGGGATCGTGAGATACCAGAAAGCCGACGCAGCGGCACTGACCGCGGCAACGGCGACAATGGCGGCAACGACCAGTTTGCGGTGCATCCGGCTCGACTCGGATTCGATGAATTCAAACTAGCAATGAATGATACGCTTCCGCTGCAGACATTCCCTTATCGGCGCGACGTCCGATATTCCTTGTGACAATTGTCGCAAGAATTTCCGATCGGCGGAATGGCGGCACGCAACCCGCTTAGGGATGATTTTGCCTTCGCCCGGTTTTCCGCCACGACTTTTCCGAATTCAGCCGCCTTGGCATCGAAATCCGCTTTCGTGATCCATATTTTCGACGAAGCACGTGTCTCTTGGCCGATCTGGGAATTGCCGGGGAAAAGCCCGGGAAATTTTTTCGCAGTTTCTTCCCATTGCGCGAAGGCGGCATCGACCTTGACGGGGTCAAACGGCATTTGTCCGCGCATCATTCGCACAACGATGAGCGCATTTTCATCGTTTTCCTTCATCAGGGCTTTGCGCACGGCGATGGGGTCGGACTCGGTGATCGCCGCACCCGCTCCGAACACAAAAAAAGCTGCGGCAAGCGCCACCCTCGCAGCCCGCTTCATTAACATTTTTTTAGGCCTCACGCGCGGCGCCCCCTATAAATGCTTGAACTGTAATGATTATTCCGGCCACACGGTCTCCCACCCCCTGTTCACGAATTCGTGATCGAGAGCTAGTCCGGTCCCGTGCCCCGCGCGCCGTCGATCGCCTGCCAGATCCGGTGGGGCGTCGCCGGCATATCAATATGGCGGATGCGGTGACTGCGCCAAAGCGCATCGACAATTGCATTCATGATCGCCGGACACGAACCGATGGACCCGGCTTCCCCGGCACCCTTCACGCCCAGCGGATTGGTCTTGCAGGGGACATTGCGCGTCTCGAAAACAAAGTCTGGCGCATCACCGGCGCGTGGCATCGCGTAGTCCATGAAGCTCGCACTAAGGAGCTGGCCGGACGCCGGATCATACACCGTATTCTCCATCAACGCCTGACCAATGCCCTGCACTGCGCCGCCATGGACCTGTCCGGCAAGCAGCAGCGGATTTAGGGTCGCGCCGAAATCGTCGACCACGATGTACCGCACGATGGCCGCATTGCCGGTGTCGGGATCAATTTCGATTTCGGCAATATGCGTTCCGTTGGGAAACGTTGCGGGCTCCACGCCAAATTCTTCAGATGCGCGCAATTTGTCAGCCGAGGCATTTGGATGGGCTGCCAGATCGGCGAATGAAATAAGCCGATCTGTTCCGGCTACACGCACGGCGCCGCCGCCAATCTCCAGATCGCCCATGCCTGCCTCCAGCGCATCCGACGCCAGCTCTTTGAGATGTTCACCGAGTGTCTTTGCGGCACGATCGACAGAAACGCCCCCAACTGGAATCGAACTCGACCCGCCGGTGCCGGCACCGCTCTTGATACGGTCGGTATCGCCTTGAATGACTCGTACTCGTTCTGGCGGCAGGTCGAGACGTTCCGCAATAAGCTGCGCGTAGGATGTGGCGTGACCCTGGCCAGTCGACTGTGACCCGATGAGCAAGGTGACCCCGCCATCGCGATCAAGATTGAGAGTCGCGGTCTCCGGACCATTGTTGCCGCAAGCTTCCACATAAGTGGCGACGCCGATCCCGCGCAACTTTCCAGAACGCCTTGATTGTGCCGCGCGTTTGTTGAACCCGTCCCAGTCGGCCAGCTCTTGCGCGCGCGCAAGGGTCCCAGCAAAATCACCCGAATCGTAAACTTTTCCGGTCGCAGTCTTGTATGGCAGCGCCTTCGCTTTGATCAGATTTTTCCGGCGTATCGAGTCTGTGGTGATGCCGAGGTCGTGCGCCGCGGCGTCGACCGCGCGCTCGACGAGGTAAGACGCCTCCGGCCTACCGGCACCGCGATAGGCATCAACGGGGACCGTGTTCGTGTAGACTCCACGCAGCCGCACATGCGCAGCGGGGATATCGTAGGAGCCGGTCGCCATCCCGACACCGAGCCACGGAATAAAGGGTCCGTAGCACGACAGGTAGGCGCCCATGTCGGCAATAATATCGAGTTCGAGAGCGAGGAAGTGCCCCTTGTCGTCGATCGCTAGCCGTGCGGTCGAAATATTGTCGCGGCCGTGACTATCGGCAAGAAAATGCTCGGACCGTTCGCAGATCCACCGAACCGGCTTGCGCAATCGTTCGGCTGCAACGGCGGCCAGTGCGTATTCGCGGTAGGGAAAGGCTTTGGTGCCGAAACCACCACCGACATCGGGGGTAATGACCCGCATCTTTTCCGGCGGCAGTTTCATCACGCTACCGCCGATGATATCGCGGATGAGATGGCTGCCCTGACTACCGAGCGTGAGGGTGTATCGGTCGCCATCGTATTCCGCGATGACGCCACGCGTGTCGAGATAGTTCGTGACCAGCCGCTGGTTCACGATCGTCAATTCACTTACACGTGCGGCATTGGCAAAGGCCTGTCTGGTCGCAACCGCGTCACCGGCCGAAGTTTCGAACGCCAAGTTTCCCGACCTGTCGGGCCACACCAACGGCGCGCCGGGCCGCAGCGCGGTGGCGGCGCCAATGATGTGGGGCAATGGTTGCCAGTCGACTTCGATGGCTTCCACCGCGTCCTTTGCCGCAGCCACCGTATCGGCAACCACAAAGGCGACCGCATCGCCGACGTAGCGTACGATCTCCGTAGCGAGAATTGAATAAGTCGGGACCTTTATATCGACATCCGGAAGCACGCCGGGCGTCGGCAGCGGCCCGAGATGGCCGACGTCGTCGCCTGTAAGAAGAAGGCGTACCCCCGCGATCGATTTCGCCCGGTCAAGACTGCCTATCTGGAAACGGGCATGCGCGTGCGGCGAACGCAGCACGACGGCATGCAGCGTGGCCTCGGGTGCAATATCCGCAATATAGCGGCCAGCCCCTCGCAGGAGCGGATCATCTTCCTTTCGCGTCAGTGGCTGGCCGAATCCGAACTTAACCGTCATCTGCCACCTCAAATATCACGAATTGCTATTGAGCGGGGCGCTGTTGGCGGCTACGGCGGCGAGCCAAGTGCACTGCGAGCCAGCGCGAAACTACATAGAACACCGGCGTGAACACCAGGCCGAAGACGGTAACGCCGATCATGCCGGAGAAAACCGCGGTCCCCAGCGTCTGGCGCAATTCGGCGCCGGCACCGATCGCCCAAACCAGCGGCGAAACGCCCAGTACGAATGCAAATGACGTCATCAAGATGGGCCGCAGCCGCAAATGCGCCGCCTCGACCGCTGCTTCGAAACGGTCGCGGCCGCCATCCTCAAGTTGCTTGGCGAATTCGACAATCAGAATGGCATTCTTGGCTGCAAGGCCGATAAGAACGACGAATCCGACCTGGGTCAGGATATTGTTGTCCTGGCCGCGCAGCACAACGCCCACGATAGACGCGATCAGGCACATCGGCACGATCATGATGACGGCAAGCGGCAGCGTCAGGCTCTCGAATTGTGCCGCCAGCACGAGGAAGACGAACACCACCGCCAACACAAAGGCGAAGGTGGCCGTATTGCCTGCGCGGATTTGCTGATAAGCGAGCGTAGTCCATTCATAGGTGAAGCCCTGCGGCAGTGTCTGCGCGGCCAGTTGTTCCATGATCTTGATTGCCTGGCCCTGACTGTAACCCGGCGCAGCGGCGCCATCGAGTTCCGCAGCTGGATAGAGATTGTATCGCGGAACGCGATACGGGCCCGTAACGGTGCGCACGGTTGTGAAAGCTCCGAGCGGTACGGTATCGCCACTGCTGTTGCGCACACGGATCTTGAGCACATCTTCACTATTGCTGCGATCCTTGCTCAGCGCCTGCGCGATGACCCGGTAGGTGCGGCCGAATAGATTGAAATCGTTTACATAGGACGAACCGAGATAAATCTGCAGCGCGGCGAATACCTCCGGCACGTTGATGCCGAGCAGCTGCGCCTTGGTGCGGTCGATGTCGAGATAGAGCTGCGGCGTTGTATTTTCGAACAGCGAGAACACCTGCTGGAGGCCAGGCGTCTGGGCTGCTCGTCCCATCATTGCATAGACCGCGCCCTGGAGAGCATGCGAGCCGCGACCGGCGCGGTCTTCCACCATCATGCGGAAACCGCCGGCGTTGCCGATGCCGGACACCGGCGGGGGCGCTGCAACGAAAATCAGCCCGTCATGGATCGCCGATAATTTCTGAAACAGCTGTCCTTGAATTGCGGCCGCCGATTGCCGCGGATCCGCCGCCCGTTTCTCGAACGGGTCGAGCGTTACGAAGACCGCACCGGCGTTGGGCGCATTGGTGAACGTCGCGCCGGAGAAACCAACAATATTAACGGCATGGGCGATGCCGGGAATCGACAGCGCGATCTCGACCGCCTTGCGATTGACCTCATCGGTACGCGCAAGCGACGCCGCCGGCGGAAGCTGCGTGATGATGATAAGATAGCCGCGGTCGAGCTGCGGAATAAAGCCCACCGGGGTCTTGCGGAACTCGTTCAGGCCGAATGCAATGACACCTACATAGACAACCAGCATCAACACGGCGATGCGTACGAGCTTAGCCGAGAGCCTGCCGTAGGCGTGGGTGAGCTTGTCGAAATAGCGGTTAAATATGTTGAAGAATCCGTGGATCGGCTTGCCCCACCAATGCCCGTCCTCGATCTCACGGTGCGGCTTGAGCAGCAATGCGCAGAGGGCCGGCGACAACGTCAGTGAAACGATCAGCGAGATGATAGTGGCGCCCGCGATGGTAAGCGCGAATTGCCGGTAGAACTGCCCGGAAATGCCGGTGATAAAGGCCGAGGGGATAAACACTGACGACAGCACCAGTGCGATCGCGATCAGCGCGGCACCCACCTCATCCATGCTCTTGACCGCGGCATCGTGGGGTGAGAGGCCGGCCTCGATATTGCGTTCGACATTCTCCACCACCACGATCGCGTCGTCGACAACGATACCGATCGCGAGCACAAGTCCGAACAAAGAGAGATTGTTCAGCGTAAAGCCAAACAGCGCCATAAAAAAGAACGTGCCGACGAGCGACACCGGAATAGCCACAATCGGAATGATCGCCGCGCGCCATGTCTGTAGGAAAAGGATGACGACCAGCACGACAAGAAGGATCGCCTCGCCAATCGTCGATTCCACTGCATCCACGGACTGCTGAATGAACTGTGTGGGGTTGTATACGATGTCGTATTTGAGGCCGGGCGGGAAATGCTGCGCGAGCTCGTCCATTGTGTTCTTGATGTTCTGGGCCGTCGACAGCGCGTTCGATCCGGGCCGCTGGAAAATGCCAAGCGCGATGGCCGGATCACGGTCGAGATAGGAATTGGTCGAATAGTCCTGAGCAGCGAGTTCGACCTTTGCGATGTCCTTCATCTTCACAACGGCATTAGCCGTCTGCTTGATGACGATGTTGCCGAATTCTTCGGTACTGCTCAGACGGCCGAGCGTCTGCACCGAAATCTGGAATGCGCCCGGCTTGTCCATTGGAGGCTGATTGAGCACGCCGGAGGCAACCTGAATATTCTGCCCCGCAAGCGCGGTCACCACGTCATTTGCTGTCAGCCCCAGCGACTGCAACCGGTCGGGGTCGAGCCACGCACGCATTGCGTAGTCGCGGCTGCCGAACACAATGATTGATCCGACACCTTCGACACGTGTCAGCGCATCCGTGATCTCTATCGTAGCGTAGTTCGAAATGAACAGCGTATCGCGCGACTTGTCAGGCGAATAAAGATGCACGACCATCATTAGATCGGGTGAACTCTTGTTGACGGTGACGCCAATATTGCGGACGTCGACGGGAAGGCGTGGCTGGGCGATGGCCACACGATTTTGCACCTGCACCTGTGCGATATCGAGATTGGTGCCGAGCTCGAATGTCACCGAAATCGTAAAACGCCCGTCGCCGGTCGAATTCGACGACAGGTAGATCATGTTTTCGACGCCGTTGATCTGCTGCTCTATGGGCGTGACCACGGTGGCGGCCACGACGTCGGCACTCGCCCCGGGATATTGACCCGACACGGTGATGGTGGGCGGCGCGATCTCGGGATATTGCGCGACCGGCAGGCGCGAGAATGCGACGCCTCCGAGAATCACGAAAATGATCGAGACCACGGAGGCGAAAATCGGCCGATCAATGAAAAAATGCGATATACGCATGCGTTAGCGGGGTCCGTTTATTTCGCTTTTTCCGGCGGGCTTCCCGCCGATGCTGGCGCCGCGGGCTTGTCGCCTGGCTTTTCACCCGGCTTAGCATCTGGCTTGGCACTCGGGTTGGGACCTTCCTCCTGCGGCCGCACCTTCTGGCCTGGACGCGCCTGCATCAAGCCGCTGACGACCACTCGATCATCTGGGCCAATACCTTCCTTGATGACGCGGAGATTGTCGTGCGTCAGCTGTCCGAGCGTGACGTATTTGGGCCGCGCGGTGTCCTGGTCGTCGATGACCATGACAAAACGCCGCGCCTGCTCGGTGCCGATTGCCGCATCCGGTACGAGCAAGCCTTCATAAGGCGGCGAACCCGGCACGCGCACGCGGGCAAACATACCGGGCGTGAAAACCTCGTTCGGGTTTGAAAACGCCGCACGGCCGCGAATCGTACCGGTCGAGCGGTCGATTACGTTGTCGACGAAGTTCATGCGTCCTTCATGAACGAAGTCGTTCTCGTCGATCAGCTTGAGCGCCACTTGCACGCTGGCATTGCGGCTCGCCACGTCCTGACCGCCGCTTTTTGCCAGACGCTCGTAGCGCAGATACGAGGCCTCATCGAAGGTGAATTCAAAATAGATGGGGTCGGTCGATACGATGGTTGCGAGCAATGTTGTGTTGCCGGACGTGCCACCGGTAACGAGATTGCCTGGCGAAACGCGCCGGTCACCGATGCGCCCTTTCACCGGCGCACGCAGTTCGGTGAACTCCAAATCAAGCTCCGCCTGCCGCACCGCTGCTTCGTTTGCGGTCACCGACGCTTTGGCGTTACGGAACGCCTGAGCGCGCTGCTCGAAGGTCTGATCGGTAATAGTCTTGTCGCGCACGAGCTGCTGCCCGCGCGTGTAGTCGGACTCCGTGAAGGCGAGATTGGATTGCGCCTGCACCAGATTGGCGCGCGCCTGGTCGAGCGTGTTCTGGAACGGACGCTTGTCGATCGTGAAAAGCAGGTCGCCCTGCTTAACGAGCTCGCCATCCTTGAAGTGAACCTTGTCGAGATAACCGGACACACGCGCGCGCACCTCGACCGAATCAACGGCGGTGAAGCGCCCAACATATTCGTCATAATCGAATACCGTGCGCTTGATCGGCTTGGCGACAGTCACGGCCGGAGGCGGCGGCGCACCGCCCTGTGGTTGGCGTTCACCACAGCTTGCGACCAAAGTTGCAAGCGCCAGTGGCATCGCGAACTTTCCCGCCCAACGCATCAACAAAAATGATGAAACGTGCCGTCTCGAATTCATGAATTCCCGCGGAAATGATGTCGGCAAACCAGCATGTCCCCCTACCGTCGCCATTGAACTATGTCCACCGCGACCGTTCGGCAATAGCGGGGAAATCATTGATTTCGGCGGCCTAACTTGCCGCGAAACCTTGCAAGCCATTCCTGTCCGAACAGAGCTGCAACAATTCCACAGTAGACGGCGCCGCCGACAATGGTGAGTGAGGCTAGCGCTGCAAGATCGCGCAGACTCTGCCGGCCTGCGAACCAATCGAGCATCGGCCCGTGGAATAGCCATAAGACCGTGGCGAGTGCCAGCCCGGCAATGGTGAGCCTGAGCAACGACAACCGCATCCGCTTATCGCGCTCGACATGCCCGGCACGGGCCGCAAACCAGACGACGAGGCCGAGATTGATCCAGGCACCAATCGACGTCGCAAGCGCAAGACCTACCTGCGCCAGCGGACCCATCAAAAGGACTTTGAATGCGATATTGACTGCGGCCGCGATCAGCGCGGCCTTGACTGGTGTCGCCGTATCACCGCGCGCAAAGAAGGTCGCAACCGCACTTCGAATCAGGACAAAGGGCAACAATCCGACGGCATAGGCCATGAGCGTATGCGCGGCCGCATCGGCGTCAGCGGCGGTGAACGCGCCGCGCATGAACAGCGCCCGCATGATCACATCCGGGATAACGAAAAACGCGGCCACGCATGGAATCGACAGAAGCAAAGTGAATTCGATTGCGCGGTTCTGCGCGTGTGTCGCACCGTGTTGGTCGCCGCCAGCAATTCGGCGGGACATCTCCGGTAGGATCACGGTGCCGGCGGCGATACCGATCACCCCGATTGGCAACTGATTGATCCGGTCGGCGTAATAAAGCGCAGAGAGCGAGCCTGTCGGCAGAAAGCTCGCAATGATCGTGTCGGCGAACAGGGCGAGCTGTACGCCTGCCGAGCCGACGACCGCCGGAACAAGAGCGCGGAAGAATTGCCTCACGTCCGCATCGAGTTCCGGCCAGCGCAATTTCGTCAATGCGCCGGCAAGGCCTGCGTCACCCGCGACCAAAAGAAATTCAAGAACGCCAGCGAGCAGAACGCCCCATGCCGCGGCGTGGCCGGCGGTTGGAAAAAATGCGGCGAGCGCGAGCGCGACCATGAGCGAGAGGTTGAGTAGAATCGGCGCGGCCGCGGCAGCCGCGAAACGATGCAACGCGTTGAGGATGCCGCCGTAGAGCGTGACCAGCGTGATGAGAAGCAAATAAGGAAACGTGATCCGTGTGAGTTCGACGGCAAGTGCGTAGCGCCCGGGATCGTTTGCAAATCCCGGCGCCAGCACGTCGATGACGGCAGGCATAAAGACAAGCGCCACCGCCAGCAGAACGATCTGGCTTCCCAACAGGAGCGTGAAGATGCGGTCGGCAAAACGGCCCGCTCGCTCGGCACCGCCGGACTCCCGGATACGCGCGTAGGCAGGAACGAAGGCAGCATTGAACGCACCTTCCGCGAAAATGGCACGGAAATGGTTTGGTAACCGCAGCGCGACAAAAAAAGCATCGGCAACCGGACCGGCGCCAAGGACAGCCGCTAAGATGATGTCGCGGACAAACCCGCTCATTCGCGAGAGCAAGGTAAAGCCGCCGACAGTCAAAATGCGCTCAATCATCAGGGAGAGTCCCGCTAACGGGCTGAAAACGTTGCGGATGTATGGACTTGAGGTGCAGACGACGATAGCAATAGTGAAAGACGCCGAATTGCCTTAAGGCAATTCCGCGCCGGAACAAAGAGCCCCGATCACCTGCCGGACATGCCATCACCAATCATTCCCATCCTGCTGGCGGGCGGCGCCGGTACCAGACTATGGCCGGTTTCGCGCGACGCCCTGCCCAAGCAATTCCTGCCGCTGATGGGCAACAAGTCGACCTACCAGGAAACTCTGCTGCGGGTGCAGGACGCCATGTTTGCGCCTCCTATTGTCATCACCGGCCCGAATTTCCATTTTTTTGCCAGGCGGCAGGCTGAGGAGATCGGCGTCGAGGCGACAATCGTCATCGAGCCGATGCGCCGCGATTCCGGCCCAGCAATTGCCGCGGCCACCGCTATCGCCGCCAGCCGCGATCCGCAAGCCGTCGTGCTGGCGCTTGCTGCAGACCATATCGTTCCTGACGCCGATGCATTTCGTACCACCTGCGCGGCCGGGCGCGTAGCGGCCGAGGCGGGGCGCATCGTGACTTTCGGCATAAAGCCAACCGAGCCAAAGACCAGTTACGGCTACATTCTCCCGGGTGAAGCCATCGGCAACGATGGTGTCTATGCCGTGAAGAGTTTCGTCGAAAAGCCGGATGCGGCAACAGCCGCGCGCTATGTGCGTGACGGTTATCTCTGGAATTCCGGCAACTTCCTTTTCCGCGCCGACGTATTGCTATCCGAACTCAAACGACTGGAACCGGAGATGTTCGCGGCAATCGAAGCGGCCGTCGCAAAGGCGGGCACCGATCTCGGTTTCCTTCGCCTGCAGTCCGAAGCCTTCGCGCGCGCACCGCAAAAATCGATTGATTACGCGGTGATGGAAAAAACCGACCGGGCCGCCGTCGTCCGCGGAAATTTCCGCTGGTCCGACATCGGCAGCTGGGACGCATTGTTCGACATCACGCCACGCGATTCCGCCGGCAACGTCCTCCAGGGCTCGGTCGTGACCATGGATGCCAGTGACTGCGTGGTGCATTCCAATGACCGACTCACCGCGGTGGTAGGCGTGAGCGGCCTCGTAGTCGTGAATACCTCCGACGCGGTCATGGTCGTTCCACGCGCGCGCGCCCAAGAGGTTCGTGAACTGGTCGGCAAGCTCAAGGCAGCAAAAAGGCCGGAGGCGACCGATCACAAGAGGGTCCACCGGCCTTGGGGCTACTACGAGTCGATCGACTTGGGTGAGCGTTTTCAGGTCAAGCGCATTGTCGTGACCCCGGGGGGCATTCTTTCACTGCAGAAGCACCGTCATCGCGCGGAGCATTGGGTCGTCGTGCGCGGCACCGCCGAAGTGACAATTGGCGACAAGGTGTCCGCTGTGCACGAAAACGAGTCGGTCTACATCCCGATCGGCAGCGTGCACCGGCTGGCGAACAAGGGTAAAATCCCGCTCGAATTGATTGAAGTGCAAACCGGGAGCTATTTCGGCGAGGACGACATCGAGCGACTCGACGACGTCTACAAGCGTGACTAGGCCGCTCGCGCCGTTTAAATCATAGAACGGCGTACCAGCTCGTCGATGACCTGCTGTGCCAGCGTCTCTGGCCTCTCCTGCCCCGCCAGGAGGTGTAGCTCCGGATTTTCAGGAACTTCGTACGGCTGATCCACTCCGGTGAAATTCTTGATCTCGCCAGCGAGCGCACGGCGATAAAGCCCTTTCGGATCGCGCGCCTGACATTCTGCTAGCGGAGTATCGACAAATACCTCGAGAAATTCGTCTGAATCGAGCAATTCCCTCACGATGCGTCGTTCTGCTCGAAACGGAGAAATGAAGGAACAGAGCACGATAAGACCGGATTCGGTCATCAGCTTGGCGACTTCGCCGATGCGGCGAATATTCTCGACGCGGTCTGCTTCGGTGAATCCGAGGTCCCGGTTGAGGCCATGCCTTACATTGTCGCCATCAAGCAGCGCGGTGTGAGTGCCGCGCGCATGCAGTTTCGCCTCCACCAGGTTGGCGATCGTCGACTTTCCCGCGCCCGGCAACCCGGTAAACCACAGAACGGCCGGTCGATGGTGCATCAACTGCACCCGCTCCGACTTGCTGATCGTCAGTTTTTGGTGGTGGATATTGGATGCGCGCCGCAACGCAAAATCGATCATCCCTGCGGCGACCGTCTCGTTGGAATAATGGTCAATCAGAATAAATGCGCCCGTCGAGCGGTTCTGCGCATAGGCATCAAACGCGACCGGGCGGTTGAGAGAAAGATTACAGACGCCGATTTCGTTCAGGCCTAGTGTCTTGGCCGCGAGCTTTGCGAGCGACCCGACGTCAATCTGATGCTTCAATTCAGTGATGGCTGCTGCGAGTGTATTGTTGTTGATCTTCATCAGATAGGTGCGGCCGGGGAGCATTTTGTCCGCCGACATCCAGATCAAATGCGCGGAGAACTGATCAGCGACCTGAGCGCGGTCGCGCGGCGCGACGATAATGTCGCCGCGCGCTATGTCGACTTCATCGATCAGCGTCAGCGTGACGGCATCGGCGGCTTGAGCGTACGCGGCCGTTCCGTCGGCGCCATAAAGCGCCCGCACACGCGTCGCGTGGCCCGACGGGAGCACCACGACCTCGTCGCCCGGCTTCACACGTCCGCTGGCGACGGTTCCACAAAATCCCCGGAAATCGGAATGCGGCCGGTTCACCCATTGCACCGGCAGACGGAACGGTTGGTCGGCCTGCCATCCATCGACATCGATCGTTTCGAGATACTCGAGTAAAGTCGGCCCTTTATACCAGCGCGTGCGCTCCGTCCGCGACGCCACATTGTCGCCGAAGCGGGCCGAGATTGGGACGGCCGCGATGGTCTTGAATTCGAGCGGCGACGCGAACGCGGAAAATTCCGCCGCGATCTTAGAAAAAGCGGCTTCATCGAAATCGATCAGATCAATCTTGTTGACTGCAAGCAGTACGTGTCTGACCCCCAACAGGCTGGCGATGACCGCGTGCCGATGCGTCTGAACAAGTAGACCCTTGCGCGCGTCGACGAGGAGAACCGCGAGATCGGCGTTGGACGCGCCGGTCACCATGTTGCGGGTGTACTGCTCATGACCGGGCGTGTCGGCGACGACAAATGATCGCTGCTTCGTCGAAAAATAGCGATAGGCGACGTCGATTGTGATCCCCTGCTCGCGCTCGGCTTCAAGGCCGTCCAGCAATAACGCATAGTCGACTTCGGCACCGGCCGTACCATGCTTCTTTGAATCGCGCTCGAGGGCAGCGAGATGGTCTTCGAAAATGAGGCTTTGATCGTAAAGCAGCCGTCCGATCAACGTCGACTTGCCGTCGTCCACTGACCCGCAAGTTAGGATCCGCAAGGCCGGGCGGGCGTTGAGTTGGTCGACCGCCCCCAATGAATTTTCTTCTGCGGCCTGCACGGGCGCCATCAGAAGTAGCCCTCGCGTTTCTTTTTTTCCATCGCTCCGGCATCGTCATGGTCGATCAGCCGACCTTGCCGCTCGGATGTCTTCGAACCGCGCATCTCGCCGATAATGGCGTCGAGGGTGGAAGCCTCCGAGCGGATCGCGCCGGTGAGCGGGTAGCATCCGAGCGTCCGAACCCGCACTTTTATTCTTTGCGGAATTTCACCGGGCGCAAGCGGCAGCCGATCGTCGTCGACCAGGATCAGCGCACCGTCCCGCTCAACCACCCGACGTTCCTGCGCGAAATAGAGCGGCACAACCGGGATGTCCTCGGCCCGGATATATTCCCAGACATCGAGTTCGGTCCAGTTGGACAGCGGGAAGACGCGCATGGATTCGCCCGATTTGATGCGCGTATTGAACAGGCGCCACAATTCGGGACGCTGGTTGCGTGGATCCCAGCCGTGCGCGGCGGAGCGATGCGAGAAAATGCGCTCCTTGGCGCGGCTTTTCTCCTCATCGCGGCGGGCGCCGCCAATGGCGGCATCGAAATTCCAACGCTCGAGCGCCTGGCGCAACGCTTCGGTCTTCATGACCTGCGTGTGAACGGCGGAGGCGGACGCAACTGGAGAAATCCCGCGGCGCACGCCTTCCTCGTTCACATAAACCAGCAGTTCAACTCCGAGTTTCGCGGCTGTCTCGTCACGGAAAGCGATCATATCGCGGAATTTCCACGTGGTATCGACATGCAACAACGGAAACGGCAACTTGGCCGGCGCAAACGCCCTGCGTGCGATATGCAACATCGCGCTCGAATCCTTGCCGATTGAATAGAGCATGACCGGACGGCGAAACTCCGCGACGGTCTCGCGCAGAATGTGGATTGCCTCTGCCTCGAGCCGGCGCAGGCGAAAGTTCTGGTCACGCCAGGTCATTCGTTACCCGCCCAACAGCGGGCGTTTATCTTTGTCTTGTGACGCATAGGGACGGTGGCTGGGCTAGGCTTCCAGCGCGCGGCGCAACGCATCGATGATGCGGTCCTGCGTCGCCGGGTCGAGATAGGCGTGCATCGGCAAGCTGATTACCTCACCGGCGAGCCGATCGCTCACCGCAACGCCACCCTTGCCGAGAGGATAATGCTTGTAGGCCTGCTGACGGTGCAGCGGAATCGGATAATAGATTGCGGTCGGTATGCCTTCGGTTTTGAGTGACGCCGCAAGGGCATCCCGACGCCCCCCCGAAACACGAATTGTGTACTGCGCCCAGACGGAAGCCGAACCGGCCGGCACCGTCGGAACTATGGCAACATCAGCGAGAGCTTCGCTGTAGCGCCGCGCAATTCTGTTGCGGGCATCAATTTCGTCCGGAAAGATCTTCAGTTTCTCGATGAGAATAGCTGCCTGGATGGTGTCGAGCCGCGAGGCAAGCCCGATGCGGACATTGTCGTATTTATCGCTCCCATGTCCGTGCACGCGCAGACTACGCAGCGCATCGGCGAAGGCTTCATCATCCGTGAGCACGGCGCCGCCATCGCCATAGCAGCCAAGCGGTTTTGCCGGAAAAAAGCTCGTGGCGGTGGCATGACCGAATGTCCCAAGCCGCCTGTTATTGTAGGTGGCGCCGAACCCCTGTGCCGCGTCGTCCAGGACGAGCAGATTTTTGGCCTGCGCCGCGATGGCAGCGTGATCGGCCGGCAAGCCGAACAAATCCACCGGGATAATCGCCTTCGGCTTGAGTCCAGCGTCCCTGGCCGCCGCAATCCCGCCGGCAATTCCGTCCGGATCGATGTTGAATGTCGTGGCTTCGACATCGACAAAAACCGGCGTCGCGCCGACGAGCGCCGCAACTTCCGCCGTCGCGCAGAAGGTGAAGGACGGGCACAACACGGCGTCGCCGGGCCCGATCCCCATCGCGCGCAATGCGAGGACGAGTGCGTCGGTGCCGCTCGCGCAACTGATCGCCCACCGCGCGCCGCAGTATGCGGCGAGATCGCTCTCGAACGTGCGAACTTCCGGACCAAGAATAAACTGGCAATGATTGAGAACGCGGCCGACGGCGGCATCAACGGCGGACCCGAGACGACGGCGTTGCGCGGCGACGTCAATGAACGGGATCGGCGGCAAATTGGTGCGCAAATTCATCGAACGCCCGGTAATCGCCACGGTCGTCAGCCGACGACGGCACGCGGCCCTTTTCGCTGCGCTGAGGCGACCACTGTCGGACGGGTGGCAAGGCAGCGTGTCGCAATTTCGAGGCTTGCCACGGCCTCTTCGCCGGTCACCGCGGGGGATTTCCCCGAACGAACCGCGCGCAGGAACGCGAGCAGTTCCGAGCGGAGCGGCTCGGCGTGACCGACCGACAGGTGGCGCATCGAATAGCTGCCGTCGGGCTGGAAGCCGAAGCATTCTGTCACCTGGCGGGTAAGCAGATCGCCCATGACATATTTGCCGCGGGTCGCGACCGTCACGTTGCGTGCCTTGAAGGGCGTAAGCCAGTTGGTGTTGATATGCGCGAGCACGCCCGAAGCGGTCCGGAACTGCAGGAGAGCAATGTCTTCCCGCTCGGCGACCGCGCTGGAGAGCTGCGGCTGGACCTCAACGATGTCGGAATCGGTGAACCAACGGATCAAGTCGATGTCGTGGACTGCGAGATCGATCACCACGCCGACGTTCGACATGCGCGGCGGAAACGGGCCGACACGGGTGATGGCGATCGATAGAATATCCTCGTCGCGGATGGCTTCCTTGATCGCCTCGACCGCAGGATTGAAGCGTTCGACATGACCCACCATCAGCGTCACACCCGCCCGCTGCGCCACGTTGATGATCTCACGGCCCTCCTCGACCGAAGAAGCAATCGGTTTCTCCACCATGACGTGCACGCCTCGCGCGATGCAGCTCAGCGCGATATCCCGGTGGAGATGGGTTGGCGCAGCAATCGTGATGGCGTCGACATCGCGTGCAAGCAATTCGTCAACATCAGCGACAGCAGCACATCCCAAGGTGCGAGCGACGAAGTCTGCCTGCTTGCGATCAGGGTCGGCGACACCGACCAGTTCCGTTCCGGGCAAGCCGGCGAAGACCCGCGCATGGTTGCTGCCCATGACGCCGACTCCGACGACACCGACACGCAGCGGACGCTCCGCATTTGCGATAGCAGTCTGCATCATTTGATGATGGTGTCCCCAATCCCCGTGACTTGAGCAATCCCCATGCTCTCAACCCCTTATCACCTAGCACGACCCAATATGACAGGCGAATAGCCCGCGGAAAGGCAATCGAACACGTTTTGATTCAAAGCGTTACAAGTGCACAATTACGCGCAATATGCTGCCCCTCGCGAGACCGTCTATTCCGCCGCGCGCGATGCTGGAACCGCCAACCGCAGGCCTGCGGCGACAGCATCGTCTCGAAACGATTTGACCGCCCCAAGAGAAAGTTCGGACGCAGATTTGGTCCCGAGCGCGGGAAGCTTTTTCAGCACATCGGCTGGCGCCGTAATGATATGGCAGCCCATCGCATCCGCTTCCACGACGTTGAAGACCTCGCGCGTCGAAGCCCAGATGATCTCAACATTACGCGTCTTGCGCGCACGGGCGACGGCATCCCGCATGAGTGGCCGGTAATCGATGCCGAAATCGGCCAAGCGGCCGGCAAAGACCGAAACACAGGCAGGCGCGCCTGCTTCAAGCGCTTCGATCGCATGAACAACCTGCTCGCCCGTAAAGATCGCGGTCATGTTGATGTTGACGCCTTCGCGTGAGAGCGTCCGTACCACATCGAACAGCGGCTCGCCGCGCGTATTCGTCACCGGGAGCTTCACGTAAACATTTTTTCCCCACGACGCGATCACGCGTGCCTGCACGACCATTTCAGCGATATCGTCCGAAAATACCTCGAAGGAAATATGCCGGTCCGGCACCGCGGCAACAAGGTCGCGTGCATAGGCCGCATAATCGCTTACGCCCGCTTTCTTAAGCAGGGAAGGATTGGTCGTAAAACCGGCAATCCATGGCTGCTTGGCCATTTCGACGATCTGCGCCTTGTCGGCGCCGTCGGTGAACAGCTTTACCTTCAATCCTGCCAAGGTCGGACCTGTCATGGTCATCTATTCCTGCCTGGTCGCGCCACTATATGACGAATGAGCGGCACGATCCAATGGGGCCGCCATTAACTTTCACGAAGCTGCGCCTTCCGCCCAGATAAAAAAGTTCCGGTGACACCATTACTTCAGGCCGTGCCTTTGCGGTCTTTGGCTTCGCTGCGAAGCGTCCTGCGGTCTTCCTCGACCATCTCGAGCACCAGGTCATCGAAATCGACGCGATGTTTCCAGCCGAGGCGGTCCCGTGCCTTCGATGAATCGCCGACGAGATTGTCGATTTCCGTGGGGCGGAAATAGCGAGGGTCGATCCTGATGAGCACCTTGCCGCTCGCCTTGTCGATACCGGTCTCGCCGATACCCTCGCCCCGCCACGCGACCTGGCGGCCGATGACTGCGAATGCGCGCTCGATGAATTCGCGAACTGTGTGGCTATCGCCGGTCGCGAGCACATAGTCATCAGGCTGCGGCTGCTGAAGGATCATCCACATGCCCTCGACGTAATCGCGAGCGTGACCCCAGTCGCGCCTGGCATTGAGATTGCCGATGAAAAGGGAATCCTGCCGGCCGGCTTCGATTGCAGCGACGGCGCGCGAAATCTTGCGCGTCACGAAGGTCTCGCCGCGAATGGGGCTTTCGTGATTGAACAGAATTCCGTTCGAGGCATGAATGCCATACGCCTCCCGGTAGTTCACGGTTATCCAATAAGCGTAAAGCTTGGCGGCCCCGTACGGACTTCGCGGCGCAAACGGCGTGTTTTCATCTTGCGGACTCTGCGGCGCGTTGCCGTAAAGTTCGGATGTCGAGGCCTGATAGAATCGAACGCGCTTTTCGAGCTTGAGAATCCTGATCGCCTCGAGCAGCCGCAGTGTGCCCAAGGCGTCGGCATTGGCTGTGTATTCCGGTGTTTCGAAGCTGACCTGGACATGGCTTTGCGCCGCCAGATTGTAGACCTCCGTCGGCTGCGTTTCCTGGATAAGGCGGATCAGGTTGGTGGCGTCGGTCATGTCGCCATAGTGCAGGAGGAACCTGACGCCGCCGGCATGCGGATCGACGTAAAGGTGATCGACGCGTTGCGTATTGAGCGAAGAAGAGCGTCTCTTGACGCCATGCACAACATAGCCCTTCGCCAGCAGGAACTCGGCAAGATAGGCGCCGTCCTGACCCGTGGCACCCGTGATGAGCGCGACCTTGTCCGCCATAAAAACTTTCTCCGCCGCCTCGTGCTCTATTTCACAGGCGGTGATGCGCGCGATACCAATCGATGAATCGGCCGATGCCCTCGGCAATCGATGTTGCCGGCTTGAAATCAACCTCACGCATCAGGTCGTCGACGTCAGCATAGGTCGCAGGCACGTCGCCCGGCTGCATTGGCAAGAGTTCACGTTTTGCTTTTTTGCCGATCGCCTCTTCAAGAAGGCGCACGACTTCAAGAAGTTCGACGGGCTTGTTGTTGCCGATATTATAGACACGCCATGGCGCGGAGCTCGAACCCGGATCCGGCGACATTGTTGAATATTTCGCGTCAGCTACAGCCGCGCGGTCGACCAAGCGCACGACCGATTCCACCACGTCATCGATATAGGTGAAATCCCGGCGCATTTTGCCGTTGTTGAACAACTTGATCGGCTCGCCAGCGAGAATCGCCTTTGCGAATATCCATATCGCCATGTCGGGCCTGCCCCACGGCCCATAGACGGTGAAGAACCGCAAGCCGGTCGCCGGCAGAGCGAACAGGTGCGCGTAAGCGTGCGACATCAGCTCGTTCGCCTTTTTTGAGGCGCCATAGAGACTCAGCGGATGATCGACGTTGTCGTGCACCGAAAACGGCATTTTCGTATTGGAGCCATAAACCGAAGAGGAAGATGCGTAGAGCAGATGTCGGCATCCGTTGTGGCGGCATCCCTCGAGTATCGTGGCAAAGCCCGTCAGGTTGGCATCGACATAGGCGAAGGGATCGATCAGCGAGTAACGAACGCCGGCCTGCGCGGCAAGATGAATGACGTATGGGAAACGGTGCTCCTTGAACAGCGCGGCAATTCCGCTGCGGTCCGCAAGGTCGAGCCTGACGAAGCGCAAATGTTTCGACTTCGCGAGTTCCGCCAGGCGCGCCTCCTTTAGGGCGGGGTCGTAATAGGCATTCATGTTGTCGAGGCCGACAACGTCGCGGCCTTCGCGCAGGAGCCGCTGTGCCACGTGAAAGCCGATGAATCCGGCGGCGCCGGTGACCAGTATCGGCCCGTCAGCCATCCGTCCTGCCCCTGATCGTTACGGCCGCCACAGTTCAATCCCTTCCGGCTTCTTCGTTCGGTCGAGCTTGGCCTTGATGTCCAGCACGATGCCCTGACCGCCCTTGAGCAACCTGGTCACCAGCGGCCAACCGCCCGCCACATAGCCCTTGTGGGCGACAGCCAGGACGACGGCATCAGTCGGCCGCAACGACTCGACCGGCGTCAGTTTAATTCCATATTCCTGCGCGGTCTCCTCGGCCGATGCGAGAGGATCGGTTATTTGCACGCCCACACCCACACGCTGAAGCTCTCGCGCAATATCGATGACCTTTGAATTACGGATGTCAGGCACGTTTTCCTTGAAGGTCATGCCTAGAATTGTCACCGTCGGATTCGCGCGGCCGCGCTGTAACAGCGCGCGCATGCATTCGCGCGCGATGCGTTCGCCCATGCTGTCATTGATGCGGCGTCCAGCGAGAATGATTTCGGGATGATAGCCCGCCTTTTCGGCACGGAATGTCAGATAGTAGGGATCAACCCCGATGCAGTGCCCGCCGACGAGTCCGGGCTGGAAATTCAGAAAGTTCCATTTCGTCGCGGCAGCGGCAAGCACATCGCCGGTATCGATCCCGAGTTGATGAAAGATGGCGGACAGCTCATTCATGAAGGCGATATTGAGATCGCGCTGAGTATTTTCGATGACCTTGGCGGCTTCCGCGACCTTGATCGAAGGCGCGCGATGAATGCCGGCGGTCACGACCGATCCGTAGACATTGGCGACAATATCGAGCGTTGGCGCGTCCTGCGCCGCCACCACCTTCATAATGGACTCAAAACGATGTTGCCTGTCGCCGGGATTGATCCGCTCGGGCGAGTACCCGACGGTAAAATCGCGACCGCCGGCAAGCCCCGAATTGCGTGCAAGGACCGGCAGACATTCTTCCTCGATTGTGCCCGGATAGACGGTCGATTCATAAACGACGATATCGCCGCGCTTGAGAACCTTGCCGACGGTATCGGATGCCGCGAGGATCGCCCCGAGATCGGGCCTTCGGGCGGCATCGATAGGGGTCGGCACGGTGACGATATAAAAATCCGCGTCCGCGAGACGCGCCGGATCGTGCGTGAAACGCAAACTCGGCTGCTTGAGATCGGCCGGCTCGACCTCAAGCGTCCGGTCACGGCCGGAGGTCAATTCGTCGACACGCCGGCGATCGATGTCAAAGCCGAGCACCGCCACGCCGGAGCGCGCGAACGCAACAGCGACCGGAAGCCCCACATAGCCGAGGCCGATAACCGCGATTTTTCTGCCGTGTGCCAATCCATTATCCTTGCGCCGGGGCGCGCCTGTTTAGCCAGATCGCGGTACGAGCGGCAACGGATTTCGACTTCCTGGCCCGCATTTTGCCGGTACGGATAACGTCCCGTAGGCGATTAGGCGGATTGTCTGAGAGCGCCGACTTCTCTGCGCAACACGACATTCACTTTGCCGATAGCCGCCTCATCAAGCGCAAGCGCGCTTGGCAGATTGATGGCATAGGGCGAGACGGAATAAGCGACCTTGTTCGTCTTTTGCGCTTTCGCCGCTTCCGGTGTTTCGCGAAATGCCGGAATTGCGCTCAAGGGGTAAAAGAAAGGACGAACGTCGATGCCCTGCTGCCTCAGCCGTGGCACCAGCGTCTCCTTTTTGATGCCGAGTGCGGCATCGAGCAAAATGGTGGTCATCCAATAGGAATTGAACAATCCCGGCACGTCGGGATTGAGTGCTCCCAAATTCCAGTCCGCCAGCGCCTGCCGATACCAGGAAAATATCTGGCGTTTCTTGGCGACCAACTCATCGAGACGTTCAAGTTGGGCAAGGCCGAGCGCGGCCTGCATCGACGACATCTTGTATTTCCAGCCTACTTCCTCGTTGAAAAACATGGTGTCACCGGGCACACGGCCATGATCGCGCAACTGCATGACGCGCGTTCGCAGATGGTCGTCGTCAAGGACCAGCATGCCCCCCTCACCCGTCGTCAACGTCTTCGAACCGTGAAACGAAAAAGCGGCCATCGCGCCGAAGGAGCCGGCGCGACGCTCGCGCCACAGCGAGCCGATCGCTTCTGCGGCATCTTCGATAAGAATAATGCCGCGACGCGCGGCGATGACGGAAAGCCGGTCCCAATCCGGCATCGCGCC